>Ga0075118_10000070_pt1 | contig 102944 bp, 101 predicted proteins | sample AntAceMetag02UKE_FD_69794 | JGI IMG/M metagenome (GOLD analysis project Ga0075118, IMG submission 69794) | Saline lake microbial communities from Ace Lake, Antarctica - Antarctic Ace Lake Metagenome 02UKE | ecosystem: Environmental > Aquatic > Non-marine Saline and Alkaline > Saline | place...
TCCGCTCCGTCGCCGACCTCCAGGCTGCCATCAACCGCTTCCTCGGCGAGCACAACGCATCAGACCCGAAGCCCTTCACCTGGACCGCCGATCCAGACAAAATCATCGCGGCCGTCAAACGAGGGCACCAACTGTTGGATTCGATCCACTAGATTGCGCCGCAAAGACCCTGACCGAGGCCCTTCACACTTGCCTCGACGCGATCGACAAGGACCTGCGCGAACGCACTCAGCGCGTACTTGACGAGCAGGAGCGCCGTAAGCGGACCGGTCGCGCGTCTGAGAGCCATGCTTCCAACAACTGAGGAGACAACAATGAGCGACCAGATGATCGCGGCGTGGCATCGTCGGAGCGTGTTGAGCCGCGAAGATATTTTTGGAGCAGCCGATCCGCGTCCGACGCCGGTTTCACCGGCCGCGCAGCGGCAGGTCAATGTGTCCGTGCCAGGCATGCAGGGCGGGGACTATCGGCCGGGCGGAGTTATGCTGCTGACGATCAACCCGGCGGGCGTAAGGACGACTATGGCCCCGCAGCCGACGATGTCGCGCTCTACGATGCATACCGAGCCTTTGCAAGGACCGGCAGTCAGGCTTCCTTCTCCGAGGCGAGCGGCCTGTTCGCGAAGCAGATGCGGGCTTGGCGGATCTATACTCAGCGCGTCGCCCCGATCCTGCATGCAGCACGTACCTCGATCGAGCGGATCGCCTATGCTTATGTGGCTCCGTTCCGCGTCCGTGACGACAGCGCTGCCCTAATCAAAGAGTCCGCTCAGCGGGCGGCGTATGATGCCGGGCTCGGCGCTCTTCTCGATGCGCTCGACCCCGGGCTGCTGATCTGCCTCGACCGTGTATCCGAGGGGTGTGCGCTCCGCCACGTGGCCGGCCGGCCCGGATGCCGGGTCAAGTACTACACACGCAAGCGGGATGCGCATCAGCAGCGCCGTGAGACTCTGCGGGAGATCGCAGTCTCGGACGAAGCCGAGGCGCGGTGGGATGTTAAAGCGGCCCGGGACGCGAAGACTGATCGGGTATGAGCACATTTAGTGTTCACTGGATCGATTGGAGTGCAGCCCATGGGATCGCTAAAAATCCAGAACTTACTCAAACGTACCGATCCGGGCACCGCAGACTTGGCCGAGAGCCTCGCCAGATCGAACTGGAGAGTGCCGCCGCGGTCATCGCTCGCCGCGTGCGCGAGGGCACACGCGGCCTTGACGAGGGGTGTCAATCGGCGTCGCCCGCCCCAAATCGGCAACCGTAACCCCGAAAACCGGCCCGAGAGATTGTTGGGCTATTCAGCCTCCAGAAGCGTCACCAGATCAGTCTCTGGGTGACGCTCGGGCAGACGCCATTCCGCCAAGCCTCGGAAATGGCGGCGCAATTTCGCGCTCGCCCGGAGGCGACCCGTAGAGACCAAACTGTCGGAAGAAGAATGGCTGGGGGACCTGGATTCGAACCAGGGTTGACGGAGTCAGAGTCCGTAGTCCTACCGCTAGACGATCCCCCAGCAAATCGGGCCGCACCGCGGAACGGGCGGTCGCTTTATCACATCCCGCCGAGGCGTTGCAAACCCTCAATTGCGCCCGTCGGCGCGCCGGTCGGGCGGCGCGCGCGATGGGGGATGGCCGGGGCGGGGGCCGGGCGGATACACTGGATCGCTGAGACGTGTCCGAAGGGACCGCAACAGGACAGCGAGGAACGGGATGGCGATGGGGCTGGAAGGCTGCCGAAGCGCCCCGTCCCGGCGACGAACGCGACGGTCGGCCAACGGCCGCGGCGAGGGAGCACATCACGGGGACGGGACGGCGGCGCGCGACGACGACGCCGACAGGGAGGCATCGCCGACGCACCGCGAGCCGGCGGCGGCGGCCGGCGCCGGCGAGGTGCTGGCGGCGATCGATCTCGGCACCAACAACTGCCGCCTGCTGGTGGCGCGCCCCGACGGTGCCGGCTTCCGGGTGATCGACGCGTTCTCGCGGATCGTCCGGCTGGGGCAGGGGCTCGACGGCTCCGGGCAGCTCGGCGAGGACGCCGTCCGCCGCACCCTTGACGCGCTGGCGGTGTGCGCCGGCAAGATGCGCCGGCGCCGGGTAACGCGGTTCCGGGCGGTCGCCACCGCGGCCTGCCGGCGCGCCGGCAACGGCGTCGAGTTCCTGGCGCAAGCCGCCGCCGAGACCGGGTTGACCCTGGAAATCATCACCCCGGAGGAAGAGGCAGCGCTCGCGCTCGCCGGCTGCCGGCCGCTGTTCGACCCGCGCATCCCGGGGGCGCTGGTGTTCGACATCGGCGGCGGCTCGACCGAGATTGCCTGGCAGCGCGACGGGCCGGCCGGCCGGCGGGTCGCCGCGCTGACCATGCCGATCGGGGTGGTGACCCTGGCCGAGCGCCATGGCGGCGACCGGTTCACGCCCGAGACCTTCGAGGCGATGGTCGGCGAGGTCGCCGACCGGCTGGGTGGGTTCGAGGCGCGCCACGGCATCGCCGCCGAGGCCGCCGCCGGCGCCGTCCAGCTGCTCGGCACCTCGGGCACCGTCACCACGCTGGCCGGGATGCACCTCGCGCTGCCGCGCTACCGGCGCGACCGCGTCGACGGGGTGTTCCTCGACGTGGCGCGCACCCTGGAGCTCGGCCGCGACCTGGCCGGCATGAGTTTCGAGGAGCGCGCCGCGCAACCTTGCATCGGCCGCGAGCGCGCCGATCTGGTGGTGGCCGGCTGCGCGATCCTCGAAGCGATCTGCCGGGCCTGGCCGGTTCCGCGCTTGCGCGTCGCCGACAGGGGTGTGAGAGAAGGCATCCTGTTCGGGTTGATGACGCAACGGAGCTGAGGCATGACAGGCGCGCGCGACAGCGGCCGGCGTCCGGGAGGACGCGGGCGGGCAGCCTCCGGGCACGCCGCCGGCGGGGTGGGCGGCTCGCGCCAGGTGACGGTGCGGGTGAAGACGGCGCGCGGCCGCACGGCGTCGTCGCAACGCTGGCTGGAGCGTCAGCTCAACGATCCCTATGTTGCCGAGTCCAAGCGCCTCGGCTACCGATCGCGCGCCGCGTTCAAGCTGCTGCAGCTCGACGAGCGCTTCAAGATCCTGCAGACCGGGCTGCGGGTGGTCGACCTCGGCGCCGCGCCGGGCGGCTGGACCCAGATCGCCGTCACCAGGGTCGGGGCGCCGGGCCGCGGCCAGGTGGTCGGCCTCGACATCCTGCCGGTCGAGCCGATCGCCGGCGCCACCCTGATCGAGGCCGACTTCATGGCCGAGGACGCCCCGGCGCGGCTGAAGGCGGCGCTCGGTGGGCCGGTCGACGTGGTGCTGTCGGACATGGCGGCCTCGACCACCGGCCACGGCCCGACCGACCACCTGCGGATCGTCGGGCTGTGCGACGCCGCGTTCGAGTTCGCCATGGAGGTGCTGGCGCCGGGCGGAACATTCGTCGCCAAGGTGTTCCAGGGCGGCAGCGAGGCCGCCCTGCTGGCCCGCATGAAGCGGGCGTTCCGGACCGTCCGGCACGCCAAGCCGCCGGCCAGCCGGGCCGAGTCCGCCGAGACCTACGTGGTCGCCACCGGCTTCCGGGGTGATCCGGAGACCGGCTGAAACGGCGGGTTTCCGCGCCATGCACTGGGCGCATGACGTGTCATCGAATGCTCGCTTGGCTTCCGAAGGTCGCGGTGTATAGTGCGCCGCCACCGGATCCCGGAGGCATCATGAACATACGCGACGCGCTCACCTTCGACGACGTTCTCCTCGAGCCGGCGCGCTCCAGCGTCCTCCCAGCGCAAGTCGACACCCGCACCAAGGTCACCCGGTCCATCGAGCTCGGCATCCCGCTGATGTCGTCGGCGATGGACACCGTGACCGAGAGCCGGCTGGCGATCGCCATGGCGCAGGCCGGCGGCATCGGGGTCGTCCACAAGAACCTCGGGGTCGTCGACCAGGCCAACGAGGTGCGGGCGGTCAAGAAGTTCGAGGCCGGCATGGTGATCAACCCGCTTACCATCCACCCCGAGGCGACCCTGGCCGAGGCTCTCGCCCTGATGCAGCGCCACGGCATCAACGGCATCCCGGTGGTCCGCCGCCGCGACCGCCGGCTGGTCGGCATCCTGACCCACCGCGACGTCCGCTTCGCCAAGGACATGAGCCAGCCGGTCCGCGACCTGATGACCAAGCGGGTGATCACGGCGCGCGAGGACGTCTCGGCCGACGAGGCGCGCCAGCTGTTGCACAAGCACCGCATCGAGAAGCTGCTGGTGATCGACGACGACCGTCGCTGCGTCGGCCTGATCACCGTCAAGGACATGGAGAAGGCCCAGACCTTCCCGAACGCCGCCAAGGACGAGAAGGGCCGCCTGCGGGTGGCGGCGGCGACCGGGGTCGGCCGCGACGGCATCGCCCGCGCCGAGGCGCTGATCGACGCCGAGGTCGACATTGTCGTGGTCGACACCGCGCACGGCCATTCCGAGGGCGTGCTCAACGCCGTCGCCGAGATCCGCAAGCGCGCCAACTACACCCAGATCATGGCCGGCAACGTCGCCACCGCCGACGGCGCCCGGGCGCTGATCGACGCCGGCGCCGACGCCGTGAAGATCGGCATCGGACCGGGCTCGATCTGCACCACCCGCATGGTCGCCGGCGTCGGGGTGCCGCAGCTGACCGCGATCGTCGACGCCGGCAAGGTCTGCCGCGAGGCTGGCGTGCCGTGCATCGCCGACGGCGGCATCAAGTATTCCGGCGACCTCGCCAAGGCGATCGCCGCCGGCGCCAACTGCGCGATGATCGGCTCGCTGCTGGCCGGCACCGACGAGAGCCCGGGCGAGGTCTACCTGTACCAGGGCCGTTCCTACAAGGCGTACCGGGGCATGGGGTCGCTCGGCGCCATGGCCCGCGGATCGGCCGACCGCTACTTCCAGGAAGAGGTGCGCGACAACCTGAAGCTCGTGCCGGAGGGCATCGAGGGCCAGGTGCCGTACAAGGGCTCGGCGGGCCAGGTGGTGCACCAGTTGGTGGGCGGGCTCAAGGCCGCCATGGGCTACACCGGCAGCGCCACGATCGCCGACCTCCAGGAGAACGCGCGGTTCCTGCGGATCTCCAGCGCCGGGTTGCGGGAAAGCCACGTCCACGACGTGACGATCACCCGCGAGGCGCCGAACTATCGTCCCAACATGTGACATTAAGAATTCGTCACAAGAGATTGATATAAAATGAGAGATGGTCCCCGCCTCGAGGCCGCTATCGAGGTTCTGGAGGCGATCGGCGCGACCGATCGCGCGGCCGACCGCGTCCTCGACCGCTACCTGAAGGACCGCCGCTACATCGGCGGCGGCGACCGCGGCGCGATCGCCGACCGGGTGTGGGGGGTGATGCGCCGCCGGGCCCGGCTCGACTGGTGGATCCGCAAGGCCGGCAAGGGTTTGCAGCGCGACCCGCGCGGCCGGGTGCTGGCCGACGTGGCGCTGACCGACCGCCACGGCGTGGGCGAGATCGCCGGCCTGTTCGACGGCTCGCGGCACGCACCGTCGGCGCTGACCCGCGACGAAAGCGACGCGCTGCGCCGACTGGTCGACCACGGCCTCGACGACCCCGAAATGCCACCGGCGGTGCGCTGTGAATGCCCGAACTGGCTGTGGCCGCGGATGGAGGCGGTGTTCGGTACCGACGTCGAGACCGCCGTGCGGGCGCTCGGCGACGGCGCCAGCTTCGACCTGCGGATCAACCCGCTGGTCGGCGTCAACCGAGCCGCGGTGATCGCCGAACTCACGACCGCCAGCGTCCCGGCCGAGCCGACGCCGATGTCGCCGGTCGGCCTCCGGCTCGACCGGCGTCGCCCGGTCGACCGCATGCCGGCGTTCAAGGAGGGCCGCATCGAGGTCCAGGACGAGGGCTCGCAGATCGCCGCCGCGCTTGTGGGCGCGAGACCCGGGCAACTGGTCGTCGACTATTGCGCCGGCGCCGGCGGCAAGGCGCTGGCGCTGGCCGCCGACATGGCCAACAAGGGCCGGCTGCTGCTGTTCGACGTCTCCAAGTCGCGGCTCGACCGAGCCGGGCTGCGCCTGCGCCGGTCGGGGGTCAACAACGCCGAGCGCCGGGTGCTGGAGGACGGCGACAAGTCGGCGAAGCGGCTGGCCGGCAAGGCCGACCGGGTGCTGGTCGACGCGCCCTGCACCGGCACCGGCACCTGGCGGCGCAACCCCGACGCCAAGTGGCGCTACGACGCCGAGGCGCTGGCCGAGATCACCGTCTCGCAGCGCGCCATCCTGGAGCGGGCGGCGGCGCTGGTGAAGCCGGGCGGCCGCCTGGTCTACGTCACCTGCTCGGTGCTGACCGTCGAGAACGAGGCCATCGTCGACGGCTTTCTCGCGGAGACCACGGCGTTCCGGGCGTTGCCGGTGGCGTCGGTGTGGGCCGAGACCGTGGCCGCCGCCGGCGGCTCCGGCTGTCCCACCGAGGAGCGCTACCTCAGGCTCAGCCCGCACGTCCACGGCACCGACGGGTTCTTCGTGGCGGTTCTGGAGCGGGCCTGGGCGCCGGGCTCTGTGGACACTCCCTGATCGCGGCGCCTAGACTGCCGCTTGTCGGTTGCGTGCCGGCGGCCGTCCGGGAGAACGCCATGCCCGAGTTCGACGTGACGATCCGACCCGCCGAGCCGGGGGATTCGCTCGGGGTCGCCCGGGTCCAGATCGACACTTGGCGCGACGCCTATGTCGGGGTGCTTCCCGACGCCACCCTGCTGGATCTCGACGAGATGCGGGCGGCCGTCCGCTGGACCCGGGTTGTCGGCGGCATCAGGGTGCCGGAGACGCTGACGGTCGCCGAGGCCGGCGGCCGGGTTGTCGGCTTCTGCCACGGCGGTGCCGGGCGCCGCACGATCGCCCGCGCGGTCAACCGCGACGGGGCGGTGTCGGAGATCTACGCGCTCTACGTCGACCCGAGCTACCAGGGCATGGGCATCGGCCGGATGCTGCTGGCGGATGTCAGCCGCCGGCTGGTCACCCACGGCTTCGACTCGCTGGTGCTGCTGACGCTCGCCGCCAACGCCCACGGCCGGCGGTTCTACGACCACATCGGCGGTGCCGCCGGTGACATCATCCCCTCGGTGGTGATCGGCGCGCCGGCCGACCAGGTGCCGTATTTCTGGCCCGACATCGAGCGCCTGGTGCAGCGGCTCGACGCGCCGGCGGTTTGATCCGGCCGCGTCGCACCTAAGGCGTGGGTGCCGGCGCCCAGAGCCCGTTGAGGTAGGGGCTTTCGGCCGGGCGGCGGTCCTTGTACGCCATGGCCACCAGGTCGTACGCGCTGCGCTTGGCGTGGACACCCGCGAAGCCGGCGGCCTCCAGCGACGCCAGCAGCGAGGAAATCACGAACCCGTTGCGGTGCGCCATGTGGGGCTGGCCGCGGGCGATCGAGGCGCGGTGGCCGTACAGGACGTCGAGCGGGGTGATCGGCCCGCTGTCGGACTCGTAGAGCGCCCGGTGCCAGTCGCCGGCGGCGATCGCCGCCGCGGCCTTCTGGATATCCGGAACCAGCACCAGCAGAAAGCCGCCCGACGTCAGCACCCGCCGGAACTCCTCCAGGGCAAGCCTCAGTTCGTGCGGGAACAGGTGCTCGAGGTTGTGGGAGGAGAACACCGCGTCGTGGCTGGCGTCGGCGACCATCGCCATGTCGGTCATCGAGGCCACGATGTCGGGCTCCACCGACGGCTCGATGTCGAGCTTGGTCTCGGCCCACTCGCCGGCTCGGAACACGCCGAAATGCCCCACGATCGACTTCCGGCCGCAGCCGACATGAAGGACTTTTTTCATCTACAGCGACTCCGCGTCTCGCTGTCGTCCCCTTCGGCCTTATCGCATGAACGGAACCCGGGGTTCCACCGGTTTGCCGCGGCCTTGCCGCTTGCCGCTCGACCCCCCTTGCGCTAGCGTCCGGCGCTTCTCGGAACCGCCCGGTGAAGCCCCATGACCGACCGTGTCCTGATCCTGGATTTCGGCAGCCAGTTCACCCAGCTGATCGCCCGCCGGGTGCGCGAGAACGGGGTCTACTGCGAGATCTTCCCCTGCACCGTCGATCCGTCGCGGATCGCCGATTTCGCGCCCAAGGCACTGATCCTGTCGGGCGGCCCGGCCTCGGTGTTCGGCGAGGGCGCGCCGCAGGCGCCGACGCTGGTGTTCGAACTCGGCGTGCCGGTGCTCGGCATCTGCTACGGCGAGCAGCTGATGTGCCACCAGCTCGGCGGCCGGGTCGATCCCTCCGACCACCAGGAGTTCGGCCGCGCCGAGTTGACCGTGACCGGCGATTGCGCGCTGTTCGAGGGGCTGTTCGCGCCCGGCACCGTCGAGCCGGTATGGATGAACCACGGCGACCGGGTGATGGCGCTGCCGCCCGGCTTCCGCGTGGTCGGGACCAGCGGCAACGCGCCGTTCGCGGCGATCGCCGACGACACCCGCCGGTTCTACGGCGTGCAGTTCCACCCCGAGGTGGTGCACACCCCGTCCGGTGCCGCCCTGCTGCGGAACTTCACCCACACGGTCGCCGGCCTCGCCGGTGACTGGACGATGGCCGCCTTCAAGGATCAGGCGATCGCCCGCATCCGCGAGCAGGTCGGCGACGGCAGGGTGATCTGCGGCCTGTCGGGCGGGGTCGATTCCTCGGTGGCGGCGGTGCTGATCCACGAGGCGATCGGCGACCAGCTGACCTGCGTGTTCGTCGACCACGGCCTGCTGCGCGCCGGCGAGGCCGAGCAGGTGGAGCGGATGTTCCGCGACGCCTACAACATCCCGCTGATCGTCCGCGACGCCAGCGATACCTTCCTCGATGCGCTCGACGGCGTCACCGACCCCGAGATCAAGCGCAAGACCATCGGCCGGCTGTTCATCGACGTGTTCCAGGAGGAGGCCGACAAGATCCGCGACGCCCGCTTCCTGGCCCAGGGAACGCTGTACCCTGACGTGATCGAGAGCGTGTCGTTCACCGGCGGCCCGTCGGTGACCATCAAGTCGCACCACAACGTCGGCGGCCTGCCCGAGCGCATGAACCTGAAGCTGGTCGAGCCGCTGCGCGAGCTTTTCAAGGACGAGGTGCGGGCGCTCGGCCGCGAGCTGGGATTGCCCGAGCACCTGGTCGGCCGCCACCCGTTCCCGGGGCCGGGCCTGGCGATCCGGGTGCCGGGCGCGATCACCCGCGACAAGCTGGAGATCCTGCGCAAGGCCGACACCATCTACCTCGACGAGATCCGCAAGGCCGGGCTGTACGACGTGATCTGGCAGGCTTTCGTGGTGCTGCTGCCGGTGCGCACCGTCGGCGTGAAGGGCGACGACCGCTCCTACGACTACGCCTGCGCGCTGCGCGCGGTGACCTCGACCGACGGCATGACCGCCGACTACTACCCGTTCGAGCACGACTTCCTGCGCCGGGTGTCGACCCGCATCGCCAACGAGGTGCGCGGCATCAACCGGGTGACCTACGACATCACCAGCAAGCCGCCGGGCACGATCGAGTGGGAGTGAAGGCTTGGCGCCACCGAAATCGGCCTCACCGGAAACTCGCCTGGTAGCTGGTTGCGATCAATGACACGTGCGCCTCGAGCGGCGGCCTCAACTCGAACGCTTGCGGCTCCCGCGCGAAGTTCCACAACCGCACCAGCCGCCAGTCATCGCGTCGCGCTTCAGCGACCGCCAGTTCGTTGCGTGTGATGTGAAACGGTGTGCGCTCCCAACCTTTGGTGGTCTTGACCTCGATCAACCGGTCGCCCCCATCCGGCTCGAAGCTGCGGATGTCGTAGCCGGCGCCGTCTCCGTCGACATCCGACACCCAACGAATGCGTTCGGCGAGGTCGGTTCGGCCGGCAGCGAGCAGGCTGGCGCGCTCGTGGGCGAGGACACGTTCCTCGCCAGCTCGGCCAAGGGCCCGATTACGAGCGTCCCGCTCCGCGACGTCGTATCTCCGGGCGATCGCGGCCATCTGGCCGAGTTCGTCGGGTGGCGGCGCGTTGCTGTGCGTTGGTGGCGGTCCGATCCACAGGATTGCCTTTTCCCGAAGCGCCGGGCGCAATAGCCCCATTCGAGTCCGCGCCGATGGCGCCAGCCAATCTGCATGTTGTTCAAGCCAGCGCACGACGGCGTCGACCAACGAAGCCTGAATGTTGAATGCCGGCTTGTAGCCGGGGATCCAAATTTCCCCGAGGCCTTTGAGGGCGGCGCTGATGTTCCGGTGCTTGTATTCGATCGAACCGCGGGGCCGGCCGATCATCGCCTGCAGAGCTCGGTTGTGCTCGGCCTTGCTATAAGGACGTCCGGCAATGTCGTCAGCCAGCATCGCGAAGTAGTCCGCGACGATCGCGTCATTCTGCTCGTCGGTCCAGTCACCGGCCATGAACACCCCTGGCACGGTCCGTATGGGCGAAGGCCGGGTTCATGCCAGCAACTGCGTCGGAACACCGAGCGCCGGTCCGGCCTCAGCGAGCCTCTGGTCGAGCGTATGCACCGTGGCACCATGCTCGGATGCGATGGCGATATGCAGGGCGTCCCCGGCGCGCAGCCCAAGCGCATGCTGGTCGGCGAACTTCGCCGCCGCCCTGAATTGACCGCCTGTCACGCCCAGCACGGTGAAGTTCTCGGCGATCAGCGTGTTGAACATGGCGAGCGCTGCGGCGCGCTGTTCCAGGCTGATCTGTCGAGCTCGCAGCTTGATCGCCATGGCGGACGACATCTCGGTGACGGTCCAGTCGCTGATCAGAAGCTGTGCCGGGTCCTGTTCTGCCAGCCAGGCCTGAACACGCGGCGTCATCGCTTCGTTGGAAAGGGCCGCGAGGATCAGCGACGTGTCGAGATAAAGCATCAGTAGCGGTCGCCATCCCGCATCGACCGCACGAGATCGGCAGCGCTCCGGGACTGGGACGGCATCGCTGCCGTCAGCGATTGAAGCAGCGCGGCATCGATCGGCTGGCGTGGCTTGGATACCGCGGTAAGCCGCGCAACCGGCTTGCCGCGGCGGGTGATGTCGATCGAATCGCCAGCCTCGACCCGGTCGATCAGCTCGCTCAGACGGGCTTTGGCATCCGCCAGACTGATCGCATCCACGTCACGCTCCTGACTAAGTAGATGGTCATATAGCGAATCGGTCTTAAGAATTCCAGCGAGGTTCATCCATGTGGCATGTTCTACAAGGCTCTGGCCCGTGGCCACCGGTTCCGATGACGCTTCCTGCCGATGACATCCCCGAGGACGCTCCGGCTGGCGTGCCTTTGTCGAGTGGACGCTGCGGAAGGCCGGTCCGTCCACGGCGCTCACCCTTCCGGTAGTCGCCAGATGAAGGCGTGGAAAGCATCTCGATCAACGTCGGCCATGATCCAGGTCAAGGAGCCGAGGTTCAAGCAGGGGCAGGTTTAAGTGTTTGCTCTGTGAAGAAAGGCTGGTTCGCATGACCACCAGGAAGGTTTCGACAGGCGCGCGCGCAGGGGTCCGGCTCACGGCTGGATCGCTGGTCAAGTCGGGCGATACGGCTCCGATCCTCACCGCCGCCGGCGTGGAGCGCTTCACGGCAGTCGAAGCGGTCAGCGCCGCCCAGGAAGCGGAACTCGCGGCGGTGCGGTCGATCGGGGACGCGGCCGGCGATGGCCTGGCGGCCATCCTTGAGGGTGCTGCGCCCGATGACGCCGCCCGGATGCGCGAGGCCCTGGAGTTGCCCGCCAAGAACAAGGTCTCGCGTCGTATGAGTGACGAACTGGCCGACGATTGGCGGCGCGGCAGCTATCCCTACAGATATAAGATGCTGCGCCGCGACTATGAGGAGCAGAAATTCGTCCTCCAGACCGAGCTCCTGAAGCTGCAGACGTGGGTGAAGGAATCTCGCCAGCGCGTGGTCATTCTGTTCGAAGGCCGGGACGCGGCGGGCAAAGGCGGCGCCATCAAGCGCTTCATGGAGCACCTTAATCCCCGCGGCGCCCGCGTGATCGCCTTGGAAAAGCCGAGCGAGGTGGAGCGTGGCCAGTGGTACTTCCAGCGCTACGTCCAGCACCTGCCGACGGCCGGCGAGATCGTACTTTGTGACCGGAGCTGGTACAACCGCTCCGGTGTAGAGCGGGTCATGGGCTTTTGCACGCGGGCGGAATACGAGGAGTTCCTGCGCCAGGCGCCCGAGTTCGAGCGCAACCTCGTGCGAAGCGGAATACACCTGATCAAATTCTGGTTCTCGGTGAGCCGTGACGAGCAGCGGCGGCGCTTCAAGGAACGCCAGGTCCATCCGTTGAAGCAATGGAAGCTGTCGCCAATCGACATGGCTTCGCTCGACAAGTGGGATGAGTACACGCGGGCCAAGGAGGCGATGTTCTTTCACACCGACACCGCGGACTCTCCCTGGACGGTGGTGAAGTCGGACGACAAGAAGCGGGCGAGGCTGAACGCCATGCGGTATGTCCTGCACTCATTGCCCTATACAGGCAAGGAAGCGGACCGCGTCGGCTCGGTGGACGACCTGCTGGTCGGCCGCGCCAACATCATTCACGAACGCGGCGAGCACGATCTCACCTCGGGGCGCTACGTCTGACCCGGCTTCACAGTCAGTGTTGCGGCGCGCTCGTTTGGGCGCCGAATGGGTGGGTCGCGATAAGCTAGCAGCCGCAAGGCGTTGGCCACGACGAGCAGCGTGGAGCCCTCGTGGAACACCACGGCCACCCCCAACTTCAGCCCGAACAGCGTTGCCGGCACCAGCACTGCCACCATGCCGAGGCTGATCCAGAGGTTCTGCTTGATGATGCGGCTGGTGCTGCGGCTGAGACCGATCACGAAGGGCAGACGGCTCAGATCGTCGCCCATCAGCGCGACGTCGGCAGTTTCCAGCGCCACGTCCGATCCCGCCGCCCCCATGGCAATGCCAACCGTGGCGTTCGCCATGGCGGGGGCGTCGTTGACGCCATCGCCGACCATCGCCACTTCCTGCGCGGTTCGCAGGCGTTTGATCGCAGCCACCTTGTCCTCTGGCATCAGATCGCCCCAGGCCTCATCGAGGCCGATCTCCCGGGCCACGGCCTCAGCCACATGCCTGTTGTCTCCCGACATCATGACGATCCGGTCAATTCCGATGTCCCGGAGTTGCGAAATGACCGAAGCAGCTCCCGGTCGCGGCGTGTCCATCAGTCCCAGCACACCGAGATATCGGTCGCCCCTACGCACGACCATGGTGGTGCGACCCCGCTCCTCCAGTTTCCCCACCACGGCTCCGACCGCTTCCGGGACCGGCGGCCCGTTGATTTCAGCGAACAGCGCGGCCTTGCCGACGAACACGGGCACGCCGCCTATCTCGGCCGCAAGGCCCCTGCCGGTGATGCTGCGAAGATTGTCGGCGACCGCTTCTTGCCAGTCTGCTCCGAGCCTTGCGCGCCCTTCGTGTACGACGGCGGTCGCGAGCGGGTGATCGCTGAGCGCCTCGACGGCGACAAGGACGGTGAGAAGGTCGCGCTCATCCACTCCAGGAGCGGGCACCACGTCGGTTACCCGCGGCCTGCCCTCAGTCAGCGTACCTGTCTTGTCAAAGGCGATCGCGCGGACGGTGCCGAGACTTTCCAGCGGCCCCCCGCCTTTGACCAGGACACCGCCACGCGCGGCCCGCGCCACCCCGGATAGCACGGCACTCGGGGTCGAAATGGCGAGCGCGCAAGGACTGGCGGCAACGAGCACCGCCATGGCGCGGTAGAAACTGTCGCCGAAAGGTTCGTCGATTACGAGGAACGCCAACAGGAGCAGGGCGACACCCGCCAGCACCACGGGGACGAAGATGCGCTCAAACCGGTCCGTGAAACGCTGCGTGGGCGATTTCTGTGCTTCGGCCTCGCCCACCATCCGGACAAGACGGGCGAGGGTGCTGTCCATGGCGAGCTTGGTTACCCGGACCTCCAGAACGCCGCTGCCGTTGATGGTGCCCGCGTATACGCGATGCTCAGCCGCCAGGCCGTCGGGCTGCAAGGCGGCGCGGCCACTATCGTCCACAGCCTGCTTGTCCACCGGCACGCTTTCGCCGGTGATCGCGGCTTGATCGACGCTGCTCGTGCCGAGGCTGACGAAGCCGTCCGCGGGAATGCGCGTGTTGGGCTTGATGACGATCGTGTCACCAATTGCCAAGACGGTGACGGCTACCTCGCTGACCTGACCATCGCGCCGGACGTCGGCGGTTGGAGGTGCGAGGTCTCCGAGCGCGGCAATGGCGCGCCGGGCACGGCCCATTGCGTAGTGCTCCAAAGCATGGCCGATGCTGAACAGGAACAGGAGCAGCGCGCCTTCCGCCCATTTGTCCAAAGCGGCGGCGCCGGCCGCCGCGACCAACATAAGGACATCGATTTCGAGCCGGCCTAGGCGAAGCGTGTGGATGGCATCGCGCAGCAGATAGTAGCCGCCGAAGACATAGGCGGCGATGTAGAAGGAGACTGGACCCCATGAGGGGATTTCAGGCGCAAATGAGATCAGGAATCCTGCGACGAGCAGCGCGCCGCATGTAACGGCGAAGATCAGCTCCGTGTTCTCGCCGAGAATACCGCCATGGTCGTGATCTTGGGGCTTTGGCACGTCGCCTGAGACCGCAATCGGCTCCGGTAACGGGGAGGCAACTTCAACACCGAGATCGTCGAGCAGTTGGCGTAGCGCCGCTTCTGACGTCAACGATCGGTCGAACTCGATGCGCACCGGTCCGGCGACAGTGGTTACCGCTTCCAAGACTCCGGTGGCACGCCGCAGAAATTCGCTGACCGTGCGTTCACGACGCTCGTGGCTCAGACCGCCCCTCTGCCACAGGAGGTGGCCGTAGCGCTCCGTCACCCGGGCGCCGGCAGCTTCGGCGATCCTCCTTATGCGTCCGAGGCCGAGCACGTCGGGCCGGTAGTGAAGGCAGAGCTTGGCAGGCTCATCACCGGAGGCCGGCAGGACGTGGACTTGGTCGATCCCGCTTCGGCCTTCGAGATCGCCAACGAGACGCCTGACACACGCGTCCGCTTCGTCGGGCACGCCCGGGAGAATTACGGGCAAGTCCAGCCGAAGGCGATGCACAGATTCGTTTGTCATGGTGTCTTTCAAGCAGCGCTTCGCCGGCCGATGCTACGGCCAAACCCACGATCCGGTGTGGGCGCGGGTTACCCGCGCCTGCGGATGATGCCCTCCAACGTCGTCGCCTCGGCGACGGTGTTCGAAATCGTGCCGAACTTGCGTACATTGGCGTGCAGCAGCTCCAGGCGGTGGTCTTCCTCGTCCGTATCGACGATGATCTCGTAGTTTATGGAGATCATCTTCGGCGGGCTGTCCTGCCGGACGCCGTGAAGCTTCACCTCGACGCCGCGCAGTTCGAACTTCAGCATCGGCGTCACTCGCTCGATGCCCTTGATCATGCAGGCGGCAACGGCGGCGAGGAGAAGCTCGGCCGGATTGAAGGCGTCCGCGCGGCCCTTCACGTCGGTGTCGAGGGTAATTTCCGCCTGTTTCGTGGCGGCGAGACTGCCGTGGGCGTCAACGCGGCGCGCTTCGACGGAATATCCCAGCATCACGCTTGCAGCCAAGACTTGAGGGCGTCTTCCTTCGGCAGCCCGCCCGCGTGCACGACCGTGTCGTCGATGACGATACTCGGCGTCGAGGCGATTCCGAATTTTGCGATTTCGGCATAGTCGGTGATTTTTTCGACCTTTACGTCGATGCCAAGCTTCGACGCGGCATCCTTCACCATCGTCTCGGCGGCGTCGCAGCGCTTGCAGCCGAGGCCGAGCACCTTCACGTCCTTCATCTTGTGAGTCCTTGTGTGTCTCAGTGGAAAAGCATGTTGAACAGGAAGTCGACGGCGAGAACACCGGTTCCGACGACGCCGACAAACACCGCGATCAGTCGCAGGGTCAGAACCTTGCGAAGGATGATCATTTCCGGCAGCGACAGGGCGATCACGGACATCATGAACGCGAGGGTCGTGCCCAACGCCGCCCCCTTGCCGAGCTCCAGATCCAGACCCTGCCGGCGATCTCCTTGACGGCGTCCAATCGCGCGCACGGCCTCGACGAACCGTTGCCACTCCGGAACGGGTCGGAACTTCAATCGGGTGATCCGGGTTGCGTAACTTAAATCGGGTGATCCGGGTTGCGTATAAAGCCGTGTGGAGTTCCAACGCGGCGATCCAGAGTGTGCGGGCGCCAGAGTGTGCGGGCGCGTGAAGTTCATGGACCTGTGTTCCAGGGTCCGTGTTCCAGGTCGTCGGGGTGAACGGGAGTCGCGGGCGCGGTGCGCGACACGGTTGACGTACCGTCGATGGCGATGATCGAGGTCACGCTCGCTGCCGGCCGGGCGGTGCGCTCGAGGTTGTATTGTTATATAATGCCGCAATTGTTTTCGGGAGCGATGACTGAATTTGCAGTCACGGCTTCCGCCTGATTTAAGAAGAAGCGCTCGCTTCGAACATATATTTTAGCAATCGCAGCGCTTTTTTGATAATTCATGGAGATTAGAACAAGAGGAATTCACTGAAACAGTGATTTCTGGAGTGTATCATGATGAATGGAAGTGCATCAGGCTATGGGATGGGTTTAGGCATGGGATTTGGCTGGATATTTGGCATCATTATCCTTTTGCTCATAGTTTTAGCCATAGCTGCTCTGATTAAGCACAATCGAAAATAAATGAAAATGACAAGGATCTGGGGGATAATCGGTACGAGAGTCTCCGGCGCGCCCATGTGCGAGGCGAGGCCGTAATGGCGCAGCAGTACAAACAGAACAGCATCAGCCTGGCGGGCGCGATCGCCATGGGCACCGGTGTGATGATAGGCGCTGGGATCTTCGCTCTGACGGGCCAGATTGCCGAACTCGCCGGACCGCTGTTCCCGCTGTCGTTCATCGTTGGCGCGGTCGTCACCGCGTTCAGCGCTTACACCTATATCAAGATGTCGAACGCGTTTCCCTCTGCGGGCGGCATCGGGATGATCCTGAACAAAGCCTACGGCCCGACGACGGTCGCGGCGGGCGCATCACTCCTGATGGCGCTGTCGATGGTCATCAACGAAAGCCTCGTCGCGCGCACCTTTGGAACCTACACACTGCAGGCAATTGGCGGCGCTCCGGACAGCGTTCTCGTGCCGGTTCTCGGCGTCGGGCTGATCATCTTCGCGTATCTCGTGAACGTGTCCGGCAACCGTTCAGTCGGTGTTTTCTCCATCGTCATGGCGTTGCTCAAGGTTGGCGGCATTGCCCTGTTCGGAGTTGCCGGTCTCTGGGCGAGCGGCATCTCGTTCGAGGCCGCGGGCGGAGATGCCGGCGCCGGCGGCTTCGTGGCATCGGTCGCGCTGTCGATCCTCGCCTTCAAGGGCTTCACGACCATCACCAACAGCGGAGCCGAGATCACCGACCCACACCACAACGTGGGCAGGGCGATCATCTTGTCCATCGCGATCTGCGTTGTCGTCTATCTGCTTGTCGCCTTTGCGGTCGGCTCCAGCCTGCCGCTCGACCGTATTGTGGCGGCAAAGGACTACGCACTCGCCGAAGCAGCCCAGCCCGCCCTCGGGCAGACCGCCTTCTACCTGACGGTGGCGCTCGCGCTGGTGGCAACGGCGTCGGGCCTGATCGCCAGCGTATTCGCGGTGTCGCGGATGCTGGCCATGCTGACGGACATGAAGCTGATCCCGCACAGCCATTTCGGAATGCGCGGCACGATCAAGGATCACACGCTCGTCTACACCGTCGTGATCGCGGGCTTTCTGACGGTCTTCTTCGACCTCAGCCGGATCGCCTCTCTGGGGGCCTTCTTCTACCTGGTCATGGACATCATCATCCATTGGGGGGTGTTCCGGCACCTTCGCCAGGATATTGGCGCGCATGGCTGGGTTCTGCTGACGGCCATCGCGCTTGATGCATTGGTTTTGGCCGCGTTCGCCGCGATGAAGTGGCAGTCCGATCCGATCATCGTCGTGATCGGCATCGTCGGCATGGCGCTGGTGTTCCTGTTCGTGCGGGTTTTCCTGGCGCGCAATCCGGTCAGAGACGCCGATCACGACCACCATTGAAAACCAGCTTGAGATTCCAATCGCTGGAAGCCTCAAGCTGACACGAGTCAGCGAAGGGTTGGCAGGATATGGACCACGATCATCATCCCGCGTCGTCCGGCGTTCCGACGGCTGCCGACACGGCGAAGGACCCGGTCTGTGGAATGACGGTCGCAGTCAAACTCGACACGCGTCACGCTAAGTTCCAGGGCGAGACCTTCCATTTCTGCTCCGAGAAATGCCAGGCGAAGTTCAAGGCAGATCCCTGGTTCTTCGCTTCGGGCCGAGTCGCAGAACAGAAGAAGGCCGATCCGACCAACGGCCAGTTCACCTGCCCGATGCACCCAGAGATCGTTCGCGATGAACCGGGGGCCTGCCCGATCTGTGGCATGGCGCTGGAACCGATGCTGCCCTCTGACGAACCCAGCGAGGAGTTGACCGACTTCACGCGTCGGATGTTGATCTCGGCGGCTGCCGCGGTGCCGCTCATCATCCTGACGATGGGCGAACTGGTCGCCCTGCCGGTGCGCGATTGGATCGGGCATCATGTCGCAAGCTATCTCGAGTTCGCGCTCGCCACGCCGATCATTCTCTGGGCGGCACGACCGTTCTTCCAGCGTGGCTGGGACTCGGTGGTAAACCGGTCGCCGAACATGTGGACGCTGATCAGCCTCGGCGTGGTGGCGGCCTATCTCTATTCGCTGGTCGCGACCTTTCTGCCGGGCGTCTTTCCGGATGCCTATCGGGTGGGCCAGGGGGTCGGAACCTATTACGAGGCGGCGGTGGTAATCGTCGCGCTGGTCTTCGTTGGCCAAGTACTCGAACTGCGCGCGCGCGAACGCACCGGCGACGCGATCCGCGCCCTGCTCGACCTAGCGCCCAAGACCGCGCGCCGAATCCTGCCGGACGGGTCGGAGTATGACGCGCCTCTGGAAAACATAATCCAAGGTGATCGGCTGCGTGTGCGACCCGGCGATGCGGTTCCGGTCGACGGAACGGTGATCGAGGGCCGATCGTCACTGGACGAGAGCATGCTGACCGGGGAGTCGATGCCAGTGGAAAAGGGTCCGGGCGACGCGGTGACCGGGGCCACGATCAACAAGAACGGCAGCCTCGTGATCGATGCCGGCAAGGTTGGCGCCGATACTGTTCTGGCCCAGATCGTGGCGATGGTGTCGAACGCGCGCCGTTCGCGCGCCCCGATCCAGGGAATGGCGGACCGGGTCTCGGCGGTGTTCGTCCCAACCGTGGTGGCCATCGCGGTTTTCGCGTTCGTCGTCTGGCTGATCTTCGGACCGGAGCCTGCGTTGGTTTTCGCTATCGCCTCGGCGGTGTCGGTGCTGATCATCGCCTGCCCCTGTGCGCTCGGTCTCGCCACACCCATCTCCATCACCACGGCGGCGGGGCGCGGCGCGCAGTCGGGTGTGCTGATCAAGGACGCCGAAGCGCTGGAACGCATGGCCTCTGTCGACACGTTGATCGTGGACAAGACCGGCACGCTGACCATGGGGAAGCCAAAGCTTACCGACACTGTCGCGCTCTCGGATATGCCCGAAACCGATCTTCTATCTCTTGCCGCGGCGCTGGAGCGCGGCTCGGAACACCCGCTTGCTGAGGCGATCGTCGAGGGAGCCGAAGCGCAGGGCGCCCCGCGTCAGGATGCCGAGGATTTCGAGGCGGTTACTGGCAAGGGCGTGCGCGGAAGGATCGGCGGACGCATGGTTGCGCTCGGCAATACCGCGATGATGGAAGAGATGGGTCTGGACACGGCGCAGGCCGAAGCAAAGGCCGATACTTTGCGCGCGGAGGGCAAGACGGCGATGTTCATCGCCGTCGATGGCGCGCTTGCCGGCATCGTGGCGGTGGCTGATCCGATCAAGGAGTCGACGGCGCAGGCGATCAAGGAACTTCACGGCCAGGGGCTGCGCGTCATCATGGCCACGGGCGACAACGAACGCACGGCGAAAGCGGTGGCTGCTAAGCTCGGGATCGACGAGGTGCGCGCGGGCGTTCTGCCCGAGGACAAGAAAAACCTGATCGACCAGCTGCGTCGCGATGGCCGCAAGATCGCGATGGCGGGCGACGGCGTGAACGACGCCCCCGCACTCGCCGCCGCGGATGTCGGAATCGCCATGGGAACAGGTGCCGATGTGGCAATGGAAAGCGCCGGGATCACCCTGCTGGGCGGCGATCTGATGGGCATCGTGCGGGCACGCAAACTGGCTCGGGCGACTCTGCGCAACATCAAGCAGAACCTGTTCTTCGCCTTCGCCTATAACGCGCTTGGTGTCCCGATCGCAGCAGGGCTGCTTTTCCCGGTCACCGGCCTTCTACTGTCGCCCATGATCGCGGCGGCGGCGATGAGCCTGTCCTCGGTCTCGGTGATCACGAACGCCCTGCGGCTAAGGCGGATCGATCTTTGACCCGAGGTGCTCAGCAAGACCATGTCAACTTGCAACCTGGAAAGTACGCCAGATGACCCAAGGTACCCTCGCGCGCCGCGCGATTCTGATCGGCGGATCGGCACTGTTGGCGGCACCGCCCCTGCGGGCGCTGGCGCAAGGCGCCAAAACGGCAATCCATGTGCTGAAGGACCCGAACTGTGGCTGTTGCTCGGCATGGATCGAGATACTCGAAAATGAGGGCTTCGCAGTTACGACGGAGCCGATCGCCGGGACTCATCTCATGCGCTACAAGTCCGAGAACGGCATCCCACAGGAAATGATCGCCTGCCATACGGCGCGGGTTGAGGGCTATATGATCGAGGGCCACGTCCCGATTGCCGATATTCGTCGTCTGCTTTTTAAACGCCCTGACTCGGTCGGCCTTGCTGTGCCCGGCATGCCCTATGGCTCGCCCGGGATGGGGCCGGAAAGCGAACGTGAAGCCTATGAGGTGTTCCTGATCAACAGGGATGGCAGCGTGGAAGTGTTCGCTCGTTACGCGGCGGCGTGATCGGTCGGGCAGTCAAAAATCGTTGTCGGTAGCGACGCGGGCACCTTGTCCGGGGACGAGCCAGCGCTGAGTGCAGCGCCGACCGTCCTGACGTCCGGCAAGGTGAAAATATTCATCCGCGGCGGCCACTGCCGGTCACGCCGTGTCGAGCGATCCCTGGATCATGATGCCGGCGTCCGTCAGGACGTCGTCGACCATGTCGAGCAGCACGCCCTCCACGCGCTCGCGGCAGTCCACCGGGTCGGCCAGGATCTCCAGCTCGGTGAACGAGATCACCCGGTAGTTGCTGGCGATGAGGGCATGCTCGCGCCTCAGCTTGCCCGGCAGGCGCTCGCCCGGTCGCTCCCGATCGATGGTGACGGCGAGTTGGCGGGCGTGCTCGTAGTGCCGGGCCTCGAGGGCGAACGGCACCGTCAGCCCGTGGTCGAGCGTCGCCCTGAACGTCACCGACGTGACCCAGCCGGCGCGCGGCCGGCGGCTCCAGTCGGCGATCATCAGGACCTCCTTGTAGCCGTCGCTGGCGGTCATCAGATGCGCCAGCAGCACGGCCTCGGCGGCCGTGTGATCGACGGCGAGGGTATCGAAATAGGTCTCCTCCAGGTCCTCGAGAACCTGGACTGCCCGCTCCTTGAATCGCCGGCGGGCCTCGGCCTCGGCTGCGTCCATCGATGTCACGGGCCTTGCCAACCCCGTTGCCGCGCCGGAGGACCGTCCGGAATCCCCGCGGGCGCGGCGTCGCGCGGGGCACGATTCCCACAACCTGATCGGGAGTGGCCAGGACGGCATCCTAGCGGCGACCGGTTAACAAATTACCGCCGCAGCACCGGCGCTCGCGTCAGCCGAGCCTGGCGTTGCGTTCCGCCAGGAGCGCGCGCAGCACCGAGCGGTGGCAGCGCGACTCGTCCTCGCAGTAGCAGCCGACCGAGAAGTCGGCGTCGCGCGAGAGGGCGGTGAGCAGGTCGAGGGCGCGGCGGGGCGTCGGCGCGTCCATCTCGCCCCGGAAAGCGCGCACGAAGCCGTCCCACTCGTCGCGCGTCAGCGCCGCACGCGCCCGCGACACCAACTCGGGGCTTGGCGAGAGGTCGGGGTACCAGACGTCGAACCAGTCGTCGACGGCCCAGCGCTCCTTGCGCACTCCCCTGGGCGGCCGACGCACGGCGCCGATGCGAGTTCCCTCGCTGGCGAGGCGCGGCGTGCGCGGTACCCGGAATCCGGAGCGTGCTTCACAACGCCCGGCGCAGCGTCAGGTTGATTCGCGCCCGGCCGGTCGCCGGGTGGTCGCCGTCTTTCAGCGCCAGCACGCCGTGGTGGTGCAGCCGGGCCGCTCCGCCCCACACCACCATGTCGCCGTGCCGTAGGGCGACCTTGCGCACCGGGTCGGCGCGCTTCGGGCCGCCGAACTGGAAGGTGGCGGGCAGGCCGAGCGAGACCGAGACGATCGGGTGGCCGTAGTCGCGCTCGTCGCGGTCCTGGTGCAGCGACAGCCTGGCGCCGGGCTCGTAGCGGTTGATCAGGCAGGCGTCGGGAACAAACCCGGGATAGCCGGCTTCCGCCGCCGCTTCGGCGGCGAGGTGCCGGAAAGTCTCCGGCATCGCCGGCCACGGCGCACCGCTGTCCGGATCGCCGGGCGCGTAGCGGTAGCCGCCGCGGTCGGTCACCCAGCCGGCGGCGCCGCAATTGGTCATGGCGACCGACATTGTGTAGCCGCCGGGCGTAACCATGTGCCGGAACGGCGCGCCGGCGGCGACCGTCGCCACAGCGGCGAGCAACGCGTCCTGCAGCGCCAGCGCCCGGCCGCGCAGCAGCACGGCGCCGGGCGCCAGCTGCTCGCGCGCCGGCAGCGCCCCGTCGAGCAGGTCGATCACGGCGCCGCACTCGGGTGCAGGGCGGGACGGTATCCCGCCGCCAGCGCCGCGACGATCGATGGCGGCGTGACCATCCGGTCCGGGGACGGGCCGGGGCCCGCCGCGCGATACCCGCCTGGGCTCCAGCGCAGAGCCCGTCCGCCGACGATCAGCAGGGCATTGCCACCGGAGGCGACGATCGTGCCGTCCGGCAGCGCCGCGGCGGGCAGCGGAAGCGGGTGCAGGCGCTTGGCCCGGCGGTCGAGACGCTCGCCGTGCAGCACCGCGTCCATCGCCGCGGCCCTCGGCGGGTCGACGCGGTTGCCGGCCGCCCAGGCGGCCCTGAACGCCTCGGCGGCGGCGCGCCGGCAGTAGAAGCAGGGGCGGTGCCCGGCGGCCAGGGCCGTCGCCTCGTCGAGGAAGAACAGCTCGGTCCAACTGCGCCGTGCCATGACCGCGCGCCGCACGCCTTTATAGGCGCAGAGGCAGACGATCCAGGCCTTGGAGGCCCAGCGTCGGCGCAGCAGGGTGCGGGTGTCCGGGTCGTGGATGATGCCGCGGTTGCCGGTGAACATTCCCCGCTCGGGGATGGCGACGATGTCGCCGAACGGCGTCACCCGGTTCTGCAGCGCCACGGGTTTATCCGAGCCGCTCGATCAGCGCCATGGCGGCGGCCGGGTTGCGCCTCTTGAAGCCGCTGATGACGTACAGGAAGACGTCGCGGCCGGGCCCGGCCTTCGCCGGTGGGGCCACGGTCTCCAGGCCCTCGGGCGCCGTGCCCGATGCCCAGGACCGAGCACGCTCCACCCAGGCGTCAAGTGTGGCGGCCGGGTAGCCGACCTCCTCGCCCTCGACGGTGCCCATGATGCGGGCGTAAATGAAATCGGCGGTGGCGTCGGCGATCTGCGGGTACTTGGAATCCCCGGCAATGACGATCGCCACGCCGTGCTCGCGGGCCAGCGCCACCAGATCCGGCGCGCGGAAGCTGTCGTGGCGCACCTCGACCGCGTGGCGCAGCGCGCGACCCCCGGCCGATCGCGGCAGCAGCTTCAGGAAGGCCTCTAGATCCTCCGGATCGAAGGTCTTGGTGGGCGCGAGCTGCCAGTTGATCGGCCCGAGCTTGTCCTTCAGTTCCAGAACGCCGCTGTTCACGAACCGCTCGACGGACTCCCCGGCCTCGGCGAGCATCCGACGGTTGGTGGCGAAGCGTGGACCCTTGAGCGCAAAGACGAAGTCGTCGGGCGCCTCGTCGTGCCACTTGGCGAAGGTCTCCGGCTTCTGCGAGCCATAGAAGGTGCCGTTGACCTCGATGCTGCTCAGGTGGCGGCTGGCGTGCTCAAGCTCGCGCCGGTGCGGCAGGCCGGCAGGATAGAAGCTCGCCCGCCAGGGCGCGAACGTCCAGCCGCCGATCCCGACCCGAATGCGCGGCTTTGCAGCGTTGGACACGTGCGAAATCTCCTCACGGTGGCGCTTGCCGTTACTTACATGTAGGCGGCCGGCAACGCTTTGGCACTCCGGCGCTTGCTACGGTAGGACGGGACCACCCGCTTCTTGACCTCGATCAAGGAGCCTCGGCGCTGCCTCGCCTAAGGTCCGGCGCGCTGAGGGGGCGGCATCACAGATCAGGAGCAGATCATGGCAAGCATGATGAAGGCCGCGGTGTTCCTCGAGCCGAACCGCATCGTTCTCGAAGACAAGCCGGTTCCGGACGTCGGGGCCCTCGACGCGCTGATCCGCATCACCACCACCACGATCTGCGGTACCGACATCCACATCCTGAAGGGCGAGTACCCGGTGGCGCGTGGCCTGACAATCGGCCACGAGCCGGTCGGGGTGATCGAGAAGCTGGGCTCGGCCGTCCAGGGCTATCGCGAGGGCCAGCGCGTTATCGCCGGCGCCATCACGCCGAGCGGCTACAGCAACGCCTGCCTGTGCGGCCAGCATTCCCAGGACGGCGCCGGGACCAAACACGGCTTCCGCCCGCTCGGCGGCTGGCGGTTCGGCAACACCATCGACGGCTCGCAGGCGGAGTACCTGCTGGTGCCGGACGCGATGACCAACCTCGCGCCGATCCCCGACGGGCTCGACGATGAGCAGGTGCTGATGTGCCCGGACATCATGTCGACCGGCTTCTCCGGCGCCGAGAGCGGCCGGGTGCGGATCGGTGACGTGGTGGCGGTGTTCGCCCAGGGGCCGATCGGGCTGTGCGCCACTGCCGGCGCCCGGCTGATGGGGGCGACCACCATCATCGGCGTCGAGGCGGTACCGGCGCGGATGGAGATCGCCCAGCGCATGGGCGCCGACCACATCGTCGACTTCACAAAGGGCGACCCGGTGGAGCAGATCATGCGGCTGACCGACGGCCGCGGGGTCGACGTGGCGATCGAGGCGCTCGGCCGCCAGGAAACCTTCGAGGCGGCGCTGCGGGTGCTGCGCCCGGGCGGCACGCTGTCCTCGCTCGGCGTGTACTCCGGCGACCTGACGATCCCTGCCAGCGGCTTTCTGGCCGGACTCGGCGACCACACCATCGTCACCACGCTCTGCCCGGGCGGCAAGGAGCGGATGCGACGGTTGATGGAGGTGATCGCGTCGGGTCGCCTCGACACCAGGCCGCTGGTGACGCACCGTTACACGCTGGACCGGATCGAGGAGGCCTACGACCTGTTCGCCAACCAGCGCGACGGTGTGCTCAAGGTCGCGATCACGCCCTGAGGCGACGCGCCGGCCGGCACGTGCGGACGGCTCGAGACGGGGATTTGGAATGCTGAGTTCGGTGACGGCGGCCGGTCCGGCGGCGGAGGCGGGTCGTGGGTGGCACGCCGTCGAGGCCGCCGCCGTCCTCGACGAGCTCGGGACCCGGGACGGCGGGCTGTCCGACGACGAGGCCGACCGCCGGCTCCGCGTTCACGGGCCCAACCGGCTGCCGCGGGCACCGGGCCGGGGCATCGTCGTGCGGTTCCTCCTGCAGTTCCATGACCTGCTGATCTACGTGCTGATGGCGGCCGGCGTGCTGGCGGGGGCACTCGGCCACCTTACGGACGCGCTGGTGATTTTCGCCGTGGTGGTCGCCAACGCCGTCATCGGCTTCGTCCAGGAGGGACGCGCCGAGCGGGCGCTTGAGGCTATCCGCGCCATGATCGATCCGCACGCCTCGGTCCTGCGAGCCGGCCGGCGGGCGACTGTCGCGGCGGAGGCGGTTGTGCCGGGCGACCTCGTGCTGCTCGAGGCCGGTGACCGGGTGCCGGCCGACCTCCGGGTGATCAAGGCGCGCAGCCTGCGGATCGACGAGGCGATACTGACCGGCGAGTCGGTGGCGGTCGACAAGGCGGTTGCCGCGGTCGACGCCGGCGCGCCGCTCGGCGATCGCTTTTCCATGGCGTTCTCCGGAACCTTCGTCGCCGCCGGTCAGGGCATCGGTGTCGTCGTAGCGACCGGTGCCGCGACCGAACTCGGCCGGATCAACACCCTGATCACCGGGGTGGAGCGCCTGGCAACCCCGTTGGTCCGGCAGATGGCCCAGTTCGCGAGGCAGGTCACGCTGGCGGTGCTGGCGGTGTCGGCCGCGGTTTTCGCTTACGCCGTGCTCGTCCATGCCTACCAGCTGGACGAAGCCTTCATGGTCGTGGTCGGCTTGGCGGTCGCGGCGATCCCCGAGGGATTGCCGGCTGTCATGACCATCACCCTGGCGGTCGGCGTCCAGAGCATGGCGCGGCGCAACGCCATCGTCCGCCAGCTGCCGGCGGTCGAGACCCTCGGCTCGGTGTCGGTCATCTGCTCCGACAAGACCGGGACACTGACCCGCAACGAGATGACGGTGCGAACCGTGGACACCCCACATCGCCGCCTCGCGGTCGAGGGTGTCGGCTATCTTCCGGTGGGTGGGTTCCGATCCGACGGCCAGCCGGTGGATCCCGCCGCCGATCCAGTGCTGCTCGAACTCGCGCTCGCGGCGGTCCTCTGCAACGACGCCCACCTCCGGAAGGCCGGCGAAGCCTGGATCGTCGACGGCGATCCCATGGAGGGGGCGCTGCTGTCGCTGGCGATCAAGGCGGGCCTCGACGTCTCGGATGCCCGCGCCGGCTTCCCGCGCCTGGACGAGATTCCGTTCGACGCGCGGCATCGCTACATGGCGACGCTCCACGCCCGCGAGGGCTCGGCGCCGGTCGCCTACGTCAAGGGGGCGCCCGAGCGGGTGCTGGCGATGTGCGCCCGTGCCGCCACGCCCGACGACGACGGTCCGGTCGAGCGTGACCGCTGGCTCCGACAGGTCGAGCTGCTTGCCGCGGAGGGCCAGCGCGTCATCGCCATTGCCCGCCGGACCCTGGCGCCCGGAACAGCGTCGCTGACGCCGTCCGACGTCGAGGGCAGGCTGGTCCTGCTCGGGCTGATCGGCCTGATTGACCCGCCGCGACCGGAGGCGATCGCGGCGGTGGCGGAGTGCCGGGCAGCCGGGATCCGGGTGAAGATGATCACCGGCGACCATGCCGCGACGGCGCGGGCGATCGCGGTGCAGCTCGGCCTCGCCGACGATCCGGTGGCGGTCACCGGCCAGGAGCTGGACGCCCTGGACGACGCCGGCTTCCACCGACGGGCCCAGGAGGCCACGGTGTTCGCCCGCACGACGCCCGAGCACAAGCTGCGGCTGGTCGAATCCCTCCAGCGCGATGGGTCGGTGATCGCCATGACCGGCGATGGGGTCAACGACGCCCCGGCCCTGAAACGCGCCGATGTCGGCGTCGCCATGGGGGGCAAGGGCACGGAGGTTGCCAAGGAGGCGAGCGAGATGGTGCTCGCCGACGACAACTTCGCCTCGATCGTGGCGGCGGTCCGCGAAGGCCGTACCGTCTACGACAACCTCACCAAGGTCATCACCTGGACGCTCCCGACCAACGGCGGCGAGGCGATGACGATCATCCTCGCCATCCTGTTCGGCCTGACCCTGCCGGTCACGCCGATCCAGATCCTGTGGATCAACATGGTGACTGCCGTGGCACTCGGGCTGACCCTGGCGTTCGAGCCGACCGAGCCCGGCGCCATGCGCCGCCCGGCGCGTGCGCCGACGGAGCACCTGCTGTCCGGCCGGCTGCTGTGGCGGATCCTGTTCGTCTCGGTCCTGATGGTGGCCGGCACCTTCGGCGTCTACGCCTGGGCCACCGGCCGCGGCCTGTCGGTCGAGACCGCCCGCACCATGGTAGTGAACACGCTGGTCGTGATGGAGATCTTCTACCTCTTCAGCGTGCGCTACGTGCATGGCCCGTCGATGACCTGGCAGGGCCTGTTCGGAACGCGCGCCGTCCTCATCGGGGTCGCCACGGTTGTCGTTGCGCAGGTCGGCTTCACCTACCTGCCGTTCATGCACGCCGTGTTCGGAAGCCGGCCGGTGGACCTCGCCGACGGCGCCGCGATCGTCGCGATCGGGTTTGCCCTGCTGGTAGTGGTCGAGATCGAGAAGCGGATTGCCGCCCTGCTGGCGCCGGCTCCGAAGGCGACGATCGGATAGCGCCGGAAATCGTCCTCAGGCGTCCTCGAGATCGATGTCGAGGATGGTCATCTGAAAGTGAAAGCAGGTCTCGCCGTCTTCGACATCCTTGTAGATCACCCCCATGAACTCGTCTTCCAGCATGACCTCGACGGAATCGGTCTTGTTGCCGCGCCGGACCAGGCCGATGCGCGAGTTCGAGAAGCGCCGCCGCAGGTAGCTCTGGACTTGGGCAATGTCGGTCGGCGTCACGATGGTTCTCCCCGGAATGTGTAATTGAGGGCCCGGCTTACCCAAGCCGGCCGGTCGGCGCAACCGTGAAGGCGCCGGCGGACGGTTGGAGGTGACGGGGTCGCATCGCCTGGATATGGTCCCGAATGCACGAAATTGGAGCCGCCCGGGTGAACGGACCGCGCCCCGTCCTCATCGATTGCGATCCCGGCATCGACGACGCGATCGCCTTGTTGATGGCGTTCGCCATGCCGGACGCCCTGACTGTGACAGGGATTACCACGGTTGCCGGCAACGTGCCGCTGGCGGCCACGGCCCGCAACGCGCGACGGATCCGCGACTTCGCCGGACGGCCTGAGGTACCGGTGTTCGCCGGTTGTCCGCGACCGCTGGTGGCGGCGCCGGTGTTCGGCGAGCGGATCCACGGCGCCGACGGGCTTGGCGGAGTCGATCTTCCGGGGGCCTCCGGCGGGCTGGCCGCCGGCCACGGCGTCGACGCCATCCTCGAGCAGGCGGCGACGCGGTCGGACCTGACCGTGGTCGCGGTCGGCCCGCTGACAAATCTCGCGGTCGCGCTGGTCAAGCGTCCGGATCTCGCTGCCCGCATCGCCCGGCTGGTGATCATGGGCGGCGGCATCGCCCACGGCAATGTGACGCCGGCGGCCGAGTTCAACGTGTTCTTCGACCCGGAGGCCGCGCGCGCTGTTCTCGACGCCGGGTTGCGCCCGACACTGGTGCCGTTGGACGCCACGCAGCGCGCGCCTCTGTCGGCCAGCCGCATCGAGGAACTCGCGGCGTGCGGGGAGGGGGTCGCGCCCCAGGCGGCGGCGATGCTTCGCGTCTATCACGGCAATGTCGGCCGCGACCGGCCGGGCGTCTTTATCCACGATGCCATGGCGGTGGCGGTGCCGATCTGGCCGGACCTGTTCGAGATTCGGCCGGCGCGGCTGGCGGTCATCACCGATGCGGGTCCCGAGCGCGGCCGCACGATCGCGGACTTCGCGTCGGCGGAACCCAACGCCGACGTGGTCGTTGACCTGGACCCGGCGGCGTTCCTCAACCGCCTGTGCGGTGAATTGCGCGCGTTTCGCAGATGACCCGCGGGCCAATCCTTGCCAGTTTGACCTGATGCCACTCATCGACGCCCTCATCGCCCGTCTTGCGGTCCCGTTGGCCGCGACCACGGTGGCGGTCGTGCTGGTACGGTTGGCCGGCGGCCGCGTTGTCGGCGCGCGCACCGCCGCTCTCGGCCTGCCGGTCGGTTTCGTTGCGGCCTACGCGGTCGCGCCCGGCTGGCCCTGGTTGCCGCCGACCGACCCTTTCGACCAACTCGCTTGGTTCGCCCTCGGCGGGGCGTTGCTGGGGCTGGCGGTCGATCTGGCGACACGCGGCCGGGTCGCCGCCACCATGGTCGCCCTGGTCTGGCCGGCGCTTGGCATCGCCTGGCTCGGAGGCGGCGACGTGCTGAACACCGAGGGCAGCAACCTCTACCGCTTCGGCGAGGTGTCGCTGGTGCTTGGGCTGGCGCTGGCCCGCCTGCACCTGATCTCGGTCGACGGGCTATCCGGGCCAATCACCGCCGCCGTCATCGCGGCCGGGATGGCGGTGCTGGGCGTGCTGCACGGGGTTCCCGGGGTCGCTGCCGTCAGCTTGCCGCTGGCGGCGGTGGGCCTCGCCTGGCTCGGTTGCAACTGGCCGGTGCGTCGGTTCCCGCTGGGCGCCGCCGGTCTGCTCGGCGCGTCGGGGGCGACCATGGTCCTGGCCGGCCACGCCGCGCTTCAGACCCCGGTGAACGCCTCGCTGGTCCTGCTGGTGCTGGCCGGTGTCCTGGTGCAGCCGGCGGTGCCGGCGCTGGCCGTGCGCATTCCCGGGCTCGGATCGCCTGGCCTGCGGCCGTTGACGACTGCCCTCCTGACCGCCATTCCCGGCGTGATCGCCATTGCGCTGGCGTGGCTGGCTCCGGATCTGCTCCCATCGCTCTACTGAGCGGGGCGGCCGTCTGACCGCCGGACCCCGAACACCGCGACCCAGACATGTCGGAAGCTGCGCGGCGGTGCGTCCAGCGGCCCTGGAAGATAGGCCACCCCGACGTCCTGGAAATCCAGGTGATAGAGAACCGCGGCGTGCCCGGGGCTGTCGGTCCAGCCTTCGACGACCTCGTCTGGCGAGACCTGGCCGACGGCCAGATTCTCGCCGAGACCGCGGAAGCTGTAGTCGCGCTTGCGGGCCCGCTCGAAAACCTGAGAGCCGCCCGGCGCATCGTGCCCGAAGTACCCGCGCTGCACCATGTCGCTGGCATGGTCCAGTGCCGTCGCCGCCAGTTCCGGTGCCCAAATCACGGGCGGCAGGCCGCGGAGACCCCGCGCGCGGTTGATCGCCAACACAAGGCCGTCGGTTGCGTCGGCCACCGGCGCGAACCGTGTCTCGGCCAGCACCAGCAGCCAGGCGTGGGTCACGATGCTGCCGTCGGCGATGCGATAGGGGCCCGGCGCGTAGCCGACGCCGATCTCGCCGGCTGCGGGGTCAAGGAGCGCTGCCGCCGTTCCGTCCTTGCCCATCAGGGCCTCGATGAGAAGGCTGGCGTCCGGATAGCCGGCGGCGAGCAGCGTGCGGCTGGCCGCCGGGACATGGCCCGCCTCCATAAAGCGGTCCCGGAACACGCCGCGTCCCGGCGGATCGAGGCCGACATAGCCGCGCCGGGCCATGTCGTTGGCGTGCGCGGCGGCCGCGGCGGTCAGTTCGGCCCGCTCGACGACCGGCGGCACCCCACGCACGGCGCGCGCGGTGTTCAGCGCCGCGATCGCGGCCTCTGGCGGATCCGCGGCCGCCGCCAGGGCCGGGGCGATCAGGCCGAGCGCCAGCCAGACCAGCAGCCGGGCGAGGCGCTGGGCCATAGGCTCAGGTGAGGCCTTCCAGGCCCGCGTCGACGCTGAGCGACTGTCCGGTGATCCGGCAGCCGGCATCGGAGCACAGGAACAGGATCTGGTGGGCGATGTCGGCCGCGGTCACGAACGATCGCAGGTGGGTGCCGGAAGTCATCCGGTCGCGCATCTCGTTCTCGGAGATGCCGCCGGCCTCGGCCTTGGCGCGGATCACCCGGTCGATGCGGGCGCCTTCGACCGGCCCCGGCTGGATGCAGTTGACCCGGATGCCGTAGCGGCCAAGCTCCATCGCGCAGGTGCGGGTAAAGCCGACGATCCCGAACTTGGCTGCCGAGTAGGGGCTGCGCATCGGGAACGCGAACTTTCCGGCTGCCGAGGAGAGGTTGACGATGCTGCCGCCGCCGGCTGCCTTCAGCGCCGGCACCGCCTTGCGGGTGCCGAGGAAGGCGCTCGTCAGGTTGACCGTGAGACAGGCTGTCCAGTCTTCGAGTGCGACCTCGTCGACCGGCGCGGTCGGGCCGGCGGTGCCAGCGTTGTTGATCATGATATCGAGGCCGCCGAGCCGCTCGATGGCGTCGTCGAGAAAACCTTCGAACGCCGCCGCGTCGCCGACGTCGCATACCGAGCCGGCGAGGCCCGGAATCGCCGCCTTGGCGGATTCCAGCGCATCGGCGTCGAGGTCGCAGGTCACTATCCGGGCGCCGGCGGCGGCGAACAGTTCGGCGGTCTTGCGGCCGATCCCGGCGCCGCCCGCGGTCACGATCGCGCGCTTGCCGGTCAGGTCGAGCTTCATGGATGTCTCCCGGTCGATGTGGCTAGCGGGACGATAGCCGCCGGCCGGGTCGGCCGGCAATCGCGGGACGCGCAGGTTCGACGTGCGGGCCGGTTCAATCGTCGTCGAGACGGCCGCGCACCTTGTTGCGAATTTCCTCGATGTCGCTGCTGCTCATGAGGAGTCCCGACACGACGAACGCCAGGGACAGGCCGATCGCCGAGAGAGTGGCTCCGATACCCCAGGCTGGTCCGTGGCTGCGCCAGATATCGACGACGCCATACCAGAACGCGGTGAACGCCATCACCGAGGCCAGCAGCAGAAACCCGACGCGCAGGCACAGGCCGCCAATCCGGTGGGCCGACATCAGTTCGCGCAGCGACGCCGACGCTTCGGCCTCCCGGATCGCGCGCGTGATGCGTTTGTGCGCCACCTTCGCCCAGTCGGAATAGGCCATGCCGGTGCCGCCACCGACCCGTCCCGGATTAAGGATTGCGTCCTTCAGCGCCTCCACGATCTCGTCGGCGCGCTCCTCGGCCGGCCGGCGGCGCAGGCTCGGAAACAGCGGCTCTTCATCTCCCGCAGGGCGGGCTTCCGCGGTGCCTGCGTCGATCGGTACGGCATCGGCCGGCCGGGAAGGAACCCGGCCGGCCGATGTCGAGGAGGCGGAGACGATCGGTCGGCGCATGCGTCGCTCGGCGGTCATGGATCAGACTTGGCCCCGGACGAGCCGTTCCCGAAAATAGCGGTTCAGCGTCGTGAAGGCGACCGTGTCGATCCCCTCGAAGGCCAAGCCCAGGGAACCGTTGGCGGCATCGACCCGCTGCACCCGTCCCTCGGTGCGGAACAGGGCGCCGGGGCCAGCGGTCGGCACCAGCACCCGCAGCTGCGCGACATCGCCGGGGCCAAGCGAGCCGACGTAGTCCACGATCCGGGCGCCTCTCGGGCTCCAGTCGCCGATCCCGTAGGGAGTGCTACCGATGACAATGGTCATAGGTGCGTCGATCCGGCGATCCCGCCGGCGTTCGGATTGCTGCAGTCCGGTGTTGATGGTGCCTGACATGTCGGAGGCGCCTCCGTTCGAGGGTTGCGTGGCGACCAGTGTTTGGCGCGGGTCGCCCGCTACCGGCTGCAACCGTCATGCCGACCGCCGGCGTTTCGGGATTCCGTCGATTCGTGCGCCGGAGCAGGCGCCGCCACGGCGGATTTCGGGGCGTCCGTCCTTCCCGTCGGCAGAATTTGCCCGCCAGGACCCGGCACGCCGTGCTAGCCGGCCGCCATTCGGTTCGCCCGGCGCCCGCCGGACCAAGGTTCGACCGTCCAGGACACGGCCGTCCAGGGCTCGGCGGCGAGCGCTTCGGAGAACGCGGGGCGAGTGGCCACGTCCTTCGAGCCGCAGGCGCCGCAGCGCATGCGCGCGCCGATCTCCGGCACCGGATAGTCCGGACCGAGTTGCGCCACCAGCACCGCTGTCGCCGCCTCGGCGTGATGGCCGCAACGGTTGCAGGAGCACGACACCCCGATCTCGCCGTTCTGCAGATCGATCAGCCGGGTCGCCCGCAGGCCGTGATCCTCGCGATCGAGCATTTCCCGCTTCATGCGGCCCATGTCACGCCCGTCCTTCACCGTTGCGATAAAAGAGAACATAACAGGAACATTGAGGTTGGGCAACAGCGGTTGGCGCGTCCCCGGAAACCTCAGCCCGTCACCAGCCTTGGTAACTTGTCGAAAGTGGCCAGCAGGTCGCCCAGGTTCTGGCTGGTCCTGATGCGCTTCGGCCCGCTGAACAGCGCGTAGCTCGGCCGGCGTTGCCCGCGCGACTGCACCTTCGCGACCGAATAGAGCGGGCGTTCCTGGCTGTGCCGGAAGATCGAGAACATCACCATGTCGTCGAGCTGGTCGAGCGCGTAGTCACGCCACTCTCCGGACGCCACTCGGCTGGCGTAGAGCGACAGGAGCTGTCCGAGCTCACCGCGAGTGAAGAAGAAGCGTGCGACAGATTTCCGGTCTTTATGGAAGCGTATCAGATTGTCCATCGTCCGGATCGGTTCCCGCGGTTGCCGCGTTGTCAGTAGGGAGTTTTCCTGAATTCGCGCTTAGGGTAAACCCCGGCTGACGCCGCATTCGTCGGCGAATTTGATTTCGAGGGTGCGCGCCGGTACGGTGGCGCGCCCGCAGCCAGCGGTGGCCGGGCCCCCGGTCGCCGATCAGGAGAGCAGACCGTGGCCGATATCTTCCGCGAGATCGACGATGAACTCCAGCAGGAGCGCGCCGCGAAGCTCTGGCAGCGCTACGGCGGCTGGCTGATCGCGCTGGCGGTCGGCATCGTTCTGGCGGTCGCGGGCAACGTGTTCTGGACCCGCTACAACGCCGATCTCCAGGCCGACCGGGGTGACCGCTACGAAGCGGCCGCCGCGCTGGTCGAGGCGGGGCAGGCGCGCGAGGGTGCCGCGGCGTTCGGGTCGCTGGCCGACGACGCCGGCGCCGGCTACGCGACCATCGCCCGCATGCGCCAAGCCACGGCCCTGGCCGAGGCCGGCGACACCGACGGTGCGGTCGAAGCCCTGCGAGCGGTCGCTGCAGGCGCCGTCGCGCCCTACGGTGACCTCGCCCGCATCTGGGCGGTGCGGCTGCGGATCGGCAAGGCCGAGGCGACAACGCTGATCGAGGAATTGGCACCGGCGCTCGCCGCCGGCAACCCTTGGCGGCCGCTCGCGGTCGAGACCGAGGCGGCGCTCCGTTTGCAGGCGGGCGAGACCGACCGCGCCGCTGAACTTTACAAGACCCTGGCCGACGATACCGCTACACCCGGCCTGTTGCGCGCCCGCGCGACCGAGATGGTCAGGGCCCTCGGCGGTTGACGGAGGGGAACCGCATCATGGCCGCCGCAAGGACCTGGACGACCGGGCGCGTGTTTCCGGTTGGCGTTGTCATCGCGCTGCTGACCCTGTCGGCCTGCGGCTCGGGCGGCTTCTTCGGCGAGAAGGAAAACCCGCCGCTGCCCGGCGAGCGGATCGCCATCCTCACCGACGACGACCTGATCCGGCCCGACACGTCGATCGAGACGGTGCCGGTTACCCTGCCGCCACCGTTCGCCAACCCGGAGTGGCCGCAGTCCGGCGGCGACGCATCGAAGAGCCCTGGCCACCTGGCCGCGGCCGAGGTCCTCAGCCAGGCATGGTCGACGTCGATTGGCGACGGCGGTGACGACGAAGCCGCCTTGCTGAGCCAGCCGATCATTGCCGGCGGTCGTCTGTTCGTGATCGACGCCGAGGCCGAGCTCTCGGCGATCGACCCCGCAAACGGTCGTGTCCTCTGGTCCAAGAGCCTCAATCCGGGCGATGACGAGGCGGTCTACGCCGGCGGCATCGCCGCCGAGGGCGATCGTGTCTACGCGGCCACGGGCGTCGGCGAGGCGATGGCGTTGGCGGCCGAGGACGGACGCGAAATCTGGCGTGTCCGCCTGACCGGTCCGGTCCGGGGATCTCCCACCGTGGCCAACGGGCAGGTTTACATCGTCACCCTCGAGAACCGAATGATCGCGCTCGCCGCCGACGACGGACGGCGGCTTTGGGAGCACCAGGGGATCAACGAAGTGGCGGCGCTGCTCGGCGGTGCGGCGCCGGCAGTCTCCGGCTCGACCGTGCTGGCGCCGTATTCATCCGGGGAGATCTACGCGCTGCTGGCCGAGAACGGCCGGGTCGTCTGGGTGGAAAGCCTGTCGAGCATCCGTTCGCTGAGCGCGATCGCCCGGCTGGCGGACATCCGCGGCAATCCCGTGATCGATCGCGACCTGGCCTTTGCCGTCAGCCACGCCGGCCGGATGGCGGCGATCGACGTCCGGACCGGCGCGCGGGTCTGGGAGCGTCCCATCGGCAGCGTCCACATGCCCTGGCTTGCCGGCGACTACCTGTTCGTTACCGGCTTGCGCGGCGAGGTGATCGCGATGTCGCGTCGTGACGGGCGGGTTCGGTGGGTGCACCGTCTGCCACCGTTCACGGACATGGAGGATCGCGAGGGGGCGATCCAGTACACCGGCCCCGTGCTGGTCGGCGACCGGCTGCTGGTCGGCAGCTCCGACGGTTTCGTCTACGCGATCTCGCCGTACACCGGGGAATTGCTGGGGCATATCGAGATCGGGGACGCGGTCTATCTCTCGCCGGTGGTTGCCGGCGAAACCGTCTACATCCTGAGCGACGACGGTACGCTCCACGCCTACCGCTAAGGAGAGCGACCCGTGCCCATAAAGGTCGCCGTCATCGGTCGCCCCAACGTCGGAAAGTCGACGCTGTTCAACCGTCTCACCGGAACCCGTCACGCCCTGGTCGACGACACGCCCGGCGTTACGCGCGATCGCCGCGAAGGCGACGGCCGGATCGCCGACCTGTCGTTCCGGCTGATCGACACCGCCGGGCTCGAGGACGCGTTCGACGACAGCCTGGAGGCGCGCATGCGCCGGCAGACCGAGCGGGCGGTGGAGGAGGCCGATCTCGTCCTGATGTTGATCGACGCTCGGGCCGGGGTGACGCCGCTCGACGCGCATTTCGCCGACTGGCTGCGGCGGGTCGCCACCCCGGTGGTCCTGCTCGCCAACAAATGCGAGGGCCGGGCCGGAATGTCCGGTCTTGCGGAGTGCTACGCGCTCGGCCTGGGCGATCCGGTACCGATCTCCGCCGAGCACGGCGAGGGCATGGGCGAACTGTACGACGTCATCCGAAAGATCGCCGAGGAGAAGGGCGAGCTGCCCGAACCCGCACCGGAGTTCGAGCCGTTCGAGGACGAGCCACCCGAAGGCGAGGAGGTTGAGCCTGAGGTCGAGGAGGTCGGGCCGATCCGACTGGCTGTGGTCGGACGCCCGAACGTCGGCAAGTCGACCCTGGTCAACCGCCTGATCGGCGAGGACCGGCTGCTTACCGGTCCGGAGGCCGGGATCACCCGTGACGCCATCGAAGTGCAATGGGAGTATCGAGGTCGGCCGATCAGGCTGGTCGACACCGCCGGACTGCGCCGACGGGCGAGGGTCTCGGAGAAGTTGGAGCGCCTGTCGACCGCCGACACCCGGCGGGCGGTCAAGTACGCTCATGTCGTGCTGTTGGTGCTGGACTCCGAGACCATGCTGGAGAAGCAGGACCTTACGATCGCCCGCATGGCCCTCGACGAGGGCCGGGCGCTGGTGATCGCTGCGAACAAGTGGGACACCGTCGACGACAAGAACACCGCCAGTCGCATCCTGCGGGACCGGCTCGACACCTCGCTGACCCAGGTCAGAGGGGTGCCATGGATCCCGATCTCGGCGGCCCGGGGCACCAACCTGACGAAGCTGCTGGACGCGGTGCTGGACACCTACGACCGCTGGAACACCCGGGTCCCGACGGCGCGCCTGAACCGCTGGCTGGAAGCCATGCTGGAGGCGCATCCCACGCCGCTCGCCAAGGGGCGCCGCGTCAAGATCCGCTACATGACCCAGGTGAAGGCGCGACCGCCGACTTTCGCGGCGTTCGTCAGCCAGGCGGCCGAGTTGCCGGATTCCTACGTCCGCTACCTGACCGGCGGCCTGCGCGACGAATTCGGTCTGGTCGGCGTGCCGATCCGGCTGAATCTCCGCCAGCGTCGCAATCCCTACACCGACGACGGCTGACACGGGTGTCGCCCGGGATGATCCGCGGTACCATGAACGCCGGTGAGCGCAACCGGATAGGCAGCATGAGACAGCGGCGCGATGCCCGGTCCCCGGGACGATTGACGATCGGCGATCTCGCCGATGCGTATGATCGCGGAATCGCCGGCAAGCCGGGGACTGCGGCGCGCCGCTCCCCGACAACCACCCCCGCGCCGCGCCCGGCGCCGTTTCCCCGTACGGCGCGCGCTCTCACCGCCGACCAGGGCGATGTCCGCCTCGCCCGTCTCAAGGCGCGCGCCGATGGCATTCGGTTCGCGCTGCAGTACGAGAACCAGAGCGCGTCCAAGGCCAAGCTGCTCCGGCAGACCCTTCAGAACCTCGAGCTGGCGATCCGCGGCATGGAGCTGACGTCCCGCGGCTCGTGACCGCGGCCGGCGAGGCTCAGTATGCCGAAGGGCCGAGGCCGCGACGGAGGCCGTGGGCGCGCCTGAAATGTCGGGTGGTGCTGACCATCGCCGGCATACAGCTCGCCGCTGCGTCACTGGTCGTGATCGCGAGGGCGCGCGGGCGTCGATGCACCGGATGGCGTCGTGGTCAAGGTGATCGAGGTGATCGACGGCGAGCGGCGCGTCAGGTTCCGTCGGCGGGACGACGATTTCCGCGTGCTGTCGACCTGGGAGGATCCGGAGGACGACTTCGATCCGCGGCTGCGGCCCTGGTTCTCGGCGGCCGTTGAGGCGGACGCTGCGAATTGGACCGAGCCCTATGTGTTCTTCGCGTCCCGTCGCCCGGGGGTCAGCACCGCCAACGCCATGCTCGGCGTCGACGGCGGAAGTTGGCGCGGAGTCGCGGTCTATATCGAGCTGGCTGCGTTCTCGGGTTTCCTCGACCAACTGTCCGGCGCCAACGAGGTGGCGTCCATCGTCGATCGCGACGGTCAAGTGGTGGCCCTGCCGGAGCGGCCCGAGCGCTGTGCGGCGCTCTTCGAGCCGATTCCGACAACCGGGATCCCATCGGTATCGGGGGCCGCCTTCCAGGCCCCGGTGGCCGGGGCCGCTGCGAACGGCGGGCGCTTCGGCGAGATCGATGTCTCGGGTCGTCGCTATCTGTCGGATGTGCGGGGCTTCGAGCGGGTTCCGCTTCCCTAGGGGGTCGGGATCGATCTCCAGGACCTGCCGCATGTCTTCGAGCCGTTCTGGCAGGGCGAATCAACCTGGGAGGCTGGCCGGGTCGGCGTGGGCTTGGTCTCGCCATCGTGCGGACGCTGGTCGACCGCCACGCCGGCGGCATCGACATCGACAGCCGGCCGGGTTCCGGCACCCGGGTCCGCGTTCGCCTCCCCTCCGAGGCTCCGACAGGGCCATCCGCGTCGGGGTGACCACCAAACCAGCCCGCGCGACGCGTCGGTTCAGCCCTGGGCGTCGATCCGCTCGCCGTGTCGGGTGCAGGCCGGATCGGCAAGCTCGACGAACACCGGTGCGATGTCCTCCGGGGTCTTCAGGGTCAGCGGATCCTCGCCCGGGAACGCGGTTGCTCGCATCGTGGTCCGCGTGGCGCCAGGATTCAGCAGGTTGACCCGCAGGCTGGTCTTGCGGGTCTCGCCGGCGTAGCTGCGGACCATCGCCTCGAGCGCCGCCTTGGAGGCGGCGTAAGCGCCCCAGTTGGGACGCTCGCCGACGGCGGCACCGGAGGTCACGAAGATCGCGCGGCCGGCGTCGGACTGCCGCAGCAGCGGGTCGAGGCTGCGGATCAGCCGATGGCTGGCGGACAGGTTCACCGCCATGACCTCGTCCCACATCTTCGGCGCGTACATGGCGATCGGCGTCAGCACGCCCAGGGTGCCGTGGTTGGCGACCAGCACGTCGAGCTTCTTCCAACGTTCGAAGATCGAGGCGCCGAGCCGGTCGACAGCCGGGTAGTCGGTGAGATAGAGTGGCACCAGAGTGGCGCTGCCGCCCGCCGCCTTCACGCGGTCGTCGGTCTCCTCCAGGCCGCCGACGGTGCGGGCAACCAGGATCAGGTGCGCACCCTCACGGGCGAAGGCTTCGGCGACGGCGGCACCGATGCCACGCGACGCGCCGGTGATCAGGGCGATACGCCCCTCGAGACGAGCGGACATGATGGCCTCAGGAAGCTTCGGCAAGCAGCGAGAGCTGGCGGGCGGCGGTTCCGCCATCGCGGTCGGTCAGCGCGATCGGGTAATCGCCGGTAAAGCAGGCGTCGCAGTACTGAATCGCCTCAGGATTGCGCTGCGGCTCGCCCATGGCGCGGTACAGCCCGTCGATGGAGATGAAGGCGAGGCTGTCGACCCCGATCACCCGGGCCATCTCCTCGACAGACATGCGATACGCCAGCAGCTTCTCGCGTTCCGGCGTGTCCACCCCGTAGAAGCAGGAGTGGGTGGTCGGCGGGCTGGCGATCCGCATGTGAACTTCACTGGCCCCGGCTTGGCGGACCATCTCCACGATCTTGGTCGAGGTGGTGCCGCGCACGATCGAGTCGTCGACCAGGATCACCCGTTTGCCGGTGAGTTGGGCACGGTTGGCGTTGTGCTTCAGCTTGACCCCGAGGTGGCGGACCTGGTCGGTCGGCTGGATGAAGGTCCGTCCGACATAGTGGTTGCGGATGATGCCAAGCTCGAAGGGGATGCCGGCGGCACTGGCATAGCCGACCGCGGCGGGCACGCCGGAATCCGGCACCGGCACCACGACATCGGCGTCGACCCCGGATTCCTTGGCAAGCTCGGCGCCGATCGCCTTGCGGGCGGCGTAGACGCTGATCCCCTCGACCAGGCTGTCCGGCCGGGCGAAGTAGATGTACTCGAAGATGCAGAAGCGGCGCTGGGCCGGGCGGAAGGGGAAGTATGACTGGATTCCGTCACTGTCGATCACCAGCATTTCGCCGGGCTCGACATCGCGCACGAAATCGGCGCCGATGATGTCAAGGGCGCAGCTTTCCGACGTCAGGATCGGCGCGTCGCCCAGCATGCCGAGGATCAGCGGTCGAACCCCGTTCGGGTCCCGCAGGCCTATCATCGCTGAACTGGACAGGCAGACCAGCGCGTAGGCGCCGTCGACCTGGTTCATCGCCTCGATCAGACGGTCGACCACGGTACGGCGGCGCGAACGGGCGATCAGGTGGACGATGGTCTCGGTGTCGGTGGTCGACTGGAACAGGCAGCCCTGCCGGACCAGCTGCTGGCGCAGCAGGACGGCGTTGGTGAGGTTGCCGTTATGGCAGAGCGCGAACCCGCCGAACTCGAAATCCGCGAACAGCGGCTGGACATTGCGAATCGCCGTCTCGCCAGTGGTGGCGTAGCGGTTGTGGCCGATCGCGGCGAAGCCCTTGAGCTTGGCGACAGTGTTCTGGGAATCGGCGCCGAAATTCTCGCCGACATGGCCGAGCCCGCGGTGCGCGTGGAACTGTTCGCCATCGGTCGCGACGATCCCGGTCGCTTCCTGGCCGCGATGCTGCAGGGCGTGCAGGCCGAGCGCGGTGTGCGCCGCGGCGTCCGGGGTGCCGAAGATGCCGAACACCCCACATTCCTCATGCAGGTGATCGTCGTCAAAGGGCGAGGTGGTGAGAGTCATACGGTCCCGCTTCCTGGATGAGCGAAGGGTCGTCCTGAAAAAGCCAGAGCACCCGGTTACTGGGTGCCCTGAATCGCGCGGTTCATCTCTCGCCGTTCGCGATCATTATAGCCGGTCGGGCCGGCCGGCGCATCGGATTTGGGCGTCGGGTTCAGCAACCGTTCCTGCAACTCGCGCCGCGCCCGCTCCTCGGCCTGCCGGCGCGCGCGCGCCGCCGCGGCGTCGGCCTCGTCCAACATATGGGAAGGAACCAGGCCCCAGATAAGGTCGGCGCCCTCCTCGACCAGCGGAAGGGCGCGCGCTTCGGTGAGCCACTCCGGGTGGTCGCTGCGCTCCGGCACCGCCCAGAGGATCAGCAGGTAGGCGAGGCAGACCAGGGCCGCGCCGCGGGCCAGGCCGAACAGGAAGCCGAGTGACCGGTCGATCGCACCAAGTCCGGCCATCGACAGGGCGCCCGAGATCACGCGGCCGAGCACCGTGAACAGGATCAGCGCCACCACGAACAGCGCCACGCCGGCGGCGGCGTCGGCGGCGGTGGTGTTGAAGGTGACGACCTGGCGGGCGAAGGGCTGGAGATGGACATAGCCGTAGACCGCCACGAACAGGGCGCCGATCCAGGCCGCGACCGACAGGACTTCAGCCACGAATCCCCGCAGGAAAGCCAGCAGCCCGGAGAGCACCAGCACCAGCAGGATGGACAGGTCTGTGATGTTGATGGGAAAGCCTTCCATCGCGATGCTCCTCAGCCGGCCGTCACGCGGCGGCCGAACCGCGCGTCATCGCCGGGGTCGGCAAGCAGGTCGACGAGGTCGTGCAACCGGGCGATCTGGACCAGTTCCATGCCGCCCGACGCCGTCCCGCCGCCCTTGCGCCGCGCCGCCGGCAGCAGCGCCTTGCCAAACCCGAGCTTGGCGGCTTCCTTGAGCCGGGGCTCGGCGTGGGTGACCGCGCGCACCTCGGCGGCCAGCCCGACCTCCCCGAACACCACGCTGCCCTTTGGCACCGGCACCCCGGTCATCGACGACACGAGCGCGGCGGCCACCGCCAGGTCGGCCGCCGGCTCGGATACCCTCAGGCCGCCGGCGACGTTCAGGAACACGTCGTTGCCCGCGAGGCTGACCCCGCAACGCGCCTCCAGCACCGCCGTGACCATCGCCAGGCGGTTGGAATCCCAGCCCACCACCGCCCGCCGCGGGGTGCCGAACGGCGAGGGGGCGACCAGCGCCTGGATCTCCACCAGCACCGGCCGGGTTCCCTCCATCCCGGCGAACACGCAGGCTCCCGAGACGTCGTCCTGGCGGTCCGAGAGGAACAGCGCCGACGGGTTGCCGACCTCGACCAGGCCGCGCTCGGTCATCTCGAACACCCCGATCTCGTCAGTCGGGCCGAAGCGGTTCTTGACGCCGCGCAGGATCCTGAACTGGTGGCCACGCTCGCCCTCGAAGTACAGCACCGTGTCGACCATGTGCTCGAGCACGCGCGGGCCGGCGATCGTGCCCTCCTTGGTCACGTGGCCGACGAGCAGCAGCGCTATGCCGCGTCGCTTGGCAACCCGGATCAGTTCCTGGGCCGAGGCCCGGACCTGGGCGACGGTGCCGGGCGCGCTGTCGAGCGCGTCGACGTACATGGTCTGGATCGAGTCGATGACGACGACGTCCGGTCCGTCGGGTGCCTCCAGGCTGGCGACGATGTCGCGCACGTTGGTCGCGGCGGCGAGCCCCACCGAGGCGCTGGCGACCCCGAGCCGCCGGGCGCGCATGCGTACCTGGTCGACCGCCTCCTCGCCGGAGACGTAGACGCAGCGCGACGCGCTCGCGAGTCCCGCGACCACCTGCAGCAGCACCGTCGACTTGCCGATCCCGGGATCGCCGCCGATCAGCGTGGCGGAACCCGGCACCAGTCCGCCGCCCAGCACCCGGTCGAACTCACCGATGCCGGTCGCCCGGCGGGGTGCCTCGCGGGTCTGGCCGGCCAGTTCGACGAAGGCCAGCCGTCGCCCGCCGCCTGGCTTCAGCCCGCGCGGTGCGGCCGCCTCGACGACCTCCTCGACGAGCGTGTTCCAGGCGTCGCAGGCTTCGCACTTGCCGGCCCACTTCGGATGCACCGCCCCGCACTCCTGGCAGACGAACCGGCTGGTCGACTTCGCCATGACGCTCTAATCCCGTCGCACAGCCATCTGGATCGGTCCCTCGGCCCGGCCGTGAATGAACTGATCCACGTAGGGATTGCCACTGTTGTCGATCCCGGATATCGGGCCGGCCCAGATGATGCGGCCCTGGTAAAGCATGGCGACCCGGTGGGCGATCTTGCGGGCGCTGGCCATGTCGTGGGTGATCGACAGGGCGCTCGCCCCCAGTTCCTGCACGCACTTGATGATCAGGTCGTTGATGACGTCTGCCATGATCGGGTCGAGCCCGGTGGTCGGCTCGTCGAAAAAGATGATCTCCGGCTCGGCGGCGATGGCGCGGGCCAGCGCCACCCGCTTCTGCATGCCGCCGGACAGTTCCGACGGGGACAGCAGGGAGACGTCCTCGCCGAGGCCGACCTGGGCGAGCTTGGCGACCGCGATCTCCCGGGCCCGGCTCTTGTCCATCCGCTGGGCCTGAATCAGCCCGAAGGCGACGTTCTCCCAGACCGGCAGCGAATCGAAGAGCGCGCCGCCCTGGAACAGCATGCCGAACTTGCGCATGCAGGTCTCGCGCTCGGCGCGCGGCAGCCCGACCACGTTCCGGCCGTCGATCTCGATGATCCCGGAATCCGGCTCCATCAGGCCGAGGATGCACTTCAGCAGCACCGACTTGCCCGTCCCGGAGCCGCCGATCACCACCACCGACTCCGCCACCCCGATGTCGAGGTCCAGGCCGTCGAGCACCACCTTGCGCCCGAAGCTTTTGCGCAGGTCGCGGATCCGGATCTTTGGCTGGTCGGTCATCGGGTCCTCAGCGCGCGAAGAACAACTCGGTGATCACGTAGTTCGCGATCAGGATCATGATCGAGGCCGTGACGACCGCGTTGGTGGTGGCGGCGCCGACGCCCTGGGCGCCGCCGCGGGACCGATAGCCGTGGTAGCAGCCCATCAGGGAGACGATGAACCCAAACACGCCGGCCTTCACGAGGCCCGAGATCACGTCCATCCGCTCCAGGTATTGCACCGTCGACTGGATGTAGTTGCCGGCGTTGAAGTCGAGCTTGTAGACCCCCACCACGTAGCCGCCGAACACGCCGATGATGTCGCCGATAAGCACCAGGATCGGCAGGCTGATAGTGCCGGCGATCAGGCGAGGGGCGATCAAATACTTGAACGGGTTGGTCGACAGCGTGGTCAGGGCGTCGATCTGTTCGGTGACCCGCATGGTGCCGATCTCGGCCGCCATCGCGGCGCCGACTCGGCCGGCGACCATCAGCCCGGCGAGGACCGGCGCGAGTTCCCGGGTCATGGACAGCACGACCACGGTGGCGACCGCGCTCTCGGCCGAGAATCGGGCGAAGCCGGTGTAGCTCTGCAGCGCCAAGACCATCCCGGAGAACAGCGTCGTCATGCCGACGACGGGCAGCGAGTAGTAGCCGATCTCCAGGAGTTGTCGGCCGATCAGCCGCGGGTACACCGGTGGTCTTACGCAGTGACCGACCGCGGTCCCGGCGAACATGGCGAGGTGGCCGACCGCACCCAGGAATCCCAGGAAGGTGCTGCCGATCGAGGCGAGAGGGTTCATGCGCGCACGCATCCCGTCGCAATGAGCGAGCCGGTCAGCAGCATCGTCGAATCCTCACTCCGTCTCGCCCTTTTCTTGCCCGGCCGGGGTCTCGACATAGTGTCGGACGTACCGGCGTCCGAGCGCCGTCAGCAGTTCGTACCCGATGGTGCCGCCTGCGTCAGCGGCAGCGTCCGGGGTGACCGTCGGCCCGAGCACCTCGGTGAATGCTCCGGGACGGGCCTCCACTTCCGGGAGGTCGGTAACGTCGACCGAGATCAGGTCCATCGAGACGCGTCCTACCACGGGACAAGTTCGCCCACCAAGCGCCACCACCCCGCGACCCGACAGGCTGCGCAGGTAGCCGTCGGCGTAGCCCACGCCGACAGTAGCGATTCGCGACGCTCGGGCGGCCGTCCAGGTGGCGCTGTAGCCGACTGAAGCGCCGGCCGGCACGGTTCGGACCTGCAGGATGCGGCCCTCGACGCGGATCGGGCATTCGAGCGGGTTCACCACGCCGGCGCCAGGACGCCCGCCGTACAGGGCGATACCGGGTCGGGCAAGGTCGAAATGGTAGTCGGCTCCAAGAAACACACCCGAGGAATTGGCGAGGCTGAACGGCATCCGCCTCGGCAGGTGCTGGCGGATGCGCCTAAAGCGGGAAAGTTGAAGCGCGTTCAGCGGATTTTCGGGTTCATCGGCGGCGCTCAGATGCGACATCAGGTAGAGCCAATCGATGCCGTCGAGCACGGCGGGCGACTCCAGCACCCAACGCCATTCGTCGTCGCCGAGGCCGAGCCGGTTCATGCCGGTGTCGACGTGCAGAATCGCCGGCAGCACCGTGCCGAAGCGGCCGCCAAAGGTCCGCCAGCGGGCGATCTGTTCCAGCGCGTTCAGCACCGGCACGATCCGATACCTGGCGTACACGTCCTCGGTTCCGGCAAGCAGGCCGTTCAGGCAGCAGACCGTCGCCTCCGGGATGATCGGCCGCAGCCTGACAGCTTCGTCGAGAGTGGCGACGAAAAAAATCCGACAGCCTTCTTCCCAGAGCACCGGTGCCACCCGGTCTGCCCCGAGGCCGTAGGCGTCGGCTTTCACCACTCCGGCGCAGGCAATCCCGGCGAGGCGATCTTTCAGAAGGCGGTAGTTACGCCTGACCGCACCCAGGTCAACGGTCAGACGCGACAGGGCCGCTTCGGCCGCAGGTTCGCTCAGGCTCATGACCGCGAGATATCAACGCATTTCGGCAAAGGCAAGCCGATCTCAGCGCACACTCTTTCAATGACGGCTCGACCGACGCATTCTCCCTCCAAAAGGATCGACATCCAGGGGAGCAAACCAAATGAGCTACATCCATCGGATCGAATCCGTCGCCGAGGCGCTTGAGGCCCAGCACGCCGCCAGACAGCGATTCGAGCCGCTGTCCGGGCCACTCTCGCTCGATACCCTGGACGAGGCCTACGCGGCACAGCGCGCGCTGATTCGGCGCTGGAGCGAAGGCGCGCGCGGGCCGATCGCCGGCTACAAGATCGCGCTGACGTCCAAGGCCGTGCAGGAGTTGTGCGGCGTCGACCATCCGTGCGCCGGGGCGATCTTCGCCTCGACCGTCCACACCAGCCCGTCGAGCGTGGCCCGCACCGACTTCGTGCGTCTCGGGCTCGAGTTCGAACTGTGCTTCCGCCTCGCCGCCGATCTGCCGGGCGGCCTGCGACCCTACACCGCCGAGAGTATCCGCGATGCCGTCGACATGGCGGCGCCGGCGTTCGAACTTGTCGAGGACCGGGCCAGCGATTACTCGGTGCTGAACGCCGTTTCTCTGGTGGCCGACAATTGCTGGTGCGGCGGCATCGTCACCGGCGAGGCGTCCGATCGCTGGCGTGACCTCGACCTGTCGGCCAACCCGGTCCGCCTCGAGTACACGACCGGCGGGCGTACCGAAACGGAGACGGCGACCACTGGAGCCGCCCTCGGCAACCCGCTGAACGCCCTTGCCTGGGTCGCCAACGTGCTGGCCGGCCAGGGGCGGCCGTTGGCCGCCGGCATGTGGGTGATGACCGGCTCGACCCTGCGCACCCGGTTTGCCGAGGCCGGCGACCGCGCCGTCTATACCATCGAGGGATTAGGCAGCGTCGAGGTGCGGGTCACGTGACGGCGTCGAGCGCTGCCAGCAGTGCGTCGTTCTCGACCGGCGTGCCGATGCTGATTCGAAGCTTGTCGCGCAGCCGGTCCTGGTCGAACCAGCGGACATAGATCCCGGACTCGGCCAGGGCCCGGTACACCGAACCGGCGCCTTGGCCGCGGGCCGCCGGAATGTCGACCAGCAGGAAGTTGGTCTCCGACGGCGGGCTGCCCAGGCCGCGCGCCGCCAGAGCCGCCCGCACCCGACCGCGCTCGGCGCGAACCGCGGCCCAGGTCTCGGCGGCCGCGTTGCGATGGCGCAGCGAAGCGGTCGCCAGCGCCTGGGCGACCGCGTCGACGTTGTAGGAATCCTTGGTCTTGGTCAGCATCGGCGCCACCAGCTCGGGCGATCCGACGCCATAGGCGAACCGCAGCCCGGCCAGCGAGTATCCCTTGCTCATGGTGCGCAGCAACAGGACGTTCGGCAGGTCGCGGACCAGCGGCACCGAGTCGTAGCCGAGGGCTGGATCGATGAAGTCGACATAGGCCTCGTCCAGCAGCAGCACGCCGCGGAACGCCCGCGCGATCGCGGCGACCTCGGCGGCGGGGGTCAGCCGTCCGGACGGCGCGTGCGGGTTGACCAGCATGGCGAGCCGGGCGCCAGCGTCGTTCCAGCGCTCGGCGACACCGTCCGGAAGGGACCAGTCGGCCGCCAGCGGCACCCGGATCAGCGGGCTGTCGTGCAGGGCGGCAAGGACCGGGTAGAGCGAATAGCCCGGCTCGGCGATCCCGACCGGGCCGCCCGGCTCGACGAACGTGGTGATGGCCAAACGCAGCAACTCATCGCCACCATTGGTGGCGATGATGTGCTCGGCCGTCAGCCCGTGGAGCCTCGCCGCTTCGGCCCGGAAGCCGTCCGCCATGGCGCTTGGATAGCGGCGCAGCGCGTCGCCGCCAATGCCGCGCAACGCGTCCATCACCGCTGGGCAGGGCGGGTAGGGGTTCTCATTGGTGTTCAGCTTGGCGACCACCGGCCGTGCCGGTTGCTCGCCCGGAGCGTATCCCGCCATGCGGGCGATGGCATCGCGTTCATAGGTCATCGGCAGTCTCCCCGTCGGATCCGGTGGGCCGCCGAGGAAAGACACCGGACGCGGCCATTCCGCAAGCGCCGCGATGCGCCCAATGCGGCTCAGCGCGGCGAGCGCCACCACCAGCGACGGACCACAATCGGCAGCAAGGCGAGGATCACCAGCCCGACCAGCGGCAGCAGGCGTTCCGGTTCCAGGAGCATCGCCATGTCGATGCGGGCCGCCTCGGTCAGGCTCTGCAGGTGGCTGCCGACACCGCACATGACGACCGTCAGCGGCGCGACCCCGAGTAGGGTCGCCAGGAAAACCCAGCGCAGGCGGATGTCGACCGCCACCGGTAGCAGGTTGCCGACCCACGCCGGCACCAGCGGCAGGATCCGGATCGCCGCCAGGTACAGGATGCCGTCGCGCGCCAGGGCCTCCTCGTAGCGGGCGAAGCGGCTGCCCCGGATTCGGGCCACGGTGTCTGGAAACACCCAGCGACCGGCCGCCGTCACCCCGACCGCCGCCAGCGCCGAGCCGAGGGCGGCCAGCACCGACCCCATCACCGGGCCGAACAGGAAGCCCGCCGCCAGCATCACCGGCACTCCGCCCGGAACGGGCGTGACCTTGCCGAGGGTGGCGAACACCAGGAACAGCCAGCCGCCCAGGACCGGGTTGCGCTCGATCCACGTCGTCAGGTCGCGCGAGGCCTCCAGCATGACCGACGGCTCGGGGGCTGCCAGCACGGCAACGACCATAGCCACCAGCAGCGCCGCCGCGACGGTTGCGCGAAAGCGCCGACTGCTCATCGGTCGGGGCGGGACTGGGGGTCGGTCATGGTCAGGAGATGGCACTGTCGGCGTGGCGCGTCCAGCGCCTGCTGCCGGCGAGTCGCGAGTCGCGGGTTCGGTCGTCGGTGAGCCCCGCCATACATGTTGTTGAAATTACGCGATTTCCACGGTGGATCTTGCCGACAATGTCGGGTGACCTCATGCTTTTCATATCCCGAGTGCAACATCAGAAAGGAGGTGATCCGATGTCGAGTGAGATCGCGGTGCGGGTCGAACCCGTGTGCCTGGATCGGATGTCGGTGCAGCCTTCGGCGACGCTCTGAGGCACGACAAAGCGAGTTCGAGCCAACCGGCTCACGGAAAGGCCGCCCCTCGGGGCGGCCTTTCTTCCTTGCGGGGAGCCCTCTGGAGGCGGCGATGCGCGAGACCGATCTGGCGGCGCCGGTGGTCGCGTTCCTGACCGGCCAGGGCTATGCGGTCAAGGCCGAGATCGGGGCCTGCGATCTGCTGGCGGTGCGCGACGGCGAGCCACCGGTCGTGGTCGAGCTGAAGCGTCGGTTCTCCCTCGATCTGCTGCTGCAAGGCGTCGAGCGGCTGGCGATCACCGAGGCTGTCTACCTCGCGTTCCCGGCCGAGAGTGCGGGCGAGGCTTGGAAGCGCCGCCGCCGCGCGGCGCTCAAGACCTGCCGGCGCCTCGGGCTCGGCGTGCTGTTGCTGCGCGCCCGGCCGGACGGCGGCTATACGGTGCTGCCCGAGCTCGACCCGGCGCCGTACCGGCCGCGCGTCGACACCCGCAAGCGCGGCCGGCTGTTGAAGGAGTTCGCGAATCGGGTCGGGGATCCCAACACCGGCGGGTCCAACGGCGTGAAGATCGTCACCGCCTACCGCCAGGACGCGCTGCGTATCGCCGCGGCGCTGGCGGACGGGGAGGCGAGGCGGGTGGCGGAGTTGCGGCCACGCTCGCTGGCGACACCGGCGGCAGCCCTGCTGCAGCGGAACGTCTACGGTTGGTTCGAGCGCGCGGCGCGCGGTCGCTACCGGTTGACCCCCGCCGGCGAAGCGGCGCTGGTGACCTACGCCGAGCAGGTGCGGGGCCTGACCGCCTCCCAAGACAGCGCCACGCCCTAGCTAGTGCGCCGGGATATGGTCCTCTGAGACGTAGTTGCTGAACTTGGTGGTTGCGCCCTCGAAGTGCAGGGTGACGGTACCGGTCGGGCCGTGGCGCTGCTTCGAGATGAGCACCTCGGCCTTGCCATAGGCCTTTTCGCACAGTTGCTGCCAATGCTCATGGCGGTCGTGGAACTTCTCGGGGCTCTCGTCGGGGCGCTGGGTCGGCTCCGCCTTCGACAGGTAGTACTCCTCGCGGAAGATGAACATCACCACGTCGGCGTCCTGCTCGATCGAGCCCGATTCCCGCAAATCCGCCAGGATCGGCCGCTTGTCCTCGCGGCTCTCGACGGCGCGGCTGAGCTGCGAGAGCGCCAGCACCGGAACGTGCAGTTCCTTGGCGATCGCCTTCAGGCCCTGGCTGATCGCCGAGATCTCCTGCACCCGGTTATCGACCCGGGCGCCCGGCGACGGCCGCATGAGCTGAAGGTAGTCGACCACGATCAGGGCGAGACCGTGCTGGCGCTTCAGGCGCCTTGCGCGGGTGCGCAGCGTCGAGATCGGGATTGCCGGGGTATCGTCGATGTAGATCGGCGTTCGCTCGAGCTCCTGGCTGGCCTGCACCAGCTTGCCGAAATCGTCGTCGTTAAGCTGGCCGCGGCGCAGCTTCTCGGACGAGATGCCGGTGCGTTCGGCGAGAATACGGGTTGCGAGCTGCTCGGACGACATCTCGAGCGAGAAGAACGCCACGGTCTGTCGCGGTTGGCTCGCGTCGCGGATGCTTGCGGTCGCGACGTCGAACGCGATGTTGGTGGCGAGCGAGGTCTTTCCCATGGCGGGCCGGGCGGCCAGGATCAGCAGGTCCGAGCTGTGCAGGCCGCCGAGCAGGTTGTCGAGGTCGATCAGTCCCGTGGACAAACCGGCGAGGCCGCCGTCGCGCCGGAATGCCGCCTCGGTCACCGAGATCGATTGGGCGAGGGCCGCCTTGAACTCGATGAACCCGCCCTCGGACTGGCCGCTTTCGGCAAGGTTGAACAGGTGCGCCTCGGCCTTCTCGATCTGCTCGGTCGCCGGGCTCTCCAGATCACGGGCGAACGCGTCGTTCACGATCGTCTCGCCGACCTCGATGAGCTGGCGGCGCAGGTAGCAGTCGCGGATCTCGCGGCCGTAGTCCTCGGCGTTTATGACCGTCACCACCGAGGCGGCGAGGCGGACCAGATAGGCCGCGCCGCCGACCTCCTTCAGCGCCTCGTCCTGGTCGAAAACCCCCTTGAGAGTGACCGGTGTGGCGATCTGGCCGCGGTCGATCAGCCGGCCGCAGGCCTCGAAAATCCGGCCGTTCACCGGGTCGGCGAAATGCTCGACCCGCAGGAACTCCGACACCCGTTCGTAGGCCCGGTTGTTCACCAGCACGGCGCCGAGCAACGCCTGCTCGGCCTCCAGATTGTGCGGCGGCTCGCGGTGCGCGGCAGCTTCGACGCCGGGAAACAGAGCTACGCGGGAATCGGTCTCGGGCATGGCGGGCGGGCTGCCGGTTCGATGCGGGAACAATCAACGGGCCACGCCAAGGCGGCGCGGGGTAGACGTTGAGCGATTATAACCGATACCCGCTCGGGGCCGCGCAGACCATGGCCGGCGGACGAGAATTCCGGGGGCGAACCGGGGTGTCGCCTGTGGATGGAATCCGGAACCCACCGACCCACCGACGCGATCCGGCCCGCATGGTGTGAACAATCCGCAGGCGGAACGATCGCCCGTCGCGACCCGGTAAGGGCAGTCAACCACCAACACGCGACAGGCCGCGCCGGAAATCTCCGGCGCGGCCTGTCGGCAGTGTCAACGCGTCGCCAGGCGGATAGCGGCCGGGCGCGTGGGATCAGGCCTCGTCCTGCTCGTCGTCGGGCGCCGCGGCCTGCGGTTCGGCGGTCGCGCGGTCGAACTCGTCCTCGCGGGTCTCGCGGTCGAGGGCACGGCCCAGCTTCGACTGGGTTGCCGCTTCCTCGGCCGAGCGGGCGATGTTCACCGTGACGGTGACGGCCACCTCGGGATGGAGCTGCACGCGGATCGGCTCCAGGCCGAGCTGCTTCAGCGCCTTGTCCAGGCGAACCTGGGCGCGATCGACCGTCACGCCGGCGGCGGTGATGGCGTCGGCAACGTCGCGGGCGGTGACCGAGCCATACAGCTGGCCGGTTTCGCTGGCGGCGCGCACCAGGACCACCGACATGCCGTCGAGGTGGACCGCGACCTTCTCGGCCTCACCCTTGCGGGTCAGGTTCTCGGCCACGAGTTGGGCACGCCGGTCCTCGAACACTTTGCGGTTCGTATCGGTCGCGCGCAGCGCCTTCCTCTGCGGCAGCAGGAAATTCCGGGCGAACCCGGCCTTGACCTTAACCACCTCGCCCATCTGGCCAAGGCTCTCGATCCGCTCCAGCAGGATGACTTCCATCGTCCTCACTCCTCGTCATGCGGGGCCGCGGCCCCGAGGGAACGCCGGCGGCGTCCCGCTAGGTCTCATCAGGTGCCCGTCACACGGCGGGCGTCGCAGGCGGCGGGCCGGACCGCCCGCGAAAGTCAATGATCGTGTCCACCAGTCCGATCAGCATCAGGATGACCGCTGGCCAGCCGAACAGGAGCAGCAGGACGTACAGCGATCCGAGCCAGAGTCCCGGAGCGCCGCTGCGCCGGAGTGCCCAATGCATGACGGCAAGGCCGCCGAAAAAGAACGGCAGGGCCGCTACCGGCACCAGGTTGTCCGCCAGGTAGCCGAGCCCGCCCGGCAGCAGCGACCCCATCAGTGTCGCCGCGAAGCCCGCCAGCATCCAGCGCGGCAGCCGGATGTCGGCGATGTCCGGCGTCGGCAGCCGGTTCCGGCCGAACCGTCGGAGCACTCCCTGGGCCAGGGCGCCGTTGATCGCAATCAGCAGCGCCCAGAACGTCGCGGCCAGCGCCGGAAACAGCCCGGCGAAGGTTTCCACGAACGCCGACCATTCCGGTGGCGTCGTGCCCGCCGGGTCGGTGACGGCCGCGTTCATCATTGGCTCGAGCCGCTCGCGGATCGCGGCTTCCAGCCCGCCGTCCTGCAGACTGTAGAACAGCGCCCCCGCGATGACCGGGGCGGCAGCGCAGGCCACCAGAGTCATCACCAGCCGGACCGGCCGGTGCGGCCACCGCTCGGCCTGCCACATCAACAGGGCCGCCGGCAGGGCGTTGACGATGCCGTAGTACAGGCCAGCGCCGGTCCCGACCGCGATCAGGATCGCGATCGTTGCCGCACCCCCGGCTGCCGCCCCGTGGAACAGGCCCCAGGACAGTCCGACCAGGAACAACGGCAACGTCGCCAGCACGGCGAGCAGCATCCCGCCCGGCGAATCCGGCTGGGCCGCGAACAGCAAGAGCGCGCTGGTCGCCGCCGCCGCACCGACCGGGAGCCATCCGGAGTTCATCGGTCATGACCGTCCGTCTGAGGCTTGCCCGGCGCCCTTACGTCACTTCAGGACGTAGGGGAGCAGGGCCAGGAACCGCGCGCGCTTGATGGCGCGGGCCATCTCACGCTGCTTCTTCGCGGACACCGCCGTGATCCGGCTCGGCACGATCTTGCCGCGCTCGGACACGAAGCGGGACAGCAGCTTGGTGTCCTTGTAGTCGATTGCGGGCGCGGTCGGACCGGAGAACGGGCAGGACTTGCGGCGCCGCATGAAGGGGCGGCGCACCGCCGCCCGAGCGATCTGAAGCTGGCTCATGGCTCACTCTCCCTGTTCTTCGCGGTCACCGTCACGCGGACGACGCTCGCCCCGATCCCCACGGTCACCGCGATCGCCACGATCGCGGTCGCCGAAGCGGTCGGGCCGCTCACGATCGCCGCGCCGGCCGCGATCACGGTCCGACTTCGCCTGCATCATGACGGACGGGCCCTCCTCTAGGGCTTCGACCTTGACGGTGAGGTAGCGCAGGATGTCCTCGTTCAGGCGCATGATACGCTCCATCTCGGACACCGCCGCGGAGGGCGCCTCGAGGTTGAACAGGACGTAGTGGCCCTTGCGGTTCTTATTGATTCGATAGGCGAGGCTGCGAAGCCCCCAGTACTCGCGCTTCTTGACCTCGCCGCCGCCGGTAGCGACGATCTCGGTGAACTGGTCGGCGAGTTGGTCGACCTGGGCGGACGAGATGTCCTGGCGTGCAATGAACACGCTCTCGTAGTACGGCATTGCGCACTCCTTGCGGATGTTGCGCCCCGCGGCGGCGCCGCGGAGCAAAGCCGGTCGGGACGACACCCGTGCCGGCAAGGAGTTATGTCTCCGGGCGCCTGGACGTCCGGAAGGCGCGCACTATACGCATCGCCGCCTCTGGCGCAAGCGGAATGCGGCCGTGTTACAGGCTGGGCGGCCCCTTCTTGGCAAACTCGTGCTTGATCAGGAGGACGTCCACGAAACCGATATGTCCGCGCGCCAGCCAGTAGTCGCCGAGCTCGATCAGCATGGCCATGGGGATCGGCTCGAAGGCGGCGACATCATGACCCCTGAAGAAGCAGGCGTGATAGCCGACTTCCTGGAGCCGGGTGAGCGCCGTCGCGAACCGGGTCTGGGCCCGGATGTTGTTCGCCGGGCAGAACTCCATGACGATTTTCGGGCTGCGTTCCCTGACCCTGAACAGCTTTCGGGCTGCGTTCCCTGAACAGCGGCGCCCGCCCATCAGGATGTCGGCTTCGAGGCCCTCGGCGTCGATCTTCACGTAGCTCGGTGCCACGCCGTGGTCCATGCACGCCTGATCGATGGTTACCACCTCGATCCCGACACTTCCGGCCGGCGCTTGGCCATCCCGGGCCACCGCCGTCGCGCCGCTGTCGTACAGGTCGACCTCGATCCTGGCGGAGCCGTTGGACAGGCCGAGCGCGCGGGCATCGACGGTGATGTTCGGCAGCCGGTTCTCGACCGCGTTGAGGGTCAGAAGCCGTCGCATCGCGGGATGCGGCTCGAAGGCCACCACCCGTCCGCCAGGTCCCACCGTCCGCGCCGCGAGCATCGAATGATAGCCGACGTTGGCGCCGACATCGAAAAACACCTCGCCGGGTTTGAGCCGTTGACGGAAGAACGCCGAAATGTGCCGCTCGTAGATGCCGTTCTGCGCGACGCGCCGCGCGAGTTCGTCGCTGCGCATCGCTCGCAACCCGAACGTCGCGCCGAACACCGAGCAACGCAACGGCGCCTCGGTGGCGATCGCCTTGAGGTCGCGGTCGATCAGCGGCAGCCGCGACAGCGCAGTGCGCAAGGCGGCGTCGTGCGCGACCCCGGCTTCACCAACCAGTCCTGCCAGGGCGCTTGCGGTCCCGGGCGCGCGCAGGATCTCACGCTGAAGGCGCCGCTTGGTGCTCGGATCCATACCGTCGCTCTGGCCCTTGACCACGGGTCGTGATCAATGGTGCCTACTATCTCCCTTGGCCGTTGTCGACGGCTTGCCGCATGCTGGGAGACAGCGGCCAAGGGAACCTTGACTCCCGGGAACCGCTGCCGCATGTGACCGGCCGTTGACGCTTCGCCGGGATGGGCACGCCGGGGCTGCGGCTTGCTGCCCGGGCGAACTTGGACCGAAGAGGATCCGAATGACCGTCGCGCGAACCGTCCGAGCTTTCGTTTTTCCAGGCCAGGGTAGCCAGACCGCCGGCATGGGCAAGGACCTGAACGACGCCTACCCTGCGGCACGCGCGGTGTTTCAGGAAGTCGACGACGCGCTTGGTGAATCGCTATCGCGGTTAATATGGGAAGGGCCGGAGGAACGCCTGACACTGACGGCCAACGCCCAGCCGGCGCTGATGGCGGTCAGCCTCGCGGTGGTCCGGGTGATCGAGACCGAGAGCGGTCGGGGCTTCGCCGAACTGTGCGACTACGTGGCTGGCCATTCGCTCGGGGAGTATTCGGCGCTGGCCGCGGCCGGGACCTTCGACGTAGCGACCGCCGCCAAGTTGCTGCGCCTGCGTGGCGATGCCATGCAGCAGGCCGTTCCGGTCGGTGTCGGGGCCATGGCGGCGCTGATCGGGGTCGAATTGGAGGTGGCGCAGGCACTGGCCAGGGCGGCGGCCGAAGGCGAGATCTGCGACGTCGCCAACGACAACGGCGGCGGCCAGGTGGTTTTGTCCGGCCATGCCGGAGCGATCGACCGCGCGGTTGCGCTGGCCCCCGGGCACGGTATTAAGCGCGCGCTCAAGCTGACGGTCAGCGCCCCGTTCCATTGCGCCCTCATGGCGCCAGCCGCCGACGCCATGGCGTCGGCGCTGGCGACCGCCGATCCCCGCCCGCCGGTGGTGCCCGTCGTGGCGAACGTGAGCGCGTCGCCGACCACCGATCCCGACCTCATCCGCCGGCAACTGGTTGAGCAGGTGACCGGTCGGGTACGCTGGCGCGAGTCGGTCATGACGTTCGCCGGACTTGGCATCCGCTCGGTGGCCGAACTCGGGGCCGGAAAGGTGTTGAGCGGGCTGGTGCGCCGGATCGACAAGGACCTGGAGGCGGTTGCCATCAACGGACCGGCCGACGTCGACGCCTTCTTGGCCTCGCTCGGCTGAACGCAGGGAGGCAGGAGCATGTTCGATCTGACCGGCAAGAGCGCGCTGGTGACGGGCGCGACCGGAGGCATCGGCGCCGCGATCGCCGAAGCTCTGCATGGGCAGGGCGCCCACGTGGTGCTGTCGGGCACCCGCGAGGCGGTGCTTGAGGAGCGGGCTGCCGCGCTCGGCGACCGCGTCTCGGTGGCGGCCGCCAACCTGGCCGATCTAGACTCCGTCGAGGGGCTGGCGAAGCGCGCCGAAGAGCTCGCCGGCGGCGGGATCGACATCCTGGTGAACAACGCCGGGATCACCCGCGACGGCCTGCTGATGCGGATGAAAGACGACGACTGGGACACCGTGCTGGCGGTCAATCTGTCTGCCGGATTTCGGCTGTCGCGGGCGCTGGTGCGCGGCATGATGAAGCGGCGCTGGGGCCGGATCGTCGGCATATCCTCGATCGTCGGCGCCACCGGGAACCCCGGGCAGACGAACTACGCCGCCGCCAAGGCCGGTATGGTCGGGTTCTCCAAGGCGCTGGCCGCCGAGATCGCGAACCGCGGAATCACTGTCAACGTCGTGGCGCCCGGCTTCATCGACACCGCCATGACCGAGGCGCTGACCGATGCCCAGAAGGAGAAGCTGCTGGCGGGCGTGCCGGTCGGGCGACTCGGTACCCCCGGTGATATCGCCGCGGCCGTGGTGTACCTGTCCAGCCAGGAGGCGGCCTACGTCACCGGCGCCACGATCCATGTGAACGGCGGCATGGCGATGCTCTGACCGCGGGCCGTGCCGGGCATGCTGGCCTTGGGCCGGGAGTTGTGATACAGCCCGCCGATCCGACTTCCGGGACCGCTTCGTGGAGCCCGGACATCAAGGAAAACGCCGGCCGCACCGGCCGATATCGAGAAAAAGTTCAGAGGGTCTTGAGATATGAGTGACGTCGCCGACCGGGTGAAGAAGATCGTCGTCGAGCATCTCGGGGTCGAGGAGGGCAAGGTCACCGAGAACGCGAGTTTTATCGACGATCTTGGCGCCGACAGCCTCGACACGGTCGAGCTCGTCATGGCGTTTGAGGAGGAGTTCGGCTGCGAGATCCCGGACGACGCCGCCGAGAAGATCCAGACCGTCAAGGATGCGATCGATTTCATCGAGAGCAATTCCTGACGCTAGCATCGGTGTCGCCGGATCGAAGGCCCGGCGACACCGGTGGTCGCCGAGTTGAGGGGAACGCGGCATGCGACGAGTGGTCGTCACGGGCCTTGGGCTCGTAACCCCGCTGGGCTGTGGGGTCGCGCACAACTGGGAACGCCTTCTGGCCGGCCGCTCGGGCCTCCGCGCGATCGATAGCTTTGACGTTTCGGACCTGCCGGCGAAGATCGCCGGCGTGGTTCCGAGCGGTCCCGGGGCAGAGGGTGGCTTCGATCCCGACGAGTGGCTGGAGCCCAAGGAACAGCGCAAGATCGATCGGTTCATCCTGCTCGGGATCGCGGCGGCCCAGCAGGCGGTCGACGATTCCGGCTGGAAGCCCGCCGACGACGAAAGTCGCAACCGAACCGGCGTGATGATCGGCTCCGGCATCGGCGGCCTCAACACGATCTACGAGGCGAGCCTTGTCCTGCAGGAACGCGGGCCACGACGGATCAGCCCGTTCTTCATCCCGTCCGCGCTGATCAATCTGATTTCCGGCCAGGTGTCGATCCGGTTCGGCTTTCGCGGACCAAACCACTCGGTGGTGACCGCCTGCGCGACCGGCGCCCACGCCATCGGTGACGCGGCGCGGCTGATCGCCTTCGATGATGCCGACGTAATGGTGGCCGGCGGGGCCGAGGCTGCAGTGAGCCGCCTCGGGATCGCCGGATTTGCCGCATCCCGGGCGCTGTCGACCGCCTACAACGACACACCCGAGAAGGCTTCGCGGCCCTGGGACGAGGGACGCGACGGCTTCGTGATGGGCGAAGGTGCCGGGGTGGTGGTGCTTGAGGAGTACGAGCACGCCAAGCGGCGGGGCGCCACGATTCACGCAGAGGTGGTCGGGTACGGTTTGTCAGGCGACGCCCACCACATCACCGCTCCGGCCGATGACGGGGACGGTGGTTTCCGCGCCATGCAGGCCGCCCTCAAGCGCGCCAGTATGACGCCAGCCGACATCGACTACATCAACGCCCACGGCACCTCCACGCCGCTCGGCGACGCCATCGAATTCGGTGCCATCAAGCGAATGTTCGGGCCGTCGGCGGCGGCCGTCTCGATGTCGTCGACCAAGTCAGCGATCGGCCACCTGTTGGGCGCCGCCGGTGCCGTCGAGGCGATCTATTCCGTGCTGGCCATCCGCGACCAGACTGTGCCGCCGACGCTGAACCTGGAGCGCCCCTCCGATGGCATCGAGGGGATCGACCTGGTCCCGCATACCGCGAAGGCTCGGCCGGTGCGCGCCGCCCTGTCGAACTCGTTCGGCTTCGGCGGCACCAACGCCTCGCTGATCTTCGCCAAGCCGGACTGACCGGGTCGGCCCGGATGGGGCGCTGGCTTCTCCGGCTCGCCTCGCTGGCGACCTCCGTCATTGTCGTCGCCGGTATGGCCGCGGTGTGGGGCTGGCAGGCATTCACCGGACCGGGTCCGTTGATTGAACCGACAACCGTGATCATTCCGCGCGGCGCCGGCCTCGAGGCCATCGCCGGCCGTCTTGCCGGGGCCGGTGTCGTCACCGAGCCGACTATCCTGGTTATCGGCGCCAAGCTGACCGGATCGGCGCGCGGGTTGAAGGCTGGCGAGTACCGCTTCCCGGCCTCGGTGTCGGCACGCGATGCGCTCGGAACAATCGAGCGCGGGGAGACCGTGGTGCGCCGCCTCACCGTCGCCGAGGGTCTGACCAGCCTGCAAGCCATGGCGGTACTGGCCGAGGCAGAGGGACTCGATGAGACGGTCGAGACGGTGCCGCCGGAGGGCAGTCTGCTGCCCGAGACCTATCACTATTCCTGGGGCGACGATCGCCCTGAACTGGTACGGCGGATGCGCCGCTCGATGGATGATGCGGTGGCACGGCTGTGGGCGGAGCGCGCTCCTGACCTGCCGCTAGACACCCCGGAACAGGCCGTCATCCTGGCCTCGATCGTCGAGCGCGAAACCGGCGTCGCGAGCGAGCGCGGGCTGGTGGCGGGTGTGTTCGTGAACCGGCTGCGGCGCGGCATGCGGCTGCAGTCGGACCCGACCGTCGCCTACGGCATCGCTGGCGGCGAGGGACTGGACCGGGCCCTGACACGCGCCGATCTGCGCGCTGTGACGCCCTACAACACCTACGTCATCCCCGGTCTGCCGCCGGGAGCGATCGCCAACCCGGGACTGTTGTCGCTCCAGGCCGTGCTGAAGCCGGAGAAAACCGACTATCTGTACTTCGTTGCCGACGGTACCGGCGGCCACGCGTTTGCCCGGACGCTGGACGAGCACAACCGCAACGTTCGCTCCTGGCGCCGCATCCAGCGCGAGGCCGCGGGGGAGTAGGGCAGCGGGGTCGGTGCCTGCCGGTCTCGGACCGTACTGGAGGGGAGCCAAGGGCGGGACGACCACGTCCGGCTGTTGCCTGCGCGGCCGGGTCCGCTTCCGAACCGATTGCTAGCCCCTTATGGCAAGAGCCTGCTGGTGTCGCGATTGCCAGTACCTTTCCTCCGGCAACGCCTCCATCAACCTGATCCTGCCGACCGATGGCATGGAGATCACCGGGCGGACCCAGGAGTTCGTCAGCGTCGCCGACAGCGGCAACGTCATGCGCCGCCGCTTCTGCCCAAACTGCGGAACCCAGCTGTTCAGCGAATCGGTCGATCACCCTGAGCGGATGGTGGTGCAGGCAGGCTCCCTGGACGACCCGGAAGTGGCGCGTCCGGGCGGGATCGTCTGGACCGCTTAGGCGCCGTCGTGGGGCTGGATGGACCCGGGGCTTCCGTCGACGGAGGGGGCCAACCGGCCACAGCGCCGGCCGGCCGGTCCTGAGTCTGGCGGGGCGCTACGCGCGTTGGGACGCCTTGCCGGGCAACCGCCGCAGCAACGGGTCGATCCAGGCCGGGGGCAGGGCCTGGAGCAGCCAGACCGCCGCCGCCGTCGGCCACGGAAAGGCGATGCGCGGCCGGTCGCGCTGCAGTCCGCGCCGGATCACGCGGGCGGCCTTGTCGGCGTCCATCAGGAACGGCATCGGGAACTCGTTGACGTCGGTCATCGGGGTGCGGATGTAACCGGGGCAGACCACCGACACTCGCACCCCGCTGCTGTACAGACTGCCCCGCAAGCCCTCGCCGAACACCTTGATCGCCGCCTTCGACCCGCAGTAGCTCGGCGCTCCGGGCATGCCGCGGTAGCCGGCGAGCGAGGCCACCAGCGCGATCTGGCCGCGGCCACGGGCCGTCATGCGGGGCAGGATCGGCAGCACGGTGTTCAGCACCCCGTCGACGTTGGTCGCGAACACCGCCCGGACCTGCGCCTCCGGCTCGGCGCCGGCGGTTCCCGACGTACCGGCGGAGATTCCGGCGTTCGCGACGATCAGGTCGAGAGGGCGACGGTCGTCGGCGGACAGCACCCAGCGCTGGACGGCGTCGGCGTCGGTCACGTCCATTGCCTCGGGATGAACCTCCGCGCCAGCGGCCTGCGCCCGGGCGGCGACCGCTTGCAGTCGGTCGACGCTGCGGGCCCCCAGGTGCAGCGTCACGCCCGGTCCGGCGTACTCCGCCGCCAGGGCGGCGCCGATGCCGCTGGAGGCGCCGGTGATCAGGATGCTGGTCGGTGTCGGCATGAAGAACTTCCCCGGCGGTTCCCGTCGGCCGGCGCCGGCTTGGCGCCTCCGGTACCCCACGATATAAGGTCGGCGAGCGATTTCGAGAAAACCCAATGGGGGCCACCGTGTCCGTGATGAGCATGACCGGGTTCGCCCGCGTCGAGGGTGGCGCCGAGGTGGCGGCGGAGACCGGAGGGGGAGCGGTGCCCTGGACCTGGAGTTGGGAAATCCGCAGCGTCAATTCGAAGGGCCTGGACCTGCGTTGCCGGCTGCCGTCGCTCGTCGAGGGCTGGGAGAGCAAGATCCGCGAGCGCGCCCAGCGGCGCCTGTCCCGGGGGTCGGTGACGGTCTCGTGGACGCTTGAGCAGGCCGACCGGGCGCGGGTGCCGCAGGTGGTGGTCAACGAGCCTCTGTTGATCGAAATCCTGGCGCTGCAGGAGCGTTTGGAAGCCAAGGGGCTGGTGTACCCCACGGCGCCCAGCCTTGACCGGGTGCTCGCCATCCGCGGCGTCGTCGAGCTGGTCGAGCGTGTCGCCGATGCCGGCGTGATCGCCGCCCTGGAGGCTCCGGCCATGGCCGACCTCGACCGCGCGCTCGATGGGCTGGTGGAGGCCCGCGGCCGCGAGGGTGCCAAGCTCAAGGCCATGGTCGAGACCCACCTCGACGAGATGGCCGACCTGACGGCCCAGGCCACGGCGGCCGCGGAGTCGCAGCCGGCAGCGTTGCGCAGGCGCATGGCCGAGCAACTGGCGCTGCTGCTGGAGGCGTCGCCGCCAGTGCCTGAGGAGCGCATGATCCAGGAGTTGGCGCTGCTCGCCACCAAGGCCGATGTGCGCGAGGAGACTGACCGCCTGGTCGCCCACGTCGCCGCCTGCCGGGAGTTGCTGACCGAGGGAGGGGCGATCGGCCGGAAACTCGATTTCCTATGCCAGGAATTGAACCGCGAGGCCAACACGCTTTGTTCGAAGGCGATCGATCTGGCGTTGACGGGCATCGGGGTCGAGCTCAAGACCCGGATCGAGCGGTTTCGCGAGCAGATCCAGAACGTCGAGTAGGCTGGGGGACGGGCGGTGGCGATCACGCGACGCGGGCTGATGCTGGTGCTGTCGTCCCCGTCTGGGGCAGGCAAGTCGACGATCTCGCGCCGGCTGCTGGAGGCGGAGCCGAACCTGGTGATGTCGGTCTCGGCCACCACCCGGCCGCGTCGTCCGGGCGAGGTCGACGGCCGTGACTACTATTTCGTGGATCCGACCGAGTTCAACCTGATGGTGAACCGCGGCGAGTTGCTGGAGCACGCCAAGGTGTTCGGCAACTACTACGGGACCCCGCGCCTCCCGGTCGAGGAGGCGCTGAGGTCGGGGAGCGACGTTCTGTTCGACATCGATTGGCAGGGTACCCAGCAGATCCAGGACGGCGCCTCGCGCGACCTGGCCAGCGTGTTCATCCTGCCGCCGTCGACCCGGGAACTGGAACGTCGGTTGCGCACCCGGGCTCAGGACTCCGACGAGGTGGTGGCGACGCGGATGGCCAAGGCTGCAGACGAGATCAGCCACTACCCGGAGTATCAGTACATCATCCTCAACGACGATATCGACCGCAGCACCACCGCGGTGCGGGCGATCCTGGCGGCTGAACGCCTCAGGCGCGAGCGGCTGGTGGGACTGCCGGACTTCGTCAAGGGACTTCGGGATGGCAGCGGCGACTGAGGCGGGTTGCGCCCTCTCTCGACGTTTTCGGCTCCCAAGGGGCGCTCTTATGCCGTCTTGCCCGCGATCTGATCCTTGAAGTGATCGGTGAAGGACGTCACGACAATGTCACCGTCCCCATTCTGGTAGCAGACCAGATAGGCGCTCATGGTTTCGGGCTCGATCGAGCCTGGAAACCGGGTTGTCGAAGAAATCCGGTACTCGATGGCGATCCGCTCCTTGTGAGGGGAGGGCAGGACCTGGGTTCGGTGCAGGACAAACTGGTCGAAAACAAAGGCGTCGCCCGGGTACAGGCTCTTGGATAGCAGGCTGAAGTACTCGTCATCGTGGAACGCCGCGAGGTCTGAACTGGCTATCGCGACGCTTCCTTCTGCGTTGGGAACAACCCGGCTCCAGAAGTCGCGGATATGCTCGGGATCGGCTTCGCCGGTGTCACGCAGGCTGAACTCAAGGCCCGGCGCGTCGGTGCCGATCGCGACGAAAGGGGCCCAGACGGTCCAGAAAGGCACGTCGAAGCCGTAGAATTTGGCGTCAAGGTGCCAGGGCACCAGGGAGGCCGGCCGAGCCGCGTTATGGTACCGTAAAGTACAAATTTGCAATAAGAGCAGAGGATCGTGGCCGGTTGCTGCCTTGAACTGTCCTGGAATTTGCGACGCCCAGAACTGCTTCACCAAAAAATATCCGACATTCTTCGATTGTTCATCATCCGAAAACATCAGACCGCGAAGCTGAATTTTCCTCGGCCTGGAACGACCTTCCAAAAAGTACCTCCCAATCTTAGTGACATGCTCACGGTCGAATACCTTGTGCATGCATGAAAAATACATCGTCAGGCCCCAAGTCACGCGAAGTCCCGTTGCCGAGATTATCGAGCACACATTTTCCCGGCAAGGCAGATCGCAAGGCTTTCAGCCCACTGCCTTCAGTCTGGACTTACGCGCGCCGAGTCGATGATCGTGCTCGCGGATGAACGCCTTTACGGCCGGCGCGATCTCCCGTCGCCAGCGCCCGCCGTTGAAGATGCCGTAGTGACCGACGTTCTTCTGTAGATGATACTTCTTCATGTCATCGGGCAGCGACGTCGCCAGGTCCAGTGTGGCGCGGGTCTGACCAACACCCGAAATATCGTCCAGTTCTCCCTCGACGCACAGGATCGCGGTCCTGGTGATGGCTTCCGGCCGCACCGGATGCCAGCGGTGGATCATCTCGCCTTTTGGCAGGGAGTGCTCCTTGAACACCGTCTTGATGGTCTGCAGGTAGAACTCCGCCGGCAAGTCCATCACCGCAAGATACTCGTCATAGAAGGCGGTCCGCTTGTCGGCCTCCTCGTCGTCGCCGCGGACCAGATGGTCGAACAATTCGTGAAACGACTGCATGTGTCGGTCCAGGTTCATCGAAATGAAGTTCGTCAACTGGATGAAGCCGGGATAGACGCGCCGGCCAGCGGCCGGATAGGGCGTGGGAACCGTGGCGATAACGTTCTTCTCGAACCATTCGAAATCGTGCTCTTCGGCCAACTTGTTGACGGCCGTCGGGTTCTGGCGCGTGTCGATCGGCCCGCCCATCAGCGTCATCGAGGCGGGAACGCAGAGGTCGCCCCATCCCGACATGACCGACACCGCGGCGACCACCGGGACGCTCGGCTGGCAGACCGCGATCACGTGGGTGTTAGGGCCGAGGAAATGCAGGAAGTCGATCACGTAGTCGATGTAATCGTTGAGATTGAACCGGTCCGCTCCGTTCGGGATGGTCCGACAGTCCTGCCAGTCGGTGATGTAGACCTCGTGGTCGGGGAGCATTTCCTCCACGGTGCCGCGCAGCAGCGTGGCGAAGTGCCCGGACAGTGGGGCCACCACCAGGACCTTCGGGTCCTCGCGGACGATCTCGCGCTTGAAGTGGATAAGGTGGCAGTACGATCGCTTGATCACCGCCTCCTCGACGACCGCCACTTCGCGGCCGTCGATCTCGGTGGTCGGAAGCCCCCATTCCGGCTTGCCGTAGCGGCGCGTCACACGCTCGAACACCTCGGCTCCGGCCATGACCTGTTGGGCATACGGGGTGTAGGATAGCGGATTCCATGGCGCGGCCGCGAACATCCGCGCCATCTGGGCGGCGTTGCGCCAAGGCATCATCGCCAAGCGGGTCATCTCGTGCATGTGGTAGAGCATCGCCCGTCCTCTCGGTTCCGCGCGCGTCCCGCGCGGCTCTTTCCCACCGTATAGTGACGGCGGAAGGTTAGCGGTTGGTGAACGCTCAGGTGCGTCGCCGAGTCTGTCCGAAGGTCATCCCAGTTCCTTCTTCATTCCGAGATGGCTCCCGACGAAACCCAGACGTTCGTAGAAGCGGTGAGCGTCGATCCTGCGGTGGTCGGTCGTCAACTGCATCACCGAGGCACCGCGCGCCCGCGCCCGGACCATCGCCTCGCGCATCAAACGCTCACCGACCCGGCGTCCGCGGGCTGCAGCGGCCACTCTCACGCCCTCGACTTGCGCGCGCGTGGCGCCGAGCCGGCTGATGCCGTGGATCAAGGTGATCTGCAGACAACCGACCACGCCGCCATCAAGTTCCGCGACCAGCACGACGTTGTCGCCCTGCCGCGTCATCCGCTCGAATGCCTGGGCGTAAACATCTGGTAGCGGGGTATCCGGCCGTTCACGGGACTTGGCGAGGCCGTCGTCGGCGAGCATCGCGACGACGCTCGGCAGATCGTCGTGGGTTGCCGGCCGGATGGTAAGTCCGTCGGTGTCACGGTGGATGGTGGTCATCGGGTCGAGCGGGGCGTCTGAGTCGGTCATCGGCGGGTCTCGCGGTCGGTCAGGGCATTGGCGAGGCGACAGAAATCGGCAACCGCCAAGCGTTCGGGACGCATTGTCGGCTCAATACCGGCGGCCGCCAGCAGGGCGTCGCCGCCGAGGCCCTTGAGGCTCTGACGGAGCATCTTGCGGCGTTGCCCGAAGGCGGCCTCGGTCACCCTCTCCAGGGTTCGACGGTCGGCCGGGTGCGACGGCTCGGGCCTCGGTTGCAGGCGGACCACGCTCGACCAGACCTTCGGCGCCGGGGTGAACGCTGACGGCGGCAGGTCGGTCACCCGCCGCACGACGCAGAGCCACTGCACGAGCACCGAGAGGCGGCCATAGGCCTCGGCCCCGGGTTCCGCCAGCAACCGGTCGGCGACCTCCTTCTGAAACATCAGCGTCAGGGACTCGAACGCGGACGGTGTTTCGAGCCAGCCCAGCAGCAGCCGGGTGGCGACGTTGTACGGCAGGTTCGCGACAATCCGGCGGGGTGCTGCGCCCAGTGTAGCGGCGTCGACCTCGAGGGCGTCCGCCTCGACAAGCTGGAGACGGCCCTCCGCAGCCTCGGCCAACGGAGCCAGGGCGGCGGCGGCCCGCGCGTCGCGTTCGACGGCGATCAGGGTGGTCGCCCCCTCGATCAGCAGTGCCCGGGTCAGCCCGCCCGGCCCCGGTCCGATCTCGATGGTGGTGCCGACGTCCAGCGGACCGGCGGCGCGGGCGATCCGGCGGGTGAGATTGATGTCCAGGAGAAAGTTCTGCCCCAGGCTCTTCTTGGCAGAGAAGCCGGCAGCGGCGATCGCCTCGCGCAGCGGCGGCAGGGCGGCGACCCGGACGACGACGGGGTCCTTCACGCCGATCCTCCGGCGGTGCCGGTCACGGCGGCCCGGCGCTCCGCCATGCGGGCGGCGAGCCGCAGCGCGGCCAGCAAGCTATCCGGTCGAGCCCGACCGGTGCCGGCGAGCGCCAGCGCCGTCCCGTGGTCGGGCGAGGTGCGCACGAACGGCAGGCCAAGGGTGACGTTGACCCCGCCCCAGAAATCCAGTGTTTTCAGCGGCACCAGCACTTGGTCGTGATACATCCCGAGGGCAACGTCGTATCCGGCGCGGGCCTCGGCATGGAACATCGTGTCCGCCGGAAGTGGGCCGACGGCGTTGATTCCTGCAGCCCGCAGTGCCGCGACCGCGGGGGCGACGATGTCAAGGTCCTCGCGTCCGAGCGCCCCGCCCTCGCCAGCGTGAGGGTTGAGCCCGGCGACCGCCAGCCTTGGCTCGGCAATTCCAAAATCGTTCCGCAACGCCTGCGCCGTGATCGTCCCGACAGAAACGATCGCCTCGACGGTGAGCCGCTTCGAAACCTCCGCAAGCGGGATGTGGATCGTAACGGGCACCACCCGGAGCGCGTCCGAGGCCAGCAGCATGACCGGCACCACGCCAGGACCCGCCAGATGCGCCAGGAACTCGGTGTGTCCCGGAAACGCGAAGCCGGCCTGGTACAGGGTCTCCTTCTGGATCGGGTTGGTCACCACCGCCGCCGCCCGACCGGCGACGACCATCGCAACGGCTTGCTCGATCGCCCCGGCGACCGCCGGACCGTTGAGGGGGTCGGGCTTGCCGGGCCGGTCTGGAACGGGAAAGGCGTGCGGAATGACTGGCAGGCCATGCCGGAACGCCTCAATTCCCTCCTCGGGACCTTGGATCGTCCGGATTGGCACCATCCGACCGATGCTGCGCAACCGGCTCGCCACCCGCTCGGGGTCGTCGAGCAGCGCAAAAGCGGGCACTCCCTGGTCGCGCCTCAGCCAACACTCGGCCGCGATCTCGCAGCCGACGCCAGCCGGCTCGCCGGGGGTCAGGACCAGCGGCAATGAAGCGGTCATGGCCGGGCGATCAGACGCGTGGCTCGACGAACGCGCTGCGCCGAAGGTCCCGGATGTAGCGCTGTGCCAGGATCTCGAAACGCTGGGCTTCGAGCTGCGCGCGGATCTGGGCGACTTCCGGCAGGTTGCTCGGCGGTGCCGTCCTGGAGCACACCATCACGACCATGACACCGTTCGGCAGATCGATCGGGCGGCTCATCTGGCCGACCGTCAGTCCGGTGACCTGATCCCGGATCGCCGGTGCCAGTTCCCCGATCTTGACCTCGCCGAGGTCGGCCGAGGCCGGTGATTTGACCTCCTTGGCCAACTCGACCAAGTCGTCGCAACTCTGGGCCGTGCCGGAGACGGCTTCCGCGAGAGAGCGTTGTGATTGACGCACGTCGGGGGCGGCGCCGGCGGGGACCGGGAGGAATATCTGCTTCAGGTCGACCACGGCGGCCATCGGGTCGGTGGCCGCGATCACCCGCGAGTCCGAAACCTGGATGATGTGGAAACCGAACAGCGTCCGGATCGGGCTGGAAATCTGCCCGGGCTCCAGGCCGCGGACGGCTTCGGCAATCTCGGGCGCCAAGCGCTCCGGCAGCACCCAGCCGACGTCGCCGCCGATCGCCGCGTTGGCCGATGCCGAGAATTGTCGCGCCACGCCGCCGAAATTGGCACCGGCGCGCAACTGCTCGACAATGCGCTCCGCAAGCTGGCGGACCTGCTCTTCGTTGCCCGGCTCATCGACCGTCAGGACGATCTCGGACACGCGCTTCTGGGTCTTCCCGGCTTCCGACTCCATGCGACGCAGGACGTCGTTGACTTCCTCGAGGCTGACCGTCACGTCGTTGCCGAACCGCCGCCGCACCAGCTTGGCCCAGGCGACTTGGGCCTTCAGTTGGCGCTCGACCGTTGCCGGATCAACGCCGAGGCTGCGCACGAATTCTCCGAACTGCCCGGGGCGCAGGCCGTTGCGCTCCTCGATGCCGGCGCGGGCCCGGTCCATATCCTGGTCGGTCACCGCAATGTTCAGGCGCTCGGCTTCCTGCAACTGGATCTGCTCGTCGATCAGGCTGCGCAGCACTTGCGGTGCCAGACGCTGGGCGGTCTCGTCGGTGGAGGGGAGGCGGGACGACACGATCACCATGCGCAGCCTGCTCTGCAGGTCCCGCATCGACACGATCTCGTCGTTGACCACCGCCGCTATCCTCTGCGGCTCCTGCGCGACCGCCGGGCCGACGGCCGTGGCGGCCGGCGCCAGCGCGATCAGGGCGAGGGCGGTCAGTGCGTGGCGGAGTGTGGCGTTCATCGCGTGCGACCGGTAGCGAAGGAAGAGGAGCTTCATCATAACAGCCGGCAGGCCCGGCGGCCACGGCAGCGCGGTCGCCGGTGTCGCGCGGCCGGACCGCTTCCGGTCATTGGCTTTCGACGCCCCCAAGATGCTTGAACACGATCCGGAACATCACCCGGGTGTCCGCCTCGACGCCGACGTCCTCGATGCTCGAGGATTCGAGATCGACCCCGAACAACAGGCACTCGTCGGTGTAGGTGAAGCCGAGGCGACCGCGCAGCAAGCGATCCTCGGTGACATCGTAGACGACGTTGGCGAGCGTGCTCCAGGTTTCGGTCAGGCGGAGGTTGAAGGTGGTGTCGACCTGCTCTCGGTCCCCCTCCAGATCCGCGGTGGCGGATTCGTCGATGGCGATGTAGTCGGCCAGCAGCGCAAAGCGCGGCTGGTAGATGCCGACGCCGAACTCATTGCGGCGCGGCGTGCCGGTCTCCTTGTCGAGACGGAAGCGATAGGACAGGTCGAATTCGCTGCGCGGACGGACGGTGATCGCTCCGACGATGTCCGAGAGGTCCTCGTCCAGTCCGGTACCTGGCTCGAACGCGCTCTGGCCATAGAACCTGTAGCTCTGGCCGATCAGGGCCTCGGTCGATCCACCGCCGTCGCCGTAGATGCCGGTGCGCAGCGCGTAGTCGACCCTCGATCCGCTGGTGACGCGGTCCACGCCTTCGTAGCGGTTCAGTCGGAACAGGTTCGTGGTGTCGAATTCGAACGACCGGCTGTCCTCGTTCGGGATTTCGTCGGGGTTTCCGCCGTTGGGGCCGCCGACGATCCCGACGATCGGCTCCACGACGTGGGTGTAGGTGCCGGCCCGCCGCGCCCAGGGGTACTGCCACTTGGCGCCCACCTGCGGAAACAGGCGGGCGGTGGTCTCCTGGTCGCCGTCGGTCGCGGTCAGGTCGGAGGCGAGATAGCCGTCGGTCTGGATCCGGCTCTCGACAGTGATCATCTGGCCACTTGCGGTCGTGTGCGGCAGCTTCCAGCCGTACACCGCAGAGGCGCGTCGGCTGTCGGTTCCGCGTTCGCGGGTCAGCGACATCAGGCTGGCGTCCAGCGACGAACGGCTGCCGATGGAACTTGGCTCGCCGACGAAGCTGTACTCGGCGAATGGCATCACCAGCGGCGTGTCGTCCGGGTTGGTGGTGGCCCGCAAATCCTGCCATTTGTAGGCGTTGAGCGCGGCGTAGTTGCGGCCACGGAAGCCCTCGGTGTACAGCCGTGACGTCAGCACATCCTCATGGCCGATGCGAAACCGTTTCAGGTAGGTCCGGTCGCTCGACTGTTCGAACTCGAACCCGCCGCGCCAAGTGCGGTTCAGCGAGAACTGACCCTCCATGTCGGCGCTGCCCTCCACGCCGCTGTCGCCGGTTTCGTTGCCGTCGGTGTCGTACTGATCGACGTAGGCACCGGTTGCCTTCAGGTCGATCCGCCCGTTCGAGAAGCGCTGGCGGTATTCGCCGCGCAACACAGCACCCTCGGCCGAGAACAGCATCGGCTCGATGGTCAGGTCGCGCGAGGCATCGAAGACATAGTGGTAGGGAGTGCCGACGATGGCGCCGAGGTCGCCGGAGTAGCCGAGAGTGGGGGCAAGGAAGCCCGAGCGCCGCTCGACGGTCGGGTCGGCGTGCCGCATGTAGGGGGTGTAGATGATCGGAACCCCGAAGATCTCCATGGTGGCGTCTTCGTAGATGATGTCGCGCGCGACCTCGTCGTGGATGACCTTCACCGCCTTGATCTGCCAGAGCGGGGCGCGCTGCGGATCCTCCTTGCAGAGGTTGCATGGCGAGAACACGCCTCGGTCCATGACCTTGCGGCTGTCGGCGGTGCGTCTGGCGCGGTTGGCGGCGAGGCGCGAGCCGTCGGTCAGCAGGGCCCGAAGGTTCTCGATGAACCCGGTCTTCAACTCGTCGTGCAATTCGGCGTAGTCGGTGAAAAGCACCTCGCCGGTCGGCTCCATCAGCGAGACGTTGCCGCTGGCGGTGACGGTGTTGGCCTTCTGGTTGTAGGTCACCGTATCGGCCATGAGGAGCCTGGGTCCCTGGCTCATCTCGACGTTGCCGCGCGCGGTGACGATCCCGAGCCCCTCGTCGTAGGTGAGTTCGTCCGCCTGCAGCAGGACCGGCGTGTTCTCGACGTCGGTGTCCTGCGCCGCACCAGGGACCGCGGTCAGGATCAGCATCGCCAGCCCTGCGAGGGCCCCGAATCGCGTGGCGCGGGAGCCGATCATCCGTCCTCGAGGTGCAGCAGACTGGTCAGGCCGAGCAACATGGTCACCGAGGCCGGCGCCCACGCGGCGAGCACCTCGGGAATTCGAGCCGACAAACCCATTGCGAATACGATGTCCGACATGAAGTACAGGAGAAAGCCGGTGAACAAGCCGCTCGACGCCCACAGCAGAGTGCCGCCGCGGCGGGTCAGCCGCAACGAGAAGGTGGCTGCGATCAGCACCATCGCCGTCAGCAGCAGCGGCGAAGCCAGGAGCGCATGCCAGTAGAGTCGGTGCTTGACCGCCGAGAACCCGGCGTTCTCGAGGATCCGGATGAAGCCCGGCAACTCCCAGAACGACATGGTCTCCGGCGACGCGAAGCTGTCCTGAATGTTCTGGATGGTCAGGTGGGTCGGGATGCGAATCGCGTCGCGGGCGTCGGGCTTTCCCGTCGTCGACGTCACCACGACGTCCCGCAGCTCCCAGTAGCCCGGCTCGAGATGCGCCGAGCGCGCGTCGAGCCGCTCCAGGAATTCGTCCTGGTGCCCGAAGCGGATCACCAGGACCTGGGCGAGTTCGGCGTCGTTCTGGCGGGCGGCCCGGGCGTGCAGGACGTGCTGGCCCTCCTCGGTCCGCTCGCGGATCCACAGGCCGCCCTGGCCGACCGTCATGAAGCTGTCGCCGCGGCTGCGAAGGATCGAATCTTCAAGAGCGTTAAACCGGGCGGTCATCACCGACGAAATCGGGTTCAGCACCCCGACCTTGAGGGCGCCCAGCATCAGGGCGACCGCCAGCGCAGGCATCAGGAACTGCCAGACCGAGACCCCGGCGGCCCGGGCCACCACCAGCTCGTTGGTGCGGGTGAGCCGGGTGAACGCCAGCATTGACCCGAACAGGACCGAGAACGGCAGGATCTGCTGGCCCATGTTCGGCAGCTTCAGCAACGCCATCTGAAGCAGCACGCCAAAGTAGGCGCCGTCCTTGCCGGCGCCTCGCCGCATCAGCTCGATCAGGTCGAGCAGGAACACGATCGCCATGATCGCGGCGAAGGTGCCGATCACCCAGAGCACGAACTGGCGCCCGAAATAAGCCGACAGAGTCAGGGACAGTCGCATTCCCGGTTACGCCGTCGCGGCTGTCGACGGCCGGCGCCGCAGGCGCCGTCGCGTCATGGTTAGCAAGGCGATCGCGAGCGGCCCCAGCACCGCCAGCCACATCACGGGTATCGCCCAGGGATAGCGCACCGCGATGTACTTCGATCCCAGTCCCATCGCCTCCGCTACGCCAGCCAGGATCACGGCTACCACGATGCGGGCGGTCTGGCCGCGCCGCGAGAACTCGCCAGACAGCAGCACGGCCAAGCCGATCGCCGTCAGCGTCAGCGCGAGCAACGGCGACGTCAATCGCTGGTGCCCTTCGGCGATGTACTCGTTGAAGTTCCGCGGGTCGGTAATCGCCTCGGTCGGCACCAGCAGATCATGCACGAAGAGCTCGTTCTGGTCGCGGATCGTTCGCTGCACCTCTTCCCGCATGCCGCCCAGGTCCACGGTGTACCGCTCGAAGTAGAGAACGTTCACGCGGCCGGTCTCGACGTCGCGTTCCTGGCGTGAGCCGTTCGCCATGACGACCCGCGGGCCTTCCGGCGTGGTGACCAGGGCGCCGCGCTCGGCCACCAGGGTCGTGGTCTTCTTGGGATCGCTCTGATCGTGGACGACGATCCCGGCCAATTGTCCCTGTTCCTCGCGCGCCCGGACATACACCGTAAGTCCGTCGCCGATCGCCCTGAACTCGCCCTCGCGCAGCACCAGGTGGTCGAAGTTGTGGCGGATCTGAAACTGCAGCTCCTTGAAGCCGCGATAGCTCATCGGCACCAGGTACAGCGTCATCAGGTAGGTGAGCGCGGTGGTCGCGACCGCGACCACCATCGCCGGCGCCGCCAAGCGCAACGGGCTGAGACCGGCAGCCGACAGCACGACCATTTCGCGGTCGTTGGTCAGCCTGTTGTACACGAACACGGTGCCGGCGAACGCGGCGATCGGCAGTACGATCGACAGCCAGGTCGGCATCAACATCAGCGTCAGGTAGATGAAGCTGGGGATCGGCAGCCCGCGGTTCACGATCAGGTCGACGAACCGCAGCGACTGCGACAGCCAGATCACGCAGGTCATCGACACCACGATGAAGATCATCGATGTCACGATCTGCCCGGCCAGGTAGCGGATGATTCGCATGCCGTCCACGGCTCGCGTTCGATGGTGGATGGGGGCATGATAGCGACGCCGGCTACCGTTGACAGCGCCCGTGGGGGACGGCTACCCCAAACATGGCCGGCCCGCAACCCATGGAGCACCCTATGAAGATCGCCTTCGCCAAGCTTGGACGCCCGAAGAAGGGTGCGATCGTCGTGTCGGTGGCCGAGGGTGGGTCCTTGTCGCCAACCGCGGCGGCGCTCGACGCCGAGGCCGGCGGGCTGATCGGCAAGGCGATGGCCGGGTCCCGGTTCACCGGCAAGGCCCACCAGACCCTCACGGTGTTCACCGCCGCGGGGCGCGTGCTGCTGTACGGGGTGGGCGATCCCGCGAAGTTCGATCTGACCTGGGCCGAGACGGCTGGGGGCGGCATCTACGCTGCCTTGGCTCAATCGGGCGAGACGGAAGTCACGATCGTCATGGAGAGCGGCGATGAAAAGCGTGCCGAGCGCGCCGCCCATCTCGCCCTTGGCGCCGAATTGCGCTCGTACCGTTTCGACAAGTATCGGACCACCCTGAAAAGCGAGGACAAGCCGTCGCTGGAGAAGCTGACGGTGATGGTTGAAGGGCACTCCCGGGCTCAGAAGATCTACGATGTCGAGGCAGCGGTCGCCGACGGAGTCGCGTTCACCCGCGACCTGGTCTCCGAGCCGCCGAACGTGCTGTACCCGGTCAGCTTTGCCGAGCGTTGCCTCGAGCTGAAAAAGCATGGTCTCGACGTCGAGGTCCTGGGCGAGAAGGAGATGGCCAAGCTCGGCATGCACGCGCTGCTGGGCGTCGGGCAGGGCAGTCGGCGGGAATCCCGTCTGGTGGTGATGCGCTGGAACGGCGCCGGCAAAGGCGTTCAGCCGGTCGCGTTCGTCGGCAAGGGTGTGTGCTTCGATACCGGTGGCATCTCGATCAAGCCGGCCGCTGGCATGGAGGACATGAAGTTCGACATGGCGGGCGCCGGCGTCGTGGCCGGCCTCATGCGGGCGCTCGCCGGACGCAAGGCCGACGCCAACGTGATCGGCGTCATCGGCCTGGTCGAGAACATGCCGGACGGCAACGCCCAGCGGCCGTCCGATGTCGTCACCTCGATGTCCGGCCAGACCATCGAGATCATCAACACGGATGCCGAGGGCCGGCTCGTTCTGGCTGACGCCCTCTGGTACACCCAGGACAAGTACAAGCCGGCGTTCATGGTCGACCTTGCAACCCTGACCGGGGCGATGATGGTGGCGCTCGGCGAGGAGACCTGCGGCTACTTCTCGAACGACGACAAGCTGTCGGATGCCCTCAAGGCCGCCGGCGACGCGATCGGCGAGGCGGTGTGGCGAATGCCGCTGGGCGACGTCTACAACAAGCAGATGGACAGCGACATCGCGGACGTGAAGAACGCCGGCGCGCGCTGGGGCGGGGCGATCACCGCCGCCTGTTTCCTGGAGCGTTTCGTCAACAAGACGCCGTGGGTGCACATGGACATCGCCGGTGTAGCCTGGTCGCGCAAGGATCGCGGTACCACCCCAAAAGGCGCCAGCGGCTTCGGCGTCCGCGCGCTCGACCGGCTGGTGCGCGACTACGTCGAAAAGGCGTGACCGCGGGCCCAGGGACATGGCGGAGATCGGCTTCTATCACCTGTCCGTCACGCCCCTGGAGCGCGCCCTGCCGAAGCTGCTCGAGCGGACCATGCAGGCCGGGCGGCGGGCTGTGGTGCTGGCGGCCAGCGAGGAGCGGGTTCAGGCGCTCAACGGCATGCTGTGGACCTATGAGGACGGCTCCTGGCTGCCGCACGGATCGGCGCGCGACGGCGAGGCCGCTGAGCAGCCTATCTGGCTGACAGCGATCGAGGAGCGCCCGAACGGGGCGGACTACCTGTTCCTGACCGACGGTGCGGCATCGGCGGCCTTGTCTGACTGGGAACGGGTGTTCGACCTGTTCGACGGTCGCGACGACGCCGCGGTCGCTGCGGCGCGGGTCCGCTGGAAGCTTGCGCGCGATGCCGGGCACACCCTGACGTATTGGCGACAGTCCGACCGGGGCGGTTGGGAGAAGGCCGGCTAACCAGCTTCCGGACCAAGTACCAATCGTGCCATGTCATATGATTATCGTACGAGTGCCTGAAATCATCGATCTTGTGATCCGCTTCGGCGTACTGCTACGGTCTTAACAGTCCAGTTCCGGATTCGCTACGCGAGATGCGCGTGTGGCGGAGGGACCGGGTGGGGTTTTGGTTGAGCCGGGATCGACTGCGAAGGCAGCGCCGGGCCATTGAGACACTGCAACGCATTGGCGGTCCACCGCGCAGAACGGTGGAAGCCGACGCCCTGAGGAGGAAACGATGAGCCTTATGACGAGAAGCATGGCAAGCCTGTTGGCGGCCGGCATGGTAGCCGGGGCCGGGTTCGCCGCGGTCGCGGCAGACACCCACACCCTGCGGATCCAGACCCACTACGCGCCCGAGACGGTGTCCGGCAAGCTGGCCGGCCAGTTCGTCGACGACGTCCAGACGATGTCGAACGGGCAGCTGAAGATCGAGATGTTTTACTCGTCCTCGGTGGTCAAGTCGGTGGAGACCTTCGACGCCGCGGCCACTGGCATCCTCGACGGTGACATGACCGGTGGTGCCTACCAGACCGGCAAGAACCCGGCTTTCCAGTTCGTCGGCGACATCATGGGCGGCTATGACACGCCGTGGCAGCAGTACGCCTGGCTGTACAACGGCGGCTTCGAGGCGGCCAAAAAGCTCTACAACAAGTACGACATGGAACTGATCGGCTGGTGGGTGTACGGCCAGGAGTCGCTGGCGTCGTCGAAGCCGATCAAGGGCATCGCCGACCTCAAGGATTTCAAGTTCCGCTCGCCGCCGGGCCTGGAGACCGAGATCTTCGCGAGCCTCGGCGCCAAGCCGATCGTCATGGATTTCACCGAGATCTTCACCGCGCTCGAGACCAAGATCATCGATGGTACTGACGCCTCGGGCCTTGCCAACAACCTCGGCCTCGGCCTGCATGACCTGGTCAAGCACGCCACGTTCCCGGGCTTCCACTCGATGCCGTCCGACCACCTGGCGATCAACAAGTCGAAGTGGGACGCGCTGCCACCGCACCTGCAGCGGATCATCAAGGTCGCCATGGAGAAATTGGCGTTCCAGACCGCGATGACCTTCGAGATCAAGAACGCCGAGGCGGCGGCGAAGCTGCGCACCCAGGGAGTCACCCTGCACGACTGGTCGGTTGAGGATCGCGCCGCCTTCCGCAAGGCGGCCCAGGATTCCTGGCAGGGCTGGGCCGACAAGACGCCCGAGGCCCGGGCCCTTGTAGACAGCCACATGGCGTTCCTGAAGCAGCTCGGCCTGGCGAAGTAGTCGGGGCACGCGTTCGGCCGGAGCGTTCCCCGCGGGGGCCGCTCCGGCCGCTTCGACGGGTCGTTGCGCGAGGAGGCGAGGCCATGATCGAGCACGAGGTAACCGGCTGGGTCGACCGCATCAGTCTCGGCATCAGTCGGGTGGCGATGTTCCTGACCGCCTTCGTGGTGCTGATCATCTTCTACGAGGTCGTGATGCGGTACATCTTCGTATCGCCGACCCTGTGGGTGAACGAGATGTCGCTCTGGGTGGCCGGCATGATCTATCTGTTCGCCGGCCTCTACGTCATGCAGCAGCGCGGCCACATCAGCATCTACATCCTCTATGACGCCGCGCCGCTCTGGCTGCAGCGGGTGTTCGATGTGCTCTCGACGCTGTTCACCTGCATCTTCGCCGCGGCGGTGGTCTGGGGAGGCTTCAACGAGGCCTGGGCCAAGTTGATGCGCTGGGAGACCTTCGGCACCGCCTTCGACCCGCCGATTCCGGCGACCATGAAACCCCTGATCCTGCTGATCGTCACGCTGACCGCGCTCCAGATGGTCATGAACCTGATCCACGACTGGAACCGTCCGCGCCGGCCGCATACCCCCGCCGACGAGTTGTAGGACTGTCGGTCGGGCGGCGGCTCGACCGGCCTTGACCCGTCGAGATCACAAGAATCGGACCCGGACGCCGTCATGGATATCGGAACGATCTCGCTCATTCTCCTCGTCGGTATGCTGGTGCTGCTGGCGATCGGCATGCCGCTCGGCTTCGCCTCCGGGTTCCTGGCCGTCATGGTCCTGTTCCTGAAGTTCGGGCCGGATCTGCTGCTCGGGAGCTTCGGCACCGGGCCGCTCAACATCCTGGCGCAGCGCATCTACGGGCTGTGCACCGACTACGTGGTGATCTCGGTCCCGCTGTTCATCTTCATGGCGTGCCTGCTGGAACGTTCCGGCATCGCGCGCGACATGTACAGCAGCCTCAACGTCTGGCTCAGCCGCACCCGAGGCGGCATCGCGATCGTGACCGCCATCATGGCGATCGTCATGGCCGCCATGTCGGGTATCATCGGCGGCGAGGTGGTCCTGCTCGGTTTGGTGGCCCTGCCGCAGATGCTGCGGCTCGGCTATAACCAGAACCTGGCGATAGGCACCATCTGCGCGTCAGGCTCGCTGGGCACGATGATCCCGCCGTCGATCGTGCTGATCATGTACGGGCTGGTCACCGAGACCTCGATCCAGGCGCTGTTCAAGGCCGCGTTCCTGCCGGGCTTCATCCTGGCCGGCCTCTACATCCTCTACATCATCGTCCGCACCCGCCTGCGCCCGGAGGAGGCGCCGCTGCCGGAAGGCGGCGACGACATCTCGCTCGCCGACAAGATCAAGGCGCTGCCGGGCCTGCTCGCGCCGCTGTTCGTGGTGTTCGTGGTGCTCGGCTCGATCTACGGAGGCATAACCGGCATCACCGAGGCCGCGGGAATGGGCGCGGTGGCGGTGCTGGTGTTGATCATCATCCGCGGAGAGTTCAGCTGGTCGCTCTGCAAGGACGCCCTGATGCGGACCTTCAAGTCGACCGGCACCATCATCTGGGTGACGTTCGGCGCCACCGCGCTCGCCGGCGCCTACACCATCGCCGGCGGGCCGACCTACGTAGCCAACATGATCGTTGGCCTGGACATGCCGACCATGGGCGTGCTGCTGATGATGATGGTGATCTTCCTGTTCCTGGGCTGCGTGATGGACTGGGTCGGCATCGTGCTGCTGGTGATGCCGGTGTTCCTGCCGATCGTGCTCAAGCTGCCGGTGGCGGAACTCGGGTTGACCGGCGGTCTGGCGCTCGCACCCAGCTTCGTGGCGGTGTGGTTCGGCATTCTGTTCTGCGTGAACATGCAGGTCAGCTTCCTGTCGCCGCCGTTCGGGCCGGCGGCTTTCTACCTGAAGTCGGTGGCGCCCTCGCACATCACCCTGCCGGACATCTTCCGGGGCTTCCTGCCGTTCATCGCCATCCAGCTCGTGGTGCTGGCGCTGGTCCTGTTGGTCCCAGAAATAACGATGCAGCTGCGGTGACGGTCGGGGCGGCCCGCAAGCCTTGCCGGGGCGGGGCGCCGCCGGTATAAGGCGCGCGCTTGGCGGTCCGGCGATCGGTCGCGGCCGCCGCCCGAACCCCACCGATCGACAGAGAGAGTCATGGCCCTCGAGCGCACCTTCTCCATCATCAAGCCGGACGCCACCGCCCGGAACCTGACCGGCAAGGTCAACGCCATGATCGAGGCCGCCGGTCTCCGCATCATCGCCCAGAAGCGGATCCACATGACCCGCGCGCAGGCCGAGACCTTCTACGCCGTCCACAAGGCGCGCCCGTTCTTCGGGGAACTCGTGGACTTCATGATCTCCGGCCCGGTCGTGGTGCAGGTCCTCGAGGGCGAGGGCGCGGTTGCCAAGTACCGCGAAGTCATGGGCGCCACTGACCCCGCTAAGGCCGACGCCGGCACCATCCGCAAGGAGGTCGCGCTGTCGATCGGCGAGAACACCGTGCACGGTTCCGACGCGCCGGAGACCGCCGCACTGGAGATCGCGCAGTTTTTCAGCGGCAACGAGATCGTCGGCTGATCCATAGGGCCAGCCGAGACGCGGTCGCCGGGCCTCGGCCCACGTGATCGGTAAAACGAAAGGCCAGGGGATCTCCCCTGGCCTTCTTATTTTCACACTGCGGGCGCGATTGGTGTCAGCCGCGCCGGGTTTGCGACCATGCCCGAAAAGGGTTCGGGCTATCGCCGTCGGCCATCCGGCCGGCCGTCAAGCGACGAACAGGGCCAGCAGGGCGACGATGGCGATCGTGACCGCGGTGCTGATTTTCAGGAAGGTGGTGAAGCCCTCCCAGATCGCGCGATGCTCACGGGTAAATTCGGGAAAGCGATCCTCGGCGGCCATGTGCCCTCCTCTCAGTATGACAGCAAACTCGGAACCTTATAGCGAACCCGCCGACGCCCTCAAAGGCCTTCCGGACGCGGTGACAACAGCACCCCTGAAGCCTCCGCCCCGGTCACCAAGGCACGGTTTCCATCGATCCTGACCCGGCCCTCGGCCAGCCAGGCAAGCGCCGCCGGGTACAGCCGATGCTCCTGCTCCAGGATGCGCGCGGTCAAGGCGCGCTCGTCATCGTCGGCCAGGACCGGAACAGCAGCCTGCGCCAGGATGGGACCGGAATCCAGGTCGGGAGTCACGACGTGAACCGTGCAGCCGGCGATGGTGGCGCCGGATTCGATCGCCCGGCGCTGGACGTGCAGGCCGGTGAACGCCGGCAGCAGGGACGGGTGGATGTTCAGGATCCGGTTCGGCCAGCGGTTCACGAATTCCGGTGTCAGGATGCGCATGAAGCCGGCCAGGCACACGATCTCGCAGCCGGCGGCGCGCAGGGCCGCGTCGATGGCGATCTCGAAGGCGTCGCGGCTGGCGAAGGCGTCGTGGCTGATCACCGTCGCCGGTACGCTGGCGGCGCGCGCGCGCTCCAGGCCATAGGCGTCGGCCCGGTTGGAGATCACCACCGCGATCTCAGCCGGGTAGGCGGGGTCGGCGGCGGCGTCGAGCAGGGCCTGCAGATTGCTGCCGCGACCGGAGATCAGGACGCCGACCCGGCGGCGTGCCCCGATCATGCCAGCCAGGCCGCCGACAGTCCGTCGAAGACGACGGCGTCGGCCTCGCGGGCCTCCACCCGGCCGACGGTCAGCGGAACTTCGCCCGCCGCGGTCAGCTCGGCCGCGACCGCCTCCGCGCGCCCGGGTTCGACCACGACCAGCATGCCCAGGCCGCAGTTGAACGTCCGCAGCATCTCCCGGGGCTCGACGCCGCCGGTCTGTGCAAGCCAGCGGAACACATCAGGCAGGCGCCAGGCTGCCAGATCCAGCCGCATCGCGAGGTCGTCGCCGAAGACCCGCGGCGGGTTCTCGACTAGGCCGCCGCCGGTGATGTGGGCGAGCGCGCTGACCCCGCCACCGGCGACCGCGGCCAAGCAGGCGCGTACGTAGATTCGCGTCGGCTCCAGCAGCGCGTCGGCGAGGGTCCGCTCAAGGGCGAACGGGGCAGGGGCGTCCCAGGCAAGTCCGCTGCGCTCGACGACCCGGCGCACCAGCGAGAAGCCGTTGGAGTGTATGCCGGAAGACGCCAGCCCGAGCACCACGTCGCCTTCCCGGACACGATCACGTGTGAGGATCCGCGACCGCTCGGCGGCGCCGACCGCGAAGCCGGCGAGATCGTAGTCGCCGGAGCGGTACATGCCCGGCATCTCGGCGGTCTCGCCGCCGATCAGCGCGCAACCGGCCACCCGGCAACCGGCCGCGATGCCGGCCACGACGTCGCGGGCGACCGCGACGTCGAGTTTGCCGGTGGCGTAGTAGTCGAGGAACATCAAGGGTTCGGCGCCCTGCACGACCAGGTCGTTGACGCACATCGCCACCAGATCAATGCCGACTCCGTCGTGTCGACCCGCCTCGATCGCGACCCGCAGCTTGGTGCCGACGCCATCGGTGGCGGCGACCAGCACCGGATCTTGAAAGCCGGCGGCTCTGAGGTCGAACAGGCCGCCGAAACCGCCGAGGTCGGCGTCCGCGCCGGGGCGTCGGGTCGAAGCGGCGAGTGGCTTGATGGCGTCGACCAGCGCCTCGCCCGCGTCGATGTCGACACCGGCGTCGCGATAAGTCAGCGGAAGGTTTGGACGATCGGGGGCGCTTATGGTGTCCTCCGCCGGGCTGCGGTATAAGGCCGGTTCTGTCGGACGGTGCCTTGCTGTCGCCCGGATGGCGGTTTATGCCGTGGTGCCGACGCTCCCCGCAAGCGGCAAGTGGGCCGAACGATCATGAGCGATACCTTCAGGCACGATCTTCCAGCGCTCCTGCGGGCGCTGGTGCTGGTGGCGGCTCTGGCCTTGCTGCCGGCGTTGCCGGCGGCCGCGGCGGATCCCGACCTGTTCACCGTTCGTAATGTGCGGGTCGATGCCACCGCCGAAACCGCGCCGGTGGCGCGCGATCGCGCCATCGCCGAGGGCCGCCGGTTGGCGTTCCGCCGGCTGGTGGAGCGGCTCGTCCCGGCATCCCAGACCCGCTCGATCGCCGAGCCCACCGATGCGGAACTGCAGCGTTTTGTTCTAGGCTTCGAGGTTGCTGACGAACGCGCTTCGTCGGTCCGCTGGATCGCCGACCTCACCATCGCGCTTGACCCGTCGCTGACGCGCGCCCGCTTGCGGGCCGCCGGTGTCCCCTACGCCGAGACGCGAAGCCTGCCGGTGCTGGTGATTCCGCTCTACGAGACCGGCGGTGAGACGGTACTGTGGAAAGAGCCGAACGACTGGCGGACCGCGTGGTCCGAACTGCCGCCCCAGGGTGGGCTGGTGCCGTTCGTGGTGCCGTACGGTGACGTCGCGGACATCCGCGACCTGCCGCCGGACCAGGCGATCGCCGGCGACTTGAAAGCGTTGACGAACATCGCCGAGCGCTACGGTGCCCGCGACGTGATCGTCGCCCGAGCCCGGCCGCGAGCCGGTGGCGTGGTCGAACTCTCGGTGCAGCGACTGGGTCCTAGTGGCATCGACCGGACCCTGGTTGAAAGCGTCGCCGGGGCCGAAGGCCTCGACGCATCGAGGCGGCTGCAGCCGGCTGTACTCAAGACGGTGGCGATGGTCGAGGAGGCTTGGAAGCAGGACAATCTGATTCGCCCCGGTTTCGAGACCCGGGTGTCGGCGACTGTCCCGATCGATTCGATGAAGCGCTGGCTGACCGTGCGCGAGGCCCTCGATGGCCTGTCGATCGTGGCCCGCTATCAGGTCATCCAGTTGATGCGCCAGGAGGCGCTGGTCGACGTCTGGGTCAACGGCGACGCCGAGCAGTTCAGGATGGCGCTGGCACAGCGCGATCTCGAACTGATCCCCGGGGCCGGTGACTACATCCTGAAGGGACGTGGTCAGGCGATTCCCGACCCGTTGCCGACGGTGGTGGTTCCCGATCCGGGATCGACTTACTCGCCGGCACCGGCCTATGGCACATCCGGCACGATCGTCGTCGACCCGTCTCCCGCGCCGCCGCCGGCGTTGCCCGCGCCCGGCACGCAGTGACCGGCGATCGTGCCATGACCCGCCGTGAGCGTGGTCTGTTCTGGGGCGTGCTGCTGGCGGTGGTCATGCTGGCGCTTTACGCGCTGCGCGACGTGCTGGTCCCGTTCGTCGCCGGAATGGCCGTCGCCTACCTACTGGACCCCGTGGTCGATCGGCTGGAGCGGCTTCGGCTCGGCCGCGGCCTCGCGACCTTCCTGGTGCTGCTCGGGTTCTTTGCCGTCGCACTCGGTCTGCTGCTGCTGCTCATCCCGCTGCTGCAGAGCCAGGCGGAGAAGCTCGCCAGCACGCTGCCGGGCTACATCGAGATGGCGCGCGAACGGCTCGGCCCTCTGCTCTCCAGCCTTGGCGAGGGTGTCGATCCGAAAGAGATACTCGAGAAGGTGACCGGCATGACCGGCGACCTGATGAGTTGGGTCGGGGATCTGGCTGGCCGGCTGATCAGCGGCGGCTTCCTGATCGCCAACCTGCTTTCCCTGCTGGTGATCACCCCGATCGTGTCGTTCTACCTGCTGCGTGACTGGGACCGCATCGTGGCGACGGTCGATTCCTGGCTGCCTTACGAGCAGGCCCCCTCCATCCGGGTGCAGGCGGCGGAGGTCGACCGGACGTTGGCGGCGTTCGTCCGTGGCCAGGGGACCGTGTGCCTGATCCTCGGGGTGTTCTACGCCACCGGTCTGACCCTGGCCGGGCTGGATTTCGGGCTGGTGATCGGCCTGTTCTCCGGCCTCATCTCGTTCGTGCCGTTCGTCGGCGCGCTGCTCGGCGGGGTGCTCAGCGTTGGGCTGGCTCTCGCCCAGTTCGACAGCTGGACGCCGATTGCGCTGGTTGCCGGGGTGTTCGTCGCCGGGCAGGTGATCGAGGGCAACTTCCTCACCCCCAACATGGTGGGCGATGCGGTCGGCCTGCACCCGGTCTGGGTGATCTTCGCGCTGCTCGCCGGCGGAACGCTGTTCGGGTTCGTCGGGGTCCTGTTGGCGGTTCCAGCGGCTGCCGTAGTCGGGGTTCTGACGCGGTTCGCGTTGACCCAGTACCTCAGCAGTTCGCTGCACCGCAAGGGCGCGCCGGAGCGGGCGATGGCCGCCGGCGACGAAACCCCTCGGACCTGAGGCCGATGGCGCCCGGCCAATTGATTCTCGAACTCGGCAACCGTCCGGCATATCAGCGAAGCGATTTCCTGGTGTCGGCCTGCAACGCCGACGCAGCGGCCTGGATTGACCGCTGGCCGGACTGGCCGACGCCACTGCGAGGGCTGGCGATCGTCGGACCGCCGCAATGCGGCAAGACGCATCTGGGGGCGGTATGGCGGCATTCGAGCGATGCTGCGGCGCTGGACGCGGCCGCGCTGACCGTTGACGGCGTACCGGATGCGCTGGGCGGCGCGACCCACGCGGTGGTCGACAACCTGACTGGATTGCGCTCCCCCCAGGCGTTGCTGCACCTTTACAACACGGTGGCGGAACGCCGCGGTTCTGTGCTTATCCTGTCTCGCATGGCACCAGCCCGCCTGGACGTGGGGTTGCCGGACTTGGCCTCGCGCCTCGCGACGCTGCCGGTTGCGGCGGTCGGGGCTCCAGACGAGGTACTACTGGCCGGTGTCCTGGCCAAGCATTTCGCGGATCGACAGGTTGCCGTTCGCGACGAGGTGGTCGCCTATATGGTGACGCGCATGGAACGGTCCTTCGCGGCCGCGTATCGGCTGGTCGATCGCCTCGACCGACTGGCGCTTGCCGAGGGACGCAGGGTCGATCGGGCGCTGGCCAAGCAGGCGCTCGCCGATGACGAAACCGATCGAGGGGAGTGAAGCTGCATGGATCTCGGGTTGAAGGGCAGGAAGGCGATCGTCTGCGCCGCCAGCAAAGGATTGGGCAAGGGCTGCGCCATGGCGCTCGGGCGCGAGGGTGTCGACCTCGTGATCAACGCCCGCACCAAGGCGACCCTGGACGCGGCGGCCGAGGAGATTCGGGCTGCCACCGGAGCCAAGGTAACGGCGGTAGCCTGCGACATCACAACCCCCGACGGCCGCGCCGAGGTGCTGGCCGCCGCCGGGCCGATCGATATCCTGATCAACAACGCTGGCGGACCGCCGCCGGGCAATTTCCGCGACTGGTCGATCGAAGACTGGCAGAAGGCGTTGAACGCCAACATGCTGACGGCCATCGAACTGATCCGCCTGACGGTTGACGGGATGATCGAACGGAAATTCGGCCGGATCGTGAACATCACCTCGGGGGCGGTGAAGGCTCCGATCCCGGTTCTGGGTTTGTCGAACGGGGCGCGAACCGGTCTGACCGGCTTCGTTGCTGGCGTGGCCCGCGAGACCGTCCGCCATAACGTGACGATCAACGGGCTGCTGCCGGGACCCTTCGACACCGACCGCCTGCGTGGCAACATGAAGCTGCAGGCCGACAAGGCCGGAATCCCCTACGAGGCCTATGCCCTGCAGCAGGCAGAGAAGAACCCGGCCGGCCGGTTCGGGACGGCGGATGAGTTCGGGGCCGCCTGCGCCTTCCTGTGCAGCGCCCACGCCGGCTTCATAACCGGTCAGAACCTGTTGATGGACGGCGGGGCGTTTCCGGGCACGCTCTGAAGGGGGCGGCGCGGATTGTCATGCGGCTGTCACGGACGGCGGGTACACCCCGAATCGACAGACGCCGTGCCAGCGCGTCGGACGACGCAGGAGGCCACCGTGACCGACGCGACCATCAGGGCCGGAGCGCCTGACGAACCGCCCCGCAAGGGGTCCAGGTCTCCGCGGCAGCGGGTGTCGGAGTCCCGGCCGGCTGCCGAACCTGCGGCAGCGCCGCTGACGCCGGCGCAGATCGGTCTGGACAACCCGCGCCGGCTGTTCAACCGCGAGATCTCGTGGCTGGCGTTCAACAGGCGGGTGTTGGAGGAGTCGAACAACCCGGGCAATGCCCTGCTTGAGCGACTGCGGTTCGTGGCGATCTCGGCGTCGAACCTGGACGAGTTCTACATGGTTCGGGTGGCCGGCTTGAAGGGCATGGTCGCGGCCGGGATCACGGCCGCGAGCGACGATGGCCTGACGCCGGTTCAGCAACTGGCGGCGATCGCCGAGGACGCCGCCCGGTTGATGAGCGACCAGCAACTTGCCCTGCGGTCCCTGCGCGGCGCCCTGAAGGGCGCCGGTTTCCACCTGGTCGATGGCAGCGAGCTTGGTCCCGACGATCTGGTCTGGCTCGCCAACCATTTCAGCGAGCAGATCTATCCGGTCCTGACGCCGCTGGCGATCGACCCGGCGCATCCGTTTCCGTTCGTGCCGAACAAGGGCATCTGTCTGGCCATGCAGCTGCGGGCCGCGTCCGGCGGCCATGAGATGCAGGGCTTGGTCCAGCTTCCTCAGCAGATCGGACGGTTCGTGCGCCTGCCGGGCGACACGATTCGCTTCGTGCCCATCGAGCAGGTGATCCTGCTGTTCGTCGACCGGTTGTTCCCGAACTACCATGTCTGGGGTCAGGGCGTGTTTCGGGTCATCCGAGACAGCGAGATGGAGATCGACGAGGAGGCCGAGGACCTCGTGCTCTCGTTCGAGACTGCGCTGAAGGCGCGGCGTCGTGGCAACGTGATCCGTCTGGCGGTCGACCTGGCGATGCCGGCTCCGCTGCAGCACCTGGTCATAGACGAGTTGAAGGTCCCGCCGGAAGATGTGTTCGCGCTCGAGCAGATGGTGGGCTTGGCCGATCTGTCCCAACTGATCGTCTCGGAGCGCCCGGATCTGCTCTGGCCCCCTTTCAACGCGCGGTTTCCGGAACGAATCCGAGACTTCGGCGGCGACTGCTTTGCCGCCATCCGCACCAAGGACATCATCGTCCATCACCCCTACGAGAGCTTCGACGTCGTCGTCCAGTTCCTGCGCCAGGCGGCGGCCGACCCCTCTGTCATCGCCATCAAGCAGACCCTGTACCGGACCTCCAAGGACAGCCCGATCGTCAAGGCGCTGATCGAGGCAGCCGAGGCCGGCAAGTCAGTCACCGCCATGGTCGAGATCAAGGCTCGCTTCGACGAGGAGGCGAACATACGCCTGTCACGCGATCTGGAGCGGGCCGGCGTGCAGGTGGTCTACGGCTTCATGAACTTGAAGACTCACGCCAAGGTTTCACTCGTGGTTCGTCGTGAAGGCAGTGGGCTGCGCAACTACGTGCATTTCGGGACCGGCAACTATCACCCGATCACCGCCAAGATCTACACCGACCTGTCGTTCTTCACCTGCGATCCGGCGTTGTGCCGAGACGCGTCGCGGATGTTCAACTACATGACCGGCTACGCCACGCCGGAAGCGATGGAAAGACTGGCTATTTCGCCGCTCAGCCTGCAGAGCCGCATCATCGAGGGTATCCAGTCCGAGATCGAGCACGCCAGGGCCGGGCGCCCGGCGGCTGTGTGGGCAAAGATGAACCAACTGGTCGATCCCGGCATCATCGATGCGCTGTATCGCGCCAGCCAGGAGGGGGTGCAGGTCGACTTGGTGATCCGCGGCATATGCTGCCTGCGGCCGGGCGTGCCCGGATTGTCTGATACCATCCGTGTGAAGTCGATCGTCGGGCGATTCCTCGAACACTCGCGCATCGTCGTGTTTGGCGACGGTCACAAGCTTCCGTCCGACAAGGCGAAGGTCTACATCTCCTCGGCCGACTGGATGCAGCGCAACCTGTTCCGGCGGGTGGAGCATCTTGTCCCGATCGAGAACCCGACCGTGCACCGCCAGGTGCTTGACCAGATCATGGTGGCGAACCTGAAGGACCGGACCAACAGCTGGGTCCTGGACGGCGACGGCCAGTATCACCGGGTGCCGCATTCGGACGACGATTTCTCGGCCCACACCTACTTCATGACCAACCCCAGCCTGTCCGGTCGCGGCAGCGCGCTTCGGCGTGGCGGGGACGCACCCCGGACACTGCGCGAGGGCGAGTGAGCGTGCCCGACCCACAACCGGGCGAAGGGCGCGGTACCCGCGAGCCGAAGCGCGGCCAGCGCGTCGGCGTCCTCGACATAGGCTCGAACTCGATCAGGCTGGTGGTGTACGATCACGCTGGCCGTTCGCCGATTCCGGTGTTCAACGAGAAGGCGCTCTGCGGTCTCGGGCGCGGGGTAACCGAGACCGGCAATCTGCCTGTCGAGGGCATGGCGTCGGCCCTGATGAACATCGACCGCTACAGCCAGATCGCCCGGGCCATGCGCGTGCGACACCTGGACGTGGTGGCGACCTCGGCGGTCCGCGACGCCGCCAACGGACCGGGCTTCGTGGCCGAACTCGAGCGGCGGATCGGGCACGAGGTCGAGGTGATCTCGGGCGATGAGGAGGCTCGGCTCTCGGCTCTCGGCGTGCTCAGCGGATTTCCGGAGGCCGATGGCGTCGTCGGCGATCTCGGCGGCGGCAGCCTGGAACTGATCGATGTCTCCGGCCGCCGCCTCGGCGACCACGCCACCATGCCGCTCGGCCCGTTGCGGGTTGGCGAGGTGACGGGCGGGCAACGCCGCCGTGTCACCCGACAGATCGATCGCCACCTGGAGACCGCCACCTGGCTGCCCCGCCTTAGTGGGCGGACGCTCTACGCCGTCGGCGGGGCCTGGCGCAGCATCGCCCGCTCGCACATGGCCCGTATCAACTATCCGATCGAGGTCATTCACGGGTACGCGGTCGACCGGTCGACGCTGTCGGACTATCTCGCTTCGTTCGCGCGGATCCCCAAGAAATCCATTCGCAACGTGCCCGGGGTGTCGCGGCGGCGCGGCGATGTGATTTCCACGGCCGCGCTGGTTCTGCAACGGGTCCTGGCCCGCGGGAACCCGGCGAAGGTGGTGTTTTCGGCCTTCGGGCTGCGCGAAGGCTGCCTCTACGACCGCCTGACCGAGGCGGAGAGGATCAAGGATCCGCTGCTGATGGCGGCCGAGGAGATCGCGCGCGAGACCAACCGCTTCGCCCCGCACGCCGACACCGTGTTCGCATGGCTGGCGCCGCTGTTTCCGGCCGTTGCCGAACGCGACGCCCGGCTGATCAAGGCGCTTTGCATGCTAAGCGACCTCGCCTGGTCGGAGCACCCGAGCTATCGCGGTGAGCACGCCTTCCTGCGGGTGCTGCGCCTGCCGGTGGCGGGTATCGATCACGCCGATCGGGTGTTTCTCGCCCTTGGGCTTCTGGTTCGCTACGTTGGCCACACCGATCTCTCGGCGGCCAAGTCGGTGGAAGGTCTGCTCGACCCGGAGCGGCGGGCGCTTGCCGTCCGCGTCGGTCACGCCCTTCGCCTGGGCCTGACCTTGTCCGGCGGGGCCACCACACTGCTGCGGCGGACCCGCCTGAAGGCGGAGGCGGGCGGCGGCTTCGCGCTGATCCTCTCCGGGGAATCGCTGGCGTTGATGGGCGATGTTGTCGACCGGCGGGTCGCGTCGCTTTCCTCCGCCATCGGGGCGCCGATCGCCATCGCCAGCCAGCCTGCCCGCCGGGCGGCCAGCGTCAGCGGCTGAATGCCAGGCTGACGTTGTCCGCTTCGACCCGGATGACGCTGGCCCGATGCCGGCCCAGGCTCGCGCCCTCGACCTCCACCACGGTGCCCGTGCGCAGGTCCAGCCCGCTGATTCGCTCGATCCGGACGCCGCTCTCGGACACGTCGATGGTCCGCGCCGCAGCGGTGCGCCCGTTGAGCGTTACCTTGACGTTCTCGTTGGCGGACCGCCGTTCGGCTCCGCGACGGTCGACATCGACGGTCGCCGTCCGCACCGATCGGACAATCTCACGGCGCAGCTGCTCGATGGCCTCGTGAACGGACTCAGCGACGGTGCGCACCTGCGCCGCCCGGTTGCCGGTGGCCTCGGCCTCGGTGGACACGCGCTGGATCGACTCGGTGACCTCTCGGGCGGCTGAAGCCGACTCGCCGACGCTGCGCGAGATCTCCATGGTGGTCGCCTGCTGCTCTTCCATCGCAACCGCGATGGTGGCGGCAATCTGATCGACCTCGCCGATCCGCTCGATCATTTGCCGGACATTGGTGACCGATGCCTGGGTGGCCTCCTGGACCGCCCGGATCTGCGACGAGATCTCGTCGGTCGCCTGGGCGGTCTGGGTGGCCAGATTCTTGACCTCGGACGCGACCACCGCGAAGCCCTTGCCGGCTTCGCCAGCCCTGGCTGCCTCGATCGTCGCGTTCAGGGCGAGAAGGTTCGTCTGACTGGCGATCGCGTTGATCAGCGAGGCGATTTCGCCGATCTTGTCGGCGGCTGCGGTCAAGGAATTGATCGAGACTTGCGACTCGCTGCCCGAGGCCACCGCCGACCGTGTCGCGCCCGCCGCGTCGGAAACCCTTCCGGCGATTTCCTGGATCGAGGCGGCAAGTTCCTCGGCCGCCGCCGCCACCGTCTCGGCGCTTGCGAGCGATTCCTGGGCGGCAGACGCCACGGTGTTCGAGTTCAGGCCGACCTCTTGGGCGGATGCCGACATCGACGCGGCTTCCTCGTCCATCTTGCGGGTATGTCCGGCGACGTTCTCGACGGCGGCCCCCGCTTCACTCTCGATGGTGTCGGCCATGCGGCGCAGCGCGGCGCGTTGATCCTCGGCTGCCTGCTCTTTTAGGCGCTCCTGATCCGCAGCCAGATGGCGGGCCTGCGCCATCGAATCCTTGAACACCACCAGTGCCGCCGCCATGGCGCCGATCTCGTCGCGCCGATCGGCACCGGTCACCGCGATGGCCAGATCGCCGGCTGCGATGCGTTCCATGTCGCCGGTCAGGCGCGACAGCGGACGGGAGATCGAGCGGCCGAGCAGCACCGATCCGAGTGCAACGGTCAGAATGGTGACGAGTCCGAAGTTCAGGACCCATTGGAAGGCTTCGTCGAGCGGTGCGTCGATCTCGGCGGTGTCGACCCGGGACAGCAGAACGTAGCGGGCGTTCCCGAAGGTGATGGCGCGGCCGGCGAGGGTCTTTCCGGCCTCGGTCCAGGTGACCACCTCGTCGCTGATCTGCGCCAGGGATCGGCCCTCGTACCGGGTCTGGAGGATATCGTTGATCTCGGTGCGGGGAGTGTCGGTGCGGAACAGGCCGTCACCGCCGACCAGGACCGCGTCGCCGGTCGACCCGATCCCTCCGCCGCTGACAATGCTGTTCAGGCGGTCGACCGGCATCTGGAAGGCCAGCACGCCGACCGTCTTGCCGTTCTCGACCAGCGGGGTCGAGATGAAGGATGCCGGCGCGTCGTTGCTCGGAGCGTAGGGCTTGAAATCGAAGAAGCTGAACGCTCCCGAGCGACCGGCAAGTCCCGCCTTGAAGGCGGCGGCCAGGTCGGTCGCGCTCCATTGCCCGGTGTTCATGTTGGTTGCGTAGTCCAACTCCTTGAAGACCGTGTAGACGAGGTCGCCCGAGGTGTTGAACAGGAAGATGTCGTAGTAGCCGCCGGTTTGCAGGAACTCACGGATCCAGGGATGGTACTGGGCGTGCAGCCGGCTATACTCGGAGCCGTCGGGTGCCGCGTCCAGGGCTTCCTTCTTGCCAGTGGGGTTTGGGTTGTCGGTGATGTAGAGCTTCTGCAGCGTTTTCTGCGGCTCCGGAAGCGCGGCGAACGCCGAACTGAACTCCTTGAGGGCGCTGAGGAACACTTGGTTCCGGGACATCACCAGGAGGTCGCGCTCGATGGTTCCGAGATAATCCTGGACCGCCTTCGCCTGAATTTCTCCGGACTGCTTCAGCGACCGCTCGGTCTGAGTCCGATAGGACTCGGACAACAGGTTCAATGAGATAGAGCCTGTAACCGCGATGCTGACCACGGCCACCAGGACGATGATGGCGGGTACCCGAAAGGCGATCTGATAAAGCGTCCGCACGGCGCCCTCGCGTGTAAATCGAAAGGAAGACGCTATATCGCGGCTCAAATGCTGAACGACTGGTTAACTTTCCCGGGAACTGTGATTTTCCACAATGGTGCGACAAAGCGCTCCGGTCCCGCCGGAACGCCGGAATCCGACGGCTCGTTCGAACCGTCGGGTTCCAGCTCTGTTTCAACAGTCGATGGTCAGCCGGATGCCCTGGTTGTCCCCGGGCGCGCTGTCGCGCCGGCCGACCTCGGTCATGCGGCTCTGGCCGGCTCGGCCGACAAGCCAAGCGACGGCCGGCCACTCTCGTTGGCGGGGCGGCGCTCGATGCTCGTGCGGTCGACATCGGTGGTGGCCGCGCGCACCGAGCGGACGATCTCGTTCCGGAGGTTCTCGATCGACTCCTGGAGCGAACCCGCCACCGTTCGCACGCGCTCGGCGCGCGTGCCGGTCGCTTCGGCCTCGGAGGAGACGCGCTGGATGGAGGTGGTCACCTCACGCGCCGCCGCCGCGGACTCGCCGACGCTCCGCGAGATCTCCATGGTCGTCGCCTGCTGCTCCTCCATGGCGGCTGCAATGGTGGAGGCGATCTGATCGACCACGCCGATGTGATCGATCATCCGGCGAACGTTGCCGACCGAGGCCGAGGTGGCGTCCTGGACGGCTCGGATCTGCGCGGAGATCTCGCCGGTCGCCTTGGCGGTCTGGTTGGCAAGGCTCTTGACCTCCGACGCGACCACCGCGAAGCCCTTGCCGGCTTCGCCGGCCCTGGCGGCCTCGATCGTCGCGTTGAGGGCGAGGAGGTTGGTCTGGTTGGCGATCGCGTTGATCAGCGAGGCGATCTCGCCGATCTTGTCAGCCGCCGCGGTCAACGAGTTGATCGAGGCCTGCGACTCGCTGCCCGAGGCCACCGCCGAGCGCGTGGCGTTGGCTGCTTCGGAAACCCGGCCGGCGATCTCCTGGATCGACGCGGCAAGTTCCTCTGTCGCCGACGCCACGGTCTCGGCGCTGGCCAGGGACTGCTGGGCGGCCGACGCGACCGCGTTGGAGTTCACGCCGACCTCCTGGGCCGAGACCGACATCGACACGGCCTCCTCGTCCATCTTTCGGGTCTGGGATTCGACCTGCTCGACGGCGACGGTTGCTTCGGCTTCGATGGCGTCGGCCATCCGCCGAAGGGCGGTCTTCTGGGCGTCGGCGGCTTGTGTCTTCAGGCGGTCCTGCTCGCCGCGCATCGCCAGACTGTCCAGCGCGCTCTTCTTGAAAACATGAAGGCTCCGGAAGATGTCGCCAACCTCGGTGCGCGAGGTCGTCGGAGGCACGTCTACCGACAGGTCGTTGTTCGCCAGCCGCAGCATGATCTCGGTCGACGTCCGCAGCGGCAGGATGCCGCGCACCGTCCAGGTGGCGACGGCAACGCCGAGCGCCAGACCCAGGCCGGTGAGCGCCAGCATGAGGTTCTGGAAACCGGTCGCCGCGGCGAGCGCGACCGTGGTTTCCTCGACGTTTTTGCGCTCCTGGTAATCGATGAACTGGTTGATCTGCTTCAGCCAGGTGGTGAAGGCGTCGCGCGCCGGGCCGACCAGCATCGCGTGAGCACGGTCGTCGCCGCGTTCGCCGCTGAGTTTGATCACGGTCTGGATGATCGGCAGCGTGCGCTGCTCGGTCGCCTTGATGTCGGCGAGGATGCGCTGTTCCTCGGGCGTGGTGTCCTCCCGACCGTCCATCATCGAGTCGAGCGGGCTGGCGGAATCCTGATAGAAGCGGTCAAGGCGCTCGATGTTGGCCAGCACCTCACGGAGAACCGACGGCTCTTCGATCAGCACGACGTCGCGCAGATCGATGGCCCGGTCGTGCACGCTGCCGCGAAAGTTGATCGCGTAGCGCTGCTTCACGCTGTTGACCTGATTGATCGCGATCAGGCTATCGCTGATTCCGTTGACCTGATTGATTCCGTAGAGGGTGAGGGAGATCATGATGCACAGGGCGATGCCCATGCCCACTACCACTCGCGTAACGAGTTTGGTGTCCGAGACAAGATTCATCTGCTTGCTTTCATTTGGGCGGTGACGAAGGCGCCGAGCGGTGTTCAACCACCGGCAAGGTCGGCCCGGGACCGGGTCTGGCAATGCTTCGATGTCAGGGTGAGCAGGAGCTCCGGGGTTTTCGGGGCTCCTGGACGTAAGTAGACTGGCTGCCGTCGACATTGGCGCCGTGAGGACATGAATAGGGCGCGCTCGGCCAAACGGAATTGTGGCTTTCCACAAGACTCCTCTGGTGAACTCATCGGCAAATTTAAGGATTTGTTAATAGCCCCGGCCAAAGCGGCCAGTCATCGCCGGGATGCTGTCACGCCTTCAGGAATGGAGGTTCCGAGGTCTTTCCGAGTAATTCCAGGCTCTGCGGCAGTGCCTCAACCTGGAACGTCGAGCAATCTGACGCAGTCCTGGCCCGGGTCGTAGACGAGGCCGAGACGGCCGTGCTTCACCGCCAGGGCGGCGTCGCCGAAGACCTCGCGCCGCCAGCCCCTGAGCGCCGGGACGTCGGCGTCGTCGCGCGCGGCTATCGCGTCGAGATCGTCGGAACTGGCGATGAGCTTCGGGGCGACGTCGCACTCTTCGCACTTGATCTTCAAGAGCACGCGCAGCAGATCCGCGACCGGCTGGCGGCCCTGCGTCGACTCGTCCGGCTCAGGCAGGGTCGGCCACTGCTCCTTGGGCCGCGCCAGAGCCTTCGCAACCGCTTCCAGAATCGACCGGCCGGTCTTGCCGCTGGAGGACTCCCGGTTGAACGCCCGCGACCGCGACAATTCGTCGGGCGTCTGCGGCATCTGCGCAGCGACATCCACGAGGGCATCGTCGCGCAGGATCCGGTTGCGCGGCACGTCACGGCTCTGCGCCTCGTGCTCGCGCCACGCGGCCAGTTCCTGAAGCACGGCGAGGAACTTCGGCTTGGTGCTCCGGATCTTGAGGCGTCTCCAGGACTCCTCCGGCACGACCCGGTACGTTGCCGGATCGGTGAGGACCGCCATCTCCTCGCTGAGCCAGTCCAGCCGATTGGTCTTCTCCAGCCGCCGGTGCAGCTTTTCATAGGCCGGACGCAGGTGGATGACGTCGGCCAGGGCGTACTCGACCTGCTTGGGGGTCAGCGGTCGGTGGCTCCAGTCGGTGAAGCGAGACGTCTTGTCGAGCCGGATGCCCGTGAGGCCCCGAACCAGCCGGTCATAGCTCACGGCATCGCCGAAGCCGCAGACCATTCCAGCGATCTGGGTGTCGAACAGCGGTGCCGGAACCGCGTTTGCCTGGTGAACGAAGATCTCGACATCCTGTCGGGCCGCGTGGAAGACCTTCAGGACGCCCGGATCCGCCATAAGTTCGTACAGTGGGGCCAGGTCCAGGCCCGGGGCCAGGGTGTCGACCGCCGCCGCTTTGTCGTTGCCGGCGAGCTGGACCAGGCAAAGCTTCGAATAATAAGTCTTGTCGCGCATGAATTCCGTGTCGACGGCGACGTAAGGCTCGCGGGCGAGACGTTCACAGAGCGCGGTCAGGGAGGCTGTATCGGTGACGAGAGTCATCATCCCCCTATACACCACCATACCCCTGGTGCAACCGCCATGAGAGGGCGCCGTGAGGACGCCCAAGGCGTGGAGTTGGCTTGCGATTCCGGGCGTCCCCTGCGGGCTTGCAAGTTGGTCGTTGCCAAACCGCTTGTAATGGCTCACGATTCGCGTGGGCAACTGATTGATTCAGGCGGGGGAATCATCATGAGGCGCAAGCTGGCCATAGCGGTGTTGCCGCTGGCGCTTGGGGGGTGTCTGCCACTTCCGATAACGATCGCTACCGCTTCGTTCAGCGGTGTCTCCTATCTGGCGAGCGGCAAGTCGACCACCGATCACGTCCTATCGGCGACGATGGAGAAGGACTGCGCGCTGACCCGTCCCGTCATGGGTGAGCCGGTTTGCCGCGATCTCGGGCCAAACGGTGAGGGCGGGACACCCGCGTTCCTGGTGGCGAACTATCCGGGCGACCGCGACGATCTTGGCTCGGACGAGCAGAGTTTGGGCGGTCGGTTGGATGGCGCGTTCGACCTGACCAGCCTGGATCCGGATTCCCGGGAAATCGCCGCCGCGCCTTTGTTCCTGGCGCCTGCACCGCGGGTGAGCGTCGCCGGCATCATTGTGACCCGAGACCAGATCGTTGCCGCTACCGAGTCGAGGGCATCGCCGATTGCCGCTGAGACCTCCTGGGCAACCCTGGCTCCATCCGAGCCGTCGGGGGAGGCTGAGGCATCGCAGCCCCGGGTCGTCTCGGCGTCGTCCATCGGTAGGGACAGTTGGGTGGTGCTGGCCTCGTTCCGCGAGATCGATCGGGCCCGGGTGATGGCTGCCCGCTACTCCGATCGCCGTCCGCGCATCGTCGAGGCGACGATCGACGGCGGGCAATGGCATAGAGTCGTCCTGGGGCCGATGACGCCCGCGGCCGCGCATCAGTTGATGGCCGCGCTGGGCCGGATCGACGGCCGCGAACCCTGGGTGGTCCGCGTCGATCACGCCTCCTGACCGCAGACCGCTGCACCGTTTTCAGTTTGGACGGCTGCCGCGATCCCGTCGCGCGTGCTTCTGCAGGTACATCAGCCGGTCGGCCCGTTCGAGAACATTCCCCGGCGTGTCGGTGGCCGTGTACTGGACCATGCCGACACTGGCAGAGATCTGCAGCAGGGCGCCCTGCCAGTCCACGACGAGGCCGTTGAGGCCATCCGAGAGCGAGGCAGCGCGCGAGGCGCAGGCGTCGTCGTCGAGATCTGTCATCAGCACCACGAACTCGTCGCCGCCAAGACGGGCAACCACGTCGCATTCGCGGACGTCGGCGAGCAGGACTCCGGCTACCGCGCGCAGCAAGCCGTCCCCAGCGGCGTGGCCATAGGTGTCGTTGATCGGCTTGAAGTGATCAAGGTCGATCATCAGCACCATGCCGCGCCGCTCGCCCCGTTTCACCTGGGCCAGCGCCTTGCCGAGGTGCATGTTGAAACCGCGGCGATTCAGCAATCCCGTCAACTCGTCGGTCACCGAAAGGCTCTCGAGTTCGCGGATCCGGGCCTCCTGGCGTTCGATCCGGCGCTGCGCCTCGCTCATCGCGACCAGCGCCAGACGAAGCGCCGCCTCGGTCTCGGCGGTATCCGGCTTGGCATCGGCGCGGTCGGACGTCGTCTCGGTGCCGGGCTCCAACGAGGTGTTGAAGCGGGCGAGCATTCCCGTGACCTCGGCGTACAGCCGGACGCTTTGCCCATCGAGTGGGGCGGTGATGATTCGAGTGTCGGTCGCCATGTCCAACCTCCGTCGGGGGTCGGACCAAAGGAAGCAACGTCTGTGCCACTTGGAGTTTGCGATGCCTGCCGGAAATCCGCCCGATTTCGCCCGCACAGTCGTCTTGATCGTCGGGTCCGCCACCGGGGTGTCGGCAAGTTCTGCCGGCCTTCGTAGGGCCGGCGGCGGATGATGCCGACCCGGCCGTCGCGTGCGATAGTCGGGATCGGAACCAACCAGGAGGGACTTCATGCGGGTTACCCGCGCAATCGCATCGGCTATGGCGTTCACATTGCTCGCCACCCTGCCGGGGCTGGCGTCCGCGGCCACGGCGTCATCGGCGAACGGGATCCTTGCCCATCGTGCGCTGTACAAGGTGGCGCTTGCCCGGGCGACCTCATCGTCGGAGATAATCGACGTCCGCGGCCGCATGGGCTTTGAATGGCGGGACGACTGTGACGGCTGGGCGATCGAGCAAAGGTACCTGATGTCGTTCGCGCGCGCCTCCGGGGACGGCTACGAGATCAGTTCCGAATACACCACCTGGGAGTCGAAGGCCGGCGACCTTTATCGGTTCATCATCGATCGTGAGCGCGGCGGTGGCAGCGAGCACGTCGAGGGCCGCGCTTCCATGCCGTTGCCGCTCGGTTCCGCTCCCGGAACGGCGTCGTTCACCGCTCCGCGCCAGGAGAGCATACCGCTGACCCCGGATACGCTTCTGCCGACCGAGCATACCCTCCGGCTGATCGACGCCGCGGAACAAGGGCGGCGGTTCTTTCGCGCCACGGTTTTCGACGGCAGCGAGGTCGAGGCGGGCTCGCTGGTGTCGGCCGTGATCGGGTCGCCGAGATCGGGTCCGGCGCCGATCGAGCATCCGGCGCTGGCTGGGGAGTACTGGCCGGTCCGGCTCGCGTTCTTCAAGCCGGGCCAGGCCGAGAGCTCGCCCGATTTCGAGATGTCGGTGGACCTGCTGGCGAACGGCATAGCCCGGCGGATGGTTCTCGACTACGGCGACATCCGGGTGGCCATCACCCTCGATCGGCTGGAGACACTCGACGCCAAGGCTTGCTGAGTGGCCCTCAGACGTTGTCGCCCTCGTCGCGCGGACGGCCCGGCGGTGACTGCTTCAGGGTGCCGACCCTCAGGCCGCGGCCCTTGGTGATGGCGGTGTCCCCGAGCTTGGCGCGCACCGCGTCGATCGCCACCTCGACCCGCCGTCGGCGGTCAAGCCCGGGTTCGGCGAGGTCCAGCGGGTCGGCGAACGTCTCGGCGACCAGGTCCGACGCGCCGACCCCGATCAACCGGAACCGCCGCCCGTCGGCCTCACCGCGAAGGAGCTCGGCCGCGGTCCGGAACAAGCGGTCGGCGAGTTGCGTCGGCGACGGTAGCCGGCGCTGGCGGGTGTGCAGTCGAAAGTCGCCGGTCTTGAGCTTCAACGTCACGATCTGTCCGGCCAGCGCCTTGCGCTTCAGGCGCCCCGACACCTCTTCGCACAGCCGCCAGAGATAGGGCGTCAGGGCGTCGAGGGTCGCAATGTCGGTGTCGAACGTGGTTTCCGACGAGACGCTCTTGATGACCGTCCCCGGATCCACCGGTCGGGTATCGTGGCCGTGCGAGAAGCGCGCGAGCCGCTGCCCGATCGCGCCGTACCGTCGGATGAGTTCGCGCTCGTTCACCCGGTGCAAGTCACCGACGGTGCGGATGCCGTCGGCGACCAGGGTTCGCTGCAGCGCCTTGCCGACCCCCCAGATGATCGACACAGGGCGATCCGCCAGAAACCGCCCGGACTCCTCGGCGCCAATCACGAAATAGCCGCGCGGCTTGTCGAGATCGGACGCTACCTTGGCCAGGAACTTGTTGAAGCTGAGGCCGATGGAGACGGTCACCCCGACCCGCTCCTCGACCCGGCGGGCCAGCCGGGCCAGGGTCTCGGCCGGGGGGCCGCCGTGCAGCCTCTCTGTCCCGGTCAGGTCCATGAACGCCTCGTCGATCGAGAGTGGCTCCACCAGCGGCGTGACGTCCCGCATCATCGCCCGGATCTCGGAGCCGACGGCCACGTACTTGGCCATGTTCGGCTTGATGACCACGGCGTGCGGGCAGGCGTCGAGCGCCTTGAACATCGGCATCGCCGACCGGACGCCGTAAACCCGCGCGACGTAGCAGGCGGCGGACACCACGCCTCGCCGACCGCCCCCGACGATCACCGGACGGTCGACCAGCGATGGATCGTCGCGCTTCTCGACGCTGGCGTAGAAGGCATCGCAGTCCAGGTGCGCGATCGTCAGGTTGCGCAGTTCAGGGTGCTCGACGGCACGCCTCGAGCCGCAGATCGGGCAGCGACCCGGTTCCCGTGCCGCCGTCGACCAGGCAAAGCAGTCGCGGCACAGGATGCGGGGTGAGATCATGGCGGCGACGGCTCGTCGGGCCGCCATAGCCACGCCGCGCCGCGCACCCCGGAGGAGTCACCGTGGCGGGGCGGCAGCAGGCGGGTGTCGACACGATCTGAGAACACGTACCGTCCCCAGCGCTGGGGCACCCGCTCGTACAGCATCGGCAGGTTGGACAGCCCACCTCCCAGCACGATCACGTCCGGATCGAGGATGTTCACCACATGGCCGAGGCCACGGGACAGGCGGTCGATGTATCGCTCGATATGACTTGCGGCGACGGTGTCACCGGCCTCTGCGGCGTCCACGATGGCGCCGGTCGACAGGCTGCGTCCGGTGGCAAGGCGAAAGCCGTCGGCCAGTCCAGGCCCCGACAGGAACGTCTCGATGCAGCCGTTCAGGCCGCAGTAGCAGGCCGGGCCGGGTCGTTCGTCATCGGTCGGCCAGGGCAGGGGGTTGTGACCCCATTCGCCGGTGATGCCGTTTGGCCCGTCCACCGGGCGCCCGTCGATGACGATCCCGGCGCCGACCCCGGTCCCGAGGATGACGCCGAACACCACGCGCGCGCCGGCGGCCGATCCGTCCGACGCCTCGGAGACCGCGAAGCAGTTGGCGTCGTTCTGGAGGCGGATCGGCCGGCCAAGGGCTTCGGCGAGGTCGCGATCCAGGGGCTTGCCGTTCAACCATGTGGAGTTGGCGTTCTTGACCAGCCCGGTGGCTCGCGACAGTGTTCCCGGGATACCCACACCGATTGTCCCGCGCTGCCTGAGGCCGTCTTCGACCGCCGCGACGAGGCCGGCTACCGCCGACACAGTCGCCCGGTAGTTGTCGCGCGGCGTGGCGATCCGCCGGCGGTCGAGAGCCTCCCCGTCGCGGTTGAGGGCGATGGCCTCGATCTTGCTGCCGCCGAGGTCGACACCAATTCGGATGGCGCTCAACGAGCCGGCGGATGCGTTCGACAAAGCGCCCTCGTCAGTGGTATCAGGCAGTGTATGTGTCTATACTCCGCCAAAGCCGGGGCAGGCGACACAGTCGTCATCGGGACTCGGCCCGACTGATATCCCGACAACGGACGAGGATGGATCGGCGAATGACCTCCGTCGAGACGGGCAGCGGGTCCGGCAAAGTGGCAAGCGGGGCCAAGACGGTCCTGATAGTCGAGGACAACGAGCTGAACATGATTCTCTTCCACGACCTTCTGGAAGCCCACGGCTACAACATCATCGGCACACGGGACGGCATGGAGGCCTTGCGCATTGCGCGGGACAGCCGCCCAGACCTCATCCTGATGGACATCCAGCTTCCGGAAGTTTCCGGGCTGGAGGTGACCAAGTGGATCAAGGAGGACGACCGCCTGAAGTCGATCCCGGTGATCGCCGTGACCGCGTTCGCCATGAAGGGTGACGAGGAGAAGATCCGCGAGGGGGGGTGCGAGGCCTATATCGCGAAGCCGATCTCGGTGACCAACTTCCTTGAGACGGTCAGGAAATACCTAGGGTAGCGGGAGATGCCGGGCCGCGTCCTCGTCGTTGACGACGTTCTGCCGAACGTGAAGCTGCTCGAGGCGAAGCTTAGCAGCGAATATTTCGAGGTGCTGACCGCCAGCAACGGCCCTGAGGCGCTTGAGGTTATCGAGCGCGAAAACCCTGATATAGTCTTGCTTGACGTGATGATGCCGGTGATGGACGGCTTCGAGGTGTGCCGACGGATCAAGGCCGATCCCCGCACCACGCATCTTCCGGTTGTCATGGTGACGGCACTCAGCGATGTCGCCGACCGAGTGCGCGGGATTGAGGCCGGCGCGGACGATTTTCTGACCAAGCCGGTTCTGGATTCGGCGCTGTTCGCGCGCGTCCGATCGCTGTTGCGCCTCAAGATGATGATGGACGAGTGGCGGCTGCGCGAGCAAACCTCCAGCCAGCTTGGAATGCTGGCGCCTCGGGCGATGACCGAGTTGGACGTCACCTCGGCACGGTTGTTGATCATCGAGGACAACGCCATCGATGCGGTCAACATGATCGAGAGCCTGGCCGTCGACAGCGATCAGGTGAGCCGGGTTGAAACCGCTCGCGCCGGATTCGAGGCGGCGATCCGGACGGATCCCGACCTGGTGATCTGCAGCCTGAACCTCGAAGACGACGACGCGCTGCGCCTGCTGTCGCAGTTCCGGGCCAACGAGGCGACGCGTCACCTGCCTATCCTGATGGTCGGCGAGGAGGACCAGACCGAGAAGCTAGCGAAAGCCCTGGATCTCGGCGCGAACGACTATCTGATGAAGCCGGTCGACCGGAACGAGCTGCTGGCCCGGGTGCGCACCCAGATACGGCGGCGGCGGTACCAGGAACTGCTGCGTGAGAATTACGAGCAGAGCCTGTCCCTTGCGCTGACAGACAGCCTGACGGGCCTGTACAATCGCCGCTACCTGCTCAGCCATCTACGGCGCCTGATGGAGGATACTGCGCATCGCCAGAAGCCGCTGTCGGTGCTCATGTTGGACATCGATCACTTCAAGGCGGTCAACGACACCTACGGGCACGCCATCGGCGATCTGGCGCTTCAGCACATCACCGAGGTGATGCGGTCGAACGTTCGCAACGTCGACACCGTGGCGCGCCTTGGGGGCGAGGAATTCGTGATCGTGATGCCGGACACCCGGGAAGGCTTCGCGCTTCGCATCGCCGACCGGCTCCGGCAGCGGATCGCCGACACGCCGATGGCCCTGGCCGATGGCCGGAGCCTGTCGATCACGGTCAGCATCGGCTGCGCGGCGCGGGAGTCGCCCGACGACGACACCATCGAGGGATTGATGAAGCGCGCCGACACGGCCCTTTACCGCGCCAAGAACGCCGGCCGCAACCGGGTCGAGCAGGCCACCGAGACTGCCGGCGACGCTTCGGCATACGGCGGCGGCATCGTGGTGTGAGCGACATGCGCGGCTGCGCTCCGGACGGCAGCCCGATCTCGGCCACTGTTCGCGGCAGGCTTCAGCAAGCTTCCGATCGGCGATGCACAACGAAACGGGCCGCCTTGAGGGGCGGCCCGCGAACCCTCAGCCCAGTCGACTTGGCTTACTTAATCTTGGATTCCTTGAAGAGGACGTGCTTCCGGACGACCGGGTCGTACTTGCGAAGCTCAAGCTTCTCGGTCTTGGTGCGCGGGTTCTTCTTCGTGACGTAGAAGTAACCGGTCTCGGCGGTGCTGACCATCTTGATCAGAACGGTCGCAGGCTTCGCCATTATCGTCTCCTTCGCGAAATCGGAGGCCGCAACATAGCCATCGCGCCCCGGAAGTCAAGCACACCCTCAGGGCAATTGGGTGAAAGAGCGCGTGACAGTCAGGTGAAGCTCTGAATCGATCGGCGGCCTCCGGTTCGGCATGGGAGGTCACGATGGAGCGGTGTGTTGCGTTCAGCGAGGCGATCGT
>Ga0075118_10000073_pt1 | contig 101048 bp, 98 predicted proteins | sample AntAceMetag02UKE_FD_69794 | JGI IMG/M metagenome (GOLD analysis project Ga0075118, IMG submission 69794) | Saline lake microbial communities from Ace Lake, Antarctica - Antarctic Ace Lake Metagenome 02UKE | ecosystem: Environmental > Aquatic > Non-marine Saline and Alkaline > Saline | place...
CTAAAAAGCCAGCCGCTAAGAAAGCGCCAGCTAAAAAGCCAGCCGCTAAGAAAGCGCCAGCTAAAAAGCCAGCCGCTAAGAAAGCGCCAGCTAAAAAGCCGGTTAGACGCGCTGCCGCAGCACCACGTCCTTTGGCTGCGCCCGCAGCTTGGCCATTTCCGGTCGCTGGCAACCGACCCGGCTAGTCCTCGATACTCGCAGATTGGTATTTAATTTTTTATTCTGATGCTGATCTGCGAGTTTATTTTAGTACTGTATATGGATTTGAATTACCCTCCCCTTCGTTTTCTCTGGCAGGTTTGAGTTAGTAGGTCACATACGTTAGGCTAGTGTTTTAGTTATTTCGATTCGTGTGGATCATGCGACATAAGATTTCTCTAGTACTTTTTGTTATTTATATATCGGTGCTTATGCCAGCGACAACTAATGCAGTTGACGTTTCAGAGTTTGTGACGGTTGTGCCGATAGAGGGTGTATTTAGTGATGTCAAGGAAAGGGTGATTTTCGCCGTTGAGAGCCAAGGGCTCGTGGTTGACCATACATCAGATGTTGGTGGCATGCTGTCTCGTACGGGTAAGGATTTGGGTGAGAACGGCACCATTTACGAAAATGCGGAGGTGCTGGAGTTTTGTAGCGCACTGTATTCAAGACGCATGGCGGAATTTTCACCAACGCTTCTTGCTTTTTGTCCTTATGCAATTTCGGTCTACACCCTAGACGGCGAACCATATACTACCTATGTGGCGTTTAAGCTTATTGCTCGAAACGTTGCGGATGACGCAACGCGGGAAGTGCTCCAACAAATTGATGATCTTTTGAAGGCCATTGTCGAAGAGGCTTCCCTATAATATTATTCATCGTACATATCTTATGAGTCGAAGGTTTTAACATTCGGTAGAGCCATCTGGTGGCGTGGGGTTTGGGTTAAAGTGAAATGTGTGACGTACATCGTACTCGCGTATAAAAGTGACATCATATCGTTTTTGATTTATCAACCCAATAAAAGGCGTATCGCCTTTGGGCGATGGTGATTTCAAAACAATTTCTAAATCATTTACATCGATTGGATTATTTGGCTTTTTTCTATGCACCAATTGCTCGGCCAGTATGGGTAGGTCTTGGTCAGAGATTAGTCCAATGTGTCGTCCCCAAGATGCAAGCATTCGACCGTCATTATCAATCCACAATTGATCGAAACTTACTATAACTTTATTCGTCTGTGTCTTGAAATGAGTCGTCGTGCCGTCTGATTGGATAGACAGTACGTATGGTGTGTATCCAAGTGTTACAAATACTCTTTGTGGGCCGTTTTGGAAAAACCACCGTCCTAATGAGTCCTCGGTATAGTGCGTACTAATAAAATCTATTAATCCTTGATGATGTATTTTTTCTCTTTTGATCAGCCAATTACCGCGATGGTCCAGTGATAGCCAGTTATAAACGTCTGGGACATTCGGCCATTTGATGTTAGTTTTAGTTATTGTCATAACCGAAAAATAACCTATTTACGGAAGAATAAACATGATTGATTTTTATTATTTATCTGGTTCGCCCTTTGCTTGGCGCGTTTGGTTAGCTCTGGAGCACAAGGGTTTGCAGTATCAACGTATCAACCTGTCGCTCCAAAATGGAGATTTGAAAAAAGAGTCTTATTTAATTATGAATCCTCGTGGAAAAGTCCCTGTGCTCGTTGATGGGGAAGTCACTATCTATGAGTCGGCGGTTATCCTTGAATACCTAGAGGATAAGTATCCAAATGTGGGCGCTAACTTGCTCCCGTTGGATGTGAACACTCGAGCGCTGAGTCGACGACTTATTAATGAGATCGATGTATATCTAGATTCAGCGAGCAGACGTTTGCTTATGGCTACATTATTTACGCCCAAAGAACAGTGGGACGAAGCAAAAATTTCCAGAGCATTTGAAGCATTGGATTTTGAACTGAAACGTTTTGATGAGTATTTTTCGCATGGGTTTGAGCTAAAAACACTGTCTGCAGTTGAGTTTTCTATGTTTCCTATCATAGCGTTGATTTTGCGCATTGAAGAACAGAAACCAGATTTGGGATTTTCGAAATCAATGAGCCCGGCCTTAGGCGCTTGGTTTACTAGGTTGGAGGCAATGTCGCTTTTCCAAACGACGAGACCGCCACATTGGGAGTAATCTTGAAATTGGCAGTTAAATTTCCTGATGTGAATTGTGTAGGAGAAGTTACTCATTTTCTGACTATCATTCGGTTGGAATCTTGTCTTCCGTTTGAAGCTGCGATTCATGTTTGGGGTCAGGAAATTTACTTTGAAGTGCACTTTGGAATGTCTATCGAGCCTAGCGCTACAGACGTCGTTGATAAAGGTGCGATTTGTTTTTGGATGCAAGGAAATAGTTTTGCAATTCCTTTTGGCCCAACTCCGGTATCAGTGGGTACGGAGTGTCGCCTCGTGGCGCCGTAAATATCATAGGTGATATAGAGGGTGATGCTAAACGCTCAAATTTAGTGAAAGAAGAGCAGGTAGTGCAGATAGAGCGACTCTGATTTGCCCTATAAAGACTAATGTTATGTTCTATATTTAAGGAGTAGGTTATGTGGATTTTTTCTCGTTTGACGCTGCCCGTATTGTTGTTGCCATTTCTTTGGGTGACTGCGGTTCAGGCGGATAGATCTTTCTTATTAAATGGAATTGATAGTAAAGTGCGATTCTCTGAACCTGGGAAGCTAGAGTTCATCGAACCTGGTGACGATCTAGTTAATATATTAGATATCACGAATCCTTCCCGGCCGGTCACCGTGGCGAACTTAAAGTTATCCAATTCTCTTTTTGGCCCACCAACAAATCTTCAAGTCACACCCGATGAAAAATTAGCACTGGTTACTAGCGCTGTGCGTTGGGAGTTCGTTGATGACAAGTGGAAGCCGACGCCAGATAATCGTTTATTCGTTATTGATCTTGAGTCTAAAGTGCCTCAACTCATTGATACAATCACCGTCGGACGTCAGCCCTCGGGAATCGCTATTAGTCCATCAGGTCGTTTCGCATTGATAGCAAACCGAGCGGATCGATCCATCAGTGTCGTTGAAATAAACGGTAAATCCGTTAAGCTCATTCAATCAGTTGATGTTACAGACGAAGTTGCTGCTGTTGCGATCACGCCTGACGAATCGCGCGCACTTATCGTTAAGAATAAAGCAAATAAAATTGGTGTCTTAGCGATTAACCAAGGTGTGGTCACCTATCAGCCTGATCAAGATATGCCTGTTGGCCAGTTTCCGTACAACATCGATATCAGTCCTGACGGGACGTTCGCAGTTGCAGCTCATACGGGTAATAGTGGTCGATCCGATGGCCATGCTGACCCTCTTGTCATTATACGGTTGGATGTTGGGGATAGACCTCATGTCTCAGGATACTTTACCGCTGGAGACGCTCCAGAGGCCTTTGCCATCAGCCCTCGTGGTGATATTGCAGTGGCTTTGTTACTCGGGGGTGACACGATGTTGCCTAAGGATCATTGGGCCCATCAAAAACCAGGAGAAATCGCAGTATTTAAAGTGTCAAAAAATGAGGTGGCGCCATTACAAAGCATCCCAATTGAGGGTTTGCCAGAGGGGGTTGCTTTCTCTCCAGATGGCGGGTACGTCTATGTGAGCAGTTTCGCGCTGCAGCAGGTCATGGTGTTTCGTGTTGAGGGTCAGACATTAATTGATACCGGGACGCGTGTCGATTTGCCGGGGACACCCGCATCTATGAGAGGCAGGGCGCGTTAACAGACTTCTTGATAGGCGCGCATAATTAAGTCTGGGTCATTGTCTTTTAGATGATCGGGGTCGGACAGGATGCGTCTCCACATCCTTGCTCCTTTGCGGCCATGAAATAGGCCCAAGAGATGTCTGGTCACTGACTTTAACTGTACGCCGTTGCGAACTTGATTTACGACGTATTCGTGTATTCGTAAGATGATGTTGTCTAGGCTTTGTGGAGTGCTTCCATGAATGGATTGACTCAATGTTCCGAGGAACTCAGGGGAATGGTAGATGGCTCTGCCAATCATGACACCATTAACTTTTTCCAAAATAGATTCGAATTCAGTATGTTCGTCAAGTCCGCCATTGATGATGAATGCGCAATCCGGATATTCTTGCTTGAGTCGATAGACAAATTCATAGTTAAGCGGAGGCACTTCTCGATTTTTTTTAGGGGAGAGGCCTTTTAAGACTGCAATGCGGGCATGGACGATAAAAGTTTTACAACCGGCTTCGCGCACGGTCCCTACAAATTGAGAAACAAAATCATAGCTGTCAGAATCATCTACGCCCAAGCGATGTTTGACTGTAATGGGAATATTGGTAACGTCTCGCATAGATTTCACGCATTGAGCGACTAATTTATGCTCGAACATCAGTGAGGCGCCAAAGTTACCTTTTTGGACGCGTTCAGAGGGGCAACCACAATTGAGATTGATTTCGTCGTAACCCCAGTTTGAAGCTAGCATCGCACAGTGTTGTAGTTCCTCTGGAATGCTTCCACCCAATTGAAGTGCGAGAGGATGTTCTTCCTCAGAAAAGTCTAAATGACGTCTCTGATCACCATGAATAATTGCACCGGTGGTGACCATCTCGGTATATAGCATTGCGTACGGTGCAAATATTCTGAATACAAACCGACAGTGTCTGTCCGACCAATCGAGCATTGGCGCAGTACATAGTCTGTGGGGATCTTCAAATGCTTTACTCATTAAACTTGATAGTTGTTTGGATGCTTATAATTTACTCGCGTCTTAGATTGAATCAGAAAAATTTATAATTTTTGAGTTAAAAGAGTTGAGAGACTTGCATCACGTCAAGCGTTTCGAGAGGATGGGACCTTTCAAAATGCTTGAGTGATACATCTTATTGGTCGGCTACAACAGTTTGTTTTTGTTCGCCTAGGCCATCAATGCCAAGACGCATTTCATCGCCAACGCTGAGGAATACGGGTTCAGGTTTGATACCCATTCCGACCCCTGGTGGTGTACCCGTAGAGATAATATCGCCGGGTTGTAGCGTTACAAAGTATGAGAGATAAGAAATTAATTTTTCGATACCAAATATCATGGTGCTTGTGTTTCCTGTTTGCATCCTCTTGCCGTTGAGGTCTAGCCACATTGCTAAGTTTTGTGGATTCTCAATTTCATCTTTTGTGACTAACCAAGGGCCTACAGGAGCGAACGTGTCAAAGCTCTTCCCTTTGGACCATTGGCTACCATGCTCGAGTTGCCACTCGCGTTCAGAAACATCGTTACAGATCGTGTATCCCGCAACATGTGACATTGCATCTGACTCATCGACGTTCTTGGTTTTTTTGCCGATCACAACAGCCAGTTCCACTTCCCAATCTCCTTTGATTGAGTTGTTGGGCAGAATGACATCGTCGTTCGGCCCGTTAAGGGAACTAATCGCTTTCATAAACACAACTGGTTCAGTCGGAATCGCCATATTAGATTCTTTGGCATGATCAGAATAATTGAGCCCAATACATATCAACTTGGGTGTGCCAGATACCGGCATTCCAAGTCGTGGACTGCCGGATACCTTAGGTAGGGCATTTAAGTCCAGTTTATTAATTTCGTCTATGCCGCCACGGCTAAGGAAGTCTCCATCAATATCCGAGATGATGTTAGATAAGTCACGAAGATTCCCTTCGGAATCAAGGACTCCAGGCTTCTCTTGCCCAATGTCTCCATAACGTAAAAGTTTCATTTAGATCTCCTCCTGTATTAATTATGAGTTTAGATGGTTATCCCACCGTCAACCAAGATTGTTTGCCCAGTCATGAATTTTGATTCATCAGATGCGAGGTATATCGCTATATTAGCAATTTCTTCTGGTGTTCCGAGTCGACCCATTGGTTGTCGGCTAATGAAATTTTGTCGGGCCGCAGTGATGTCCCCTGTGGCCTGCATTCTCTCCGACAGGCTTGGGGTGTCGACAGTGCCTGGGCAAATAGCATTTACACGAATGCCTTGAGCCACATAATCAGCCGCTATTGATTTAGTGAGTCCGATTACCGCCGCTTTCGTAGCGCCGTAGGCAAAGCGGTTTACGAATCCCTTAATTGAACCTGCAACCGAGGCAATATTAATAATGCTGCCATTTTGTTTAGCTAATAGCTGTGGCAAAAACGATTGGATGACCATAAACATACTTTTAACATTTAGATCAAACGAGTAGGCCCAGTCTTCTTGGCTACATTCCATGATGGTGCCGTGATGCACATAACCAGCACAATTGAGGATGACATCTATGTCGTCGTATTCAATGGCTGCCGATTGGATAGCCGCATGATCTAAGACATCCAGAACCTTAGTGGTCACACCGCTAATATTTTCCAATTCGCTCAGTTTGTCCTTATTAACGTCAGTAGCAATTATGCGCGCCCCTTCTTGTGCAAAAGCAATTACTGAGGCTCGGCCAATGCCTTGGGCGCTTGCCGTCACAAATATTGTTTTTCCACTGAGTCGATTAGAAGGCATAATTGGTGTCCTTAACTTAGGTTGTTACTCCATTCTGCCACATTATAGCGTTAGCCTAGATAGCATCACTGGTTACGTTTTTGAAGAGATAATGTTCCTCTTTCATGGGAGGCGACAAATGTATAATAAGACTTGAATCAACATTTTTGCCAGTATTACACAGAGCCACATTCGGCTAAGAACACAACCATACAATTAGGAGTGGATCGATGCTTCAAACGGCAGACCTTACAATAAGATTAAATGCTGCAGATGATGTTGTGATTGCAAGAACTGAACTCCCGCAGGGGACAGAAATCCTCAAGGAGAAAATCAGAACCACGGGGGTTATACCTGCGGGCCACAAGGTGGCCGCGAGACCCTTGAACATTGGTGACTCGGTACGACGATATAACCAAATTATTGGCTTTGTCACTCAACCAATTATGCCGGGCGATCATGTGCACGTGCATAATTTGGCGATGGGTGATTTTGAGCGTGATTACGCATTTTGTGAGGATTTCATACCGACCGAATTGAATCCGGATCCAGCTACATTTATGGGGATTCAACGAGCAGATGGACGTGTCGCCACTCGAAACTATTTAAGTGTTATTTCGAGCGTGAATTGTTCGGCACATGTTTGCCGGTTGATTGCTAAACATTTCACTGACGAAGCGTTAATGGATTATCCGAATATTGATGGAGTAGTGCCGATACATCACCGCACAGGCTGCGGGATGGGGTCTGAAGGGGAGCCTATGGATTACCTGAGGCGGACTCTCGGAGGATATGCAATACACCCTAACTTTTATTCGACATTGTTGATTGGTCTCGGTTGTGAGGCTAATCAAATCAATAATTTGCTGGCGGCACAAGGTCTGATTAGAAGTGACCAATTGAAAGCTTTTACGATTCAAGAGGTCGGTGGAACTCGGAAGACTGTTCAGCAAGGTATCGACATGATCAAGGAGATGCTGCCTGATGCGAATAAAGTCGAACGTAAACCAGTCTCAGCGAGTCATTTGATTCTTGGACTTGAGTGTGGTGGGTCTGATGGGTATTCAGGGATCTCGGCTAATCCTGCGTTGGGTGCAGCTGCAGATCTTCTTGTGCACAATGGTGGCACCGCCATCTTAAGTGAGACGCCAGAGGTTTATGGCGCAGAGCATTTGTTGACACGTAGAGCAGCGTCGAGGGAAGTTGGAGAAAAGTTGGTTGAGCGGATCAAATGGTGGGAAGACTACACCACGAAACTCGGGGGGGAGATGAACAATAATCCATCGCCAGGAAACAAAGCTGGTGGTTTAACAACGATCTTAGAAAAATCTCTTGGGGCCGTAGCAAAAGGCGGCACGCAAGGCATGATGGATGTTTACCAGTACGCGGAACAGGTTACCCAAAAGGGCTTTGTGTTCATGGATACGCCAGGCTATGATCCAGTGTCAGTAACGGGACATGTTGCTGGAGGAGCTAACATAGCTTGTTTCACGACCGGCCGGGGCTCCGCATACGGTTGCAAGCCTTCCCCTAGCATTAAATTGTCCACCAACACCTTGTTATTTAATAAGCAAGAGGATGATATGGATATAAATTGTGGCACGATCATTGATGGCACTGACACAGTTGAGCAAGTTGGTCAGAAGATTTTTAATCGGATACTTGAAGTCGCTTCGGGAGAACAGTCCAAGAGCGAGCAATGGGGGTATGGTGAGGATGAATTTGCGCCTTGGGTTCTCGGCCCTACGATGTAACAGATAATTTATTTTGTATTTTGGAAAATTAATGGGTGATGATTTCGGAGTCTAAGATCGGGGTGAACAGTTTCAAAAACTGTGGAGTCTGCTCGGCGTGCCAATAGCAGAACTGGTTCAGTCAGCGATAGACCATTCAGATGTTGAGAAAAAATTACCGAATTAAAGGTCGTAGAAAGTTGGTTAAAAACGAACGCTGGCATGGCTAAAATGACCATCAAGCGTTACCAGAGATACAAAAGGCAGTCTTTAGGCGAATACACGCTTCAGCGGACGCCATTAAGGCTAATTAAAAAAATGAGCAAAATAAAAACTGAATTAGTAACAACGTCTACTGGAGAGCGATCACGCGATTTTTAGAGGTACAGTTCGGTAGTGTTCAATATATGGAGATGCTCAAATTAAGGGAGCTTCAACTTAGAGCGTCCATAGGGTTGGTTCTCGCTAATTCTGACCTAGAAGGTGAAGATAAGCAGCATCACTTCGGTCTTTTTAATTCATCCTTACAGCTTTGTGCTTGCGTTGTATTGTCGATGGAAAACTCTGGTCAGCGAGGTAAGTTGCGGCAAATGGCCGTTGAAACTGATTACCAATTGCGTGGTATGGGTCGCTCGCTTTATGAGTACGTTGAGTCTTGGTGCCGTGTGCATGGCGTCCGTCAAATTGTGCTTCATGCGCGAACATCGGTCAAAGGGTTCTATTACAAGTTAGGGTTCACTGAATGCGGAGTCGAATTTGTTCAGGCGACTTTGCCACATATTAAAATGTTAAAAGCGTTGTGATGCACGATTGATGCTGCTGTGGTTATTATAATTTTTATTAATTCAGAAAGAGAAATTTATGGATGAACAACTGAGACGTTCTGCGCTCCATTACCACAGGTACCCATCTCCCGGAAAGCTCTCCATAAATGCTACAAAAGGATTAACAAATCAGCGTGATTTGGCATTGGCGTATTCTCCTGGGGTTGCTGCTGCTTGTGAGGAAATTGTTGCGGATCCTTCCGCTGTAGATCTCTATACCAGTCGGGCAAACCTTATCGGTGTCGTTACTAATGGTAGTGCTGTGCTTGGTTTGGGGGCCATAGGGCCATTGGCCGCTAAACCTGTGATGGAAGGAAAAGCTGTTCTATTTAAGAAATTTGCGGGCATCGACGTGTTCGATTTAGAAATAAACGAAGATGATGAGGATCAATTAATTAAGATTATCGCCTCACTGGAGCCAACCTTTGGCGGCATCAACTTGGAGGATATAAAAGCGCCTGAGTGTTTTAGAATTGAGAAAGAATTAAGAAAAAGACTGAAGATTCCCGTTTTTCATGATGATCAGCATGGCACATCTATTATTGTTGCGGCTGCCTTTCTCAATGCGTTAGAAGTTGTTGGGAAAGATTTGAAAGACGTTAAGGTGGTTTGCTCTGGCGCCGGTGCCGCAGCTCTTGCCTGCCTTGAACTGCTGGTTCAAGTGGGTTTGCCAATTGCCAACATCTATGTGGCGGATATTCACGGTGTGGTCTACCAGGGTCGAGAAGTTGAGATGGACGAAATCAAAGCTCAATTCGCCAAAGACACTGATGATCGAAATCTTGCCGATTTGATGGTCGATGCTGACGTTTTTATTGGCCTCTCTGCGGCAAATGTACTTAATGAAGACATGATTACTCTGATGAGTAAAAATCCGGTCATTCTCGCATTGGCTAATCCTGACCCTGAGATACACCCAGATATTGTTCATCGGGTACGACCCGATGCGGTGATGGCGACTGGTCGATCGGACTATCCGAATCAAGTCAACAATGTGCTGTGTTTCCCTTTTATCTTCAGGGGCGCTCTTGATGTCGGCGCGACTGAAATTAATGATGAGATGAAGCTGGCAGCGGTGAGAGCGATAGCAGAGCTTGCAAGAGAAGAGCAATCAGATGTTGTCGCAATGGCTTATGAAAATATCGAGATGAAATTTGGGCCAACTTATTTCATTCCGAAACCATTTGATCCTCGTTTAATCGTACGAATTGCGCCAGCAGTAGCTGATGCGGCAATGAAAAGTGGGGTCGCCACTAGGCCGATTCTTGATTTTGAGGCATATAAGGAACGTTTAACTCAGTTTGTATACCATTCCGGAATCATCATGAAGCCGGTATTTTTGGCCGCCAAACAAAAACCACAGCGAGTTGTTTACTGCGAGGGTGAGGACGAAAGGGTGCTACGAGCAGTTCAAATTGTCGTTGACGAAGGACTTGCTCGACCTATATTAATTGCTCGACCCGAGGTGCTGGAAAATAAAATAGAAAAGGCTGGCTTAAGAATAAGGCCTCATCGAGATTTTGAGCTATTTGATCCTAATTCTGATCCTAGAATTGAAGGCTATTGGAAGCAGTATTATGAAATCATGCAGCGGAAAGGCGTCTCGGAGGAGTACGCGAATCGAGAGGCCTCACGAAGAACCACGTTAATTGGTGCTTTGATGGTTAACAACGGCGATGCTGACGCGATGCTCTGTGGGACGATCGCTAACTTTGATATCCATCTTAGGCATATCGATGATGTGATTGGCTTACGCAGAGGTGTAAGTCGTTATGCCGCAATGAATGTATTAATTCTTCCTGGGAGAACAATATTTATTTGTGATACCTATGTGAATATTAATCCAGATGCGGAGCAAATAGCAGACATCACGATATTGGCGGCCGAAGAGGTGAGGCGTTTTGGTCTTGTTCCGAATATTGCGCTTTTATCACACTCAAATTTCGGTACTTCTAGGGATATTTCTGCCCAGAAAATGTCTCTTGCACGAGAAATGATTATTGAGCGGGACCCTACATTGAAGGTTGAGGGAGAGATGCATGGGGACGCAGCATTAGATGAGCAGATTCGTCAGAAAATTTTCCCTAATTCTCAGATTTCCGGTGAGGCTAATTTATTGATTATGCCTAATCTGGATGCGGCGAATATCTCCTTTAATTTGATGAAAGTGACTGCGGGGGAAGGCATTACCATTGGCCCCATACTGCTTGGTCCAAGTAAGGTGGTGCATGTCCTAACTCCAACTGCCACTGTAAGGCGGTTAGTGAATATGTCTGCACTGTGTTCAGTTGACGCCACAACAAACCGGTGATTTGAGGATTAATTCGTAGGCTCTTGAGTCAATTCTTCAATGGGTATATTTTCCCAATCGAACTCTCCGGTTGTTGGCTTAAGTCCCACGAGTTTTCTTGCCGAATTTATGAGGTTCATTGCTTTGCCCTCTTCGCCTCGAAAGCAATGTCTCTTGGCGCGCAGGATTCTATCTGCTAATAGTTGGTTTTGTTGCGAAGGTAAGAGCACTCCAACCAGATCATCACCTAAAACACGAATATCTGTTGAGCATCCAGCCACACTAGGTTGTTGGAAGCTGGCGCCTATCAAGGCAGTGCAAAGTGAGATCCTTAAAAAATGTGAAGGACTCATAAAATATTTATCTTAGATTTTTCGTATGGAGTATTCATGTTTTTCTCCATTTAAGATTGTGTGATACTAAGTTGGTTCAAGTTTAATTAAATACACTAAGAAAGTGCCTCTATTGCTCACTCGTCAAACTATATCGGAAAGATTGGCGTCGTTTAAGTCGACAGATAGAAACATAAGGCATCCAATGTTTAGGCATCCCGTTGGTTCTAGTCCTATTCCGGCCGCCGTGTTGATTCCTATTGTTCATCGAACTGCCCAGCTGTCTATTTTGTTGACAAAAAGAACCAGCCATCTAAAACACCATGCAGGTCAGGTCAGCTTCCCAGGCGGAAGAGTTTCGGATGAGGATGCTAACAGGAAGATAACTGCCTTGAGGGAAACTCAAGAGGAGATTGGATTACATCTCGATGAGTCTGATTTGTTAGGGAGATTGCCTGAATATGATATTCGAACGGGTTTTAGAGTTACTCCAGTTGTTGCCTGGATTGAGTCTCCTTTTGATTGTGTTTTAGATCCCTTCGAGGTGGACTCAATATTTGAAGTGCCTATGGAAGTTGTATTAGACCTTGGCAATTACAAGCTTTCATCACAATCTAACGAATCTGAGAAACGATATTTTTATAGGTTACCGCACCTTGATCACGAAATCTGGGGAGCTACCGCGGGAATGCTATATATTTTAGCGTCTACTCTGTTGGAGGTTTAGCTAACGTGAAATCACCAGTCACAGCAGCAGTGCGATTCTTGAGGGCTCATAAGATCGCCTATACCGAGCACCTATACGCTTATCAGGAGCGTGGAGGAACGACTGTTTCTGCTCGAGAATTGGGTATTTCGGAGCATGTCGTTGTTAAGACCCTTATCATGCAAACCGAAGATGCTAAGGCACTGGTCGCTCTAATGCATGGTGATAAACAGGTCTCCACCAAAAGTCTGGCGCGCATTATTGGGGCGAAGAGAATTACGCCATGTGACCCTAAGGTTGCGACTAAGCATTCGGGGTATGTGGTTGGTGGGACATCCCCATTTGGCACCCGGAAGGTCATGCCGATTTACATGGAGAAATCAATTCTCGATTTACCCAGAATTTATATTAATGGCGGAGCAAGAGGTTTTTTAGTGAGCCTTACGCCTAGCGTACTGACAGACGTAATTAAAGCTATACCTGTGAGCGTAGCAACTGAAGGTGAAGCATAAGCAGTTGTTATAGGCACCTTATCCACCCTGGACCCTAACGATAACATCTAAATTCTCGCCATGACGGTGAATTGAAATTGTAATGTCCTCACCAATTTTAAAATCATCCATCAACCCATAATACTTGCTGATAGATTCAACCGGCATGCCTTCGATTTTGGTGATGATATCTCCAGGGACAATAACGCTATCAGACCTTAGTCGGGCAGCTTCAAGCCCGGAGTTCGCGGCGGAAGATCCCGGAGTGACTCTTAGAATCGCAACGCCTTTAATCCCCATGGTTTCTGTAATGCGCTTATTAATCCCTGGATCAAGGTGTATGCCAATGCTTGGTGGTGTGTATTTTTTGTGCTGTATTAATTGCGGAACAACTCGATTAATTGTGTCGACTGGAACGGCAAATCCGATACCAGCAGAAGCTCCTGATGGACTGTATATGGCAGTGTTGATACCAATCAATCGTCCATAAGAATCAAGCAATGGGCCTCCTGAGTTTCCAGGGTTGATTGCTGCATCCGTTTGAATTAGATGTTCAATATTTTGTCCGCCTTCCGAACCGAGACTCCGATTCAGCGCAGATATTATTCCGGTTGTTAGCGTCCAATCTAATCCAAAGGGATTACCTATCGCGTATACTTTTTGTCCTACTTTGAGGTCATCACTCTCTCCAATAGGGATCGGTGGGGGTGATTCGGTTGCAACTGTAATTTTTAGAACCGCAAGGTCGTGTGATGGGCTTACGCCTACTAAAGCAGCTTTATAGTCTCTACCATCCTCAAGCCTGATTGTAGCTTCGCTGCTACCCTTAATGACATGAAAATTAGTGATGACATGTCCTTGTGAATCCCATATTAATCCTGAGCCTGTTCCACTTGGAACCGAAAATATATTGCGTGTCCAATGATCTCTAACGCGTTGCTTGGTGCTGATAAAAACTACTGATTTTTTAGCATGTTCAAAAATAGCTATGGTTGAATTTTCTTCATCAGTTAGTGGCCCTCTAGGAGTGATCGTTCGTGCCGCTATTTTGTTGAGGTCACTCGCGGCATTCAGGTAGACCAATCCTCCTGTAAGGCAGGCAATAATTAACATCATTATTGTTGCGATCCGAGATCTAAATCTGTATTGACTGTTTCTGGACATAAAGCGGGTGTTATTAATGAATTTGGTTAAGTTTTATTTTTTTTAAGAGTTTCTAGGAGTGCATCTATCCGTTCGTGATTTTCATTGGATCCGATGTAAGTTCTAAATAACCACTCTTGAATGCGCATGCTGCTTTCGAGATCTTGATTGAGCAATTGATTTGAAAGTTGTTTGGTTTCAATAAGGCATTGTCTGTCAAATTTAGCCATATTGCGTGCTATTTCAAGAACGTGGCCCAGAAGCTCATCAGTTGGATACACTTCATTGACAAAACCAATTTCTTTTGCCTCTGCTGCATCATAAATGCGCCCAGTAAGTGTTAACTCCTTCGCTCTACCGAGACCAATGATGCGCCAGAGGGGGTCCAGTATTGGTGTTAGCGATAGCGCTATTTCACGTTGCCCGAATTTTGCTTTTGTCGAAGCGTAACGGAAGTCGCACATCATGGTCAGATCGAATCCGCCAGCTATAGCTGGACCGCCAACTGCACAGATGACAGGCAGTGGACAAAACAAAATAGAGCGATAAGTTTGGTGAAACATAGCTGTATAGGACTCATTATTCAGTTTCTCGAGTTTTCTAATTTCATTTAAATCAAAGCCGGCTGAGAAGTACTGTTCTCCTCCGGTGAAGACTATTGCGTGTATTCCAGCATCTTGGGGTAATGCCGCAAATGCTGCAGTAATCTCTTGCAGTACCTCGGGAGATAGAGCATTCCGCTTTTCTGGTCGGTTAATAGTCACTATTGCGACTTTTTCGTCTATTGTGATATCCAAGTGCTTAAAATTTGATGTTTGCATAAGATTCGAATTTGTCGGTTAGTAGGTTAATTAATTGGATGTTGATTAATAACGTTCATTCTAGTTAATTTTTTATAGATTTTTTTAAAGATTATCTACAAAGGTATACTGCTTTATATCTTATTAAGATCGTATGTTCGGTAAAAAAATTTTCTTTGAGGAAATAATTTCGTGGAAGTTTTTGTAATCATTGGTGCGGCGATTTGTGGTTGGGTTTGTTCTGATCAATTTAATCAAGTGAAACTATCTAACGATAGATTGTTCGATCAATTTATTGATTCTGATTTTGTTTCAGCAAAACCATGGTTGTTCATGATTTTTTTAAGCACTTTGTGGGCCTTATTCCTATTAATTATTTTGGTAATTACGCAACTCATATTCCAAAAAAGTCCACCTCTGTTGTTTTTTTGGGATGTGTTGGTTCTTGCAATAATGTTTAATTTCTCCGATGTTCGGAGTGTTACTTGCTCTAGTGACCGTATAAAAACAGAGCCTTTCCTCCTACATTATTACCCCTCGAATCAGCGCATCGCGCAACTGTTTTCTATAACGGCATCCCGAATATTTGGCCTTATGTTTTGGTATTGCTTAATGCCAGGTTTATCTGGTGCGATACTCTTTTTTATTAGTCTCAGCGCGTATAACGCCCTAATGAGGACTTACTCGCTAGAAACGGTTAGGCGATCCCAGTGTTTAGTTGTCACGCACTTCATGCTGGCGTGGTTGCCACATCGGTGCCTTGGACTTACATACGCACTGGTCGGTGATTTTGAAACAGCCATGCGATGTTGGCGAGACCAGGGCGGCCAATCTGGTTTGGGACTTTGGCGTACTCTATTATCCGCGAGTGGGGGAGCGCTTAATATGCAGTTTGGAGGAGCTTCTACAGCGAACGGTAAGGAAATATTTACACCGAAGTTTGGTATTTCAGAGCACTTGATTCTGGATCAAGCGGCTACGCGGTCAGTGGCGTTCTTTTTGCGTAGTTTTTTTTTGTGGCTATTTGTTTTGTTTATAGTAGACATTTTAATTTGAGTCGATTGTTGTCTGTTCCTGTTGCGGCTAACCGACAATTTCTGCAAGTATTGTTTTGTATTCCTCCCATCTGGTAGGACGGATAAGCTGCTCTTTAACGGCAGCAATAATGTGGCAATTCGGTTCTACCGTATGTGTACAGTTGGCAAATTGGCACTGATTGAGGTGATCACGGAATTCGATGAAATAATTGGCTAGGTGTTGGGGATTGATATGTTTAAGTCCGAATGACTGCAATCCAGGACAGTCGATCAATGATGTCGATTCGTCTAATCGGTAAAGTTGGGCATGTGTCGTTGTGTGTCTGCCAGTTCTTAGTTTGCTAGATATGGATGCGGTTTTAGCATGTGCTGCACTGATGATATTATTGACAATTGTTGATTTCCCCACCCCTGATTGACCGACAAGTACAATTCTTTGATCCTTAATTATCTCTCTGATCGATTGTGTGTCAGTGATTGCGGAGACTGCGATAGGGTTATACCCCAGACTCGTGTATAGCTCGATGAAGTTGTTTGACGAGGCGTTTTCACCTAAGTCTGCTTTATTAACCAGAATCCTTACTTTAATGTGTTGTTCTTCCGCCGCGACTAAACAACGTGTAATCAGAGAGTAATTGATGGGTAAGTCAGTCGCTACCACCATGATGATCATGGTGATATTTGCTGCGATTAGCTTTTGTTTAAAGGTGTCGGATCGCCAAAAAATAGAAGAACGCTCATCAATGGCGGTAATTCTTCCCTCCGAGCCTATTACGTTCAGGACGCATTCATCGCCACAAGCATATTTGGTTGATTTTCCTCGAGGATAAGCCATGATGACTAATCCATCAGTTAGCTCAACGAAGTAGTGCCTACCGTGAGCCGATATGATGGTGCCTTTTAGTGTTGGCGAATCGGTATTCAAACGGATGAACTCATCCCGTTATTGATGTGGTGGAAATAATGTGAGTGGTTTACAAGTCAAAGAGGTAATCGACTTTAGCCGCACAAATAAAATCATTTTCGCTGAGTCCATTGATAGCATGTGTTGTGTAGCCGACATTGCAAGTGTTGTATCCGACAGACAGGTCCGGGTGATGGTCTTCCCTATGAGAAATCCACGCTACTGCATTAACGAATGCGAGTGTCTGATAATGATCCTTAAATTTATATTCTTTACTAATGCGATTTTCAACGTAATCCCATCCTTCCAGACCGTTAAGCATCAGATGAACTTGCGTTTCAGGAATGGGATCTACGCCACCTTCGCAAGGCTTGCATTTTTGCCTAATAAGATTTTCAGTAATTTTATTTGTCAATTTTTAAGTAGTTGCTCGGTTAGTTAATAGAGGCTTCAAGTCTCGAAATTCGTGCTGAGGCTGGAGGGTGTGAGTCATAAAAAGCTGAGTATAATTTATCAGGTGTTAGGGTTGATGAGTTATCTTTATAGAGTTTTATGAGGGCCTTAATTAGCTCTTGCGCAGGGGCTTGCTGCGCCGCATACGCATCCGCTTCAAATTCATTTTTCCTTAGGTAGGCTGCAAATAATGGTCGAAATAGAAACAAGAATGGTGGCAGACCAAAATAAAAAGCGGCCAGCAGTAAAGAAGGCGAGCCAAACGCGTGTAGGTTCAGGGCCTCATGTATAAATGCTGACTGTTGAAGCGTGCCAAGTAACGCAAAGAACACGAGACTAACCAAAACTAAAAAGCACGTTAATTTAAATACATGCTTCAGCTTAAAGTGTCCCAATTCATGTGCTAAAACAGCTTCAATTTCTTCTGGGCTATGTTTGTTAATGAGCGTATCAAAAAATACGATTCTTTTGGATTTACCAAATCCAGTGAAGTACGCATTTCCGTGACTGCTCCTGCGGCTTCCGTCCATTACAAATAACCCGCTAGATTGAAAGCCACATTTCTTTAGTAAGCCCTCAATCCGCTCTTTAAGTTTTTCGTTATTTAGCGGTGAAAATTTGTTGAACATTGGTGCTAAGACCGTTGGGGAGATGTACTGGATGAAAAACCAGAACGTCATTGCAAGCAGCCAGGCATACCACCACCAGTTAATACCTGCAGTCTCCATTACCCATAGCAACCCGGCGATGAATATTGATCCAATAATCGCTGACACAGCGAGCCCAATCATAAGATCTTTAAAAAACAATGAAAGAGACATTTTATTGAACCCGAATTTTTCTTCCAGGACAAATGTTTTGTATAGGTCTATGGGTAATTGGGCTAAAGATATAAATAGACCTATGAGCCCAAAGAAAATCAATCCTGACAGAATGGTTCCTGATGTGGTCGTCGATGACAGGTCATGAAACCAATTCAGTATGCCTCCGAATGTCAGAGCAATAAGCAAAGCTGCATCCACAAGGGCAGAAACGTTGGACAGTTTCATTTTTGCTTCTGTATAGTTTGCAGCCTTTTGATGGGATTCCAGAGAAATGTCTTCGGAGAAGACTTTGGGCACGTGATCTTGGTTTGCTTTTACGGTCTTGATCTGGCGCATAGAGAGCCAGATTTTTATGCTTACTGACGATAATACGAACAGTAGGAAGATGTATGAAAATGCATTATTAATCATAATTTTTTGACTAGTGTTAGATGTTACAAATTTTAACGAAGAACTTGATGCTCAATGATAGTTATAATCATGAATTATGCCTCAAAGTACTGAAAATTTAATTTGGCTTGATATGGAGATGACGGGACTCCTCCCGGAGCACGACCGTATTATTGAGCTGGCGATCGTTATTACTGACTCCGAGTTGAATGTTTTGGGTGAGGGTGGCGTTTGGGTCATTCATCAATCTGAGGTCATTCTTGACGGAATGGATGCTTGGAATAAAAGAACTCATGGCAAGAGTGGTCTCATTGAGCGTATCAAGATGTCCACGAGTCACGAAAGCGAAGTAGAGCAATCAGCGCTCGAGTATCTTAAACGATTCGTACCTCCGAATACGTCCCCCATGTGTGGGAATTCAATATGTCAGGATAGGCGCTTCATGGCCAAATGGATGCCGGAATTGGAATCTTATTTCCATTACCGAAATCTTGACGTGTCTACTTTGAAAGAACTGGCTAAACGTTGGAAGCCGGAGACAATCAAGGGGTTAGTGAAGAAAGGAAAGCATGAGGCGCTAGCCGACGTGGAAGAGTCAATTGACGAACTTAAGTATTATCGAGAGCACTTTATCGTTAGTTAGACCTTTGTTTTAGCGTGTTGATGCGTTCTATTAAATTGGCGCTAGAATTAATTTTTCCGTGAGCATTATCATTTGAATCTAACTTTTCTTCAATTGTTTTTGCGAGCGATTTCCCAAGCTCTACGCCCCATTGGTCGAAAGAGTTGATGTTCCAAATGACCCCTTGAACAAATACTTTGTGTTCGTATAGTGCGAGGAGGCTACCTAATGTTTTTGCATTTAATTCATCTAAAATAATCACATTAGAAGGACGATTCCCTTCAATAATTCGTGATGGTTTTGTTTTTTTACTCAATGTCTCTTGGCCTCGATTTCCAAATGCTAGGGCCTCGATCTGCGCAAGGCAGTTGGCTAGTAAAGGCTTGACACTTTGTTGGTTTTTACTGTTCTTTACGACACCAATAAAGTCGCAGGGGGTTACTATCGGGCTTTGGTGTAGATGCTGTGCGAAACTGTGTTGGAAGTTCGTTCCTCTGGAACCCCAAATGATTGGAGCGGTGGTGTAGTCTATGGCTGACTCGGATCTGTCGACCATCTTACCGTTGCTCTCCATTTCGAGTTGTTGCAGGTATTCAGGGAACAATGAAAGACGCTCTGTGTAAGGAAGTATCGCTTGAGCGGAGTGATTTCTAAAGTTTATATGCCAAATGCCTACAAGTGCGAGCATGATTGGCAAGTTAAGCGCAGCGGGAGTGCTATTAAAGTGAAGATCCATCTCTTCGGCACCTTTTAGGAGCGCTTCAAATTCTTCAAATCCGAGTCCGATGGCAATCGGGAGTCCGACCGCAGACCAAAGCGAATATCTACCACCAACCCAATCCCGAAATTCATAAATATTTTTTTTTCTGATGCCAAATTTTTCTGCGGCAGAGGCGTTTGCCGTGGTGGCGACAAAATGATGTTCAATCACAATTTTTTCGTCAACGTTTAATGTTTGCGTAAGCCAAGATAGCGCCTTTTTAGCATTTGTAATCGTTTCTGCAGTAGTGAAGGTTTTAGACGCGATTATGAATAGCGTCTTAGCTGGGTTAACGTTATTAAGTTTTTCAGTTAAGTCTGATTCGTCAATATTAGATACGAATAGGACGCGTGGATCGCCGTCGCTTCTAAGAGCTGAGTACACTAATTTGGGTCCTAGGTCAGAGCCACCAATGCCGATATTGATGACTGCATCAATATTTTGCCCCGTAGCGCCAATGAGTAGACCATCTCTAAACTTACTCGATAGTATGCGCATCTGTTCTAGATTTTTATGGGTGGACGCTCTTATTTCGTCTGGTGGCCCCTCAGGGGTTGTTTTACCGCTGGACCTCAGTGCGGTATGCAGCACGGCTCTATTTTCGGAAGTGTTTATTCTTTTCCCCAAAAACATCGCCGTGATTTGATCTCTCAGGTGCGTGTGATCGCAAACAGTTAAGAGCAAGTCCCGTGTTTTTTCATTTATTTGATTTCTAGAGTAGTCGAGATATAGCCCTCCGAGCTCGAGTGAGAATTTTTCGGCTCTACTAGGATCTTGATTAAAGAGTTCTGTAATCGTTCCAAGGTCGGGGTCTCTCGCGCATTCCTCGAGATTCTTCCATGTGGATGAGTTAAATAGTCTAGGCATATGGCGATATTCGTTGCGTTTACATTAAAGGACGATATTTAATCTTCATAGTGCAAGTGTTAAAAATCCGTCTTAATACATCATAGTAAGGTTGACTGGGTTACCCGTCAAACTGCAAAAAAATATGTCTATCAACGTTAATAGAGGTATTTTTTGTAGTTGAAGTGTGGAGGATTGCACCCTTCTTTTTTGTCTTTGCCTTTGTCGATACGGAGGCCTTAGCAACCGTTGCTACAGTAGTATTTACAGCTTGCTGAGTTTGTTGTTGGAATTTGATGCTGTGTCGAATGCCTGATTTGCAAATGACATAAATGTTTTACCGCGGAGGCCATTAGCGGAGCATCTGGATAAGTATTTTCATCAATTACATCTGGGTTTTTTGCAATATTGACATTCGTGTCTGTTAATGTTTTTTTAATAACCTAGAAAGCTCTGCTGCTAGTTGTGTTGTCAATAGCATTCAGTTCAGTGTTCTTTGCCATGTTTTTTCTTGAGTCACCGAGATTTGATCAAATGTAGTTATGCGCTGCTCACCTCGATTAGTAAGGTAAATTTGGTGCATCGCATTAAATTACAGCTTATTTTAGAGAGGTCAGACACATTGTTAAAATAGTTAACAAATAGTATTATATATTTTAACTATTATAATCAATAACTTATATATTTTAATTCCAGACCAAAGCTAGCTGCCTATAGCTCTACTTGTAGAGCTATAATTTGTAAGTGTGTGCTTACATACTTAGGGTTCTACAAAGGTGGTTTGTGTTAGATTGATCAGTCCAAAATGCGGTTATATGCTTTTGAATATCGCAGCTATACCTTGACCGCCCCCGATACACATAGTGACGAGTGCGTGTTGACCTTGAATTCGGTTCAGTTCGTACAGGGCCTTAATTGTAATGATTGAGCCCGTAGCTCCTACAGGGTGTCCCAGAGCAACGGCGCCGCCATTGGGGTTCGTCTTGTTTGGGTCAAAGTTTAAGCTGTTAGAAACCGCACACGCTTGAGCCGCAAAGGCTTCATTTGATTCGACAATATCAATATCACTTATATCGAGATTTGCTTTTGCCAGAGCGCTTTTAACGGCTGGTATAGGGCCTAATCCCATGACTCTAGGATCTACACCAGCGTGCCCGTAACTGACCAGTTGAGCCAGGGGTTTGATCCCTCGTAACTCGGCTTCCTTTTTTTCCATGAGGACAAGAGCGGCTGCCCCATCATTGATGCCTGAGGCATTTCCTGCTGTTACTGTACCGTCTTTCTTAAATACCGTGCGTAACTTAGCGAGACTATCCAACGAAACATCCTCACGAACGTGTTCGTCTATATCAAAGATTCGGGTCGACCTTCCATGTTTCACTTCGATAGGTAGTATTTGCTCTTTAAACCACCCATTTTTAATCGCTCTAACAGCTCTTTGATGCGACTCCAGCGCGAAGGCATCTTGAGTATCTCGACTCAATTTATACTCAGAGGCCACATTTTCAGCAGTCACTCCCATATGCATACCTTCAAAAGGGTCTGAGAGCGCACCAACCATAGAATCAATGATTGCTTGGTCACCCATTTTGGATCCCCATCGAGCGGTAGGTAGCCAGTAGTTGGATCGACTCATAGATTCACCCCCACCAGCCACTGCAATGTTCGTATCGCCTAGTTTTATCATTTGTGACGCGGTTAGGATGGCTTGTAATCCGCTGCCGCACAGTCTATTCAGGGTTAGAGCTGGAACTTCTTTTGGAAGACCCCCATTCATACTCGCTACTCGCGCAAAGTACATATCCTTAGGTTCAGTATGAATCACATTCCCAAAGACGACATGGCCGACATCTTGGGGGTCAACCGTGGCTCTCGAAAGTGCCTCTTTGATACATTTTGCCGCCAGATCGGTAGGCGAAAAGTCTTTAAGAGAACCACCGTAATCCCCGATTGCTGTCCTAACCCCAGATACAACTACAACTTCTCGCTCATCAATCATTTTCTTCTCCGTTTGAGTTATTTATTTCTCGGCAATATTGGCGTAAGTCTTAAGGCCGCTGATTTGTATTTTTATAGTCTTGGAATCTATGTTTTTATCTGATTTAAATATTGTGTTGCAATAATCTTGCCGAAAGTATAAATGGTTTTTTTATTTGCCGTGCTGCACAAGGTTATTTAATTTTCATTTTGTTTGAAGCGGATAATTTGTAGCCGACCTCTCTTGTTTGGTCGGCTTCCATAATTAGGAGTTTGCAGTTTTTTTGCTAATTTGAGTGATTCAGTTAGCGTGTTTCTTTGCTGCTCACTTTCAGGGGACTCCACATAGAAACTTTTAGCCAAATCAGCTGACACGCGCTGGCTGGAGAGTTCTTTGACTTGGATATCCCATGACATTGGACTCAATTGGATATTTATTTTGTCATCCACTCTGAGTTGTTTTGACGGTTTGGTTCTTGCATCATTGACCTTAACTCTTCCGTTGCTAATGGCATTGGCGGCGAGGGCTCTTGTTTTGTAGAATCGTGCAGCCCAAAGCCATTTATCTAATCGAACTTGTTTTTCAGCAGCCATAATGTGACATCAAATGGTTAGGCAAGAAGGCGCTGCGTCTATCAGTTGATAAAGCCATGAGTCTTTCGGGTGGACTCTCGGGATTCATTGGAAAATATTCGATCGATTCCGGAGGACGAATAAATATAATTCTTTCCGCAGAATTCACAGGTAATGTTGACGTTGTTTTCCTCACTTAGAATTGCTCGTACTTCTGACTCTCCGAGAGATTGAAGCATCCCCTCAGTTCTTTTTTCTGAACATGAGCACGAAAAAATTACGGGACTTTCTTCAAATATCCGAATGGTTTCTTCGTGAAATAGTCGCTTGAGTATTGTTTCAAAGTCTAGGGTTAGTAATTCTTCGTTTGTAATTGTAGACGCGAGAGTCGTGATCCGATGCCAATCGTCAGACTCGTCACGATGTTCCATGGGTAACTTTTGCAGTAAGATGCCTGCAGCCTTTTGGTCATTTGAGGCAAGCCATAGTCGCGTAGTCAATTGCTCGGACTGTTGCATGTAGTCTTCTAGAGATTTCTGAATAGAGTCGCTGTCCACATTAACGAGGCCTTGGTAGGCCTGCCCTGACTTTTTTGGAGTAATGGTTACCGCGAGCGTCCCTTGCGCCAGGAGATTTATATTAGGTTCTGCAAGTTCTTTATTATCACGCCACTTTGCGGTAGATCTAAAGCTAGATATCCCCGAAGTTTCAGCGAGCAATAATAGTAGCGAGGATTGGCCTTTAAATTGGATCGATAAGGTCCCATCAAGTTTTATTGTTGCAGATAGCAATGCTGTAGCCGCAGTAATTTCCCCTAACAACTTTCTGACTGAAGGGGGATAGTTCCTACGCTCTAAAACACTTTTCCAAGAACTGTCGAGGCTTACAATCTCCCCGCGTATGTTCGAGTGCTCAAACAAAAATCGTTGCACTGTGTTTTCCACTAATTTAAACCTATTTCTCTCTTGTATAGTCTATAGCGCTCCACTCGGTCCCCTGTGCGGCCACCTTCCCAAATCATATGCCAAGGTAATCCAATGTGATTGTCAGCGCCCGAAATGTCTTGGTAGATTAGGTAGTCACAGCTTTGACCATGGTTTTCTATATAAATATCGGTGGTTGCAATTTCCCCAAAATAATGGATTAAACCTCTTTGCGCAGGACCTACTTGGGCAATGATACAGCCGTAATTTGGTTCGATGTGTTTCATCATTGAGTGAACCATTGGCGCATACGTCTTCCGTTCGTCTATCCAATGAAAAAGCAGTAATACAGTCAGGATCCACCCGACTGTCAAATTGATCGCCCAGATCAAAATAGCACTTTCGGGTCGCCTCTTGATGTTGAAAAGTAGTAAAAACCATGTCGCAGTAATCAGGGCTGCGACTAATACGGCAACATTTCTATTTTCAGATATATACCCGGGTTGCAATTGCAGTAGGTGTTCAGATAACTTTTGTGGAAATCCGTAATAGGATGCTGAAAAATAAATCCAGGCTGCCACAGTGAAGAATGCTGCGGCCATAATCGAAAACCAGTAAAGTGCGTTGCCAACACTTCTAGGTATTCGTCCCGCGGCAATGGATCCAATTAAAGCAAAAGGTAATAAGATTGGGGCTAGCCCAGATTCTTTGTTTATGTTGGTGAACGCTAAAACTAAGGTGATTGTTATCCACAGTACGATGGGTAATTGTAGTTCTTTGCGTTTTAGCCCTTCTCTTCCTTCAACCCATAGTGACCAAATCAAGAAGATCCAAGTGGGCCAAGTGAACCATGGCAATACCGAAGCCGGATAAATAATGTCATTAAAGGAGGGAACCCTAAATGAATCAGTTGATCCTGACCAAGTATGAGCAATCCAGCGTGCTGGGAACGTTGAATCGCTTTGATGAAGGATAGTAAGCCATATTCCCGCAGACGCGATGACGATTAAACCTGCAATTGCTAGGGAGGATACAAACCTCAATCCACGGTATCTAAAATTCACGAGTGACATCAAAACAATGGTAAGAAGAGGGATAGCCACATTCTGAGCGGTGGTCCCTAAGAGAATAATTGAGACCCCGATTCCTAACCATATTCCACCAACCATCGATCTCCGTGGTGCGGTGGCAAGACCATAAAAGAAGATTGCTAGCCCAGAGATGAGTACTGGAGTGGCTGATAGCTGATGTGATTTAACTAAGAGTCCTACAGACCCTATAAGGAGTAGAGGTGCTATCCAGGATTGAGTTCGTCCCCATAACTCACTGCCTGTGAGGCCAGTAAACAGGATCGCAGACAAAAGCCAGATAGATAGGGCGAGTCTAGCAGCGTCATGAGGTGTGAGAAGAGAGCCCCAAACCTCCATAAAACCAAGTGCGGTCGCATAGAACAGTGGCCCAGCCAGCGGCAGTCCGTTTATAGCTAATAGGTCAAGACAGAAATCACCGCTTGTGAATCGCACTAAATGACTAACGAGTACGGCTTCTTCTGATTTCCAAGGATCATGACCAATGAGTCCGAATATTGTCCAAGCGATGCAAAGCAGAGCAGTGAGCAACATCGGATTATTACTGATGCTGACTGCCGTTTGTTCGTGCCTAAAGTAAGATCCTGGTCTCAGCATCGTAATTTTGTGCGATTAAGATTAAGGTGTTCCGAGGGTTTATTCAAAAACGTTAAAATTATTCCGTATTAAAAAAAAAGGCAGCCTTGGCTGCCTTTCAACATCATACCTAAAATCAATCCGACTACTTTCCGGCTTTGACCCCGAGATTTGCATACTTTTTCTTGAATCGCTCGACTCTTCCTGCTGTATCTACGATCTTTTGTTTCCCTGTGTAAAAAGGGTGGCAGACAGAACAGACCTCAATTGAGATGTCTTTACTGCTTGTTGAGCGAGTCTGAAAAATCTCTCCGCAACTGCAGGTCACTGTGACTGGGGCATAGCCTGGATGGATGTCTGCTTTCATTTTGTAATAATCCTAAAAAATATTGTGGCGGAATTTGCGCCAAGCGTTGCTTATTTTGATTTTCGTATCCTTGAAAAGGGAACTAATTATCCCGGAAAATAAGTAATTTTACAAGAAATCATGCAATTATGATTTAACCTTTTTTCATACTATCAAAGAATTCGTCGTTATTCTTGGTTGCTTTTACCTTTCCGGTTAAGAACTCAGTTGCTTCTAATTCATCCATGGGGTAGAGAAGTTTTCGCAGAATCCATACTTTTTGCAATATTTCCGGCTCTAGCAAGAGTTCTTCTTTACGGGTTCCGGATCGATTCACATTAATAGATGGATAGATTCTTTTCTCGGCCATTCTTCGATCGAGATGAATCTCCATGTTACCCGTCCCTTTAAATTCCTCATAGATAACATCATCCATTCGAGAGCCGGTATCGACAAGTGCGGTTGCAATAATTGTGAGTGATCCGCCTTCCTCAATATTTCTTGCGGCACCAAAGAAACGTTTCGGTCGTTGGAGTGCGTTGGCATCCACGCCACCGCTTAGTACCTTCCCTGAGGCTGGTGCAACAGTGTTGTAAGCACGAGCGAGGCGGGTGATTGAATCGAGAAGTATAACAACGTCTTTTCGACTTTCAACAAGACGTTTCGCTTTTTCCATGACCATTTCTGCTACTTGTACGTGTCGTGTTGCCGGCTCATCAAAGGTTGATGATACGACTTCTCCACGCACCGAACGTTGCATTTCGGTTACCTCTTCTGGTCGCTCGTCAATGAGAAGCACGATGAGATAAACATCTGGGTAGTTTGATGCAATTGAATGGGCAATATGCTGAAGCATGACTGTTTTGCCACTTTTCGGGCTGGCGACGAGCAGTCCCCTTTGTCCTTTTCCGACTGGGGCAATGATATCTACAATCCGACCCGTTAAATTCTCATCAGATTTAATGTCTCTTTCCATTTGAAGCCTATCTGTTGGAAAGAGTGGTGTTAGGTTTTCAAAAAGTGTTTTGTGTTTACTGTTTTCTGGCACCTCATCGTTGACTTTGTCCACCTTAACCAGGGCAAAGTAACGCTCTCCCTCTTTTGGTGTTCTGATTTCTCCCTCGACGGAATCTCCTGTATGCAGGTTAAATCTTCTTATCTGCGACGGACTGATATAGATGTCGTCTGGACCCGCTAGATATGACGTGTCAGGAGAGCGCAGGAAACCAAACCCATCTGGAAGGACTTCTAGCGTGCCAGAACCCGAAATGCTTTCACCTTTTTTCCCATGATTTTTCAATAGGGCGAATATGAGATCTTGCTTGCGCAGACGATTAGCATTTTCAATGTCATTAGCGGTGGCCATTTCAATTAGCTCGCTAATGTGGAGGTCTTTTAACTCAGATAGATGCATAAAATGAATAAATAAAAGGAGGGAGAAAAGTTAGCGGAAAATTTTAAAGAATCAATTGTTGCAAATTGGAATCGTAAAGTCGCCGAGAGGTGAGGGCTAAATGTTACTGTCGATGAAGGTCGTCAGCTGAGATTTGGAAAGTGCGCCTACCTTAGTTGCTTCAGCGTTCCCTGCTTTAAACAACATTAAGGTTGGGATTCCCCGAATGCCGAATTTAGGCGGTGTTTCTTGATTTTCGTCGATATTCAGTTTGGCAATTTTTAGTCTTCCAGAATATTCGGCAGCCACTTCGTCAAGAATGGGGGCAATCATTTTGCATGGCCCGCACCACTCAGCCCAATAATCAACTAAAACAGGTAATTCAGAATTAAGAACTTCGTCTTCGAACGAGTCGTCTGTCACGTGATGAATTTTTTCACTCATTATTAAAACATCCAGTTTAGGTTTGTAAAAAAGAATTTGTCTGGGAATTTAAGTTTGGAAACTTCACAAACTCGACACTTTTGTTATTGGAGCTCTTCGCACCACCAGCCGGAAATTCTGCTGACTGAAAACACATTATAAAACATATTTTTGTATTCGGATTGTTTATTTGTCATCACTCAATGGAGGCATGAACTGCTCAAAGATGAAGCTTTAAGTTTTATAATAAGACTTTATTCGATAGGCGATTCTCAATTTGTTAGAATACTGCCGTTAGGTTGAGTTTAATGTCAAAATATTCTAAGGCGATTCAATGACTTATGTTGTGGTTGAGACTTGCATCAAATGCAAGTGGACGGATTGTGTGGATGTATGCCCTGTGGATTGCTTCCGAGAGGGGCCGAATATGTTAGTCATCGATCCGGATGAATGCATCGATTGCACACTTTGTGTTGCAGAGTGTCCCGAAGAGGCAATTTACGCTGATGACGATGTGCCAGAGGATCAAAAAGACTTTATTGAACTGAATGCCGAATTGGCGAAGCAGTGGCCTAGTATTATTGAGCGCAAGGATGCGCCTCCTGATGCTGCAGAGTGGCAAAACAAGCCGAATAAGCGAGATCTACTGGAAAGGTAAGTCCGCACCTAGTATAAGTTAGGTTCTATGGAAGGAATTTTAAGACACGAAAAGGTATGGCCTCACCAGCTGATTGATGTGCTAGCCTCACAGATTCTAACTGGATCAGATTCTGATGGCAGTTTTGATTTTTCCGACATTGTTGTTGTCTTGCCCTCTTTAAGCTCAGCTTCTGCTTGCTCACATCGCTTGATGGCATTGGCTGGCACCGGAGTGCTTCTCCCCTTTTTTACTACCTTTGATGCTTGGTCGCGCCAAGTGCCCCAGCCTTTTGGGGTTGAAACCAAGCGTTACCGTGAGCTTCTGATTTACCACGAACTCGAGAAGCATCAATGGCTAGATCAGGGCAATAATTGGAATTTGGCAACTGACATGGCTGAGCTGATCGGCGAGTTAGACTTATACCAACCTGGCATCAATCTAGACTTGGAGGCGTTGAGCGATCGGTTTACCCAGGCCTATCAAACTCGTTCCCAAAAGCTCGTTGGATTTGAAGCGCGATTGTTATTTGATACGTGGAATGCTTTTTCTGGAATTCGAGAGGGAAGAGCATCCGAACAATACGCCTATCGTTATCGCTTATCGCGTCTGTTAGAACGAGAGACAAGACGGTTGTATGTTCTGAAGTACCCCGAACTAAGTTCTGTTGAGCAAAGTTTTATAGAGAGTTACGCCAGGCGAAATTGTGCCACTGTGTTAGAGGCAGATGTGAGTGCTCCCAGTGATGAGTTGAGAGCCGAGTTTTGTAGAACTGTTTATCAAAACGAAATCAAGAAACCGCTGGCAAAACAATCCGAAACGACCCTTTTGGAAGAGAGTCCATGGTCATCTGTGATTACTTATTTCTCTGCGGTTGGCCTGGATCAAGAGGTTCAGGCCATTAAGATTAAAATCCAACAATGGCTAGCCGCGGGCAAAAAGAACATTGCAATTATCCCTTTTGATCGAAAAGTTGCCCGTCGTCTTAGGGCGCTTTTGCAGCAGTCTGAAATTCTAGTGCGAGACGAATTTGGATGGAAAATGTCGACTACCTCTGTTGCCACCACACTAGTTGATTGGTTGGAGTTGCTTGCCTGTAACTTAGAAGTCACAAAGTTAATTCGTTTCTTAAAGCGGCCCACCATCGGTCAGAGGTTTGGAGTAGATCAACTTCGCGCAGCGTTAGAAAAGGCTTTAAAGAAAAACAAAAAAATGACTGCTGCGATTGGCTTTCACAAGATAGCAGAAGAAACTGGTACTGACCTGGCGAAAGAGGTTGCTGATAAGCTAGGCGAAGTGAAGCGTCAATTCGATAGTCTAAGATCTAGAAATCATCGGGATTGGATAGAATCTGTTTTGTTGAGTCTGTATTTTGCGGATATTAAACATATTCTCGAACAGGACGCTGCAGGGATTCAGTTATTACAATTACTAGATACGTTAGATGCTGAGCTTTATCACCTCGATAGAAAAGTTAGTTTCATCACCTGGTTGGATTGGTTCAAAACGCAACTTGAAGCCAGCACATTTAAAGATGCACAGATAGACAGCCCGATTAGCTTTACCCACCTCAGCGCAGCACGACTTAGAAGTTTTGATGGAGTAATCTTTGCTGGAGCGGATGACAGTAATTTTCCATTAGCTCAGTTTAAAAGTCTTCACTTTGGCGATGGAGTCCGAGCCCAATTAGATTTGAGGACGACCGAGGACTTTATACATGCGGATAAGGTCGACTTGCTTGGATTTTTACTCTCGAGCCAAGCAGCCTTCGTTACTTGGCAGGGGCAAAAAGATAATGAAGATAATCTCTTAAGCTCTTGGTTTGAAAATTTTCGGTTGTGCCACATTGTGCTTTGGGGGGATGACCTAAGAGACGCAGAGCTAGAGTCTCGGCTTCACTCGTTTGAAGAGCGGCAAAGGGAATTACAAGGCAAGTATGAGCCTTTGCCGGAGCCGCATATTAGTATCGACCCATCGGAAATTCCGACGCAAATATCGGTTAGCGGTTATCAAAGTTTACTCGATTGCCCCTACCAGTTTTTTGTGCGTTATGTGTTACGGACTCGAGAGCCTGATGCGCTTGATGCGGATCCAAGCAAGCGCGAGTTGGGCAATGTCATTCATAAAGTGCTTGAGAAGTTTCATATCCGATATCCGAGATGCACGAATGTTGATTTAGAAGTTCTGCAACAGGAGATGATTATTATTGCCCGAGACACGTTGGCAACGCTTGTAGGGCCAAGAGGCGTCGTTTATGGTTGGATGAATCGGCTTGGGGGTTTGTTTAAACAGTACATTGAGTGGCAGGTGCAGAGGGAAAAATCCGGCTGGACTATTGTTGAAATGGAAGCAGATTTTGAGCGAAATTTCATGACTACAGGTGGTTTATCTGGAAAATTATACGGGAGGGTGGATCGAATTGATGAGCATGTTGTCAATGGAGAGCGAAAGAGGGTAGTCATTGATTACAAAGTTCAGAATAAGAGCATTTTAAAAAAAATCATTTCTTCTTACGATGAGCATGCCCAATTAGTATCGTATGTGTCCCTTCAACCCGACAAGAAAACTGAGGCAATGTACTTGTCTTTAGATAAAAGCACTGTAGCTGTAGTGGATTTAGAAACGGACGATATTGGATCTACAATTGAACAAAATTTAAATCGCTTGGAGAGCCTTTTTGGTCAGTTAGAGAAAGGGGAGGCGTTACCCGCTAATGGTGCGCCGTCTATTTGTCGCTACTGTGATGTGCAGGGTGTATGTCGAAAGGATTTTTCGTGGCGACCAAAGTGATTTCCAGACACAACTACAAAGAGTTTGCACTTGATCCGCGTAACGATGTGATTATCGAAGCGTGCGCAGGATCTGGTAAGACGTGGTTACTCACTTCTAGGATTATCAGATTGCTATTGTCGGGAACCAAGCCTTCGGAAATATTAGCGATCACTTTTACTCGTAAAGCGGCTCGAGAGATGAGGTCGCGTTTAACTGATTGGTTGAGAGCGCTGACTATCTCTGATGATGCACAAGTTAGAGAATTCTTAATAGGGCGAGGCGTTAGCCTTAGTGACGTAGATGCATGCATTCCACGCGCCAGAGAGCTGTATCGAGAGTATTTATCTACCCCTTCCGGCGTGAATGTGAACACATTTCATGGGTGGTTTTTGCAAATTATACAGTTGGCTCCTTGGTCAGCTCAATCGGGTCGCGGTGGGGAATTATCGAATAGCGACGGTTCGATTATCCGAGATGCCTGGGAATTATTTTTTAAAAATATTTCCTCTAGCCGAGATGTCAGTGATGCTCTTGATTATCTTTACGGGACATATGAAATTCAGAATACACACGAGATACTTGAACGATTCGTGTCGAGTCGGTTGGATTGGTGGGCTAGTATAGAAAGTCGTGAAATCCAAGAATCCGTCCTAGCTTGGCGTCGTAATCAAGACCAAGATCCTTTAGATGACTTTCTGTGCGATCAAGCATTACTCACTAATTTGTTCGAATTTAAGAGACTACTTAAAAAAAACGAACTACCCGGTGAGATGTCGCAGCTCGCCGCGTTTGAAGCAGCTGATGCAACGGATTACCCTGAGATTTGGTTTTCGTGTTTGCAAACATTATCTAGAGATAGGCCTCTTACACAAGCAATGATAAGGAGGATGGGGGTTGCTGATGCGGAGGGTTACGTTCGTATTAGTTCAGAATTAAAAGTGCTTGTGGATCGGCTTTGTACAGTTCGAACAGATTGGTTTGCTGTTCAGTTGGATCTTGCTGTGAAAATCGTCGGAGATCGCCTGCTTAAAACATTTCAGTCCTTTAAGAGTACCTCTAAAATTCTAGATTTTGCCGATTTAGAATGGAATGTCAGATCATTATTATTAGATGATGATCAAGCAGATTTTATCCTACATCGTTTGGATGCTCGCTACACGCACTTGTTGGTTGATGAGTTTCAAGATACGAATCCAATTCAGTGGACCATTCTTAAATCTTGGATTGATGCTTCGAATCAAGCAGACACGAATATGAAGTTATTTTTTGTGGGTGACCCAAAGCAATCGATTTATCGTTTCAGAAGGGCCGAGCCAAGGCTTTTTGGGGTGGCAGAGAAATTAATCGTCTCTGAGCTGGGTGGGCGTAAAGTTATTCAAAATCAGAGTTATCGAAACGCCCCTGGAGTTACAGAATTGGTCAATGTGTGCTTTGAAAATAGAATCGCCAACTTTGTGATTCAGCAGTCTGTGCATACGAGCCTACCCTCAGAGTTAGCAGCATTGCCATTGGTTGAAGCAGCTGATCGGGATGACGCTTGCGATGTATCGCGCTGGAGAAACCCCTTGCTGTCGTCTAGGCTAGAGTCAATGGATGACCGACACCTTCAAGAGGGTCTGATGATTGGGGAAAAGATTCGCTCACTAGTCTTGGACAAAGCTATCGATGACGAAGGTGAGCGTCGCGCCATTACGTTTTCAGACATTATGATTCTTCTTAGGCGCCGGACGCATTTAAAGAGCTATGAGGACGCATTCAGAATATTAGGCATTCCATTTTTCAGTCAAAGGAATGGGTCACTCTTGGAATCGCTGGAGATTCGAGATGTCATTTCACTGTTGCAATTTCTGCTGACGCCTCATGTTGATCATTATTTTATTCATGTCCTTAAGTCGCCGATTTTTTCGTTTGACGATGCTGCGCTAAAAATTTTTGTTAACCGAGGTGACCAATCTATTTGGAGTATGTTGGTTGATGGTCAAAGCCACGATCAACCGAAACCCTTAATTGAATTCGATGCGGCAGTGAGATGTTTGTCTGGTTGGATTAAGTATGCTGACACGTTACCAGTTCACGATTTGCTAGACATGATCTACGACGAATCCGATCTGATCAATCGATATGCGGGCCATGCGTTACCGGACTTGGCTGAGCGTATACGATCAAACCTGCTTACATTTTTGGAGTACTCGCTCGATTTTTCTGCTGGACGATACCCCAGTTTAGAACGTTTCCTTGAGCAAATTCGCTTATTGGGAGCAGAAGAGGGAGCGGGGCCCGGAGAGGGTCCGCAGTCGGTGTCCCTGAATGCTGTGCGCATTATGACTATTCATGGTGCGAAGGGGCTAGAGGCACCCGTTGTTTTTTTGGCTGATGCCGATGCCGGAGTAGGGGCTGATAATTGGGATGTCCTGGTTGATTGGATACCCGGGGAAAGAGAGCCGAACCATTTTTCAATCTATGGTAAAAAAGAGCAGCGAGGAAATGCGCGATCTAATTTGTTTGCGTGTCACGAAGCACTTAATAAAGTGGAAGATACTAATCTATTGTATGTTGCCGTGACGCGTGCGAGGCAGGCGTTTTTTGTGTCTGGCGTAGCACAACAGAAAAAAAAATCAAGTTCATGGTACTCCTTATTACGAGATGCAATACAACTGTGCGAACAGAATAAGGGTCTTGACATCTTGTCAGAAGCCGTAAAACTTAAAGAGAGAATAAACAGTGATAGTAGTTCTAAAAAACGTATTGAAAATGACGTTGAGCAGGTCTCAGTAGGAACTAGACAAGAACGTTATACCAATTCAGATATTGAATTCGGGACGTTGGTACATAAAATCCTGGAAACAATAACTGTGGACACTGACATGATCAGTAAGGAGTCCGCCCAGCAGATTTGCGCAGGTGCGTTGTCTGACTTTGACGCCGCGTGGGATGTTAGTTTTCGTATCGTAAACACTCCCAAATTAAAGCGTTTCTTTATTCCGGGGAATTACCTTAAAGCTCAAAATGAGGTTGCTTACGTGAATGATGACGGTGACATCAAGCGGATTGACCGTCTTATTGAGTTTGAAAACGAAATTTGGATTCTTGATTATAAAATTTCATCAGATTCCAGCTTGACCCAAAATCCCGATACTCGACGTCAATATAAAAAGCAGTTAACTCAGTATCGTGATGATTTGTTACGGATTAAAAATACGAAGCCGATTCGTATTGGGGTAGTTTTGAGTAATGGTGACTTGCTTGAGTTTTAGGGGGTGGTTTCAGCGTCAATTATTTCTTTAGCATTTTTAAATGAATCAATAGCTGCAGGAACGCCACCATAAATAGCCACTTGCAATAAAATTTCTCTAATCTCCTCTTTTGTCACTCCATTCCTAAGTGCGCCGCGAATATGCAACTTAAACTCGTTGGGGCGATTGAGTAAGGCTAACATCGCGATATTCAGCATGCTTCTGGTTTTCTTGGGTAGTTCTTCTCTGCCCCAAACAGCTCCCCAACAGTATTCACTAACGAGCCTTTGCATGGGCTCGTTGAATTCGTTTGAATTCGCAAGTGATTTTTCCACGTATTCCGACCCTAAAACATCTTTTCTGATTTTTAGGCCTTTTTGGTATAAGTCATCATTCATTATTTTCTCCTAGTGATTATTTTTTTCGTACTTCCACTTGTGCCCAATTCTCAACTAAACGGCAAAGGGAAGTGAAATCCGAATCCTCGCCATACTCAGCTTTAGTCGCGGCCAACATTTGTCGAACAGTTGAACCTAAAAACATCGGAATGCCCATGGCTTCTGCCTCATCAATACACAGGTTTACGTCTTTATATGAGAGGCCTGTTGAAAAGCCGAAGTCGAATGTTCCGGTAAGGACTGACTTCGGAAACTTATGTTCAGTCGCGGTGTTTTTACCAGTACTAGCATTAATGATCTCAAGCATTTGCTCGGGATCTAGCCCCGCTTTAGTTCCCATCACCATGGCTTCCGACGTGATCGCAACTGCCGCACATGACAGAAGATTGTTGGCAAGTTTCATGGATTGTGCTTGGCCCGGATGCTCTCCGACGTGATACGGTTTTCCAAAAATGTTTAATAGATTTTTATGTGCTTCGAATAACTCCTTCGGGCACGCAACCATTACTGATAGTGTCCCTTGATGCGCACCTTTTACGCCGCCGCTAATCGGACAGTCGATGTAAGCAATTTTTTGTTTTTTGGCTAGGTCATCAATGAACTTTGCGGCTCTCGTTCCAATGGTTGAAAAGTCGATAATCGTTTTGACTCGGTCACCATTAATCAAACCTTTTTCTGAGGTGACTACTGCCTTAACAATATCCGGGCTTGGGAGGCTTAGCATAATGATCTGCGCTCGGTGGGCCACATCGAGGACAGATTCAGCACGGATTCCGCCAAGTGCGACTGCAGCGTCTAATGCGTCGCAGTTGGTGTCGTAAATAACGACCTTTCGACCAGAATCTATTAATCGTTGCAACATGGGCCGCCCCATCTTGCCTAAGCCAATGAATCCTAGAGTTTGGTCCTCTGTCATACAGGCTCCGCTAATTTTGAAGGGTTTTCTACAATCTAAGTTGTAGTTGTTACATGGGTTTTCCTAAGTGTAGCCCAGCATCTACGAGAATGGTTTCTCCTGTGACCAGTCTAGCTGATGAGAGCAACCAAATAACGCACTCGGCAATATCCTCAGGTGTTGCTGCTGATCTCAACGGTACTGTATTTTCATAGTTTTCTAGAAATGATTTATATTCGTTTTCTGAGAAACGCTTTGAGTGCCACTCGGTATCCACAAGTCCGGGACAGACTGCATTGATGCGAATCTCCGGAGCCAGCGCGCGGGCAAGTGCTACTGTCATCGCATTCAATGCCGCCTTAGACGCGATGTATGCGGTAGAAGATCCAATTGCTTTGACTCCAGCAATAGAGGAGATATTCACGACTGATCCACGTGACGTTTTTAGATGCTCGGCGCACGCCCGAATCATTTGGTAGGAACCTACTACGTTGGTCGAGTATAAATCGATGAAGTCTTCGGAGCTTAGAGCCGCTAGATCTCGCGGTGCGGCGAATTTTGTGATGCCTGCATTATTAACAAGTCCATCAATCCTTCCCCATCGCTCCATGGCCTCAGATGCTATTTTTTTGCAATCATCATCTAGGACAACATTACCTTGCGTCGTAATTGCATCGCCTCCTAATTGTTTGCATTGTTTCGCTGCTTCAAGTGCGCCTGCTTGGCTTTTTTTGTAGTTAATGACGACTCGGGCGCCACGTTTAGCCAAAACTCGTGCGCAGGCTGCACCAACTCCTGTGCCCCCTCCAGTAACAATAATGACAGCATCCTTTAAGTTCATATTGATCCCCTCGTGTTTATCTTAGAAGACGCCCTGGCAGATTTCCGGTTTGTTCGTCTAGGTGAATAATTTCTACTCCTGACACGAATGTGTGACGGTAACCTCGCGCTCTTTGAATTAAGCGTTTCCCACCAGCCGGCAAATCATAAACAATCTCAGCATCTAATAATGACAGTTGCTCATAGTCAATAACATTAAGATCTGCTTTGTATCCAACTTGAATCAACCCTCGATCGAGAAAGCCATAACCACGTGCGCTAATGGATGTATGTTTCTGTACTAAAAATTCTAAAGGAATGGTTGGTCCTCTTTTTCTATCACGACCCCAGTGCGACAGCAAATATGTTGGTGCACCTTCATCGCACACAGTACACACGTGTGCTCCTCCATCGCCAAGACCAATGATGGTGCCTTCGTCCAGCAACATTTCTCTTATGACTTCAAGATCCCCATCAAAATAGTTCTCAAAAGTGTGTGCCAGGAGCCCTTTGCCTTCATTTTGAAGCATTCCTTCTAGGGCTACTTCGAAAGGACTTACTCCTTTCTTTCGTGCAATTTCGCAGATACCATCTTCTGGTGAGGGCTCGTAATCAAACCCCTTATTCATTAAGAACGTCTTTGGTAACCATTCTTTAATTCGTCTTGTATGTTCGTCGTCAGGTAATTGGTGGACTAAATCGTGACGCAGCTGCTGGTCATGCTTGATTCTTGACAGGCGTTCTTCACGTGTAAGCAATGACAATTGGATCCACTTTGGATGCGTTGAAAATGGATTGATTGTGGTTTCGAGCCCCATAATGATGACGATGGGCCGGCATCCTACTTGACCGTTAACCGTCAGGCCTTGCGCTCGGGCCTCATGGATTTGATCTCGAGTTTGTCGCCAAAGGTCGGGAGAATTATTCGTCTGTAAAAGTAAGATGGACAAGGGTCGCCCCGACACTTCGCTGACCATGCGCATGATTTCAAATTCACCTGGACCAAAATCCGAATTAACCTCAATAATCCCTTTTCCAGCCCGCTTCATGGCTTGGGCTAATCCACGAAGTTCAGCATGTTTTGCTGACAGGCTCGGCGTATTTTTTCCGTCACGACTCAAGTGTTTCGTTGTTCTGGATGTAGTAAACCCCATAGCTCCTGCGGTTAACGATTCCTCGAGCAGCAAGCCCATAGATTCTACTTCTTTATCAGTAGGAATTGCATTGTGATCCCCCCCCCTCTCGCCCATCACATAAAACCGCAGAGGACCGTGTGGAACTTGAGCGCCGATATCGATAGCTTTGGGGGATGAGTCGAGAACATCGAGGTATTGCGGAAAGGATTCCCAATTAAAATCCACACCTTCTGACAAAACGGATCCCGGTATGTCTTCTACTCCTTCCATCAGATTGATGAGGTATGGCACATCGTTTTTTCTAACTGGAGCGAACCCAACGCCACAATTCCCAAATACGGCTGTAGTGACTCCGTGAAACGTCGAAGGAGTTAAATAGGGATCCCAGGTGACTTGCCCATCATAGTGCGTGTGGACATCAACAAACCCCGGGGTTACTAAGAGGCCTTCCGCATCGACAATTCGGGTCGCTGTACCCAGGTTATTTCCGACGCCAGTTATGAACCCATCTTTAATTGAGATATCTCCTGTGAATCGATCTCGCCCCGATCCATCGATAATCATTCCATTTTTGATTAACAGGTCATTCATTTAGGTGTCTTCCCAAGGGGTTTTTTTAATGAGTTTTAGGTTTAAGAAGAAAATCATTTCTGTCTGCTGAATTAATTACAAACTTTAATTCATTTCCTTCTCGGTTTATTTGCAGTGGCACTGAAACACCTGCGGATCCAAGATTCCAAACAGACCTAAAGAAATGAGCAAGTGTTGACGTCTTCTCTTCGCCAATCGACATGATTTGGTCTCCTTGCAAGATGCCAGCGAGTTCTGCGGGACCGTAACGAGCCAGACTACTCACAATTAGTTCGCCACCCGTTTCTGTAGTGTACATGCCGATCCAAGGTCTGGCGGGGGTTAATGGTCGCCCGAATTCTAATAGGTCGTTTAGGGCTGGTTCCAAAAGATGGGTAGGTATAGCGAGATTGCCTTGTTGGCTTTGCCCTTCAAAAACTTCATGAAGAAACAGTGAGCCGATTCCTATGACGTGACCTCGTCCATTGAATATAGCAGCACCTCCCCATTGAGGATGGGGAGGTGAGGTGTAGATTGCTTGATCCAAAACATATTCCCAATATCCGGCGAATTCGTCAACACGTATAATTTTTGAATGAAGAGCATGGTCAAGTCCTCCGTAGCTTACAAAGTAAGCATCATCGGAGGGGTTTATTAGATTACTTTTCTCGAGGTCAGATGGCTCAATCTGTAGTGTTCCAAAAGCTTGAATTAAACCAAGTCCAGTCGTTTGGTCATAAGCTACAACATGTCCCGGGAGACTTTGGTTAAGGTTCGTTGTTACCCAGACTGATTCGGCTTCAGTGACAAGGTATCCTATCGTAAGAATCAAACCGTTTTCGTTAATCAAGACGCCGCTGCCGATACGTTCCGTCCCAAGAATGCCAGCGGTGAACGCGTCGGCCGATATCAACGTACGAACCTTTACAACAGAGTTAACCGATCTGGTGAGGTTGAATTTAAGGTTTTCGGCATTAGGCCTTAAAGATTGAGGGAATGCCCACTCGTCAGTATTTTGCATATTGAATACAGGTAGTTGTGCTGTCTGGATGGTTCCGTCTTATTTTATTCTGGAATCAAACGGTTAGAGAATAGGGCTAGCGTCTAGTCGCAGCTCGTTTAGAACGGGAAGCCCCGAGCTGGGACGAATATCGTTTTTTTTCGGATACGATTAGCGCTGAGAGCAACTCAAAATCAATTTTTCTATTGTCAGTCTTTCTTCTTAATAACGCAATTTCTCGATAAGGTGGTTTATGTGAAAATGGTCTTGCTACGAGATCAGTTCCAAGTAATGCCCCAGATTTAAGAACCATTTCTGGAAGGAGTGTAGATCCCAATCCATTATCAACCATTTGAAGTAGGGTATAGAGGCTGGTTGCTGCGAAAGATTCATTCGGTGAGTTAACTGCTTGAGCGCCGCAGGCCTCGATCGCGTGATTCCTGAGGCAGTGTCCTTCTTCCAGTAACAGAAGGTCGTTTAGGTTTACATCTTTTATTGATATTTCTTTCGATTTTGCAAGTGCCACGCCTTTTTTTGCGACCCACCAAAACTCGTCTTTGAACAGTGTGTTGGTGATGAGGTCTTCGGTATTGTAGGGAAGCGCGATGATTGCAAAATCAAGCTCTCCAGATTTGAGTTGGTCTAGAAGGCGAAGAGAATAATCTTCCCTTAGATAAAGTTTCAATGCCGGATAATTTGCCTTCAATGTGGGGATTACGATGGGAAGCAGAAAAGGAGCTATGGTAGGAATGACACCTAATTTCAATGTTCCGCTGAGAGGTTTTTTTAAACGCTCTGTGAAGCTGCTTAAGTCATCTACTTCGGTAAGTATCGACTGTGCTCTACGTAATACTTCGGACCCTATTTCGGTTAATCGAACGTTTCGTTTGGTTCGTTCGAAGAGTGTTGCGCCGAGAGTGATCTCTAGTTCTTTGATACCCGCTGACAGAGTGGACTGCGTGACAAACAACTTCTCAGAAGCTTGGCGGAAATTCAATGTTTCGGATAACGTAATTAAATATGTGAGTTGCCTAATTGTTGGTAACGCTGCGGCCATAAGTCTTATTTTTGTTAAGATAGCTGACTCTTATGTTGAGGAGGTTTGCTCAAGCTCAGCACCTTGGTCGGATTGAAATTGACTCTTGACGTGATGTTGATCGTAACCGTTAAAAAGATGCCCTAATAATCCGCGATTGAGATCGCTAGTGCCCATATACCAATCCGCAATTGGATAGGTTAAATTCATGTTTCTGGCCATCATAATATGTTGACTATGGTGAGCGGCATGATGGCGACGGATCGTATTTACTAGAGGACAATTGCGAACAAACCAATTCTCCTTAACGTGACAGCATAAGTGAAAGGTTTCGTAGTTTAAGTAATAAAAAGGCGTTGTTAGCATCAGGATATACCCGGCATTCGGGCTCCATAGTTGACCTAGGAGGAATGCAGCAGGGAGAGTGCCGATCAGAAAAATAATCAGAGCATAAGGCGGAAATAAAACAATGCGCCATTCCTGATTTGTGTCGTACGTCATTCTTCTCGAGGTGAAGTATTGGTGGTGCTGATGTACATGTCGATGAAACACTGGCATCAGCGCGCCACCTAATCCCTTAATCGGTTTATGCATTACATTTTTATGAATCCACCATTCGTTAAAGTTATAAATGAGAACAATGGGTATCAACAATGCAATTTCTAACCAGTTAGGATTTTCAATGTGACGAATACAAAATGCAATGACTAGGAGCCCAGGTGCATATATTGATAAGAGGTGCCCCCAGCCTGAATACCAATTGGCTATATTTTTTTTATACTCGTCACGGAATAGACGCTGCTTTTCGGTCATTTCTCCAGAAAATAAATTTTGGTCAGACATCCTTTTTCCTTTTCATTGCGTGTGATGACCCTCGAGGGTGCTTGTCTTTGTTCGAAATGAATATGTCATTAATTTTTAAACGCCATAAATTTATCTATTGAGCCAGTGTGTTAGCTCTAGATGCGGCGTCGACTGCGGCTAGAGCAGTCATATTTACAATTCTGCGAACCGTTACGGTTGGCGTGACGATGTGTGCCGCTTTTTTAGCCCCCAATAGTATTGGACCAACGGTTATCCCATCACCACTAACCATCTTCAGAAGATTATAGGAAATGTTAGCGGCTTCTACGCTCGGCATGATTAATAGATTTGCCTCACCCTTTAATTTTGAGTCGGGATGTGTTCGTTGCCGAATGACCTCGTTTAATGCCGCATCGCCATGCATCTCTCCATCGATCTCCAAATCGGGGGCTAATTTTTGGATGATGTCGAGCGCGTCACTCATTTTTGTCGCTGATGGATTGTTTTCAGTCCCAAAATTTGAGTGAGAAATGAGGGCAACCTTAGGCATTAAGCCAAAACGCTTAACTTCATCAGCTGCCATGAGTGTTATTTCCGCAATTTCTTCAGCAGATGGGTTAAGGTTCACGTACGTATCACTGATAAATAGCGTTCGATTCTGCATGGGCAATAAATTCATTGCTGCAAAAATAGACGCATCTTCTCTTTTGCCAATCACGTTAGAAACGTGTTTTAGATGATCTTTGTAACGCCCGATGGCTCCACAAATTAGCGCATCGGCGTCCCCGCGCCGAACGAGCATGGCTCCAATGAGTGTTGCGGAGCTTCTAACGGCCGCTTTAGCGTCGTCAGGAGACACACCTTTTCTTCTCATGATTTGATAGTACTCTTGCCAGGTCTCTTTGAAGCGTTCGTCGTTTTCTGGGTTGACTACCTCAAAGTGTTCTCCAGCTTTTATTCGAAGTCCAGCTCTCTCAATCCTTGAGTTGATAACATCGGGTCGCCCAATAAGAATTGGGAGGCAAAGTTTTTCATCTGTAAGGACTTGGACCGCTTGTAACACTCTTTCATCCTCACCCTCCGCGTAAATAACCTTCTTTAGGTCGGCTTTTGCCGCCTCAAAGACTGGTTTCATCACGAAGCCAGTTTGATATACGAGGTTAGAAATTTTTTCCCGGTAGGCCGACATGTCTTCAATGGGGAGTGTCGCGACCCCGCTGTCCATAGCGGCCTGAGCAACCGCAGGTGCTATTAATGTAATGAGTCGTGGGTCGAACGGTGTCGGGATAATATAGTCAGGGCCAAAATTTAATTCCTGACCCTCGTAAGCTGTGGCAACGATATCCGAGCGTTCTGCTCGAGCTAGTTCTGCGATAGCATAAACGCACGCCAGTTTCATTTCCTCAGTGATTTTGGTTGCCCCGACGTCCAAAGCCCCTCTGAAAATAAATGGAAAGCATAGAACATTGTTAACCTGGTTAGGGTAATCAGAACGCCCCGTGGCGATCACGGCATCAGGCCGTACTGATTTAATTTCTTCAGGCATGATTTCCGGTGTCGGATTTGCAAGCGCCAAGATTAAGGGTTTATCTGCCATTTCGGCGACCCACTCTTTTTTGATCGTGCCTGGTCCTGATAATCCGAGAAAAATATCAGCACCTCGCATCGCTTCATCTACGGACACAAAAGGTGTGTCGCTCGCATAGATGGCTTTACTCTCATTTAGAGTGCCAATGCGACTTATAGAGATCACTCCTTTTGAATCGCAAACAATAATATTTTCTTTTTTTACCCCTAAGGTGGTGAGTAAATTAAGACATGCTATCGCCGCGGCACCTGCGCCTGAGCAAACAAGTCGGACCTGGTCTAAATTTTTACCGACGACCTTTAGCCCATTAATAATCGCGGCACCTACGATAATCGCAGTGCCATGCTGATCATCGTGAAAGACGGGAATGCTCAGCTTTTCTTTTAGTTTCTTCTCGATATAAAAACATTCTGGGGCTTTGATGTCCTCTAGATTAATGCCGCCCAGTGTGGGCTCTAGTGCCGCAATAATATCGACCAATTTATCTGGATCAGTCTCTGCCAATTCGATATCAAAAACATCAATACCTGCAAATTTCTTAAATAAACAAGCTTTACCTTCCATGACAGGCTTTCCGGCTAGAGGGCCGATGTTGCCTAGGCCTAGAACAGCTGTACCGTTGGTAATAACTCCGACTAGGTTCGCTCTGGATGTGTATTTGGCCGCCATACTTGGGTCAGCTTCTATCGCTTTACATGCATAAGCGACTCCAGGTGAGTACGCAAGCGCCAGGTCTCGCTGATTGGTTAACCCTTTTGTTGGAACCACTGATATTTTCCCAGGTCTGGGGTATTCGTGGTACTCAAGCGCGGCGGCTTTTAGTTCATCTGACATTCGTGTTTCCCTCTTTAAGTTGCGTCTGTTACTATATACAGTCTTATATTAGTGATTAGGTGGTTAAAAAACCACTGAAATATCTAAGTTTAAAGGTTTTGACGGCTAAGATTTATTTTGACGTGACTGGCTTTATACGTTATAAGGCGCGTGCAAGATTATCAAGCTGGGGAAGATGTTTAGCGATGTCGTACTATCTCCTCACCTGATTAAGGGAACATTCTTAACATCGGGTGAAAGACGGTCTCTTCTTGAAGTTTTGGCATATATTTTATTATTTTCAAGGAAAGACACAATGAGTACTGGTACAGTTAAATGGTTTAACGATTCAAAAGGTTTCGGTTTTATTACTCCTGATGATGGCGGTAAGGATTTGTTCGTACATTTTTCAGCAATTCAATCGAATGGCTTTAAGACGTTAGAAGAAAATCAAAAAGTATCGTATGACGTCACGAGTGGCCCTAAAGGCGACCAAGCGACCAATATCCAATCGATAGATTAATGATTTAAAAGTTATACTTTGACGGGAGCCTGTCTCCCGTCAACCCCCCCTCCAATTTACATTCTAGAATGTTATCTTCCGGTCTTAGCTTAAAGGCCCTCCCATAGTCAATCTGCCGACCCATTTTTTTGTTAGCATTTCATAAACGTAAAAACGGCGCGCAGCATGTTACCCAGAGCAAACTCTTATCAAGCACTGATTAATCAATTTGAATGGCAGGTGCCTCAACGCTATAACATAGCTTGGGATATATGCGACAAGTGGATTGAGGAAGATGGACGTACAGCATTGGTGTACGAGACGACCGATGGTATTCAAAAACGGTATACGTTTAAAGATATTCATTTGCTGTCGAATCAACTGGCAAACGTTTTTTCCGCGTTCGGTCTGCAGCGCCATGATCGGATTGGTGTTTTACTGCCGCAACGGCCTGAGGTGGGCGTAACGCACTTGGCGAGCTATCGATCGGGCGCAATAGCGGTGCCTTTGTTTACACTTTTTGGGCAAGATGCTTTGCGATATCGATTGCGAGATTCTGGTGCGAAGTTTGTTGTTACTGACTCGGTTGGGGTGAATTCAATCGCTGTAATTCGACATGAATTACCAGATCTGCAAGTTGTGTTCAATGTCGATGGCGATGGCGATGGCGTAGAGGATTTTTATGGGTTACTTCAGCGCGCCTCTGATTCTTTCGAATCAGTGCAAACGATGGCAGATGATCCAGCGATGATTATTTATACCTCAGGGACAACAGGTGACCCTAAAGGGGCGCTTTTGCCACATCGTACGATGATTGGTCACATGCCAGGAGTTGAGTTTTCGCATGATTTCCTAGGGCAAGACGGTGATTTAATTTGGTCTCCAGCAGATTGGGCTTGGATTGGCGGTCTGGTTGATGTTCTTTTTGCTGCGTGGCAAGTCGGTGTTCCAGTAATTGCCAGACGCTTTGATAAGTTTGAACCTGATGCGGCGCTTAATTTGATGATCCGACATTCCATTAGGAACGTATTTATGCCTCCAACTGCGCTGAGGATGATGCGAGCCATCCCGGAAAAGAATTTTGAAGCATTAAAGCTTAGATCATTAGCTAGCGGAGGTGAGTCATTGGGATTTGAGTTGCAGGATTGGTCCCGCAATACATTAGGTATTTTTATTAATGAATTTTATGGTCAGACGGAATGCAATATGACAGTGAGTGGATGCTCATCGCTTTATCCATTAAAGCCAGGAGCGATTGGTCGTGCGGCACCAGGCCACAGGGTTGCAATTATTGATGCGGATGGGAATGAAAAACCTTATGGACAAACGGGCATGATCGCAGTAGCCACACCGAACCCTGTAATGTTCCTTGGCTACTGGAACAACGAGCAGGCGACGCAGGATAAATTTATCGGCAACTGGTTAGTTACGGGTGACACGGGATCTATCGATGATGATGGCTATATTACATTTGTTGGGCGTGATGATGATGTGATCACTAGCGCGGGTTATCGTATCGGACCTGGTCCCATAGAAGATTGCTTGACTGCTCACCCTTCGGTGCAACTCGCAGCCGTAGTCGGGCAGCCTGATGAGGCTCGGACCGAGATTGTTAAGGCCTATGTGGTGTTGCGAGACGGTTGCGTTCCGAATGAGAAGTTAATAGAAGAGCTAAAGGGATGGGTGAAGGAACGGCTTTCAAAGCACGAGTATCCGAGAGAAATCGAGTTTCTGTCTGATTTGCCAAAAACTAATACCGGTAAAATTATCCGCCGTCTTCTAAGAGACTCAAATTGAGAGCAGTCTGGATTTGAGTCACGATCTTTGTGGTTCGCTCTCCACAACGAAGTTGAGTGAGTGAATTCTGTTTTTGGGATATCAGGCAGGATCACCCGCTATTGTCGTTCGCCTCATATCTCGCTTCTGTTTGGTGTCCTCAAATCGCGTCCCTCGGTGCATTGTGCGTCGATTATCCCACATCACTAGATCGTAACGTTTCCATTTATGGGTGTAGACGTATTCTCTCTGTGTGGCTATCTCAGTTAATTCTTCAAGTAGTAATTTGGCTTCGGTTATTGGCCAATCGACTATTCGCCCTGCGTGTGAGGCAAGAAATAATGACTTTCTTCCTGTTGCGGGATGCGTTCGAACTAAAGGCTGTATGACGGGTTTGAAATCCTCTTTTTCTTGCTCAGTAAAATAATCCATTCCAAGCCGAGCACGAGAGTACATCAGTGAATGCTCACATCGAAGATCCTCAATAAGCTCCTTCATTTCAGGGCTGAGTCGCTCATAAGGGGTATGCATGTCTGCGTACTGAGTGTCACCACCTTTACTCGGAACTTCTCTGCCTGACAATAAGGAGTATCGCGCTGGATTCGGACGAAAGGCACTATCAGAGTGCCATATTCTGTTTCCTAAATTGAAGATTCGTTGTCTTGATTCTTTTTCGTGAAATTCGTTATTTTTATTGAGGTTAGATATGTCAGCAAACATATTGGATAGTCTGCGGTTTTCTTGTTTCGTGATATTGTGTTTGCTGTTAGCGATCTCAATTTCCCCAAAATATCGACTGAATACGACTTGCTGGTCATCCGAGATGTTTTGATCTCGGAATATCAATATCCCATGTTGATCGATTAGGTTTTGTATTTGATCTTGAATTTCTGGCGACAACGGATCTCGAATGTCCAGGCCGGCAACTTCTGCGACAAATAGCGGGTGCAGCGGTTTGATTGTTAGTTCCATAAATAACCCCCCTTCGGAAACATTGGTCAAGTGACCATTAGTTTAAACCATCAATGAATGCCCGTTACAAAGTCCCCTACATAAGGGTTAGTCTGTCTTTCTATTCCAAAAGTCGAAGTTGGACCATGTCCGGGAAAAAAAGTGACATCGTTACCTAAGGGCCACATTTTGGTTGTGATGGCTTCGATGAGTGTGTCGTAATCCCCCCTCGGGAAGTCGGTTCGTCCAATGGACCCACTGAAAAGCACGTCTCCGACAATCGCAATTTTTTCTTCTGGCGAAAAGAAAATAACATGCCCAGGCGTATGCCCTGGGCAGTGCTTCACCAACAATTTAATTGTTCCAAATTCTACAATTTCATTATCATTTAAGTATCTATCAGGAATGAACGAAGACGCATTGGGTAAACCAAATTGTTTGCTTTGTTCTTCGAGCTGGTCAATCCAGAATTGATCATCTTTGTGGGGTCCTTCAATCGAAATATTAAGCTGGTCTCGAATTTGTTTACTGGCACCACAATGATCTAGATGTCCGTGGGTGAGTAGAATTTTTTCTACGGTAATCGATTCTTCCTTGATCACGTCAAATATGCGATCAATATCTCCGCCAGGATCGACTAATGCTGCTTTTTTGGTGGTTTCACAAATAAGTAATGAGCAATTTTGGGAAAAAGGGGTAACTGGGATGATTCTTATTTTCATAACCAAGAGGATATTTGTATATTTCGATATCCCTGATTCTAAGCGATTTAAAGGAGTTGTGACGGGTGCTGCTCGAATCTATGTGCCGAATTTAGCGGTTAGTCTGCTCTGTAACCTTAGTATAGACGCTGTCAATTTATAACTCTATTAGTGGTATGTGCTTGCAAACAGGTAATAGATCGAGTGATATGAGGTAAAAAATGTATAATGTAAATCATTCTCATTTAGGTTTAGGCGCTATGGAAAAAAGATACCTCTCCGATATGAAGATTGGAGAGCAGGCAACAATTACAAGCGTGGTTCCGAGGTCTGCAAATGACTCGATAGCGCGTAGACTTAGAAACCTTGGCTTTATTGAGGGGGAGGACGTGAAGTTAATTACTTTCGGCCCTGTCGGCCAAGATCCACTTCTAGTGCAAATCGGATTCACGAGATTCGCGCTTCGTGTGAGCGAAGCAAATCGTGTGGAAGTTCGGTAGCTGACGGGTTGCAGTCATGACTGTCATGAGAGTCGCTCTAGTTGGCAATCCAAATTGCGGTAAAACAGCGCTTTTTAACTTGCTGACTGGTAGTCGGCAAAAAGTGGCTAATTACCCCGGTGTTACGGTAGAGAAAAAGTCGGGCTTGATGCGTTTGGATGCCGGTCAAGAATGGGAACTTTTAGATCTGCCGGGCGCTTACTCTTTTGATACCGATAGTTTAGATGAAATCGTTACCAAGGATATTTGCTTGGGTAATGTTGCAGGTGAGAGACGTCCTGATGTCATTGTTTGTGTTGTTGATGCGACAAATTTAAGGTTACATTTAAGGTTTGCTTTGGAAGTTAGGGCGCTCGGAATCCCGATGATTATAGCCCTCAATATGTCTGATACGGCAAAACGACGCGGCATAATAATAAACACCCAGGGGTTGTCAGAGGAACTTGGTATTCAAGTCATAGAAACAATTGCCGTTCGTAAAAATGGTTCGGATCAGTTAATTAATGAAATCAAGCAAAATCTACCTCAAGCCCCACTGTCGTTGGCTGACGATATGGATTATCACGAAGAAGCCAAAAGGCTAATTTCCGCTAATGTGGTGATGCCCAGCAAAACTTCTCCAACGGATGATATTTTGGATAGGGTTTTTCTACATCCATTTGCTGGTTTATTAATTTTGGCGTTAGCTATGTTTCTGATGTTCCAGGCGGTCTTCTCCTGGGCCGCTCCCTTCATGGAGCTGATTGATGCAGGTATCAGCGCATTCGGACGTTTTGTGGCAATAGTCTTGCCAGAGGGGCCGCTGAGAGGATTTATTGTCGAGGGTCTAATTGGTGGCGTAGGTAGTGTCGTAATCTTCTTGCCTCAAATTTTATTGCTATTTTTGTTTATTTTAATTTTGGAAGAGTCGGGCTATCTTCCACGAGCAGCATTTTTACTAGACCGTTTTATGATTGGGGCCGGGCTTTCGGGACGTTCCTTTATCCCTTTGCTCTCCAGTTTTGCCTGCGCGATTCCAGGCATTATGGCAACTCGTTCGATTCAGAATCAGAGAGACCGCATTACTACAATCCTGGTGGCGCCTTTAATGACTTGCTCTGCGAGGCTCCCCGTCTATGCGCTGTTAATTGCGGCTTTCATCCCCGACCAAACTGTTTGGGGATTGTTTAATTTGCAAGGGCTGACCTTGTTTGCTCTGTACGCTGCGGGAATCATCAGCGCGGTTGTCGTCTCATTTGTAATGAAAAAAATAAGACGTAGTAGCCTCCAGGCTCAGACGTTAATGCTAGAGCTCCCTTCGTATCGATTGCCTAATGTGCGGGATGTGCTGTTTGGATTGTGGGAGCGTGCACGTGTTTTTCTCGCAAGGGTGGGTAAGGTGATTATGGCAATCACAGTGATACTTTGGGTACTTTCAACGTATCCAGCTCCTCCGGAGGGATGGGTTGGTGTTCCGATTGATTACAGTATTGCAGGTCGAATTGGCCATGCGATTGAATGGTTATTCCAACCGCTCGGGTTTAACTGGCAAATTTGTGTTGCGCTGATACCTGGCTTGGCTGCTCGAGAGGTAGCTGTTAGCGCGCTGGGGACGGTCTACGCTATCTCAGCAAGTGTTGAAGACCCATCTGCCCAGCTGTTACCAATTATTGCTGCCGATTGGAGCTTTGCAACCGGAATGTCCTTACTCGTCTGGTACATTTTTGCGCCTCAGTGTTTAGCTACATTAGCGGTCATAAAAAAAGAAACGCAATCATGGAAGGTTGTTCTAGTCGCCACGACATATTTATTTGGATTGGCGTATTTGGCGTCCTTGTTGGTTTATCAACTCCTTGCTTAGGTGCCGATGATGTCTTATCGAGTGATTGAATTTGTCGTTCTGCTGTTGATTGTATCGACTAGTTTGATCTATCTCCTGAATAGGTGGCTTCCCAACCAAAAAGTTGCTATTTCACAAATAGTTCTTAGATTGTTTCCGCGAGCACATAGTTTTATAAAGATATCCGATACGGCGGCCGGCCACCGAGGTGGTAAGAGTGTCAAAGGTTGTTTCGGATGTGAACCTACTGGTGCCTGCGGCCAGTGCCCAACAAACAATAGTCGTTAAAATAAGCGACACTTTGGCTTGAGTGTTGCAAGTTACTGCAGTGTTTAATTAAGGAAACAATTATGGCATCTAAACTTTTCTCCCATTTTCAGTTGGGCCCGATTGACTTGTCCAACAGAATCGTCGTCTCTCCCATGTGTCAGTACATGGCTGAAGAGGGCCAGGCTAACGACTGGCATCTAATGCATTACGGTAGTTTATCTATCGGAGCTGGTGGCTTGTTGATTTTTGAGGCAACACATATTTCCCCCCAAGGCCGTATATCGCACGGGTGCCTTGGGCTTTATGATGAGGAAACGGAGCGTGCATTGGAGCGGGTGGTGACGTTTTGTAGGAATCATGGGCAGTCGAAGTTGGGTATTCAGCTCGCGCATGCCGGGAGAAAAGGGTCTGCAAAAACACCGATGATGGGAGGGGCAGCACTTCAGGCAGGTGAGAGTCCTTGGGAGACAATAGCTCCAAGTGCATTAGCGTTTACAGATGGTTGGCATGTGCCAAAAATGATGGGAACGGATGATCTTGCGAGGGTTAAAACTGAATTCGTTGATGCGGCTAAGAGGGCGGTTAACCTCGGGTTTGATGTGATAGAAATTCATGCGGCTCACGGTTATCTTCTTAATCAATTTACATCTCCTCTTTCTAATCAGCGCACTGACTCATATGGTGGAAGTAATTTGTCTAACAGGCTTAAATACCCTCTCGAGGTTTTTGATGCTGTTAAGTCAGTCGTTCCAGATCATGTTGCAGTAGGAGCCCGCATTTCCGGATCGGACTGGGTTGAAGGTGGTTTAAATCCAGAAGAGATGATCGCATTTGCGAAAGAGTTGCAAATAAGAGGGTGTGATTTTGTTGATGTGACATCGGGTCAGCTTGATTCCCGTCAGCAAATCGAATTCGCACCTGGATTTAATTTACCATTCTCGAAGAGAGTGAAGAGTGATACTTCGATGGCAGCTATGGGTGTCGGTATGATTACAACGCCTGCGCAGGCGGAAGAGGCGATCACTTCAGGTGCTGCAGATCTCGTCGCTATTGCGAGAGCAGCAATGGACGATCCTCGATGGTCATGGAGGGCTGCTCAAGAATTAGGAGTGGATATTACCTATGCGCCCAATTATCAGCGATGTCATCCTGGCGTTTGGAAGCGTTGAATCAATCTTGTTCAGTTAAATTGACAGGTCGTTTTTCCGATTCCTTCGATTTCCATCTCCAAGTTATCGCCGGACTGTATAGGAAACATGATGGATAATGAGCCAGATAGAATGACCTCCCCAGCTTTAAGACTCATACCTAGACTCCCTAACATATTGGCAAGCCATGCGACCGCGTTGAGTGGGTGATCGAGCGTGGCCGCTCCAGAACCTGTGCCTATTATTTCCCCGTTTTTTTTTAACACCATGCCGCAAGTCGCTAGGTTGATACCTTGGATGCTCCTTTGAGGAGAGCCAAGTACAAAGGCCCCAGCTGAAGCATTGTCAGCTATTGTGTCTTGAATTTTGATGTTCCAATTTTCGATGCGAGAGTCAACAATCTCAAAAGCGGGTAACACACAATCGGTTGCAGCTATCACTTGAGCCGTCGTGATACCTGGTCCCGTGAGGTCTTTTTTGAGTAGAAACGCGATTTCTCCCTCACCTTTGGGTTGGCAGAATATTTCGAAGGGCAGGCTTTGCGATTCTTTAAATTCCATCCCAGACATGAGGTGCCCAAAATCTGGTTGATTAACGCCCAACATATTCATGACGGCTTTAGCAGTAATCCCGATTTTCTTTCCGACAATTGACTCACCTTGTAAGAGTCGTCGGTTGATCATGTTCAGTTGAACCTGGTAAGCCTCTTCAATCGTAATGTTAGGTGTGGACTCTGTGATGGGTGTGATTTGAGTCGTATTGTCCCAGGCGTCGTATAGCTGCCTTCCTAAGTCATTTATGGTTTTTTCATCTAAACTCATTCTCAGTCTTGCCAGTTGCTGATATTTTGCACTATTTTATACTAGTGATTTTACTCGGATCTTTGGCCGTGAGCTTTGCGCGGCAATGATGTTTAATCCACACTTTTGATGATGGATACAATGTCAGGTTGTGACCAATCAATATCACCTACAATTTTGTAGACAATTTTATGATCTTGATTGAGAACTACCGTTGTTGGAAGTCCTATATCGATCCAAGGCCTGCTATTTTTAGCGCCAGGATCTATCAGTGTAATCTCCCCTTCGCCAATTTGAGCCCAAATTTTTTCTATCTGTATTTGTGACTCACCGTAGTTTACGAAGAGGACTGCAAACTTTTTATCAGGTAATTGTCTTTTAAGTGCTAAAAGCGAGGGGATTTCTTTTAAGCAAGGGGCGCACCAAGTTGCCCAAAAATTTAGAATAACCACTTTTCCTGAAAATTTTTCAAGACTCGTTGGTTCTCCATTTAGCGTGGCGACATTTAGGGGCGGGGGGATTGGATTCTCTCCCCAGGGCACGAATTTGTCTATTGGCGCGCTGACGGCGGTGGATACAAATAGCCCAAACACAAAAAAGCTAATTTTAAGCATATCTGAACCACAAAGGCCTGGATATTTCCCCTTCATTTTGATGCCCACCAAGAGTGGTTTTATAGTATTTTGTAAATTCAATTAAATGTCCCATGGGTTTGGTTTGTTACCTTCGAGGCCATACTTTTGGATTGCTTTTGCGAGTGTCTTTTTTTCAATTGCCCCATCTGCAACCAGTGCTTTTAGTGTTGCAAGGGTGATATGAAAGCGGTCGACTTCGTAGAAATCTCTCAAGGCCTTCCTTGTATCACTTCTTCCGTAACCGTCAGTGCCTAAGGTTACATATCGTCTAGGTACCCAGGTTCGGATGAGGTCGGGTACGGAACGCATGTAATCGGTTGTGGCGATGACGGGTCCCTTCGTGGCTTCAAGACACTGAGCAACCCAGGTACTTTTCTCTGCCACTTCAGGGTTGTACATGCTTTCTCGATCTATACTTAAGCCATCACGTCTGAGCTCGGTGAAGCTTGTAACGCTCCAAACATCTGTGGATACCTTCCAGTCATCTTGCAGCAGCTCTGACGCAGCCAAAACTTCTCGAAGAATTGTTCCTGACCCCAGCAATTGGGCATGTGCTGCTTTGGGTTTCGCCTCCTCTTTGATGCGATACATGCCCTTAATAATACCCTCTGAAGCGTTGTCAGGCATGGCTGGGTGGGGGTAATTCTCATTCATTACTGTGACGTAGTAAAAAACATCGTTCTGCTCTTCGAGCATTCGTCTCATACCGTCTTGAATAATAGTCACGACTTCATAACCGTAGGTGGGATCATAAGCTACACAGTTCGGTACGGTTGAGAACAAAAGGTGACTGGAGCCATCTTCATGCTGTAATCCTTCGCCGGATAGCGTGGTGCGTCCTGCCGTCGCACCGAGTAAAAATCCTCGTGCTCGAGAGTCTCCAGCCGTCCAAACTAGATCGCCGATTCGTTGGAACCCAAAGCATGAATAAAAAATATAGAAAGGAAGCATCGTGGTGCCGTGTGTGGAATACGACGTGGCCGCTGCTATCCATGACGATATTGCTCCTGCTTCCGTAATGCCTTCTTCTAGTATCTGACCATTTTTGGCTTCTTTATAGTAGAGCAGTTCATCCCGATCCTCAGGGTCATACAGTTGACCGAATGGGGAGTAGATCGCAACTTGTCTAAACAAGGATTGCATACCAAAGGTGCGCGCTTCGTCGGCGACAATGGGCACCACGCGGTTGCCAAGCTCTTTATTTTTTAATAACTGGGACAGCATTTGCACGAATACCATTGTGCTCGACTGTGCTCTTTCTCCCGTACCACCAGTGAGTTTTGTAAATTCTTCTAATCTTGGAGCAGTTATAGGTTTCGCGCGTCTGACCCTAGCAGGAAGGTAGCCGCCCAATTTCTCTCGTTGGCCATGCAGGTATTTCATTTCTGGACTTTCAGCCTCAGGAATATAGAACCGAAGGTTTTCTACGTCTTCGTCAGACAGAGGAATAGAGAAGCGATCTCTGAAGGCCAATAATGCATCATTCTCTAATTTCTTCTGTTGATGGGATGTCATTTTCCCCTGGCCCCAATGGCCCATGCCGTACCCTTTTTTGGTTTGGGCAAGAATAACCGTCGGCCTTCCTTTGTGATTGGCAGCGGCGTGGTAGGCCGCATAAATTTTAATGGGGTCATGCCCCCCTCGCTCGAGACGGTCAATATCCTCATCGGATAGATGAGATACGAGTTTTTGTAATTCTGGATATTTATTGAAGAATGCTTCGCGGTTAAATTGCCCATCTGTTGCTGCATATTTCTGTAATTCACCATCTACTGTTTCATGCAGTCTTTTGATGATGACGTTATCGTGATCCAGTGCGAATAAGGGATCCCAATCAGACCCCCACATTACCTTGACCACATTCCAGCCCGCACCTGCGAAAAGGCCTTCAAGTTCTTGAACAATAGAACTATTGCCGCGAACGGGGCCATCAAGTCTTTGTAAGTTACAGTTAACTACGAAAATAAGGTTATCGAGCCCTTCACGCGACGCCATAGAAAGACCCGCAATAGATTCTGGTTCATCCATTTCGCCATCCCCTACGAAGCACCATACTTTGCGGTCGCTATTGGAATGTATCTCTCTGTTTTCCAGATATCGCATAAATCGGGCTTGGTAGATTGCGGTAATTGCGCCTAGCCCCATTGATCCTGTTGGGAATTGCCAGAAGTCGGGCATGAGCCATGGATGGCAATACGATGATAAGCCTACTCCGCCAGTCTCTTGTCTATAGTTGGCAATATTCTCTTCGCTCAGTCGGCCCTCTACAAAGGCTCGGGCGTAAACACCTGGAGCGGAGTGGGGTTGAAAATAAACACAGTCGCCGTCTTGCCCAGCTTTAAAGAAGTGATTAAAGCCGACTTCAAAGAGATCTGCTGATGAGGTGTAGGTCGCAATATGCCCGCCCAAATCGGAATTCACGCGGTTTGCTCTTACAACCATGGCAAGTGCGTTCCATCTGATGATGGCGGAGAGTTTGGCCTCGGTATCTAGGTTCCCCGGGAATGGCGGCTGATCCGCCAGCGATATGGTATTTGAGTAAGGTGTGTTGAGGACTGGTGGCATAGGAACGCGTAAACGCCTTGCTTGCTCGAGAAGCTTCATCAGCAAAAAGGTCGCCCGCTCCCCACCTTCGATTGCGGTTAGTTGATTGAAGGCGTCAATCCATTCTTTCGTTTCGATGGGATCTAAGTCTTGGGGCAGTACACGCCAGAACGCGGATACATTCATTTGTTTTTGATTTGACGTGTCGGTCATCTAAAATTACCTCAGCTCATTTTTCGCAAAATTAAAATTTAGACGCTTATCATAGCTAATTTCTTTAAGCAGGTGATTCTGTTTGTGCTTATAAATAATGCTATTTACCGCATAAATATATTATAAAATGCATAAATACAAAATTTAATATCGTTTATTATGCTTGACTCAATTGATTGGGAGATTTTGCGACTCCTTCAAGACAATGCAAGGATTACAAATATTGACTTGTCCAAAGCCATTGGGCTTTCCCCCTCTCCGAGCTTAGCTCGCGTTAAAGCGCTCGAGCAGTCGGGGTATATCAGCCGGTATGTGTCATTGGTTGACTCATTGAAGGTTGGGCTGAAGGTGAGCGTGTTTATCAATGTCGCATTAGAGCGACAAGTTGAGTCTGCGTTGGAGCGATTCGAAGAGTCGATTCAGTCACGACCAGAAGTCATGGAGTGTTATCTCATGACAGGAGAATCTGATTATTTGCTGAGAGTCGTAGTAGCTGATATTCAGGCATTAGAGGACTTTATTTTGAATTTTTTGTCAAAAATACCGGGGGTTGGAAACATTAAATCAAGTTTTGCGCTCAAGCAAGTTAAGTACAAAACTGCTCTGCCATTGCCCGGAAAACATCACTCATGATTCAGCGTGTTGCAGTTTATTGTGGATCCAAAAAAGGGATTTCGGAACATTATCAATCCATGGCGACTGAGCTTGGTAAGGTTCTTGTCGATTCTGGTATTGAGCTCGTTTATGGTGGTGGTAAAGTTGGGTTGATGGGCGTTGTGGCGGATGCGGTTATTGCTCATGGTGGGCGGGTGACCGGTGTGATACCACATGGACTATGCGTGGATGAACTTGTACATCAAAACTTAACTGAGTTGGTGACGGTTGTGGGGATGCATGAGCGTAAGGCGAAGATGATTGATTTGGCTGATGCATTTATAGCGATGCCTGGAGGCATTGGCACGATGGACGAGCTCTTCGAAGTGTGGACTTGGTACCAATTAGGGATTCATTCCAAGCCGGTAGGAATTTTGAACGTAGAAGGATATTTCGACGGATTAATTGAATATCTGCATCAGATGGTGACGCAAGATTTTTTGAGTCAACGGCACCTGGATAGTTTGCACATTTCTCATTCTCCGTTTGATTTAATTAGCCAGATGCAAGTCAGTGAACGAGAGTTGGAAGCTATTTGGGTCGCTGACGAAAAATAAACTTAACGCGAGAACGTCTTATACAGCAGTGGAATCACAAATAAAGTCATTAATGTGGACACAGCCAGCCCCCACATAATTGCCGACGCAACCGGTCCCCACAATAGAGAGTTTCCGCCAAGACCTAATGCGAGTGAGAGTAATCCTGCGATTGTCGTGAAAGACGTAATCAAAATAGGAACAACGCGCCGACGTGCGGCGAAGACGATAGAGTGAACACTATTCATACCTGCTTTTCTGCGAGTGTTTGCGGCATCAATTAGAACGATTGCGCTATTAACAGAAATCCCAGTAAGGGCGACAATCCCGTACATCGTGTAAAGACTCAGCGGATTCTGCGTGATGATGAGGCCAATTACTACACCTATAAATGCTAAGGGAACCGTAACTAGAATCATCAGAGGTTGGAAATAACTTTTGAATTGCGTTCCTATCAGCAAGTAAATGAGACTGATACCGAATAAGAAAAGCAACAGCATGGCGTCTAGACTTTCCTGAATGTCATCCAACGCGCCAGAGAAATCGAGCGAGACGTTAGGGTGGTTTATCTTGATTTCCCCCCATTCATTTTTAATGAGATTATTAACTTGTACTTCGTTAATTTTTTCGCGATCAATATCCGCCTCAAGGGTAATGGTTCTTCGGAAGTTGTAATGTCGAATGCTCTCGCGTGACCTTCCTGTTTCGATATGTACTAATTCTCTCAACGCGACCTGTGCTCCGGAGGGGGTTGTGATCGATTGGGATAGAAGTTCATCTATTCCGGCTAAGTCATTTGATTGAGCTTTAACTCGAACCTCTATTTTTTCACCTTCCGATTGCATGAAGGTGACGATTTCACCATCGACGAATAAGCGGATTGATCGAGTAACCGATTGGGGATCCATGCCGATCCGATTGATTGATTCGTAATTCAGTTTTAAATTTAATTCGTTTCGCCCTGGACTATCATCACTGCTGATGTCAGATACTGATTCAACCGTTTCCAGAAAGCTTTGTAAGTGAGAGGTAACAGCTCTTAAATCTTCAAAATTATCACCTCGAATTTTGACGCTAACAGGTTTGGTGAGTGGTGGGCCTCCTGAGATGCGGGTAAACGTTACATTTGCTGGGCCATTGTTGGAGCCTACCTCAGCCCTCATGTCGTCAATCACTATGTCGACCTCCCTAAGATCACCCTCACGCGGTGTGAGGCTGACAATTACTTGGCCATAACGGTTTTCATAAAGCGGAGCAGTATCAGTATATTTGATGCCCGCTATTGAAGTGATGGCGCGTTCTTCTTCAGGAGAGACGTGGTTTCTAACTTTTTCTTCGATCTTTTTAGTCCATCGCATGGTTTCTTCTAGTGGAGTGCCAGAGGGCATATCAACGTTGACGTAAAAGATTCGGATCGGATCGAAAGCGAAAAATTGAATATTTACGAAGCCTGCTGCAACTGCAGATAGTGCGATGACAAAACTAAGTCCTGCAAGTGATAAAAATATTTTTGGACGTCTGATTACAAACAGCAGTGCTTTGCTATATCGGTGTCGTATCAAGCGCGTTTTACTTTCTCTAATGAGTTGAATGCGAGATTTGTTATTAAAGTTTAGCTTGAGTCCCATGATGTGCGCGGGCAGCATCCAAAACGCTTCAAATAAACTAAATGCAAGTGCCAGCGTCACAACAGCAGGTACCACGAGCATAAATTTGCCCACAATTCCAGGGAGCAGCATGAGTGGTAAAAAGGCCGCAACTGTAGTGAGTACAGACGTCAGTACAGGGGCGAAAACTTCACGTAGCCCTTCTATAGATGCTGTGGCCGCGTCCAACCCTCTGGAAATTCGATAGTAAATTGCCTCTACGACTACTACGGTGTCGTCCACCAACATGCCTAAAGCAATCACGACTCCGAGGAGTATGGATACGTTAAGTGTCCAACCAATGGCATAAATAACGGCGAAGGCTCCTGCAATCGAGAATGGAATGCCAAGGCTAAGCAAAATGGCCATACGTCCACCTAGAAAAGCCCAGGTTGTTGCTAGGACCAACAACAATCCCAAGCCGGCATTGATCTGCATCACGTTGATAGCTTCTTTAGTCGGAATGGTTTGGTCGTCGACTAAGTTAAGGCTGATGCCATTTTTAAAGAGAGTGGTATTTTTTTCATCGAGATATGCGCTAACGCCATCGACGAGCTCAATCGTATTCGTATAGCTTTTTTTTGTAACCGAGAGGAGTATGCCGTGTTGCCCGTTTTGACTGGCGAGTTGGATTGGCTTTTCTCTGGATGTCGAGACTGTAGCTACTGCTGATAGTGGGACGTAATCGGCATTTTGGATCAGCTTAACCGGAATGGACTTTAGAGATTCAGGATCATTTTTCTTACCCACTAATCGAACTAACCAATCTTGGTTGCCTACCGTAATGCCCCCAGCAGAAACGTCTCGAAACCATGCAAAGACCGAATCTGCGACATGGGTTGGAGATACTTGGTACGCTTCTAATTTTTTAGGATGAAATTCGACGAGTAACTCTGGATCGTGCAACCCAACGGCAAACACGTCATCAACACCTGGCAATCTTTCTAAATCGTCCCGTACTTGACGTGCAGAATTACGTAAAAGTTCGTCATCAGCCTGACCTACGACTAGAACCATTGCGGATGGAAAACCGTTGGATGTCGTGATTTCTATTATGCGTGGGTCACTGACTTCTGCCGGTAACTCCTGACTGGCCTTGTTTTGTATCTCTCGACGTAAATCGTTAATGCGTTTGTCAAAGGTTGCGCTGGAGAGATCCTGGAACCGGACCAGTATCGTTGAAATGCCCTCTTGGCTTCGCGATGAAACATAACGAATGTCCGAAACTTGTCGAATCGCATCCTCTAGCGGCTGCGTGACCAATTTCTCGACATCTTCGGTCGAGGCGCCTCTTAGACCGGTAGTGACATTGATCCAATTAAAGTTAATTTCCGGATCTTGTTCTCTTGGCATCGTGAGATAGCCGCCAATGCCCATGAGTATGACGATCGCAAACGTGAGATTTGCGATCACATGATTGGATAAGAATTGCTTAATCAGTGACATGACTTAACGCAGCATTAATAATTTACTGGTCACCAGAAATCGAAACAGGTTGACCGTCTTGCAGTCTATATTGACCTTGATGAACGACTAGAGTGTCGAGTGGAAGCTTAATGAATGCTGGGTTTCCCTCTGATGCATGAGGGAGCTCGAAGAAAGTGACTTTCTCGGCTGCATATATAAATACGCCTAGTGTGCCATTTCTTTGGACGACTAAGTCTACTGGCACATGGGGTTTATTAGTGCTCCACATTATGGTTCCAGCCGACCCTATCGGTGGTTTGTTTTTTAGAAACTTTAAACGAACAGTTTGATTACGGTCTTTCTCATTCACTACGGGCACGATTCGCTTAATTGTTACAGGGTAGGATTGTTCGCTACTAATAAAGGTAATTGACGAGCTCGCGCTTAGAGATTCAGCATCCCTTGGTTGAATCTTAGCTTCAATCTCTACTTTCTCAAGGTCGTTCAGTCGCAGTAGGGGAGAGCCTAGTGTGGTAATTTCGCCAACTTGGCCAAAACGTTCTCGAATGACCGATTTGAACGGTGCCCTAATTGAACATTTCCCTACGGATCGCTTCGCGGCCTCATACTGCGCTCGATAGAGGGCGACCAGGGATTGAGCGCTCGCAAAGTCGGTTTCTCTCACGTTCAAAGCTTCCGGAGAAATGAATCCTTTGGAGATTAATGTTTGCGCTCGGTCTAGCTGTCTTTTGCTGAGATCAAACTTAGATTGAGCCGATGTTAGATTTGCCCCCGCTTGTTGCAGTGCAATATTGTGATCTGTTGGATCCAGCTTGATTAAGACATCGCCTTTTTTAACCACTTGACCGACTTCTGCGTTGATGGCCAAGATCCTGGCGGACACTTCTGCAGATAGTTTACTGTCGTTTAGCGTCATGACGGACGCGAAGGCCGTTGTGCTTGGGTAGATCGCAATATCACCGAAACTTATTACAGCCACATTTGTAGATTCTGCATTCGTAGGGGAGAAGAACCCGCTCATAGAAAGTAGAAGAACACCCCCTGATAAATAGTTCACTAAGATCTTTCTTGCTGGCGCCATGAGAATATTTTCATTGTTCAAATTGCATTGTGTTGAATTGTTTTGATTCAGTTGTTACTTTTAATTAGGCGAGCATTTGTGCTTTGCAAAACTGATGGCATAAGTAATAAGGGTATTGGCTTTTTCTCTTTAGTGTTAGCATTCCCAAACTAATTTAAAACTAAAAAAATATTTAGTAAGAGGAGATATTATGAACGTTCTAACTCTCATGTGCATCATCGTCGTCGGTTATTGGGTGATTGGTATGACCTATATAGCAAGAAAATCAGATAAGGATTGGGAATAAGTAATTATTTAAATTCAATCTAGTCTCGTTTCAAACTAAATTTTAGAGAGCAAATAAGATATGGACACGTATATCGGAATGTGGGGATGGATTTGGGTAGTAGCGTTTTTAGTGCTATTCATTGGCATTGGTGTTTGGGGCATGAAAAAAACCAAAAATGACGAGGACTTCGCGGTGGCTCGTGGTGCATATGGCCCGATAACGTTGGCATTTGCTTTTGCAGCAACAATCGCCAGTGGGGCGACCTTCATGAGTGTGCCCGGAATGGCTTATTCGAAAGGTTTTGCAGCAATTTGGTATCCCGCAACCTATCCAATCGCTATTTACGTCGGGATGATTTTAGCGATCAAATTGATTAAGCGTGCCGGCGATAAGTTTCGTTCCAATTCATTGCCTGAATTCTTGGGGCAGCGGTACAACAGTAATTTTTTGAGAATTGCCTTTGCACTCGTCTCGATTTTGCTGGTCTACTACATTGCCGCTCAAATTGTTGCAGCAGCTACAATATTCGAGGTGTTGCTGGGTTTAAATTATCAGCATGGCATTTTAGCCAGTGTTGCAGTGATCGCCCTCTACATTACGATGGGGGGTTCTCATGCCGACATCATGACTGATGGGATACAAGGTGTGATGATGGTTTTGATCGCGCTTATTATTGGTGTGATATTTTTTATGGGTGTCGGTTTCGAAGGTACGGGCCCATCGCTCATTAACGACGCACTGGTTAAGCAAGACCCGAGTTTGGGTTGGGATAACTACTTCAAAGAGGGCGATATACTGTTCGGTAGTTTCTGGGTGATCTCATTAATTTTCGTTGCGCACATCCCGTTCGCTATGAACCCACATATCGGCAAGTTAGCGTTTGCGCTCAAAGACCCCAAACAAATTCGCACATTCATGCTGATCGCCATTCCGGTCGGTTCCATCTTGGGCTTTACTGTTTTAGGTGGACTGCACGCTCGAGCATTATTTGGTGCGGACATCAGACCTGACGCGGCTATTCCTGTTTTGTTCACACAACTCTTTCCTCCATTTTTTGCTGGACTATTAGGAGTGGGTGTGTTGTCAGCCATTATGTCGACCTCCGATGGGCTATTCATCTCCATCGCGGTTATCTTCAGTAACGATCTCTATAAAAAGACCTTCGCGCCAATCATACACAAGCACAAATCCAAAGAGCAGATTGAGCAAATAGCACTCAATACTTCTCGAGTTGCCATTGTTTTAGTTGGCGTGGTGGCTTGTTGGCTAGCGTGGGAACCACCGCAGTTTTTGGCGGTATTGCTGTGGATGGGGGTTGGTGGCATTCTCTCTGGGGCGACGGGACCTCTCTTGATTGGTTCTTTGTGGAAACGGGCTACTAAGTCTGGGGCGATTGCATCATTCTTGGTTGGCGTGATTGGCTTCGGAGCCAGCGTCATCTATTGCTTTGTGCTCAAAGATGTACCCTATAAAAATCCATTTGTGATTGCGGGCCTAAGTATTATTGCGGCAGCTGTCACGATGATCGTCGTGAGTCTATTAACAAAACGGCTGCCACAAGCACACGTTGATGATATGTTTGGTGAGTCAGCGTAAAACTTGAAATGACTGATTTAGTATTGTTAGATTAGGAAGGGAGTATGAGGTGATTAAGGATCAGTTCTCTATGTCTTCCTTCCGACTTGACGGTCGTGTAGCCCTGGTAACAGGGGCAGGCCAAGGTCTCGGGGCATCGATTTCCATAGCCTATGCGAAGGCCGGCGCGTCAGTTGTCCTACTTGGACGGACCGAAAGCTACCTACAAGAAACTGCTGATTTCATACGTCAAGATGGCGGTGAGGCCTCTGTAATCGTCTGCGATGTGACCGACGATCAAAAATTGCGTAGTTCGATAGGTGGGTTATCGCGTTTAGATATTCTGGTTAATAATGCGGGTACAAATTTTCCAGAACCTTTCCTTGATGTCAGCGACGATCATTTAGATACCATGCTTAATTTAAATGTAAGGGCCTGTTTTGTGGCTGCCCAGTCAGCAGTCCAAGTGATGTTGAGGTCTGCAGATTTAGATGAAAAAGGTGCATGTGTCGTTAATATGTCCTCTCAGATGGGGCATGTAGGCTCCCCCAATAGAACTGTTTATTGCATGACCAAGCATGCGATTGAGGGGCTTACTAAAGCGATGGCGGTCGAGTTGGCTGATAAAAATATCCGTGTGAATAGTATTGGCCCAACATTTTCAGAAACACCTATGGTTAAGCGTATCGTCGACACACCGGAGAAGAAAGAGTTCGTCACTTCTAGAATACCCATGGGTCGTTTGGCCAAACTGGAGGATGTAGCAGCAGCAGCTGTTTATCTCGCGTCACCGGCAGCGTCCATGGTTACGGGCACCCACTTACTTGTTGATGGAGGTTGGACCGCTCAGTAGACGATCTAAGATTAGTTAGGCCCTTCATCCAGAAAAGGCAACACGTGTCCTAGAATTTCTTCTGGTTTTTCTTCTTGCATCCAGTGACCGCAGTCATCAATTACACCGCCGTTAACCTGTTTGCTCACGCGCTTCAGCGATTCGTAGGTTTCTATTCCGCGACCAAAAGCGCTGCCCCCACCTAATGCTAGAACTGGCATCGTGAGCTGGCCATTTTTTTGTATCAATTTTTCGTTGTAGCGCACATCCTCATCAAGTGCACGGTAATAGGCAAAGCCAGAGCGAAGTGTGCCAGGTTGTTTGTAAGTCCTTAAGTATTCAAGCTGATCTTCATGAGAAATTGCGTTTGATTGGTATCCATAGTTGTTATAGAACCAACCAAAATAAATCTCTTCTCTGCCAGCTACTAGCGATTCCGGCAAGTCGGCTGTTTGGTGGAAGGCGTGATGCCAGCGTTTGCCATGTTGGGAGAAGGTTCCACTGCCGTCTCCTGGTACAGCGGTATCTAACATCACTAATTTTTTAATGTGTTCTGGGTTTTCTGAAGCAAGAACAAAGGCAACCGGTCCACCCAAATCGTGGGCCATCAAAAAGTATTGGTTGATGTTGAGGTGTTCGTGAATCAAACGTCGAATGTCCTCAGCGATATTGGCTTTCTCGTATCCCGTTAACGGTCGGGAGGAATCACCAAGACCTCTAAGGTCTGGCGCAATAATCGAATATTTTTGTGACAGTATGGGTATCATTTCGTGCCAGGAATACCAACTTTGAGGCCAACCATGCAGCAATACCAAGGGAAAGCCTGAACCTGCGGTCACATAGTGTAATCTAGCGTCTCTGGTCTCGAAGTGGTGATGCGTCACATCAATCATTTTTGTAATCCAAAGAAGCTATTCTGTTAAAAAAAAATCACTTAGCGCCTTAGTGGTTTGTTCTGATTTCTCCTCGGCTAGGTAGTGTCCGCAATCAATCCCGAATCCTTGAACCTCAGTAGCCCATGACCGCCAAATTTTAAGCGTGTCGTACCACAGTTCTAGTTTCGCTTGTTTTCCCCACAGCGCTAATACGGGGCAAGTAATTTTATGGCCAGCCTTCTGGTCGGCTAAATCATGTTCACAATCAATGGATATGCCGGCGCGGTAATCTTCACAAATGGCACGAACGGTTTCAGGGTTTTTAAAACATTTGAGATAGTCGTCGACAGCTGTTTTCGCAAAGAAGTCTCTTGACGACCGGTTGGTATGCCAACGCCAGAACCATTCAGGTGTTTGGTTTATTAGGGTCTCAGGTAATGGGCTGGGTTGAGCCAGGAAAAACCAGTGGTAGTACCCTAAGCTAAATTCTGAATTGGAGCGTTGGAACGATTCCAGCGTAGGAATGATGTCAAGAACGGCGAGTTTTTTTATAGCGGCTGGATGATCTAGAGCCATTCGGTAGGCGACTCGACCGCCTCGGTCATGTCCGGCAACGCTGAACTGTGCAAATCCAAGTTCTCGCATGACCGCAACCTGATCGCTAGCCATGGATCTTTTGCTGTATGCCATATGGTCTTTAGATGAGGGAGGTTTGGAACTTTCGCCATATCCAGTTAAATCAGTGGCGACAACGGTAAAACGTTTACTGAGTTCGGGAGCGACTAGGTGCCACATCACATGCGTTTGCGGATTGCCATGCAACAACAGTAGGGGGGGGCCACTCCCTCCTACTCTTAGTCGTATCGAAACATCGTTAACTTCGATCGTTTTTAATTGAAATCCTTCAAACATAGTGTGATTTATGCTCCCATCTAAGAAGGGTCGATGACGCCTTTCCCCGAGTTTTGCAGATCAAATAGCTCGTAGGCCTCTTTTGCTTGATCTAACTTCCACTCATGCGTGAAGAGGGCGTCTAGCGAAATTTCTTTATCAGCCACATACTCAGCACATTTGGCTTGCCCAACTTTTGAGAATGTCCAGGAGCCAATGATCGTGACCTGACGCCTCAACATATCGTTACTGACATTCAGTGTCACGATATCCCCTTCACCCACAAAGCAAGCTTTACCCCAAGTGCGCACGCACTGCACCGCTTGAGCGCGTGCGGCAGGAGCCGATGAACAGTCCAGTGAGGCATGTGCACCACGACCGTGTGTTGCGTCGCGGATCGCCTGAACTACATTTTCTGTTTTGGCAGGGTTAATCAGTACGTCAGCTCCAAATTCCTTTGCTCGTTGAAGCCGCTCTTCACTCGTATCAAGGGCGATTACTCGGGAGCCCATTTTTGAGGCAAGGAGGGTGGCAGACAACCCCACAGGACCTTGGCCAAAAACCGCTATTGTCTGATCGCCCATCAGTTCCAGTCTTTGTAATGCACCCCATGCTGTACCCGTACCGCAGGAGATTGCAGCTCCTGATTTAAATGAGAGTTCGTCAGGCAGTGCTACCAGCGTCCTGGCGGGACATTTCATATATTTAGCGTGCGCCCCATGCCCGGTTGCCCCGAATACTTCCTTGACCCCATCAATGCACAGCTGTTCCCATCCCGTTGAGCAATGATCACATGAACCGCAACCTCGGTAGTGGTGCTGCATAACTCGCATACCTTCCTTGGCAACATTTTCTGGCACCCCTTCACCAACGGCTACAACTATTCCACATGGTTCGTGACCCGCAATGATGGGTCCATCAATATCGCCCAGACCAAGGGAGGAGGCCCCTCCCTCTGCTCTATAGAACTTCAGATCACTGCCGCACATGCCAGAGGCTTTAATCTCTAAAACAACCTCACCAGGCCCTGGAGTTGGGTCCGGAAAATTTAAGATTTCTAGTTTTTTACTGCCGGGGAAAACGATGCCTTTCATAATGAATCTCCCTAAAGAATATGTGTTGTTATTTGAGGACGAATGGATTGCCAGTTTTAGCGCCTGTGTTGATCCAAACGCTCTTTGTTTGCAGGTACTGATAAATCGCTTCAATACCACTTTCTCGACCCACGCCGGAATCTTTGTAACCTCCGAATGGAGACATGTAGCTTACTGCGCGATACGTATTTACCCAAACTGTTCCTGCTTGAATTTTTTCTGACATCCTGATGGCTCGACCAATGTCGCTGGTCCAAACACCAGAGCCCAAACCGAATCGAATATCGTTTGCTATTTTTACTGCTTCCTCTTCGTCTTTGAATTTAATTACAGAGAGTACAGGTCCGAATACTTCTTCCTGTGCGATTCTCATGTCATTCGTGACGCCTGTGAATACAGTCGGCTCGATGAACCACCCCTCACCACATTCTGGTCGGCTGGCCGGTGTGCCACCAAGGGCTAGATTAGCACCTTCATTTTTAGCCACATCAATATAGCTAAGAACTTTATCGTACTGTGGTTTTGTGGTGATTGGTCCTACCTGTGTTTCGGTGCTCATCGGATTACCCATGCGAGCAGTTTTTGCGAGCGAAACGAGTTTTTCTACGAATTCGTCGTGAATGCTTTCTTGGAGAAGTAAACGCGACCCAGCAATGCAGGTTTGCCCAGTTGCCGCAAATATGCCTGATACTGCTCCGTTAACCGCATCTTCTAAGTTGGCGTCATCAAAAACGATATTAGGAGATTTCCCTCCAAGCTCGAGTGTGACGCGTTTAAATGATTTCGCAGCTATTTGATTGATGGCTCTTCCAGTGGCGTCAGAGCCAGTGAACGCGATTTTTCGAACGAGTGGATGCGAGGTCAGTGGTTCACCAACGTCTTTACCATACCCTGTAACCACATTAACAACGCCGTCGGGAAAGCCTGCCTCTTTAATGAGTTTGACAAACTCTAAGGTAGATGCCGATGTAAACTCTGAGGGCTTGATTACGACCGTGCATCCGGCCGCTAGCGCTGGCGCAAGTTTCCATGCCAGTAACAAAAGTGGTGAATTCCAGGCGGTGATTGCCGCTACAACGCCAAGAGGTTCATGGCGTGTGAAGTTGAAGTAACCTTTCTTATCGAGAGGAATCACTGAGCCTTCAATCTTATCGGCTAGGCCGCCAAAGTAATAAAACCACTGAGGGACGTAATTAACTTGACCTTGCATTTCTGCGAGTAATTTTCCGTTGTCTTGCACTTCCATTTCTGCAAGTTTTTGGGCGTCCCTAGCGATCAGATCACCGAGTCTATGAACCAGCATGCCACGCTGACTCGCGGTCAACTCTGACCAGGGACCGCTGGTAAATGCTTTATGTGCTGCCTGTACAGCTCGATCCACATCTGCTGGGCCACCTGCAGCCACCTGCGACCAAACTTTTCCAGTGAAAGGATCAAAGCTATCAAACCATTCGCCTGAAGCCGCCTCGACAAAATCACCATCAATGTACATCTTGAATTGTTCCATTCCCATCTCCTGTTTTAATTATCTTGAATGACTTTTAACGGACACCCATTTGTTTTTCTTTATTTCTTACTAGAGCGCTGATCGCTGCATTAAATGGCGTTTCGACACTTACTTCTAGTCCAACATTCGGTATCGCACCGTTAATGGCATCAATTTCAGACATACGACCAGATAAGTGATCGAGCAGCATCGAAGGTTTGGCGTTTGGTATTTTTGAGCCGAAATTTTTAACGTAATCGATAGGGTCATCGATTCGAACATTAATGTTTTTGGCCACGGCAACGTTATGAGCTTCCCGCGCACAATTCGATGCGCAAATCCATGCGTCTGAATCTTCCATCACCTCTCCGATAGTGAGACCGGTTATCGCACAAGTCCCCGAGAAGCACACGTTGCAGATTAGTTTTTCCCAGATCAGTTGGTCAATATCATCAAAGCACTCTACGCGGAATCCGCCGGACTCCCACGTTGCCGCAATTGTTCGCAGTCTATCGGTCACTGGCCCTGAAAATTCACCCAGCCGAACGAGTTCCCAGCCATTGTGGTGGGCGTAACCTGGCTCTTTAATGGACGCGCCGAAGCCGCCAACGACACCAACTGCTACGTTTTCAAATCCGAGTATTTTCGCTGCGGTTTCAGGACCTCCCAACCCATTTTGAATCGAGAGTACTGCTGTGTTAGCACCCATCAACGATACGGCTGACTGCGCGGCGGCCCCTACATGCATTGCTTTGGTCGCGATGATGACTAGGTCACACTCTCCAACGTCAGTTGTATCTGTTGTGGCATTTAGTTTGACGATTCTGGATCCAGATGCACCCTCTAAGCGTAAACCATTTTTTTTGATCGCTGCGACGTGATCTTGCCATGAATCAACTGCCCACACGTCATGACCTGCATCAGCCAATAGTGCGGCGTAGACGCTGCCCATCGCCCCGCATCCTAATATTGCGATTTTCATAGTTTCCCCTTCGACCTACTGATTGAAGTGTAAGCGTAATGGTTGGTGGCGCTAGCCTAAATCAAACGCTTGCATTCTCTGCGTAGATCTCAACACAATTACCTTCAGGGTCGAGCACTTGAAAGGATGTGAATTCAGGGCCAATTTTGAGAGGCTTGTCGAACCGGTCTCTCCATTCATGCAGTTTGGCCATATTTCGGACTTTAAATCCGAAATGAAGCATTGAAGGTTGGTTGATGGGGGTACCTTGTTGGAACGCTATTAAGACCCCATCACCTCTGACCACATGTTGATCTGCTGATAATTCAAAAGTTTCAGCGTACCATTTCGCCATATCATGGGGTTTTTCAGATGGGATGTTGGCATGCTCTAATCGGAAATCAGACATGATGTTTTCCTCTATTTATAGTTATAACTGGCTGGCAAAGATTCGTTAGTCGCTTTTGGTGACTGTCTACTTTGAAGCCGAAATAATTCCAATTTTAAATTGATCAAGTATCCTACAACGATGGAAGCCTATCTGTCCAAGAAAACTAAGAGCTAATTGTATTGAGCTTGATTCTCTGGTTGTTCCGTAGCGAGTGATTATTGAAATTTTGGTTTTCTTTTTTCTAGAAAAGCATGCACGGCCTCATGGTGATCGGCGGTTTTGTGAGCAATGGATTGAAGATTGGCTGAAAGCTCGAGCAAGCTGGCTAAGTCCTGTCTTTGCCCCTCCCTTAAGAGCTTCTTAGTCATTCTAAGGACTAGACTGGGATTTGCCGATATGCGTTCAGCGAGCGAGTTAGCTTCTGCAAGTAGTGTTTCCGGGGTTGTTAATTGAGAAATTAGGCCAATTTTTAGGGCCTCTTCAGCATCAACGCTATCGCCCGTAAAGCTCATTTCTGCTGCTTTCGACATACCCACAACTCGAGGCAGGAACCACGCCCCACCATCTCCCGGAATGATGCCGATTTTTACAAAGCTCTCAGCAAAACTTGCATTGTGAGACGCAATGCGCATATCGCACATACAGGCTAAATCACATCCGGCACCAATGGCTGGCCCGTTGACTGCGGCAATTGTAGGAACCTCAAGGTTATAAAGTGCCAATGGGATGCGTTGAATGCCTTGACGATAACTTTCTCTAATGAGTTCACTCGATAGATCATCATCGAGCATTTTTTTCATATCTTTTAGGTTGCCGCCAGCAGAAAATGCGGTCCCATTTCCAGTGATGATGACGGCTTTAATTTTTTTATTTGAGTCAATCTGATTGCAGATGCTGACAAACTCATCAGCCGCGGTATTACCCGTCAGAGCATTACGAGTTTCTGGCTCATTCATCGTCAAGGTTACGATGGGCCCGTTTTCTTGAATATTTAGGAATTGAGACATTCGGTATGTTCTAAATGGATTGAATTATTTGAGGTTTACGCAAAGGAGTTGGCAATCGCTTTTCCGACATCAGAGGTTGCAGCTGAACCTCCAAGATCAGGAGTGACAGGACCAGAAACCAAACAAGCCTCAATACTATCGGTGATCGCTTTAGCGGCAGTGTGCTCGCCAAGATGATCTAGCATCATCGCGCCGGACCAAATTTGAGCGATTGGATTTGAGATGTTTTTGCCATAAATATCAGGAGCTGAACCATGCACAGGTTCAAATAAAGACGGAAAGTTTCGCTCAGGATTAATGTTTGCGGATGGTGCTATGCCAATGGTTCCTGCTGTGGCTGGTCCAATGTCTGAGATGATATCGCCAAACAAGTTAGAAGCGACGATAACATCGAATCGCTGAGGATTTAAAATGAGTTGGATCGTGAGGCCATCAATGTGATATTGGTCTGAAGTGATGTTTGGATGCTCATCCGACACTACTTTAAAGCGTTCATCCCAGTAGGGCATGGTGATCGCAATACCGTTTGATTTTGTAGCTGATGTTACATGTTTCCTATCTCGCTTTTCCGCTAATCCGAATGCGTATCGCATGATTCGGTCTACACCTTTTCGCGTAAAGACTGACGTTTGCGTGACCGTCTCTCTGTCGGTGCCTTCGAACATTCTGCCGCCGATGGAAGAATATTCACCTTCTGTATTCTCACGAACAACCAGATAATCGATGTCACCTGGTTTGCGATCGGCTAATGGACACTTCACTCCTGGGAGGAGTTTAACTGGGCGCAAGTTTACGTATTGGTCAAATTCCCTACGATATTTAATTAAAGAATCCCACAATGCTATGTGGTCCGGTACTGCTGCGGGCCAACCATTTGCGCCAAAGAAAACACAGTCATGTCCTCCGATGTCCTCTCGCCAAGAGGGGGGCATCCACCAACCGTGTTTTTCGTAGTTATCGCAGCTCCAATCAAATTCATCAAATTTGAGTTCGAAGTTGTATTTTCGAGCGACAGCATCTAATACCCGCAACCCCTCAGGCATGACCTCTTTTCCAATACCGTCTCCGGCAATCACTGCAATTTTGTAAGACTTCATAGGGGGTGTCCTTATACGATTCTTATTTGGTTTATAGTGATCTTTTGGAGATCGGCGATAGATTCATTTTAAACCGCTTCTGGGGTTTAAGACAAAAAATAAACATGGTCGCGCCGCATGAACAGTGCGGGTATCCAATCAATTAACGGTATTAAATACAAAGGACTTGAGATGCCAGAACTTATGCGAGCAGTAGAAGCTGTCGATTTTGCAATTGATGATTTGCGTCTTTGTGAGAGAGCTATGCCCTCGGTGAGGGATGGAGAAGTCTTGATTAAGATAGAGGCAGCTAGTCTTAATTATCGTGATCTGGCAATTCTTGATCAAAAATTCATGCCGCATTTAAATCTGCCATATGTCCCGTGCTCCGATTGTTCGGGGCAGGTGGTCAAGGTTGGAGGTGGGGTTACCCGTTTTAAGGAGGGGGATCGAGTAATTCCGGTCTATACGCAAGGGTGGTATAGCGGAAAGCCGACGCAGCAGCAGCGCACGACAAAGACGCTTGGTGCGCCGCTCTCAGGAGTGTTGCAAGAGTATATCGTGGTGCCAGAACAAGAGGCGGTTATAGCCGCTGCTACTCTGACTGCTAAGGAATGTGCAACGCTTCCGATCGCAGCCCTCACTGCATGGAATGCCCTTGAGCAGGGCGGAATTAAGTCTGGAGACACGGTGCTCGTTCAAGGAACGGGTGGTGTGGCTTTATTTGCGTTGCAGTTTGCAAAAATGGCCGGAGCCAAAGTAATACTGACATCGTCTAGTGACGAAAAACTTAGTCAAGCGAAGCAGTTGGGCGCTGATGTCGGGATTAATTACAAGACGCACAGCAATTGGGGGGCACTGGCCAAAGAGGCAACCGGAGGCAGAGGAGTAGATATTGTCATTGAAACAACGGGTTACACTTTATCTGAATCATTGTCGGCAGTCTGTTTTGGTGGGTTCGTCGGAGTGATTGGCTTCGTGGGAGGCCATGAGGCGACGATTTCCGTGAAGTCTCTGCTGGGTCCTTTCATTCGCATGCAGGGGATCGCGGTTGGATCACGACTGCAATTTGAAGCTATGGTACGCGCTATCGACTATCATGGAATTAAACCTGTTATTGATTCGAGTTTTCTTTTAAAAAATGCTGCAGACGCATTTAGACATCTCAAGTCTGGCAAACATGTCGGAAAGATCGTTATAGAGATTTAACATAAATTTTGGTGCCTTGGCTATGACCCTTGAAAACCACTGGAGCAACACGGTATTCAATCTGATCTGCGAGCAGGACATTTCTATCGTGAGTTTTGTCCCTGACGCAGGTCTGTCTCAGTTGATTGATTTATGTGTGGCGTATGAAGGTATCCAGACCGTTCGATTGACTTCGGAGGAGGAAGGTGTTGCTTTGGCAATGGGAACCTGGCTTGGTGGAAAAAAAAGTTTATTATTAATGCAATCCAGCGGGGTCGGAAATTGCATCAATATGCTTTCTATGTTGAACACTTGTCAGGTGCCGCTTCCAATGATGGTGACCATGCGTGGTCATTGGGGTGAGTTTAATCCTTGGCAAGTACCGATGGGTCAGGGCGCAGAGAATGTGTTGAAAGAGATGGGTGTGACAACGTTTCGAGCGCAAGAAAATGATGAGGTCGCAAAATGCGCTGAAGGTGCTATACGATTTGCCTTCAATACTTACAGACCGACTGCCGTACTAATTGATCAAAGGGTTTTAGGTGCAAAAACTTTTGGTCGTTGATTCAGTCTTTAAGTGGAAACTTAAATTGCCAGAAGGATCCGGATGACATTATTAAATCGTAGACAGGTGGTTGAGCATTTATTGCAACCCAGAGGCGACCTTCTTGTTGTAGCGGGTTTAGGTGCGCCTGCTTGGGATATCACGGCGGCTGGTGATCACCCCTTAAACTTCCCAATGTGGGGTGGAATGGGAGGAGCAATAGCGACGGGACTTGGGCTTGCATTGGCTCAGCCGACCAAGCGCGTGTTGGTGATCACTGGAGATGGTGAATTATTGATGGGGCTCAATTCACTTGCCACGATCGGCGTGAGTCAGCCTACGAATCTTGCGATTGTTGTGTTAGACAACGAAGTTTATGGCGAGACAGGAAAACAAAAAACGCATACTGGATTTGGCGTTGATTTGGCAGCGGTTGCAACTGCATGTGGATTTACAAATTCTTCTATAATTACGGACGTAAATGAACTTGCTTCTCTTAAAAAAGAAGTCTACGGTTCTGGCTTAATGTTTGCTCAAGTTAAGGTTGATTCTAAATCAGACGAACTAGTGCTCCCACCTAGAGATGGTGCGCTGTTAAAAAACCGATTTAGAGAAGCGTTACTTGGTGATCAATGCCACTTCTCTAACTGAGGCGTTCGTCTTCTGAGCGCTATAGTTTGTCCGTAAATCTGAATTCGTCAGGAATAACATAATATGCGTCCACTAGAAGGAATAACAGTTGTCGCGCTTGAGCATGTCATAGCGGGACCATTCTGCACTCGGCAGTTAGCGGATTTGGGAGCCCGCGTCATCAAGATAGAAAGACCGGGTGGCGGTGATCCCACGCGGGCATATGATGATCGTGTAAATGGCCTGGCATCCCACTTTGTGTGGACGAATCGCTCCAAAGAAAGTATCACGCTTGACTTGAAGCAACCGCAAGGTCTCGAGGTGGTCCACAAATTATTGCAAGGTGCGGACGTACTGTTACAGAATCTCGCGCCAGGGGCCTCAGAGCGGATGGGCTTTTCTTACGAGCAATTGAAAGACCGCTATCCTCAGCTGATAGTTTGCGATATATCCGGATACGGATCAGACGGCCCCTATCGAGACAAGAAAGCTTACGATCTTTTGATCCAAGCCGAGTCGGGTCTGCTGTCCGTCAGTGGTTCGGAGGACGCGCCTGCTAAAGCAGGATGTTCCATCGTGGATATTTCCGCCGGAATGTATGCATTCAGTAATATTCTTGCAGCTATTATTCGTCGCCAAAAAACAGGCACTGGGTGCCGTATAGATATTTCAATGCTTGAAACTATGGCGGAATGGATGAGTTTCCCTCTGTACTACGCTTACGATGGGGCGGAACCTCCTGCGAGAGCCGGAGCCGCGCACGCGACAATCTACCCTTACGGGCCATTCACAATCGGTGATGGAAATACGGTTATGTTAGGACTTCAAAATGAGCGCGAATGGGCTATTTTTTGCGATCAAGTACTGCAACAACCTGAACTTAAAACGGACTCGCGGTTCTCATCAAACACAAAGCGATCAGAATTTCGTCATGAGCTACGTGTGATCATCATTGAAGTGTTTTCACAAATGACTTTAGCTTCGGTTACAGAGCGTTTGGACGCCGCAAAAATTGGAAATGCTTCGATGAACTCAATGCAACAAGTTTGGAATCATGCGCAACTCGCGGCGCGTAACAGGTGGACATTAGTCGACTCATCGAATGGGCCGGTAAAGGCGATGCTCCCTCCAGGTGTCCCGAAAGAATTTTCACCTCGGATGGATCCTATCCCAGAGGCAGGTGAGCACTCAGAGAAGATCCTATCCGAATTTGGATACAGTAATAGCGAGATCGATGAGCTCAAAAGTTTTGGTGTTATTTGATCAGTTCTGATTTGAGAGTCTAGTAATAAACTTATTTTTCTATATTAAGAGAGTGGAGTGAGTAATGTCAGCAGTAGATAATAAATCGTATCTAAACTTGATTAATGGCAAACTTGTGTCGGCTCAAAACGGTCGATCCTTGGATATGATCGATCCGTGTAACGGCAAGACATTTGCAACCATACCCGATAGCGATGAGGCGGATATCAATGCTGCGGTCAGTGCTGCTCAGACAGCTTTAGATGGCGATTGGGGACGTATGGCCCCAGTTGAGCGCAGTCGAATCTTGCACCGTTGGTCTCAGCTTATTCTGGAGAATTTTGAAGAGTTAGCCAGTCTTGAATCTCGAGACACAGGAAAACCGATCACGGCCGGTCGTGCTGATATCACCGCAACTGCTCGATATTTTGAGTTTTACGCCGGCGCTGCCGATAAGTTACATGGTCAGGTGATTCCTTATTTAGACGGTTACAGCGTCAATGTGCACCGAGTGCCATATGGCGTAACTGCTCACATCATTCCTTGGAATTATCCTGCTCAGCAGTTTGGGCGGAGTGTAGGGCCTGCTCTAGCCGTTGGTAATGCTGCTGTGGTTAAACCGTCTGAAGACGCTTGTCTGACCACGTTGTTGATGTCGCAACTCGCACTGGAGGCCGGTCTTCCAGCAGGGGCGCTCAACATCGTTGCTGGATTAGGGGAGAGTGCCGGGGCGGCTTTAGCGAATCACCCACATATTAATTTCATGAGTTTTACGGGTTCGCCGCGCGTCGGTACCTTGGTTCAGCAGGCGACCGCAAAGCACTTCGTAGGGTGCACGTTAGAGTTGGGAGGGAAGTCTCCTCAACTCATATTCGCAGATGCGGATTTAGATAAAGCATTACCGACTGTTGTGAAGGCCATTATTCAACACGCGGGACAAACATGCTCCGCTGGAAGTCGCATATTGGTCCAAAAAGAAATCTACAACGAATTTATGGCACAAGTTGCAGAGTTGTTCGCGAAAGTAAGAGTCGGTACACCAGAGATGGATCTGGATTGTGGTCCAGTAATGAACGTGCGACAACAATCCCTTGTTGATGGATTTAGAACCGATGCGATCAAGTCAGGTATCGAACTACTCGCTGAGGGTGTGTTTGCTGATGGGCTTGATCAGAATGGTTTTTGGGTGAAGCCGGCACTCTTTGGAAATGTGCCTCGTGATCATCGGTTAGCGTGTGATGAGGTTTTTGGTCCAGTTCTCTCGGCCATCCCTTTTGATGATGAACTTGATGCCATAAGACTGGCTAATGCAACTGATTACGGTTTAGTTGGTTCAGTTTGGACGAAGGATGGAAACCGGCAGCAGCGAGTCGCAAAACGAATGAACTGTGGACAAGTATTCATCAATAACTATGGTGCTGGGGGTGGTGTGGAGTTACCTTTCGGTGGGATGAAGAAAAGTGGTCATGGGCGAGAAAAAGGTTTTATAGCGCTTGAGCACTTTACGACCACAAAAACGATAGTTCATCATCACGAATAGATGATGAACTTGTTGTTATGAACGTTAGATATTGATTTAATGGAATCTAAAAATTCATATAGCGATTGGATTGGGCGCACTGAGACGGCTCTGGATAATGTGGATGAGTCACGTGTTGCAAAGATGTATGCGACGCTTAACATGACTGCCCCGCACCAACTCATGGGTCGGCAGTTGCCAAGTTTATGGCACTGGATGTTTTTTTCGGGCGTTGTGCCCTTCTCTGAGTTGGGGAGCGATGGGCATCCTGAACGGGGTGGGTTTTTACCCCCAGTCGATCTGGCCAGGCGTATGTGGGCGGGTGGGCGATTAGAGTTTACTAGACCACTCGTGGTAGGACGGGCGATTCGTCGGGAATCTTCGATTAAAAATATCGTTTGCAAAAGTGGGCGGAGTGGAGAAATGGTCTTCGTAACAGTCGCACATCAGATCCTAGATGAGGACGGGGTATTAATCGATGAAGAACACGACATTGTGTACCGTGATCTAGTGCCACGAGACGCGCCTTCTCCAAAGTTTAAAATAGCCGATGAGTTGTCTGATTTTTCGAAAGAGGTTTCCCCTGATTCTGTGACCCTTTTCCGATACTCTGCGTTGACCTTTAACGGCCATCGAATTCACTATGACCGCAAATACTGTTTGGAAGAGGAGGGCTACCCAGGTCTGGTATTTCATGGGCCGCTGACGGCAACCTATTTGGCGCAGCTGCTATTGTCTCAAAATGAAGATTTATTCCTTACTGGTTTTCAATTTCGTGCGGTCAAACCTTTATTCGATACGCATAATTTTATGACTCATGGTAAGAGACAAGGGACAGGCACTTATAATTTGTGGGCTACAGATCACCAAGGTCATATTGCGATGGAAGCGCGAGCGACGTGTAAGGCTTAACCGAGTTGTATTAATTAAGAACGGAATTAGATATGAGTATTGCTGAAGATCAGTATCAAGAAATTAGAGATGGTGTCCGCGCGGTTTGTGGACAGTTTCCCGATGAATATCATCGATTGATTGATTCAAAAAGGACTTACCCCGAGGAATTTGTTAACGCACTAACGGCTGCTGGATGGTTATCAGCGATGATTCCAGAGGAGTATGGCGGTTCCGGTCTTGGTTTGACTGAGGCTTCGGTGATTATGGAAGAGATTAATCGCTCAGGCGGAAATGCAGGTGCTTGCCATGGCCAAATGTACAACATGGGCACGCTACTGCGTCATGGTTCCGACGAACAGAAAAAGCAATACCTACCTGCAATTGCGCGCGGTGATCTGAGACTTCAGTCCATGGGGGTCACGGAGCCTACTACTGGAACCGATACAACCAAAATTAAGACGGTAGCGGTGAAGAAGGGTGATCGTTATGTTGTGAATGGCCAAAAGGTTTGGATCTCACGGGTACAGCATTCAGACCTTATGATTTTGCTAGCCAGAACTACCCCACTGCAAGAAGTCGCTAAAAAGTCTGAAGGGATGTCCATTTTTATCGTAGATCTGCATCATGCTATAGCCAACGGCCTGACTGTTCGACCGATTGAAAATATGGTTAATCATGAGACTAATGAATTGTTTTTTGATGAATTAGAAATCCCTGTTGAAAATTTGATTGGAGAAGAGGGTAAGGGGTTTCGATATATCTTGGATGGCCTCAATGCTGAGAGAACGTTGATCGCTGCAGAGTGTATTGGTGATGGCTACTGGTTTGTTGATCGAGCTACGCAGTACGCGAAAGAGAGGGTTGTCTTTGATCGACCTATCGGTAAAAACCAAGGTGTTCAATTTCCAATTGCCGAGTCGTTTATTGAGGTTGAGGCGGCAAACCTGATGCGTTGGAAGGCCTGTGCATTATTTGATGCAAAACTTCCCTGTGGGTCGGAGTCAAATATGGCAAAATATTTGGCGGCGAAAGCGTCATGGGAGGCCGCTAATGTATGTATGCAAACGCATGGGGGTTTTGGATTCGCGTCTGAGTATGACATTGAGAGAAAATTTCGAGAAACCCGGCTCTACCAAGTGGCGCCGATATCGACTAATTTGATTTTATCTTACACGGCGGAACATGTTCTCGGATTACCTCGATCGTTTTAATGCAGGTCTTATTACTCAGAGAAACATAGGGGGTCAGTGATGAATTTGAATTTAGAAGGAAAACGCGTACTGGTCACTGGGGCATCGAAGGGCATAGGGTTAGCGATAGCGAAGGGTTTTTTGTCTGAAGGGTGTGATGTGCATCTAGTTGCTCGTTCCGAGAGTGCACTGAAAGATGTAACGTCTCAACTCAATGAAGTAGCCCAAGGGGGCATCTCATATAGTGCTCTTGATTTATCCAAATCCGAGAATATTCCGCATCTGTTAAATGCAGCAGGACCCATCGATATTTTAGTTAATAATGCAGGCTCCATTCCTGGAGGAGATCTGCAGACTATTGATGAGGTCAGGTGGCGCGATGCTTGGGACTTGAAAGTTTTTGGATATATCAACCTCAGTCGAGCTGTGTATAAGCAAATGAGTGAAATAAATTCTGGTGTGATTATCAATGTAACCGGCCTGGCCGCAGACCGTTTAGATACCAATTACATCGCGGGATCTTCGGCGAATGCGTCGTTAAATGCATTTTCTCGAGCTCTAGGTAGTAATAGTTTTAAGGATGGCATACGTTGTTTGGCTGTGAGCCCAGGTGCGGTTGAAACAGATCGTTTGGTCACCTTGATGAAGACTAAAGCTGCGCTAGAGCTGGGCAGTGAAGATCTGTGGCCTGACCTGCTGAAGGGCCTGCCCTATGGCCGGGCTGCAACCACTACCGAAGTCGCTGATGTGGTTTTGTTTCTTGCGTCTGCACGCGCCTCCTATCTCAGCGGAATCGTGGTTAACGTTGATGGAGGTCATAGTTCCAGAGGGGGGGCGTTTTAGAATTTCCTCAAGTTATAATCATTTTTATTGGTTCGTGCGCACGCACGGCACTTCATTGCGGTGTTTCTCCTAAGTTACAGGACTCGAGTTCCAAATTTGGCGACCGCCTCCTCGGATAGACGAAGCCCAAGACCGGGCTCTTCATTTAGTGTAAGCATTCCTTCCTTGATTGCAGGGGGGTTTTCATAGAGTTCGGCTTGAAGTGGGTCCCGCTCAGGGTCAGTGAACGATTCGACAATGCAACCGGCGGGACTGCCCGCGACAATGTGTGCATGAATGAAACAGTCATGATGAGGGGCTACTTGTACATGATTGAGTTCGCAAAGAGCTGACAGCTTTCGTCCTTCCGTGAAACCTCCTGTCATCGTGCAGTCGAACTGCAAAATATCAATGGATTGCTCATCGATAAGTGATCGACAACCCCAGCTCGTTAATTCACTTTCACCCGCTGATAATGGTATCGAGGTTTTTTGTGAAAGCATCTTTAGTTCTCGGCGGTCATCAGCCCACCGTACGGGCTCTTCCAGCCATCGAGGGCGCAGTGGCTCCAGCAGTTTTGCCCCCTCTATTGCGGTCCTTAGATCCCAACCTCGGTTGACATCAACCATCAAGTCACAGTCATCACCGATAATTTCGCGAATGACCGCCATACGTTCAATATCCTCCGCGAGTGACACACCGCCAACCTTGCCTTTGAATCCTCTGTGTCCTTGTTCTTTAAGCATCTGGATTTCGTCCCGAAGTTCGAGTAGATCCTTACCGTCTCTGTAGTAAGCGCAGGTTACATAACACGGTATCGCGTCGCGAAATCCCCCGAACAGTTTGTAGAGTGGTAGATTTGCATGCTTACCGAGGATGTCCCAGCAGGCAATATCTACGGCAGCAGCGATACGCATCAACGCCTCTTTACCCCAACCCTTCTCATGCGCCAATCTAGAATGAGTCAAGTTAAATAAGGTTTGAAATAATTTTTCAGTGGCCAGCGGATCGGCGCCCATGATTTGGTCGCTGATGCCGGTCTTGAAGCAGTGGACTGCCGCTTCGATGGGCGTGTAGCTTGTGGCGACTCCAAAACCTTCGATACCAGAGTCGGTACGTAATTTGACGAGAATTTCATTCGCTCTCGGAACAATAAAATGGCTGACCCAATGCGGTCTACCTGTGTCTGGTGCTTGAAGAATATGAACTTCTATATTGGTGATTTTCATAGTTTTTGCTCGGGATATAAAAAGGGTTATGTAGTCAGGATATTAATACGTTCAGGAGTTTTATTTTTTACGGAATGTTTTAAACAGTAATATCAATGGCAGGAAGACGAGTCCATACCCTATCCAAAGCAGCAGATGGCTGGGAGACGTGACGTTATTCTTGATCGATAACGAGAATGCTGACGAATCAGGTGTGTTTGAGGCTGATTCTATTAAAAGCATAAATTTTTCTGGGTAAGGAATAGATATCGGGCCCATGGTCAGTGTGTAGAAGGGCCACAATGAACTTACCTTAATTTTTTCGTGAAATACAAAGGCGGTTCCAGTAGACAGCGATAGAGTGACTCCATTGAGTTGCCCACACCTCACTGGCGCACAAGAAACTTTGACGAGCAAATCATTGTCAGCTGGTGATAGTGGAATTTCTAATGGCCGATAGCTCAAGCCCCTACTGATACGAAATATCGATCCATCATTGAGTACCCAACGGTCGCTTTTTTGATGAAGCATCACGGTACTAAGGACCTCTCCCGAAAAAGATACGCAATAGAGTTGGTATGCTGGACCTAATAAAATGCCGACGACGAACAGTGTAATGATTTTTATTTGAACTTGGTTCATGAGCAGCACAATTTATACGGTTGCAAATCTTTGATGTCTAACCTCGGTTGCCGCAAGGATGGCAGAAAATTGAAATAGCCCGATAAGTATAAATACCCATATCGATAAATTTAAGTCCATTAGCAACCCGAATATCAAGGGCGCTATTGCAAGTCCAATATCTAAACCAGAGTAAACAACGCCGTAAACGCGGCCAGTTGATCCCTTCGGCGCTGCTGCGCGAACAAGCATGTCGCGGGAGGGGCCGGCGACACCAGCACCCAAGCCGATAATTCCTAGGAGAGGAATGACTGCCCAACTTTGAAACAAGCCTAATCCGGTTATGATTGCTGTGGCACCAGCGATAAATAGGGATAGCATGATGACTCGGTCGTGGTGATCTGTCATTGAGGCGAAAAACCCGCCAACTAATAGCCCGACCGCACTTGCAAGCATGTAGGTTGTGATGCCTGCTATTGCCATTGTGTGGGGTATCGAGTAAATCGTTGATAGGGCTGCTGGGGCGAAACTTTGAATCCCTCCGAATGCTAGAGCTGATATTAGAAAAAATGAAAAACACATCCAAACGGCTTTAAGTTTGAGAAATTTAAAACCATTGGCATTGAGGGTCGATGGTGTTAATTCGCTATCGCTACTTTCATTCTCATTAGATAGAAGGCGGCGATTGATGTAGAGCAGCGCCAATGCGCCAAACGCCACCAATGATGAGGCAGCGATTGCTACCCTCCAATTAAATAATGAGGTTAACCTAACTAAGAAAACAGGGGCGATAGCCCAACCTAGCGCTCCAGAAATACCGTGCGTGCTGTAGGCATGCCCCAGTCGTTTTGTATGTATTTTTTTATTTAGTAGTGAGTAATCTGCAGGGTGAAAAACGCTATTCCCCAATCCGGCTAATGACGCAAATCCAATCAGCGAAAAATAGCTAAAACTGAGAGAAAAGCCTAAAGATGCAATTCCGGATAGGGTGAGTCCCAATAAGAGTGCGCGGATTGCTCCGTAACGATCAACAAAAAATCCAGCTAGAGTTTGACCGACACCTGAGGTGATGAAGAATACTGACATTAGAAAACCAAGCTGCGCATTAGACAAATCAAATGCGTCCTTAATCCAAGGGAACAAGGGTGGAAGTATGAGGTGAAAGAAGTGTGAAACCCCATGACCAATGCTGATCAACCCAATAATTAATACATCACGTTTAACTGGATTTGGAGCCATGTTTATTAAGTGTTAACAATAAATAATCGAGTTAGGCTTCGTGCGTCGGCATTGTGACACGTTTTAGTTTGGAGGTATTTAGGTAAGTTAGCCACACGCCTATGTTGTTCTGTTGTCAGGATTTAAATTGGAAATCGGATAAACTGACGAGATACTTAAATTGCTGTCAAACAAGATACAGTGGGAGAAAAATGTGGACTTACAATTAACCAGTGTAAAAGTGATCGTAACGGCAGGGGCGAGCGGTATTGGGCTCAAGATCACTGAGCGGCTGCTGGCCGAAGGAGCATCAGTTTACATTTGCGATATCGATGTCGCAGCCTTGGAGGCAGCTAAAGAAAAAAACCCATCCTTGATGACCGGTGTTTGTGATGTATCCAAACGAGATTCGGTTGCCAATATGGTTGAGCAAGCTGTTCAAGGGCTGGGTGGTCTGGATTGCCTAATTAATAATGCGGGGATTGCGGGGCCGACTGGCGCATTTCATGAGATTGATCCAAATGATTGGGATCGGTGTATTGAGGTTTGTCTCACAGGACAGTTTAATTGTGCGCGTCTTGTCGTCGACCATCTCAAAAAATCAAATAATGCGTCCATTGTTAATTTATCCTCGGCTGCTGGACGATTTGGTTTTCCGAATCGGGCGCCGTACTCTGCAGCAAAGTGGGGTGTTGTCGGGTTCACTAAGTCGCTATCAATGGAACTAGGAGCGTTCGGCATACGGTGTAATGCGGTTTTGCCTGGGCCAGTTGATGGGGCACGAATACAGGCGGTTATTCAAGAGAAAGCGAATATTGCAGGGAAAACCGCGGAAGAATTCACAAAAACGTGGTTGTCGATGGCTTCTATTAAAGAGTTGATTGATCCGCAGCAGCTCGCTGATCTCATCGCATTTATTGTGTCCCCATTAGGTCGAACAATCTCCGGGCAAGCGTTAAATGTCGACGGTGATTTACAGTGTTTAATGTAAGAAATTTCGTTGCGCTATGCAAAAATATGAGATCGTAGGATTTTCGCCCCAGTATTCAGAAGCTTTTAAAGAATTAAACCTTGAGTGGATCGAAGAGTTCTTTGAGCCTGAAGAGATAGATCATAAAATGCTCGCGAGCCCTCAGCAATCATTTATTGATTCAGGTGGTGCGATTATATTCGCCATGGTCGAGGATATAGCAGTGGGGTGTTGTGGCCTACTAAAACACAGTGATACGACTTATGAGATTTCGAAGATGGCCGTTACCCCGAGTTACCAAGACCTTGGTTTGGGACGGGTGATGTTGCGTCAAATTCTTCAAGTTGCAAAGGGTCTGGGCGCGACGCAAATAGAGATCATGTCAAACACTATTTTGGAGCCGGCGATTGGGCTTTATAAATCGGTCGGGTTTGTTGAAATACCGCTTAAAGTAATGCGTATGCACGTGGAAATATCTCGCTACGTTTAGATTTGTCTAAATTTGATTAGATCTCATCTGTGTGTAAGAAATCTGAGGGTTGAAAAACCTTTCTGATCTGTGACTGTCACATTATTTGTTAAGGTGTTGAGGTTTGTGATTCAATCAGCACTTAACTCGGTAATTTGACGGTACCATTTAGAGTGATTGATTTGCTTTCTGGATTTCAAGTTAAATAATGTTAAAGATGAATAGTTCAAGAAGACAGTTTATGCGTGATGCAGGACTTTTGAGTGCCTTACTAGCCTTATCTGAGGTGGGGTTTCTGAAGATGGCGCACAGTAACACCTGGACTTGGAATAATCAGGCGTTCGAGGCTGAAAGTCTTTCCGCCGCTATCGGCGCCTTAACATCTCAGCCTGTGATTCAGGACGTCAGGGGGTTCATTCAATTTGTCGCGCCACCAATCGCGGAGAATGGTGCTGTTGTCCCTGTGGGCATCAAAGTCGATGAGCGTTTGCGGGTGCGTGCAATTGCGTTGCTTTGTGAGAAGAATCCGCGACCGTTGGCGGCTTACTATGAGTTGTCACCCGAGGCAGTTCCGTTTATTCGCACGCGCATTAAAATGCGTGAAACTGCATCCGTTATTGCTTTGGTAAAAACAGATGAAGGCTTCATTAGCGCTGATACGCTGATAAAGGTGACTCGTGGTGGTTGTGGTGGTTGATCTTAAGGTTATTCGCAGAGGGTAGGTATGGCACGTCCGATGAGAATTGTTGCAGCATGTGATGATAGCGGTCTGACGACCGTTCGAGTTTTGATTCGTCATGACATGGAGACCGGTTTTCGTAAAAGAAAAGATGGGACCTTAGTTCCCGCGCACTTTATTAAAAATGTGATGGTGCGTCATGGAGAGAAAACAGTGTTGTCTGCTGAGTGGGGCGGGGGAGTGTCTAAAAACCCATCATTATTCTGTTACTTCCGAGGTGGCGTGCCTGGTGACTCTGTCGAGGTGAGTTGGGTCGATAATCAAGGCGAGTCAAATCAAAAATCGACACTTATCACCAGAGGGACGTCCGACTGAGGTCATGCAAATGCGTCTGATCCAATCTTGCCTGATCTGACTAAATGGCAAAAATGGTCGTAGGTGTGCTCAATTCCTTGAACGAGACCAACTGAGCCATAGTCACTTAAATAAGCGCGTAGCGGTTCGTCCGACAGGTTTGTTGGAAATGGAAGTGCGGCACCATCGACACTAATTTTAGCGTTTGGTTCTATTTTTTCAATGATTTTGATGGACTCTTCTACTGTCGCAATTACACCGTTGATATCGAAAACACGGGCTTCGTTTCTTGGTTGTGATACGGACGCAATGAATGCGCTGGCTACTTCTCCGGCGTGTAGCCAGGACACTGGCCCTATAAACGGAATGGTGTATGGCTGCTTCATTGCGGCGGCAAGAATTGCGACAGTTGTCTTTGAGCTCATGCCTTGGTCTCGACCAACGCCGTAGACGATACCCGGTCTGAGGCATGTGCTTGGGACCCCCCAGTCCTGCATATAAACTTTAGCCGTTTCCTCGTTGCAATACTTATATGCGCCGTAAAGTGTTGAAATTGTATCTGGGTCAAATACTCCATGGGCTGCGATTGAGCTCGCATAAGCAAGACGTTTGATGCCAAACTGACGAGCCGCTTCTAAAACATTGATTGTCCCAACCACGTTAACCTGCGCTCCCAATATCGGGTCTGCTTTACAAAAAGGTATTTGAAGCGCGGCTAAATGAATAATTGCACCTGCCTTGTGTTGTTCGACCGCATGCGTAATTGTCTTGGGGTCTGAGATGTCACCCTCGAGCCACGAGATCGAGGCTAATTCCTCTTCAGTCATCAGCAAGCTTGGTCGACGCGTGTCTTTTCGTAAATCAAGTGCGACGACACTAACGCCTGCGCGCTGCAGCAGATGTAGAACCCAACTTCCGATGCAGCCCCCGGCGCCTGTTACGACAACTGGTTCGGGGAAGTCGGCTTTATTGACCGGAAATAAATCAATCATATTGTGGTCCTTTTTTAAAATCAAACGAGGGGCTTAAATATCCATCGGTAATGCGTCATCCGCTGCCCATTCTGTGAGTGAGGCATCGTAGACTTTAACATTTTTATGCCCTAGCAAATCTAATGCTAAAGCCACACTTGTTGCGGCAATGCCGCCGCCACAGTATGTGATGATTTCCTCATTGGATAGTGTGTTTGCAAAGATCATTTTCAGCTCTTCGATAGATTTGAATGTGTTGTCCTCGTTAACGTGCTCAAGGGCGGGGAGATTAATGCTTTGAGGTATTCTCCCTTTTCGCCCGTAGTGAACACCACCGATCCCTTCATGTTGCTCGCGCCTAAGTGCGTTAATCAGGCACACTGATTGTCCTTGGAGGTGATGTAGTACCGATTCTTTATTTGCAATTAATGACGTATTGGGTTCTCGTAATGAACGGTGGGCTGGAGTTACGGGTTTAGCGTTCCCCGTTTCTACAGGTTTTTTTTCTGCCCACCATTTTTGAAATCCACCATCCAGGACTGCGACGTTAACGTGACCGAAAACTTTAAGAGTCCACCACAGGCGTGTAGCCCACCAGTGGTTTGTTGTTGCGTAAGTGACGACCATGGTGTCGTCGCTTACGCCAAAGCGTCCCATTGTCTGCGCAAATACCTCAGCAGTTGGCAGCATGAAATGAAAGTGCGCATGTGGGGTGGATAGCTCGTGCTCGATATCTATAAATTGAGCTCCTGGGATATGCCCCTTGCGATAGTCGTCGATGGCAGGAACTACGTCATAAAGAGAGTGATCAGGTTTGGGAGGCAGAAGTGTGGAGCTGTCTATAATTTTTACTTCTGGGTTGTCGAGGTTCTCTGAAAGCCAACCGGTGGAGACTAATGGATTTGGCCAAATTTGACTCGTCATGTGCTTTTCCCCTATGATTTTATTGATATTTTGTTGATTTATTCGTTCTGTATTGAGAAGCGTTAATAGCTAGTGTAGTCTAACCAGTTCATGTATAAAAATGGTTATTTAACAGTTGGGGTTTGCTTCATGCTCGAGATAGTTAGCCTTAATTATCTGAAATATCGAACGGGATATTAGACGATGCTTGGTGATGCGGCGTATCTAGAGACGCTCTATAACAATCGTCAGGCGGTGTCCAACTTCCAAGACTACGTTGACCGTTGGACATTTAATTCTTCGGGGATTTGTCGCTCGTTGAAAGATCAGTGTGAGCGAGATGTGCCGTACGGCGATGACTTGTTAGAGACAATGGATATTTATACTCCGGTGGGTTCACCAAGTGCGATGCTGATGTTTGTTCATGGTGGCTACTGGCGCTCACTAGACAAAAGCCAGCACGCATTCATCGCCAAACCATTTGTCGATCGTGGTGTCGCTGTCGCGGTTATTAATTACTCTTTATGCCCTAGTGTTTCGATGCAAAAGATTGTGCTTCAGGTGATGGCGGCAGGGGCTTATTTGTATCGAAATGCGAATGATTTTCGAGTGCCTAAAAAGCGTTTGTTTGTCTCAGGACATTCTGCTGGCGGACATTTAGCCGCGATGGCTTTGAGCTGTGAATGGCCTGCTTTTTCCAAAGGTTTACCGAAGAATATTTTTCAATCAGGGTTTTCAATCAGCGGGCTCTACGATTTAAGGGTACTGACAAAAATTGCCTCGATCAATACGGACTTGCGTATGACCGAAGCGGATGCCGCAATGTTGAGCCCCGCTTTAATGCCGCAGCCTCAGGGGACGCGTTTATCCATTGCGGTTGGAGGGCAAGAGTTGGGTGGATTCAAAGATCAGCATCGGCTGATCGCTCAGTCGTGGTCGTCAAGTATTGGATTGGATACACCATGCCCAACGGATAATCATTTCAGTATCCTTGAAACATTTGCAGATCCGAATTCTGAACTATTTGGTGCCGCGATGAAGATGTTCGAATAAATGCCGTTAATTGATTGAAGCGGTTTTAATCTATTTATAATAGATCAAATCACGTGTGCCCACGGTAATTCAGTTTGAAGAGCTTCCTAAATAATTGCCTGATTTTTTTAGTCGCGACTTTGCTTTCACTGCTTCTGGTGGAGCTGGGATCTTGGGTATGGGTTGCAACGGTCCGAGACCATCAACTTTCGCGATGGGAGTTCCGCGCAACGCAGCCACCACCGTATCAAGCTGCGGATTATTTCAATACGCAATTTCTTAAAGAGTCTGAGACCTTTGTGAATGGTCGATTGACTCAAATTGTTGAGCTCGATGATTATCAGTCTGATTACTTCAATGTTAAAAATGGGTTTCGAGTCACCACCGATGTGCCTCAGGGCATGTCACGTCGTGTTTTGCTGTTCGGTGGGTCAACGCTTTTTGGTCAAGAAGTTCCCGATAAGCATACGATAGCGAGCTATTTGCAGCGCATGCTGAATGATTCAGGACGAGCTTGGAAAGTATTCAATTTCGGTTTGCCGGGTATGAATGCCAACCAACAAGTTTCAATTTTGAAAACAATTCCTCTACGCAGCACCGACATCATTATCTTTTATCATGGTGTTAACGATATTTACTATGTTGTATTTGGTGGGGCGGCTGGTGGATGGAAATCTGGCGTTCCGAACTTTCGTCCTATTCAAAAGCTTAGTCCGCTGGCTCAGTGGATGAGTCGATGGCATGAGCGACTTAAGGGCTATAGTTTTACTGCTGATGTTGCGCTAGATATTTTTGATCGCTCTACCCCTGCCACGATTACAAATCCAGATACTCTCATTGAAGGAGTCGAATTGGCGGCAGCGGAGTTTCGTGCTGCGGTTAGTGAAGCCCATGCTATTGCCGTGCATTCGAATGCTGAGTTTGTTCATTATTTGCAACCTACGATTTTTGATGTGCACGAGAGGTCAGCATATGAGGTGGGATTGTTGACGCATTATTTGGAAACGCCACCTGGTGTGGATATTGCATTTAAAGAAGGGTATCCAAAGCTTCGCAATGTAAGTGTTGCATTAGCGGCTGATGGTATTCCTTTCCGTGATATTACTGATGCATTAGATCAGCGTCACACATATGGCGAGATATTTTTGGATTTTTGCCATCTGAATCATGTGGGGAATCGTTTGATCGCGGATCGACTATTTGAGGACTTACGTCAAAACTCGAATTGATTGATATACGCATATTGTGCAACAGATAGATTCCCTACGGCGACTCAATGAGTCGCCGTAGGTATGCCCTCGAGTCCGAGAATGAGATCCCCAGTCTTGACAGAATCAGTCAGAGGCGAGTGTTTGCTAACTTCTAGAGCAAACTTTGCTGGAGCTGAAGAGGAATAAGATTTAAGGGTGTTTCGTGTCATGTGTTCAATGTTGATGACTCGGCCCTCTTCATTCGCGAAAACAACGGTCAAGTCAATGGGGGTATTTTTCATCCACATTGAAATTGTTTTTTCCTTTGGAAAAATGAAAACCATTCCACGATCATGTGCTAGAAATTGCCGCTCCATGAGGCCCTGGGCGCGCGCTTCAGGCGTCTTTGCAATTTCAACTCTAATTTTGATATCGTTTATGGTAATGGGAAATGTAATCAGGGGATCAGCAGCGCAATTACTGTTGTGCGATGCAATAAATAATATCAAAAAACAGAAAACCTTCCAATTCGATGAAGAGAGTTGAGTCATTTTTAATGAATTCCTATGTGATTAATAAATTCCAACCCTATATTTTCAAGGGTTTAACAACGATTGACGCTGAATGCAGCGCATGGATTGATTAAGGCTTGACTTTCTCAATTCTGCGAGCCTGTCGAATTACTATTTGTTGCGTAGCACCACCAAGATTTTAATGCTCATTTGCACCCTGCAATTAGTTCCATAATACGGCCAAATCATGTTGACATAGGCTGCCGGTTCACCTATTTTCATAAGGCGAGAAGTTTTAACTGCGGATTTAGTGTTCCTACTAGGTCGGTGGTTAGTCTTTAAGTGGTTTGTAAATAGTTAACTAAAACCAAACTAAAATTTAGACTCGACTGCGGCGCACATTTGGATAATCCAAGATCGCGTCAAGGAAGAGTTGTCTCAATTGGGAGGTGTATTACATGCATAACTTTAAGCGCGTAGCGGTTTCAACAGCCGCACTAGCTCTGTTAGGTGCTTCCAGCATGGCTTCTGCTATTGGTGTGGATAGACTAGAGTCTACTCTCTATCCAAACTATGTAACTCAGGACATGTTGACGAACGCTGACGTAGATTCACAAAACTGGTTGCATTACGGGAAAGATTATCAAATGACCCGTTACAGCCAACTTTCTCAAGTTAACCGGGATAACGTTAAGTCGCTAACACCGACTTGGAACTTGTCATTCGGTATTCTTGAAGGTCAAGACAGTCAGGCTGTAGCAGTAAATGGCACCCTGTATGTCACGACTTCATTCAACCGCGTGATGGCTGTTAACGGTACCACTGGTGACATTATCTGGAAATATGAGCGTGAGCTTCCAGGCGACGTGTTCCCAAAATTGTGTTGTGACGTAGTGAACCGTGGTGTTGCTGTATATAAAAACAAGGTTTACCTCGCAACTCTAGATGCACACGTTGTTGCTCTTGATAACCAAACAGGTGAAGTTGTTTGGGACAAGAAAATTGGGGATTACACCTACGCTGAAACATTCACCATCATGCCATTGGCCGTTAACAACAAAATTGTTTTCGGTACGGCTGGTGCTGAGTACGGTGTCCGTGGCTGGATAGCTGCAATTGATGCAGATACCGGCGCTCCAGCTTGGAAGACCTACACCATACCTGGACCAGGTGAGCCTGGTAACGATACATGGGGCGGTGATTCTTGGAAATACGGCGGTGGATCAACATGGATTACTGGTTCTTATGATAAAGAAACCAACCAGCTTTTCTGGCCAACTGGTAACCCAGGTCCTGACTTTGACCGTCACGTACGTCCAGGAGATAATCTCTTCTCAAACTCTACACTTGTAGTTGATGCTGACTCTGGAAAAATCGATAGATACTTCCAGTACACTCCAAACGATCCATACGATTATGATGGCGTGAACGAGAATGTTCAGATTGACCTCGGTGGTAAGAAGCTATTCGTTCACGGAGACAGAAACGGTCACCTTTATGGTATCGATCGTCGAAACACTGTGAAGACTGCTTCAGGTAATGAAATGAAGTGTCTTTGGGCTACCCCAATGCAAGACGTTAACTGGATTAAAGAGCCAATTAGCCCTGCTAACGGTAACTGCCGACCTGTATTCAACTATCCAGAAATGGACGTTGTATATGATCGCGTGACCCAAAACATTTCACCATCACTTGACGGTGGTAAAGAGTGGCACCCACTCTCAGTTAGCCTTCGAACCAAAATGGCTTATGTTCCAATTTACAACTTCACCATGGATCTCCAGGCTAAGAAAATGGAGTGGAAGCGTGGCGAGTGGTACTTAGGTGCTAAAGTTATTACGTTCAACGCTGGCGCAGGCTTGATCAAAGCGTTTGATGTTGCTACCGGTAAGATTGCATGGACCAAGTCACAGAGCTGGCCTGCAACAAGTGGTCTTTTGAGCACAGCTGGTGGACTAGCATTCTATGGCGATCCAGATGGACGATTCAACGCTGTTAATGACGAGACTGGTGAACACCTCTGGGCATTCAACGTTGGTACCGGTATCCACGGTAACCCAACCACTTACACCTCTGAAGGCAAGCAGTATGTTGCTATCGTATACGGTGCTGGTGGTGGTGGTATCTGGCCTCTGTACTACGCAAACTTCCTCAAGACACACACCAAAGGTGGTGGCTTGATGGTCTTCTCAGTTAATTAATATTGACTTCGTAGACACTGCTACTGAGAAGTAGTTGTAAGAGCTAGGATGAGGGAGGGCTTTTTAGCCCTCCCTTATTTTTATGTAACAGATGCAAAAATGTAGTGGTTAATAGGTTTTAACCACAAAACGGGGCGGATGATTCCGTCATGTGAATTAAGTGAACTGTGTGAACTAAGGAGACGTAACGAGATCGAATTAAATCGATTACAGTTTCCGGGAGATGGCTTTGTTAAAAAATAAATTGTTGCAAGTTCTGTTGGGTATTATGTTCGCTTGGTTGCCGCTGCAAGGTTCGGCTAACGAGGCACAAAATACTTTTGAAAAAATTCAAGAGCGGGGAATATTGACTGCGTGCGCGGATCCCTATTCTTATCCTTATTCAGTAAAGAATGTGACGCCTCCAGGATTCGATGTGGAAGTTATGGGTGCGTTAGCAGAGCTTGGTGGGTTTGATCTCGAAATGTACTGGGCAGACACCGGTACAAGAGGTGGTATGTCCCGAGCATTGCGTAATTCGATCATCAAGGGCCGATGCCAAATTTTTGCTGGTGTGGGAGATAACGATGACGACGACGTACTCATGGGACAGCTGGCCTTCACAAAAGCATATATGGCAGTAGGTTATGTATTGGTGACGCAGAATAAGGCGGCAGGGTTATCAATTAAAGAGATCATCGACGCTGGGATGCCGATCGGAGTACAAATGTCTACCCCGATGGATGACTGGTTGTTCACGCATGGCATTAAGCGCGCACTGCAAGCTGACAATGCACGAGTGATGAGGGATATGGTTAATGGTGAGACTGATGCGGCAATTGTGTTTTCGCATGCGCCATCACAGGCAAAACGTAATCACCCCGAAGCGACGTTCGTTCTTTCCGATAACTATAGTGCCGACCAGTTGTATGCTGCCATTGGTGAAGATTACGTTCCAGAGGGTCTTGGTCAGCAATTGTGGAATCTCAAATTTGTGCTCCGTAAGCAAGATAAAACACTAAGAGATTTTATCAACCAAGGTATTGAGACCTTAATTGAAAACGGTACAATAGCTAGGCTAGTAAAAAAATACGATGTTCCTTACTTTCCCCCACTAGAAGAGTAAGAGCGTACGAAAAAATAATTTAAGTAGGGAGGAATTGGTAATGTTAGGGATTTCTTTTTCATCACTCTTCCGTCGCTTCAGCGCTATATTGTGTGGTGTTGTTGCGATGGTGTTTTTGACAAACATAAGCATAGACAATGTTTATGCTGAGGAATCCTATATGGTCGAGCAAACGCTGACGCAAGCGTGTATCGATCAACCTTATTCGGGAACAATGCATAAAAGCAGCGACGCTGATTTAGCCTTGGAAGTGGAAAAAGACTGCTTGGTGCAAAATGGCCGAGAGTGGTATGACCGCCGTTGTTCCTTTTGTCATGGAGGACAAGGTAAAGGCGGAAAAGGACCTTGTTTGACTTGTGGGAAATTTGCCTACTCTGCTAATAGCAATATGGCTATATTGACGACCATCTCTATCGGCATCACTAATAAAAGTGTGGGTGGGGCAATGGGCGCATTTGGCACAACGATCTCTGGTATGGACATTTTATCGGTCGTAGCGTATCTACGTTCCGAAGAGGTTCGTCGTATTGCTTCGGGAGAAATTAAAGATCCTTACATTAAGGAAGAAATAATGGTTTTCCCAGAATAAATAGTGCTAAGTTTGATTGAAAAAAAACCGGCGATGAGCCGGTTTTTTTATTGGCGTCCTGTACTACCAAAGCCTCCAGAACCACGAGAACTATCATCAAAATCATCCACTAAATTAAAAGCAACTTGTGCCACGGGTATGATCACCAATTGCGCAATACGCTCCATAGGCGCTAATTCGAAAGCTTCTGCGCTTCGATTCCAAACGGACACCTTAATCTGGCCTTGATAGTCCGAGTCTATAAGGCCTACGAGATTGCCTAAAACAATCCCGTGCTTGTGACCGAGCCCTGAGCGCGGAAGAATGACCGCGGCATATTTAGGGTCTTGAATGTTGATGGCAAAGCCCGTGGGAACCAGTATGGTTTGACCGGGCTCGATGGTCTCAGCAGCTTCGATGCAGGCACGCAAGTCAAGTCCAGCAGAACCTGGTGTGGAGTAGTTTGGTAATTGATCTTTAATTCTTGAGTCGAGAATTTTGACGTCTAAGCGTTTCATTGTCTTAGTGAGTTTAAGATTACTGTTTATTGATGAGGCCGCTTATATGCATCATAAGCTGTCTCGCTTGTTCCAGTTTTGAGCTGGAGGCTAACGTCTTTGTTCCGTGTTCGTCAATAAGCACCAGTGAATTGTCGTCACTGTTAAGTGCTTCGGTGACCAAATTGGCCGCAATCAAAGGTATGCCTTTTTCGATTCTTTTCTTCCGAGCATACTCTTCGACATTTTGACTCTCTGCCGCAAAACCAACACAGAAGGGACGGTTTTTTCTGCTGGCAACTGATTTTAAAATATCTGGTGTTTCGTCAAATTCAATACTGAGCTTTTGTTGAGATTTCTTTATTTTGTGCTCACTGGGGTTTCTAACCTTAAAATCTGCCACTGCGGCGACTGAGATAAAAATATCTGAGTGATCAACCTCATTGATCACGGCATCAAACATATCTTGGGCCGAGATTATTGAAATGAATCGTGCTCTCGCAGGCGGATTAAGATTGGTTTTTCCGGAAATCAGCGTTACGTTAGCTCCCGCATCTATAGCCGCTTGCGCTACCGCGTATCCCATTTTCCCTGAGCTGGCATTGGTGATCCCACGCACTGCGTCAATTGCCTCATAGGTCGGTCCGGCTGTGACAATGACATTTTTATTTTGCAGCAATTTCGGCTGTAGCCACGACACGATCTCATTCGCGATCAGCGACGGTTCGCTCATACGGCCAACTCCCACCTCACCACACGCTTGCTCGCCGCTTTCTGGGCCAACCAAGTGAACGCCATCAGCCAGTAAGGTCTTAATGTTCCTTTGTGTAGAGGGGTTCTCCCACATTTGCCTGTTCATTGCGGGAGCGATCATGAGAGCGCAGTCTCTGGCAAGGCACAGAGTGCTGAGTAAGTCATCCGCACGACCCGCGGCTAGCTTCGCTATAAAGTCCGCTGTAGCTGGCGCAACTAGAATAAGATCGCAATCCCTCGATAGTTCAATATGGGGCATGCCATTTGCTATGGATTGATCCCACATTGATGTGTGTACAGGGTTGCCACTTAACGCTTGGAGGGTTACCGGAGATACGAATTGGGCTCCTGAGTCCGTCATTACTACGCGAACATCAGCACCGTTTTTTTTCAGTAAACGGACCAATTCAGCAGCTTTATACGCTGCGATCCCTCCTGTTACACCCAGAAGAATACGCTTGCCGTTGAGCTCGTTCATTGCGTTTTATCTTTAGGAAAGTGACTAATATAAAACCATGTTACTCAGATAGTTTACACCAATCATCACTAACGGTTACTGGGCCTGTTCCGACTGTGATATTGCTTGACTCGCTTCTAGATTGATATTTTTTATTTTCTCTATCAGTTCAATGAGATTGGTGTATTGGTAGTCTGCAATGGTTGCAACTTGGTCTGATCCGACGAGATGTACGTATCGACTGAGATGATCTGTCGCGAGATCGCCAAATGCAAATTGACTGATCGGTCGAGATTTATCTTGTCCATACACGAGGGAAATAAGAGCAGGTTTTGTAACGCCATACTCGTCTTTTTCTGTTGTTTCAAGTCGCCTTTCAACACGTGCATTTTCAAGCCCCATTAACGAAATAGAAATGGCTTCGTTCTCAGTGGGTGTTGCAACATGTTCATGTGATTTTAAAATTCCGTTTGTTGCCCCGTGAGTATGATAAAACCAATGGCCTGATTCATCTTTCTCTAGAAGAAATAAATCACCTTGATGGACGAGTTCGACAGCAAAAATGTCTGACAACTTAACGGGGAGTAGCGAGCCACTCTTGAATACATTCTCGTGGTCGTCGTGCTCAGAATGGCCGTCGTGGTCGTCACTGTTTGAGTTAATCACGGTAATGAATGCAACTAGTGCAATCAGTATGATCCAAACAAACTTCAGACTCTTATTCGAGTTCATTAGCGCCGCCTCCACCACACGGCTATGCCAATGATCGCCATCAAGGCGGGAATGAGTATGATTGAAAGGAATAAGGTTCCTTTCATTTGTGTGTTGGTCAAATTGACCCTCGGGATATCCAACGATTTTGGCTCTAGGCCTATGAGGTTTTCTTGTTTGGTTAAATAATTGATGGTGCTCAGCAGTAGTTTCCCATTACCCATGATGTGGAAAAAAGAGTTGGTCGCGAAGTCCGAGTCGCCAAAAATCGCAATTCTGGAAGGGGGCCCGGTGACCTCTGGTGCCGGTGTTTCATCTATTGTCTCCCCACGCAATTCAGCCGCTATTGCTGCTGCACTTTTCCCATAGCCCGGATTACGTTGTACGATGACCATTAGTGTTAGTGGCCCTTTATCATCGACGCCATCATTGAATCCAAGTTGGGCTATATCTGTTTCCCCATAGCTTTTAAGTGATGTATTAATGAGCGGCCGAACGTTGGTGTTAGAAACCCGCACATCAGTTGGGGATAGTGAGCGAACGCCAGGGAAAAAAGTCAGCGTCAGACCATCAGTAATTGAATGACGATTGTATTTTGTTACGGCGGGTGATGAGACATCCGCCCAGAAATGGCTCTCTGGATCCAGAACGAGATTGTCCTCCAGTACAACGCCTAATTTTTCAATGATTGGCTCGAGTCCCGTCTTCACATTAGGGTCGAGCATAAACAACATGTTGTGCCCGCTTTCTATGTGTTGACTAATCCAGTCAATCTCTGATTGCATGAGTGGTGTTTGAGGTCCAGCGACGACAAACACTGCGCAATCTGTTTCGACGACACCACCTTTGGCTAGGTTGATTTTGGTGACCACATAATTCATAGACTCAAGACTGTTGCGTAGTTTAGCCATACCGTGTCGTTCATGGAGTACATACTCTGACCCCAAGCCATGTTCATGGCCACTATCCCCTTCGGTATGATCATGCTGCTCTAAACTGAAGGGATCAGGTTCCCCATGTCCTTCCAAAAAACAGACGGTTTGTTGGATGCCTTGAGCTACTTTTAAAATGCCATTCGCGATGTCACTTTCATGCGGTGTGTTGACCTGCAGGCTCCGACCTTTGCTCTCCATGAGCGTGGTTCCCGCAAACTCGACCCCTTTGAGTCGGGCAGCGGACGGATTAAGCATGGGGTCGAAAAACTCAACTGTAACTTTGTCTGACTTCGATGCGATCAGATGATAGAAATCTACCGTATCTCGCATCATGGGGTCGTGAAAGAAAGTAATGTGAACAGGGTTTTCTAAGCTCTCTAACATATCAACGGTTTCAGATGACAGTGAGTACAAATCCCCCTCGGTCATATCGATCCTCAACGGATGCTGTATCGAGAGATAACATACCGCAACGACGATGCCTATCATGCCTATTGACCAAGCAAAGGCCTCAGCACGTTGTCGTTTAAAGAATGCGTTTAACTCAGCCCGTAACAAGTAGGCTCCTGAGAGCGTGGTCAATAGGCCACAAATAAGCAGTACTTGGCCAATTATTGCCGTGTCTACCAAAATGGCATCCGTGACGACACTTAAAACCAGTAGCGAGACCCCAGAGATGAGAATCAATAAATTGCGAAATGATTGATCCATAATTATCGTCTTCCCCGTATGTAGGCTGTGTTGAGTATCAAGGCGATTGAGCTTACTGCCAAGAAGAAAATCACTCCCTCAGAGCGAATCAGTCCTCGGAGAAAATCACCATAATGTCCGCTGAATGAAAGATAGTCAGATAGACTTCTGAGCCAAGCTGTTTGTTGGAATGATTTAAATTTCCCGACAAACCAAAAGGCGAGTAGAACAGGCCATGTCATGAGTGCGGCCACAATTTGATTCTCAGTCAGTGAAGAGAACAATTGTCCAATTGCGATGCAGGTCATACCTAGCAAAATGAAACCGATGTAACCCGAGATGATGTTCAGAATGTCTGGATTGCCATACAGCACCAGTGGGATGAGATTGATGCAGGTTGTTAGGGTCATAATCAGAAAAATAGTGACTGCGCCCAAGTATTTGCCCAGAACTATTTCCCATTTTTGAAGTGGGAGCGTCATTAGAAGTTCTATGGTTCTGCCGTTGTACTCTGCAGAAAACAATCGCATTGATATGGCTGGTACGACTACGATGAGCAAAATGCCCATGTTCTGCAGCGTCGTATCCATGGAGGCGGAGCCCCTTAGAAATACGTTGTCAATGAAAAAGTAGCCGGTCCCTAGTAAGAAAACTGCAACTATGAAATAGGCAATAGGCGACCGAAAATAATTGGTTATCTCTTTATTTAAAACTGCGGTTACGCCGTTCATGAGAGGCTCTCTTTCTGCTGCACGCTATCATTGATATATTTTAAGAATACATTTTCAAGCGTAGGTTTTTGTCTTGTGAGGCCATGCAAGGCGCCGTGATCGGTCACTATTTTTGCGAGGTCGGATTCGATGCCGTCACGCGATTCGACATGACAATCTACTTGGAAATACGCTTCTTTACCGGTTATGGCGGTGAACTTAACGTCTTTTACTCCGTTAATCATCCTCATGGCTTGCTCAATTTGTTGAGCATCTCCGCTGAGCTCGATTGATACGTTATTGGTGTGATCCGAGGCGGATTGTAGCGCTTCTGGTGAATCTACAGCGAGGACGCTACCATTGTTAATGATAGCGATCCGTTGGCAAATGAGGGTCACCTCTGGGAGTATGTGCGTACTCAATAAGACCGCGTGATCTCGCCCGAATGACCTGATCACTTCTCGTGTTTCTTGAATTTGTCCGGGATCTAAACCTGCTGTTGGCTCGTCGAGCAGCAGAACATCGGGATCCCCTAAGAGGGCCTGGGCTAGCCCTACCCGTTGACGATAGCCTTTTGATAATTTGTAAATCTCTTTGTTCGTTACTGTCTCAAGTCGACATGCTGTCATGACACGGTCAAGCTCTGAGTTGAGCCTTGAGTTATTAACTCGTTTCACTTTTGCTACAAATCGCAAGTATCTTTCTACTGTGAATACGTCGTAGAGCGGTGGATGCTCCGGTAGGTATCCTATTTTCTTCGCACCTTCATAATTATCGTTGGCCATGTCATGCCCAGCGACAGTTACCTTGCCTGTTGTGGCCGCTGTGAATCCAGCGATCATTCGCATCGTGGTGGTTTTCCCGGCCCCATTAGGCCCCAGAAAGCCAACGATTTCTCCTTTTTTCACATCAAAGGAAATGCCGTGAATGATTTCTTTGCTGCCATATTTTTTTGTGACGGATTCTACGGAGATCAGAGTGGGTTGATTGGGCACAGTATTTGCGGTGATTCCGAATGAGGGTTAAAAAAAACCCCCCTTAGAGGGGGGGTTAAACATTGTACTTTAAACGCAATGTTTTATTACTTGTACCAACGATCACCACCAGATGCCCACTGATTCTCATCGTGGCCCATCATTAATGGGATACCTTGTAGATCACGCATGTGCTTCAAGCGAGCCACGGAATTGGTGTAAGCCTGAACACTGAAGTTTAAGCCAGCAGCATGCCCGTCAAGATTTTCTTGCATCCAGACTGCATCTTGAGCAAGTATCATTTGCTTGCCAGACTTCAATGTTACTTTCATGGACTGGTGACCAATTGTGTGACCTGGTGTGCTTAGAATCATCATGCTTCCGTCACCAAAGAGGTCATAGTCGCCATCAAGCTCTAGGAAGTTGTATTCCCGAGTGCCTTCCAAGTCAGCTATAACAAATGGACCTGTTCCGTCACGACCTTGGAACTTCTCTGGCCACCAACCTTGATACAACTCAGCTTTTTGGAAAGCGTGGATTGCATTTGGGAATAGCTTCAAGTTTCCAGCGTGATCCAAGTGAGCATGAGAGGTAACAACAACCTTAACGTCTTCGGTTGTGTATCCAAGCTTCTTGAGCCAGCCATCGATTCCGGTTTCAGCTGTTTGGTTTGGCTTTAAGAAGTCACAAAGACCCGCAGCCCAATAACCTTTACAGTTGTTAACAACTTCAATGTTGTTACCTGTATCAAACACAACCAAACCTTTGTCATGCTCAATGATCCACATGCTGACTGGAATGGTTACGTCCCGAACTTCATCTGCAGGGATTGTTGGGATCAGACCGTTGATTGCGAAAGGTCCAAACATGCCACTGGTTGCCCAATACGCTTTGTTAGCACCTGCAGCTGAAGCGCTTGCAGCAACTGCAAGAGCCGCAATGCCCATTACTAAAGTAATTACTTTCTTCATATTTAATGCTCCTCTTTACTACCACGTTCTAAAAAGACTTTAGTCGGGTAAGCTACCCCAGCAATCAATTGAGGCAGTACTACCTCAGCCGGAGTATTCACAAGACCATTGCCCCATTTTTTAAATCCCCCCGTTATTTACTGTTTTTTGTGGGGAGCTTTGGAAAAACGTCTTTCCAATCTTCTAATTTACACGGGGTCCAGCTTTTGAACAAGAGTAATACTATTTTTGTGAAATCTCGACTCATTGAAAAGCCAATATTTGGCCAGCGCATTGCCAAAAATGCTGTTTCTATGTTATAAAGCTTGGTTTTACGAATAGCAACAGTTAAGCAGGGCCTTATATTATGTCTAGAGTATGTCAAGTTACCGGTAAAAAGCCTATGAGCGGAAATAACGTCTCTCATGCAAACAATAGGAATAAGAGACGATTTTTGCCAAATCTTCACTCAAAGCGAATTTGGGTGGAAAGCGAGAATCGATGGGTGAGACTTCGTCTGACGCAGGCGGGTATGCGGTTAATCGATAAAAAGGGCATTGACGTTGTGTTGACTGAGATGCGTGCACGCAAAGCAGTTTAAGGACTTACTGGGGAATCAGCATGAGAGAAAAGATTAAATTGGAGTCTTCGGCAGGTACCGGACACTTTTACACTACTACAAAAAACAAACGTAACATGCCGGAGAAAATGGAGATCAAGAAATTTGATCCTGTGGTTCGTAAGCATGTGATCTACAAAGAGACCAAGCTCAAATAGATTAATTTATAGTTTTTATAAAAAAAAAGCCCGCTAAATGCGGGCTTTTTTGTTGGGTGTGGTTATTGTTATATGATTTAAGCGTACCGGCGTAAGAGATAGGAGAAGTCTTTTAACGCCGTAATGCCGGATGCTTCAGCGCGTTTACACCAGTCTTCGAGTTGCTCTACCAGTTGCTCTTTAGACGCTGTCGACTTAAGCCACAGCTCCGACAACTCGCCTCGCATTCTAACGATGGTTCTTAATGTCGCGCTCTTCTCTGC
>Ga0075118_10000075_pt1 | contig 100925 bp, 92 predicted proteins | sample AntAceMetag02UKE_FD_69794 | JGI IMG/M metagenome (GOLD analysis project Ga0075118, IMG submission 69794) | Saline lake microbial communities from Ace Lake, Antarctica - Antarctic Ace Lake Metagenome 02UKE | ecosystem: Environmental > Aquatic > Non-marine Saline and Alkaline > Saline | place...
AACGGCGGCCGTAACTATAACGGTCCTAAGGTAGCGAAATTCCTTGTCGGGTAAGTTCCGACCTGCACGAATGGCGTAACGATGGCCACACTGTCTCCTCCTGAGACTCAGCGAAGTTGACATGGTTGTGATGATGCAATCTACCCGCGGCTAGACGGAAAGACCCCGTGCACCTTTACTGCAGCTTTGCATTGGACTGTGATGGAATTTGTGTAGGATAGCTGGGAGGCTATGAAGAGCAGACGCTAGTTTGCTTGGAGCCATCCTTGAAATACCAGCCTGATTGTATTGCGGTTCTAACCTAGGTCCCTTATCGGGATCGGGGACCATGCATGGTAGGCAGTTTGACTGGGGCGGTCTCCTCCCAAAGAGTAACGGAGGAGTTCGAAGGTTCGCTAGGTACGGTCGGACATCGTACTGATAGTGCATTGGCATAAGCGAGCTTGACTGCGAGACTGACGGGTCGAGCAGGTGCGAAAGCAGGACAAAGTGATCCGGTGGTTCTGAATGGAAGGGCCATCGCTCAACGGATAAAAGGTACGCCGGGGATAACAGGCTGATCTCCCCCAAGAGTTCATATCGACGGGGAGGTTTGGCACCTCGATGTCGGCTCATCACATCCTGGGGCTGTAGCCGGTCCCAAGGGTATGGCTGTTCGCCATTTAAAGTGGTACGCGAGCTGGGTTTAGAACGTCGTGAGACAGTTTGGTCCCTATCTACCGTGGGCGCTGGAAGTTTGAGAGGACCTGCTCCTAGTACGAGAGGACCGGAGTGGACGTATCTCTGGTGTACCGGTTGTCACGCCAGTGGCATTGCCGGGTAGCTATATACGGAAGAGATAAGCGCTGAAAGCATCTAAGCGCGAAACTCGCCTCAAGATGAGACTTCCCGGAGGTTTAACCTCCCTAAAGGGTCGTTGCAGACTACAACGTTGATAGGTCGGGTGTGCAAGTGCAGCAATGCATTCAGCTAACCGATACTAATTGCCCGTGCGGCTTGATCCTATAGCCTTGTGTATCAAGGAAATAGGTCGCTTGTGCAATAGATAAATAATCAGAGAGCAATCTGAAAACTCATACTTCTTTCATGTGTTGAAGGCAAAGAATTTTAAAGCTTTGCCTGGTAGCAATAGCGAGGCGGTACCACTCCTTCCCATTCCGAACAGGACAGTGAAACGCCTCAGCGCCGATGATAGTGTGGGGTATACCATGCGAAAGTAGGACACTGCCAGGCTCCCAATTAACCCCTCGTTGTTTATTCAGCGAGGGGTTTTTTACGTACGCTCACTTTTATGGTCGTCTTTTTCCTATTTGTGTTTCATATTCCTTAATGTAATATTCCTTTTGATTCCTTTTCGGTGCGCTATTTATGAAATCTATTGAAACAGCAGTGTTGGGTGGCGGTTGTTTCTGGTGTTTGGATGCGGTGTTTGTGCGTCTCCGAGGTCTTCATGCAGTGATCCCAGGATATATGGGCGGTGCTTCGGACCAGCCTACGTACGAGGCTGTTTGTTCCGGACTTACTGGACACGTCGAGGTGGTGAAGGTGACATTTACACCACAATTAATTAGTTTTACCGATTTATTGCGAATATTTTTTACGATACATGACCCAACAACGTATGACCGACAGGGAGCTGATGCTGGGTCTCAATATCGTTCGGTCATCTTTGGTACATCAGACGATCAGGTCCGTTCGGCTAATGAGTTGATTGTAGAACTGGACTTAGATGGTCTTTGGGACGCGCCTATCGTTACCGAAGTGCGTCCAGCTAAGACATTCTATTCAGCTGAAAAGTATCATCACCAGTATTATGAAAGCAATCGGTCACAACCTTATTGTCAGTATGTGATTGATCCGAAAGTGACGGAATTACGAAATTCTTGGGCTAAGTTTTTAAAGTAAAACTCTTAAAAGTCAAATTCGGTGAGTATATGACCCGGCCCTTCTGGGATGGGTTGCTTTTTTTCGGGATCAATTACTTGTGTTCCGTTGACCCAAACGCCATGGATGCCCTTAGGGCTCCTCATCAAACGGGATCCATCCCCTGGTAGGTCATTCAGGCGAAATAGCTTCGAAATACCGACTGTTTTTGGATCAAACAACACTAGATCTGCAAAATATCCTTCCTTGATCGTTCCTCTTTTTTTAATTCGGTACTTCGCGGCAGGATCTGAAGTTAACTTTTGAATTGCGTGCGTCAGTGTAAATGTGGCTGTGTCTATCGCCCAATGTCGTAAAAAGAATAAACCAAACCCTGCATCACACAGAAACTCCACGTGCGCCCCCGCATCCGATAGCGCAATAATTGCATTTTGGTGGGTTAGAAGCTTTGCCACGCCTACATCGTTATTTTGGTACATCTTCCCAACAAATGGTGTGTCTAAATCTTGATCGAAGAGCCAATCTAGGGGGCTTTGACTAGCGGCTTTTGCGATCTCGGTAATAGGTACCTCGTCGAGTTCTATTTTGTCCCATGCCCCATTGAATATGACGCCAATTTGATTATTAGTCAGGTTTTCAGCAAACTCATCCCTAAAGGATTGGCTCTGGTATATGGACCTCAATTGGTCTGGTGCGGCCACTTTGATCGCATCAAAGGCGCCGTGCGCATAAAATATATATGGGTTGCGCAGAGTGAAATCGAAAGATAACGGATGCGGGTTCGCATGGATGTATACTTCGTGTCCTCGATCTAGGGCTGCCCCGCATCTCTCGTAATAATCGCTCGAGGCAGTTGGTGCCGAGTCGTTATACATGGCTAGGACTGAAACAAGGAATGTGGGGCACTCAAATGTTTTGCTTATATTTTCTAAGTATTCAGGAGTAGCTCGTCCTCCACCCGCTGTAACAAAAACACCTTTTCTCTGTTTTATCGGCTCGAGTAGTGCATATAGCTCAGCATCTTCCGCGATAGTTGATGGCATGGGTCTTCCGCCAAAACCTGAGTGATTGGGTGAAAACGACGATGCGAAACCGATTGCGCCGCAGGCTAGCGCCTCGTCGACGATATCACGCATGGCCTCTAGCTCTTTTTGGGTCGGCTTAATTCTAGTGGAACTCTCTTCCCCCATTACTGCAGTCCTGATAGCTGAGTGTCCGATCAGGACTGCAACGTTGGCATGAGGTCGTTGTTTATCGATGAATTTTAGATATTCAGGGAAGGAATCAAATTTCCATTCAGTTCCTTCAAGAAGCGTTTTTAGATTCATGCCCTCGACCACAGATAAATTTTTGAGCATGATTTCCTGATGCTCTGGTGGGCATGGTGCAATCCCAAATCCACAATTCCCCATTACTGCGGTTGTAACCCCCATCGATGGTGACGGTGACAGAGTGGGATCCCATGTGATCTGTGCGTCATAGTGGGTGTGAACGTCTATGATCCCTGGCATTAATGCTAGCCCTTGGGCTTTAATGACGTTGCTGCATTCAGTGTTTAGGTCTCCAATCTCAATAATTTTGTCCCCTAAGATGCCAACATCAGCGCAAAACGAGTTTCGCCCCTCTCCATCGTAAATGGTCGCACCTTGGATGATCGTGTCAAATTTATTGGCAGACATGTTGTTGTTCCTCTTTGTTGAGTTCAGCGAAGAAATTGTTCTAAATGCTTCTCTACGTCTATTTCAAACGATAAGATTCTCGAACTCAGAGACTTGCCGTAATTATCGAGGCAAAGGGAGCGGGAAACACCGCCACCTAGAGCGCCTTCGCATACGAAATTTAGCATGTGTAATCCATCGATTTTGTATCTGGTCACGGTCCCGTTAACAACCCCTGAGTAGAAAGCTTTAAATTTTTCCGCGGAGAGTTGTGTTTTGATGGTTTCGTATACTTCTGGACAATAGGCAATTACAGAGATATTTGAAGTGTTTCCTTTATCGCCAGATCTACAATGCGCTAAGCGTGCTAATTTGATGAGCATGATATTTTTTCAACTTTCATAAAAGTTGATCGTCGGATTAATTTTAGTCCTATCAACAAGTGATGACCAAACCCCAATGATTTCTCTTGTGCGATCTTGGTGCGGAACCCGCTTCCCTGTCATTCCCACGCCGGATACAGCCATGCCATCGACTTCTCGACCGATCTTCATGGCCTCCTCTCGACTTAATGTTCTTGCGGCAACACGTACTGCAACTTCGTAGGGCTCATGATCACTTTTAGGTGTCATGTCTCCGTGAATAGCGTTGAGCCCAAGGTAATCTATTCGTAGCTCTTCAGCTTTAAGGTTCACAATTTTGAACCGTTCTCGTAATATGGTTTCGGCGAGCTTTGCTCGTTTTAATGCACCTTCTCCAGCGTAAAAAAACATATCCTCTCCAATAAAGCCCTCTTCACACCCGATAGATACTTTTAGTGTGTGAGTCCGTGGTTTTCCTGTTATGTCCCATACCAATACCCGATTTTCGGATACTTCTTCAAGCTGGGTGGTCGAGAAATCGACGACAACGTCGGGGGTGATGTAATTAGCTGGATCATGCACTTCGTATAGCAGTTGCTCTTTAATGGTCATGGCATTTACGAAGCCTCCTGTACCTTGGATTTTGGTAATGATCGCACTACCATTTTCATCCACCTCAGCAATTGGAAACGCCAAGTCCCAAGGATTCGGTACATCTTTAAACCCAGGGTCTGCGAAGTATCCGCCCGTAACCTGCGCACCACATTCCATGAGATGCCCAATCCCGTTAGCTAGTCCTAGGTGAGCGTAGTCATCCATTCCCCAGCCAAATTCATACATCATCGGTGCAGCAAAAATTGAGGGATCTGCTACTCGGCCGGTTACAACAATGTGTGCACCTTCGTTTAGGGCTTGCACAATCGGTTCTGCCCCAAGGTATGCCTCTGCAGATACGATTTTCCCTTTAAGTGAATGTGTTGGCTCCCCAGTCTCTAAAATCGTGTCGGTCATATCAAGCACCCGGTCGGTGATCAAACTTCCGTTAACCGCAGCGACCTTAATACCTCGAAATCCGAGAGTTTTCAGCCAATAAACGATGCGCTCCGCAGCACCATTGGGATTGATCCATCCTTGGTTGGAAATGATTTTTGTGCCTTGTTTTAGACAGCCGGGGAGAACAGCTTGCATTCGATCATCTAACCAGGTGTCATAACCGGGAAAAGTTGGATCTCGCCGCTTCCTAACTTGTGCTGCGGAAACGGTTGCCTCAGCCATTGTCTCAAAACATAGATAGTCTAAGCGCCCTTTGTCTGCATTGTTTTTGGCTGGCGAAATTCTGTCTCCCCACCAAGCTGAACCTGATCCGATGCGTATACCCATAACTTCCTCAACATTTTTAAAGTCGCAATATTAAGTGCGTGACTCATAATCTCATAATCATCGATGTGATGGAGCTAATTTGTAAGTCTCACGATTGACAATGTACCCTGAATAAATTCTTTTTTACTTTGACGAGGGCGAATTAGATTTCCTGGAATGCATTCGTGAATTGCTATTTTTAGAGGGGGGGTTGTTGTTTTTAGGCATAAAAAGTATTGACAACGAACGGAACGCTGGGCATTCTCTGAATCGCATGCCGGAGACAGTACTGGCGTTCGAGTTTTGACACTGATATCCCCTAAATTTATAGGTCAAATACAGGAGACTTAAAGATGGCAGCTGCTAAAAAGACACCGGCAAAAAAACCCGTAGCAAAAAAAGCCCCGGCTAAAAAGCCCGTAGCAAAAAAAGCCCCGGCTAAAAAGCCCGTAGCAAAAAAAGCTCCGGCTAAAAAGCCCGTAGCAAAAAAAGCTCCGGCTAAAAAGCCCGTAGCAAAAAAAGCCCCGGCTAAAAAGCCCGTAGCAAAAAAAGCCCCGGCTAAAAAGCCCGTAGCAAAAAAAGCGCCCGCTAAGAAAAAGGCGGCCGTTAAAAGAAAACCTAATGCAGCTTTCATGAAGCCGATGACGCCAAGTGCCGAGCTCGCTGCTGTGGTCGGTGCGAAGCCAATCCCACGCACTGAGGTCACGAAGAAGATATGGGTTTACATTAAGAAGCACGATCTCCAGGACGCAAAAAACAGGAGAAATATAAATGCAGACGATAAATTAAAACCAATATTTGGTGGCAAAAAACAAGTGTCAATGTTTGAAATGACTAAGCTTGTAAATAATCATTTATCTTAAGCGACCCTACCTAGGGGCGATCCGATTTCTTTCGGTTCGCCCTTTTTATTTGCCATCACCAGCCTGAGGTTTTTATTGCATGACTTTAATTCGCCCATTTAAAGGTCTACGTCCGGCAACAGGTAAGGCAGTAGAGGTGGCTGCACCACCCTATGATGTGATGTCTTACAAAGAAGCACTTGTTTTAGCGAAGGACAAGCCTAATAGTTTCTTGCATATCTCGAGGCCGGAGATTGACTTGCCTGAAGGTACAGATCCTTATTCGCCTCAAGTGTACAAGAAGGCGAAAGTTAATTTAAAGGCGCTTGTAGATAAGGGCATATTGGTGCGGGACGACGAAGCTTGTTTTTTTGTATACCGATTAACTGGGCATGGTGTCAGTCAGTCGGGTCTTGTAGTTAGTGCGTCAGTCGATGCCTATGACCAAAATTACATCCGCAAGCATGAATTCACTCGACCAGATAAAGAAGATGATCGAGTCCGTCAGATTGACGAGCTCTCGGTTCAAACTGGCCCCGTTTTGCTCGCATATCCTTCGTCAAAAGACATCGACGCCATAATTGCGTCAGAGTCTACTGGGGATTCTGATTCTGACGTTTTGGATGTGGATGGAGTTCGACATGAGCTGTGGATGATTTCGTCGGCCGAGAAAATAGCCCAACTTGTCGCGTTGTTTGATGACTTACCCGCTCTTTATATTGCTGATGGTCATCATAGGTCAGCTGCAGCATCGCGAGTTCAAAAACTTAAAATGAGCCGAGGGGCGCAAGTTGTTGCAGGACCTAAAAGTTATGATTATTTCCTCGCGGTAGCTTTTCCGCAGGATCAGATGCAAATTCTTGCCTACAATCGTGTGGTGGCGGACCTTAATAGTTTGAGTCCAAATGATTTTTTAGAGGATTTGAGGAAGGATTTTGTCGTTCAGCCTTCGGATGATCCAGTTGTTCCAAAGGAAAAGGGAGTGATGGGGTTGTATCTAGATGGCCATTGGCATACGTTGACGCTAAGCGCCACGCTGAGGTCTGATGACCCTATTGAAACACTCGATGTCAGTGTGCTATCTAACCGAGTTTTAGGACCTGTTCTTGGCATACATGACCTGAGAAAAGATAAGAGAATAGGTTTCGTAGGTGGTATTCGAGGGACTCGAGAACTGATGAAGCGAGTAGACTCTAAAGAAATGGCCTGTGCCTTTTCTCTTTTCCCTACCAAGATCGAGGAATTGATGGCTATTGCGGATCAAGGTCAGGTAATGCCACCTAAGTCTACTTGGTTTGAGCCAAAATTAGCTGACGGATTGGTGTCTCACGTCTTAGATTAAAGTTTAGGGCATTTCTTTAATTTATTAACTTACTCAGTAATGCGCTTTCTACCAACACCGAAATGCTGAGTTCTTACCAAGTGTAATGTTCCGAGCTGGCGCATTCTAAGCACCCAAAACAAGAAGTGCGTTTTCTGGTGGCCGACCGATTGCTGCTTTGTTCCCGCATACGATGATGGGACGTTCGATTAAGATTGGGTGCTTGGTCATGGCTTGAATTGAGGTGGCGTCACTCAGGCTTTCTCCAGAGTAATATTCTTTAAATATAGACTCCCCTTTGCGGATCAACTGCTCTGGTTTGATTCCGAGTTTTGAGCATATCGAAGAGATCTGATCGGCATTGAGTGGATTTTTTAAGTACTCAATAACTAAGGGTTGAACCCCATTGTCTCGTAGAATAGCCAGAGCATTTCGGCTTTTGCTGCACCTCGGGTTGTGGTAGATCTTCACTTCTGCGGTAACCATAATTTTTGTTCCTTATCCTAGAAGAGTTTTAGAGATGATTTCTCCTGTGTCTTTTGATAATTTTGGCTGATTGATAATTGTCTCCAAAGCTGATTTTGCATGCGATTGATGGGCTTTATCAAACTTTTGCCACCGATCGAAGCTGCGAGAAATTCGAGCAGCTACTTGAGGGTTGATTGCGTCAAGCTCTAAAATAGCCTCTGAAATCAAACGGTATCCAAATCCGTCAGATCGGTGAAAATGTACATGATTCGCCGAGAATGTTCGCAGTAAAGCAAAGACTTTGTTTGGGTTTTTAATATCAAATGTCGGATGCGTCATGAGCTCCTTGACTCGCTCCGCTGTATTCTTTGACGGTGATGCGGCTTGCACAGCAAACCATTTATCTAATGCGAGTGGCTCTGAGCGCCACTTATCGTAGAATTTAATTAATGCCTCTTCGCATTCGGGTCTTGTTGCGTTCACGATAATTTGCAGTGCGGCATATTCATCCGTCATATTGGTTGCCATTTCAAGCTGACGGAGAGATAAATCAACGTATTCTTGTTTCTTAAGGTCAACGAGTAGTCCAAGGCAAACATTCTTTATTGCCCGCTGGCCTGCTGATCTCGCGTCAGGGGAATAAGAGGCTTGGTTAGACTGCTTTAAATAGACATCCAAGAGTTGGGCTTCGAGTGTGGGAGCGATTGTAAGCCGCAACGCGTTGCGTGCGCTGTGTAACAAGTCCGGATCAACTAATTCAAGTGACTCAGCCAAATGACTTTCAGCGGGAGTTGAAAAAAGCTCAGCAGTAAAAGCAGGATCTTCATGTGCTTCATGCAGTGACTCAGACAAAACTTCGATGAAGTTATTGTTCCAGCTTGGTTGTAGCCTTCCTTCGAGTTTTGGTATTGCAGATAAAATCAGTCGACTTTGAAGTTGTTGGCCTGCTTCCCAACGATTAAAAGGGTCATCATCGTGAGCCAATAAATAGAGTAAGTCTTCATCCGTATATTCAAAATCCAAAATGATAGGCGCAGAAAATTCTCGAAATAAGGAGGGAATGGGTCGTTCAGTCACCTGAGTAAAGGAGAAAGAATCTCGAGAATCTTTCAGCGATACGATTTGTTCTTTTGATGAGGCCCCATTAGGTTGAAATAATTTGAGTTTTATTGGAATGTGGGCTGGCTGATTTGATTTGAATTTCTCTTCCGCAAAGTATTGTTGACACTCAAGAGTATATGTTTGAGTCATGGCGTCATACGTGCTCGTGATTTTCACTCGTGGAGTTCCTGCCTGGACATACCAATTTCTAAACCTAGACAGGTCTGCTCCGGAGGCATGTTCCATCGCAGATACGAACTCTTCAGTTGTTACTGCGCAGCCATCGTGTCGCTCAAAATAGACTTTCATCCCGCGTTGAAAGTTATCCTCACCCACTAGTGTGTGGATCATGCGAACAATCTCAGCACCTTTATCGTAAATGGTGGCCGTATAGAAGTTATTGATTTCGACGTAGGCATCAGGTCGAATCGGATGTGCCATGGGGCCGGCGTCCTCAGGGAACTGGGTTGTTCTCAGGCTCCGTACCTCTTGAATGCGTTGAACGCCTCGCGAGTAAGTGTCTGCCCCGTATTCTTGGTCTCTAAATACGGTTAATCCTTCTTTGAGGCTTAATTGGAACCAATCACGGCAAGTGACGCGATTTCCCGTCCAGTTGTGGAAATACTCGTGTGCAACAACCCTATCTAAAAGCATGAAATCTCGATCGGTAGAAAGACTTTGGTTGGCGAGAATATATTTTGTATTAAAGATGTTGAGCCCTTTATTCTCCATGGCCCCCATATTGAAGTCATCAACCGCCACAATCATGTATTGATCAAGATCCACCTCTAGATTGAAGCGCTCTTCATCCCAGCGCATTGATCTTTTTAATGCTTCCATTGCAAAAGTGGTTTGTTCGATTTGGTGTTGTGGCGCATAGATTTGCAGAGCAACCGTTCTGCCTGAGCTGGTAATAAACCTTTCTTCTTTTTTGTCAAGACGACCAAGAACTATTGCGAACAGATACGATGGTTTGGGGTGGGGGTCTGTCCAAAGTGCAAAATGGAGACCATCCGTTAATTCACCACTCGTTGTTAAATTTCCGTTCGAGAGCAGAACTGGGTATTTATCTTTTGGGGCTTGAATGTGCGTGGTGAATTGAGAGAGAACATCAGGTCTATCAAGGGAAAATGTAATTCGTCGAAAGCCCTCAGCCTCACATTGGGTGAAATATCCGTATTTAGAAGCATAGAGCCCCATTAGCTGAGTATTTTTTTCCGGATAAATCCGTACGGCGGTCTCGATCGTGAATGAGTCTCCTGGAGAGTGGATGATCAGAGCGTGTTCAGTTTGTTGATATTCGCTTGGTTCTAAAATTCGACCATTTAGTTTGACCTCAATAAGTTCCAGACTTTCCCCGTTTAAACGCAAGTCCTCAGTGGTTTTTGTTTGAATATTTTTTTCTACTAAAAGTGTTGCATGAACTTCCGTGAAGTCACTTTCGACCATTATTTTTAGGTCAATTTTTGGAATTTTGTAGATTGATGGTGTGTACTCTTTAAGTAACACGGGCTGAAGTGAGGTTTGTTCCATGGCCAAGGCTTTCTATCTTTTTAAGGGTAATCAAATCGACATTTGAAATGTTAATACAGTTCCAGTATCGACCCGCTAACTGATTGATGATCTAATATAATTCTTACCTATATTTCAAATTATATGATGCGGTTGTTTGATTCGGCTTGCCGATGTAATTCACTAATTAATTGCTCGAATGCGGCAAAGGCTGTAGCAGATCCTTTATATTCCATCCATACCTGTTGTTTTTGAGAGCGAATCAGAACTAACTGAAGGTCAGAGTCGGATTGAAATCTGGCAATTGCGCCATCAATTTTTTGATCTTCATACGCGGTATAGGTGCAATGATCGTTCCGGCACAGCGATTTGACAATATCCTCAGGAGTTTTGCCAAAGTTTCCATTTTTTGAGATGGTTAATCGGGCTTGCGGCTCAAGATTCGAGACAAATACAATTGAGTCGGGATGGATTTCTGTGACGTCGATATTCGGATGAGGGGCGATAGAAAACTGATTCCAAACGATGTCGGGTGTAAGTATAGAAACTGGGGTGTTTTGAGGAGACATTAGTAGCGATGCCGCTACCAGTGCTCCGCCTAATATAAGAAATGCTTTTTGTAGCTTGCTGAGTGATTTCATAACGTCCTAACGGTATAACAAAACCGTAGCGATATCCAAGTTTTTTATATCGCGAGCGATAACTTGCAGCACTCATGGTATTCTGTATACCAAATGCATATATGGGGGAGCCTGTGGGTTTATTAAAGCAAATTGAGGCGTTGCCGGATTTAACAGATCAGGTATACGAACGTCTGCTTGAGGCGATTTGTACCGCACAATTGACTCCAGAGACGAGAGTTACACAGCAAGGGCTAGCGGAGTCGTTAAACGTGTCTCGACAGCCCGTGCTTCAGGCTCTTGGACTACTGCGAAAAGATGGATTTGTCGTCGATGCCGGACGAAGGGGGCTGATGATCGCACCTATTAATCCAGACGTCATTCGTCAAACGTATCAGGTGAGGTCCGTCTTGGATGGTCTTGCGGCGCGAGAGGCGGCAAAGCAAGGTGGTGTGCTAGATTTCGGGCTCATTTCTGAAGGGCGGCAGGCGGGTCAAGGTGGCAAAATATCTGCACTCATAAAAGCAGACTTAAGGTTTCACTATTCAATTTACCAGGCATCTGGGAACACGATGATCAGGGAGTCAGCCGAATTTCATTGGCAGCATATCAGAAGGGCTATGGGTGCGGTCGTTGCTCAGCTCAGTGATGCAGATGTGATTTGGGACGAACATGAGGCAATACTTTTGGCGATCAAGGTTGGCGACAGCGTGTTGGCTGAGCGCCTGGCCCGTGCACACGGAGAATCTGCTGGTGACTCTTTGGCTAATGCGCTTGATCGTATTTCTTAAAGATGACTGAAATTTTGAATATTAACTGATAAGTAAGGATGTTAAATGAAACAACTTAGTGTATCTCAAATTCAGGAATTTGAAGATCAAGGGTATTTATTTTTCCCGTCATTATTTGAGCAATCTGAAATGATCGCGCTCACGTCACAGCTCGATGATGTTTTTTCTAGGGAGGTTGAATATAACGTGCGGGAGAAGAATTCCAATTCTGTTCGAACGAGTTTTGCGGTTCAAACATATAACCCAATGTTTGCGAGACTGGCCCGCCACCCCCGCATGGTTCGACCCGTTGAACAGCTTTTCGACGAGTCAGTCTATATGCATCAATTCAAAGTAAATGCTAAAGCAGCTTTTGATGGTGATGTCTGGCAGTGGCACCAGGATTTTGGGACTTGGCATGCAGATGATCAAATGCCAGAAGCGCGGGCGATGAACATTGCAATTTTCTTGGATGATGTCAATGAATTTAATGGCCCACTTATGTTGATACCTGGAAGTCATAAATTGGGTGTTTTAGAGGCAGGGCATGATACTCAGACGACCAGCTACCCATTATGGACTCTTGACTCAAAAACGATTTCTTCGTTGGCGAATAAGGGTGGTATTGTCGCACCCAAGGGTCCGGCCGGTTCGATGCTTTTATTTCATTCTTGCTTAGTTCATGCGTCGGGACCGAATCTCTCTCCTTGGGACCGACGAACGGTATACCTCAGTCTAAATGCGGTTTCTAACCATATCAGACGATTTAAGCGGCCAGGTTATCTTGCGCATAGACAGTTCGATCCAATCGAATGCCTGCCTGATGATTGTTTGCGGACAGAATGTAATGTTGATCTGCCGTGGCGTGATGGAATTCCCCAAGATGAGTTGGTGGTGGTTTAGAGATTCAAATAAATTACAAGGAATAAAGCGTGAATTTATATTCAAAGTTGCAATTGAGAGCTGCTGATGGTAACCCCTTACGGGTTGCTGCTATTGGAGCGGGAAAGTTTGCGTCAATGTATTTGGCGCAAGTACATAAAACGCCAGGGATTCATGTTGCTGCGATAGCCGATATCAACCCTGAGAATGCGCTTGAAAATTTGCATAGAATAGGTTGGCCCCAAGCACGTTATCAAGCGAGATCTATGGATGAGGCCATGAAGTCCGAGAGCACTTGGGTGACAGACGACTGGGAGGCGGTTGTGGCAGACCCGAGGATTGATATTGTTATTGAGGCTACGGGTAATCCGCCTGCTGCAGTAGAGCATATTCTCGGGGCATTGAGTCATCAAAAACACGTGATCAATGTGACGGTTGAGGCCGATGCCCTTTGCGGTCCCTATCTCGCTCAGTTCGCGCGCGCTAAAAACGTCATTTATAGCTTGGCGTATGGTGACCAACCTGCGCTCATTTGCGATCTGGTTGATTGGGCAAGGGCAGCTGGCTTTAATGTCATTGCTGCAGGAAGAGGGCACAAATGGATGCCACATTATATGCAATCGACCCCTGAGACGGTCTGGGGTTACTATGGGCTTACGCCTGAACAGGCAGAGCGAGGTGGACTCAATCCAAAAATGTTTAACTCATTCTTGGATGGATCAAAACCTGCGATTGAGAGTGTTGCAGTGTGCAATGCTACAGGATTGAGTGCGCCGCCCAATGGACTAGAATACCCTTCTGGCAGCATTGATGATATCCCCAATTTAATGAGGCCAAAATCGGTTGGTGGCTGTTTGCACCAAGCCGGTCAAGTAGAAGTTGTCTCTTCATTGGACGCGACGGGAGCGCCGATTCCCTACGATATTCGCTTCGGCGTATGGGTGGTGTTTGAAGGGGACACCTCGTATATTCGGCACTGTTTTGAAGAGTATGGTGTCAAAACAGATGACACTGGACGATATGCATCACTGTATAAGCGGTGGCATTTGATAGGGTTGGAGGTGGGCATCTCGGTTGCTTCAGTTGGCGTGCGTGGTGAACCCACGGGGGCCCCAACGGGGTTTCGTGCAGACGTTATGGCCGTTGCAAAGCGAGATCTAAAGGCAGGCGAGATTTTGGATGGCGAGGGCGGGTATACCGTGGTTGGTCAATTAGCGCCAGCGGATAAGTCGCTTAAGTTGGGCGCGCTTCCGCTGGGATTGGCGCACGGGCTCAAATTAAAGAATGTTAAGAGCGCGAGTCAACCTGTAACCTGGGAAGATGTCGAATTCGATGAGAATGCGATCGCGATTAAAGTGCGTCGTGAGATGGAATCAACATACCGTTAGATGTTTTTGACGAGTGAACAAGGTAATTAAATAAAAAATAATATGGCTCAATACGTTTATAGCATGATGGGGGTGGGAAAAATTGTTCCACCTAAGCGAGAAATACTTAAGAACATATCTCTTTCATTTTTCCCTGGTGCAAAGATTGGTGTTTTGGGGGTTAATGGTTCTGGCAAATCCAGTTTGCTACGCATTATGGCGGGCGAGGATAAAGAGATAGAAGGTGAAGCAACACCAATGCCTGGGATTCGCATCGGATACTTGCCGCAAGAGCCGGATTTAAATCCGGAGCAGTCTGTTCGAGAGGTCGTTGAAGAAGGTCTGGGCGAGGTCCTTGGAGCTAAGAAAAAGCTTGAAGAAATCTATGCTGCCTACGCAGAGCCAGATGCTGATTTTGACAAACTTGCAGAGGAGCAGGCGCGTTATGAGGCGATCGTCGCAACCGATGGTGCTGATTCAGATTTGCAACTTGAAATTGCAGCAGCTGCGTTGAGGTTGCCAGATTGGGATGCGAAGATCTCTACTTTGTCTGGAGGTGAAAAACGTCGAGTGGCTATTTGTCGATTACTTTTATCGAAGCCGGATATGTTGTTGCTCGATGAGCCGACAAACCATTTAGACGCGGAGAGTGTGCATTGGATCGAACAGTTCCTCCAAAGGTTTTCGGGCACAGTGGTTGCTGTGACGCACGATCGATATTTCTTGGATAATGCGGCCGAGTGGATTTTAGAGTTGGATCGAGGGCACGGCATCCCGTGGGAAGGTAATTATTCCTCGTGGCTCGAGCAAAAAGAAAAGCGTCTTGAGATGGAGGACAAGCAGGAGTCCGCGCGGCTCAAAACGATAAAAACAGAGTTAGAGTGGGTTCGCTCAAACCCGAAAGCCCGTCAGGCTAAGAGCAAGGCGCGTTTGTCACGTTTCGATGAGCTATCTTCACACGAATACCAAAAGCGTAATGAAACGCATGAGATTTTTATTCCAGTTGCTGAGCGATTGGGAGATAAGGTCATCGAATTTAAATCCGTCTCCAAGGCGTTTGGCGATCGATTACTTATTGATGACTTGTCATTCACGATACCGCCGGGTGCGATCGTTGGGGTCATTGGGCCGAATGGCGCAGGAAAATCCACATTATTTAAAATGATTACTGGAGTTGAGGCGGCGGACTCTGGCGAGGTTGTTATTGGAGAGACTGCTAATGTGGTAGCTGTTGATCAGATGCGTGACACGCTGCCGAACGAGAAAACAGTTTGGGAGGCGGTATCGCAAGGTCTTGACGTGTTGACAGTTGGAAGGTTCGAGATGCCGTCTCGGGCGTATATCGGTCGTTTTAACTTTAAAGGTTCGGATCAGCAGAAAATTGTTGGTAACCTTTCGGGTGGCGAGCGAGGACGGCTTCACTTAGCAAAGACGTTGATCGAGGGCGGGAATGTTTTGTTATTAGATGAGCCTTCAAATGATCTTGATATTGAGACTTTAAGAGCGCTTGAGGCTGCGCTTCTTGAGTTCGCGGGATCGGTTTTGGTTATTTCACACGACCGTTGGTTTTTAGACCGCATTGCGACGCATATCTTGGCCTTTGAAGGAGACTCTCACGTTGAGTTTTTTGCGGGTAATTACCAAGAATATGAAGATGACAAGAGAAAACGTTTAGGGGAAGAGGGTGCGAAGCCTAAAAGAATTCGTTATAAGTCCTTGAAATCGTAGGCTAACCATACTCATTACACATGATTTTCTGTTGTGAATGAGCCGGATTAGGCGAGTGGTCAGTGTGTGTTTTTTAAGTTGGTCGGATGAGGGTATTTGTGGATAGTGGACGCATTAAGCATGTCGGTTTGTTGCTGCTAGTTGCAGTGACATTTTTGTCGCGTTCAGTCTCTGCCCAGGATGGTTTTGAGGGCTCACCCAATTTGGAGCCTATTGAGGACTCATTTATAGAGCAGTATCGAACTACATCTGAAATGATTTATCGGCAGGTGGATGGAAGAGTGTGGATCACACCTTCTGGGAGTGTCGTTGATGGTAGGGGGTTCCCGCGGTTATTCGTTGATATTTTTGGGCCGCCGTTAAACTCACATTTTGCGAAAACAGCGGTCACTTATGACTATTCGGTAAAAAGCAAACACCACCCTTGGGCGACAGCACAAAAAATGGTTTATGAGGCCATGCGAATAGAGGGTGCCACCCAAGCGGAGGCAAATTTAACATTCATGTTGCTACGAGCAACGGGTACTCGTTGGGCCACGCAGGGACCGAGCAATTGTTTTTCTCGCTGCCATGGGCCTAACGCAAAGCTGGAGTGGCGTCCTGTTGTAAAAGATGAGGATGTTATTGGGCTGGTTGACTGGGCTAGAAATGAGCTATTAAGTCTCGATGAGATTGACTCTAGGGTTGCAGATGTGATTCTTGATGAAGGCCCTCATAGCTCTATCGGGATACGATAAACCATTAATTTTTATATTTACTTGCATATAAAAGATCTGCTTAACCTTATCTACGTAAAAAAGTCTTATATAAGATATAAGACTTGTTTAGATTAAAAAACTCCAAATTTGTATCAACGGCTGTAGTGTTTGTGTGCCTGATGCGAACCCATAGAATGCAACGGCCTTGGCAATAGATCACGGCTTAGCTAAAGCGCTGATTGAGGTTACCTTGCTGTGGTTGTCACGAAAAGCTGAACCTGCAGAGAATTTTATATGCTCTGCTGTTCTCGGCTGTGAACCAGTAGCTTATTGCTAAGACGATGGTCGCCTTACCAAATGCGGGTCTTCAGCGAATCATTAATCAAAGTGGCGCGCATTTTTAAATTTAATCTAGGGCCGAGCCCATGGTTACCATGCCCACGCTGAGTGTTAAAAAGATAACCGCGAAAAATTGCCCAGTCGTTAATTGCTCGCTAAAAATCGTCGTGAGATCATATAGCTCATCAGTACTTCGATTAAGGCAAAGGTCCTGACGTGCGAGATCGATTCAATGGTCATCGCCGTGAGCCATCCTATTGACGCCCATGCGCCTGACGTGCCTACGAACATCGATTGTTTCCACTTCTTACAAAGTTTCGTTATTAAACCTTTTTGATATCTAACGAAATAAGCTGACATTAGGAACGTTTGGAAAAGCTGAGCGAGAATGACTGTCAACAGCGGCCGCGCTTAAATAGTCAGAGATCAGAGATACAGTCCCTTTGAAGCCAACGGTTGATAATGCGAAAGCCGCCCCCGACGCGATAACGTAGATGGTGCTTCGGGAAATTAATTTGCTGAGAATGGTAACGCGGTCATGCTGCGCAAATGATAAGGCGAGCACTGAACTTGTCCCGATGACCACAGCAATAATGGCAGGCAGCCCTAAAGGCGCTCCTAAAAAAATTAACCCAAAGATCGCAACCTGAAGTACCTCTGTTTTGACGTAGGCCGTTACTAAGGTGAAATTCTCCCCTTGCATTGCCCTCAGCATTAAAGCCGTGCCAGTTATTTAACTTAAGGCGCCGAGGGAAAGCCAAGCGAAATACGTTGAGCTAAAAGAGAGCTGAGGCGTATCAATAAAAATACCAAGTAACACAAACCAAACAACAGCGAAGGGAATTGCGAAGGCAAAGCGTACAAATGTCGCCCCTAGCGTGCCAAGTTCTTGAAGGTGTCGTTGTGTTGCGTTACGAATAGTCTGGGCACTAGAGGCAACAAGAGTGATGGGAATCCATAACCACCAGACCGGCGCCATATCTTCCCTTTAGCCCCGCCCAACAAACGGCATCTTGGTAGCCATGATGGTCATGAACTGAACATTCGTATCAAGTGGCAAGTTCGCCATATATAACGCTGCAGTAGCAACCTCTCTCACGTTCATCATGCTCTCTGCTTTTATGGTCCCATCAGCTTGCGGCACACCGCTAGCCATTTTGGCGGCGAGTTCAGTCATCGCATTGCCGATATCTATTTGGCTGCACGCAATGTCATATTTACGCCCGTCTAATGAAGCGGATTTTGTAAGCCCGGTGACAGCGTGTTTAGTCGCAGTGTAAGGTATTGAGTTTGGTCGAGGTGCGTGGGCAGATATCGAACCATTATTGATAATGCGTCCGCCCATGGGTTCTTGATCTTTCATGACTTTGAACGCTTCACGAATGCAATAAAACATCCCGTTGAAGTTAATATTTACAATCGTCGTCCATTGCTCGTCGCTGAGGTCCTCAAGTTTAACAGGAGGGGCATTCATCCCGGCGTTGTTAAATAGAACATCAAGTCGTCCATATTTTTGTTTCACCCCCGCGAATAATGCGCGCACTGCATTGGGGTCGGAGACATCCGTTGAGACGGCAGTCGCATTGTTCCCATAAATCCCCGATAAAGAAATGGTTTCAGTTAAAGCCTCTTCTCGTCTACCTGCTAGCGCAACTAAATAACCATTAGAGAGAAATTCGAGAGCGACGGCTCGACCAATCCCACTCCCAGCGCCAGTAACAATGGCAATTTTTTCGGTTGTAGACATTCACTAACTCCTCGTACAAAAATACGTTTTCTGATTTTTAATGAGAAACTCTACCACGTATATTTGAGCCCCATATATTGAGATAATGGACGTCTTTTATTGCGCTATATTCTCTGCAGATGTTATGGTTTTAACGCGCCTTATAATTCTTTCATGCGGACTAGATACGCGCTGTTTCCTCGAGGTTTCTGGCAGACGCCCAAGCGATTTAAGCGCGGCGTGAGTATGCTGCTCCTGAGCGCTTAGCGAATGCTATTGGCCATAGAGTGGCGCTAGCGCTTTGTGAAGGTAGGTTCGCGACGAATCGCGTCACTTACTACCTGAGAACTTCTATTAGGGTTTGGTAGGAACGCAACCTTGGTTAAAAATGGTTGCCGCAAAGGTATGAATGGCAAGTGGCCGAGATTTACCATGCGTCACTCCGAGTATCTGATATGGTGCTAAGTAATGGCGTTGACCTAGATTATTTTGCGCGCGAGTTTCTTGCGCAGTAAACTTGAAGTTATTAGATAATGAATCTTAGATATTGGTGTAATTTTCGCACATGACTGCAAAAGATCCATTTCATTTGGCGTTTCCTGTCCACTCTCTTTTGGAAGCTCGTCGTTTTTATGTTGGCATGTTGGGTTGCGTTGAGGGTAGATCCAGTGAAGAATGGATCGACTTTAACTTTTATGGGCATCAAGTTGTCGCGCATTTGGTGAAAGGGTACAGTGCGGCGAGTGACGCAAATTCAGTTGACGGGGATGATGTGCCTATACGACATTTCGGGGTTGTGCTTAGCATGGAAGATTGGTCCGAATTGTCCGATAAGTTGAAACAATCTGAAGTAGAATTTTTAGTTGAACCTCATGTGAGGTTTAAGGGGCTTGCTGGAGAGCAAGCAACTATGTTTGTGAGAGACCTTAGCGGTAACGCTCTTGAATTTAAAGCGTTCAAAGATCTATCGAAATTGTTTGATCAATAAAAATGCTTGAAAATTCCGTCTTTTCTTAACATCTGGGAGTTTAATGCAGTGGAAATTTGGAATGATCTAACCGAGCTATATGGCATGGACGTGCGCTTGAGTTTTCACGTGTTCTTCGTTGTTCTAGCTACCCTCATAGCGGGTAGGTGTGTTCGCCATATAATCGTCAAGCTTGGCAGTAAATCCAGGGCAACGGAAAATGTACTCGATGATGCCTTCTTTGATTCATTGGTTGCTCCAGTCAAGGGCTTAGTTTGGATCTTGGGTTTTTCGATGGCTGCCCATCTTGTGGCTGCCCACTCTAGCTCTGTTTTTTTTCAGTCGGTAGGGACAATTAGAAACATCGGCATCGTCCTGATGATGACTTGGTTTCTTCAGCGTTTTGTCCGCACGTATACCGAGCTGTTAATTATCTCTAAGGAAGCCAAGGGAGAAGCCGTAGATAAAACGCTTGTTTATGGCTTAGGTAAATTGTTACGAGGAACTATCGCTATTACGACAGCCCTTATAATCCTTCAAAATTTGGGCATTAATATTGGTGGCTTACTCGCCTTTGGTGGGGTCGGGGGTATCGCGATCGGGCTAGCGGCGCAGGATATCTTTAAAAACGTGTTCGGTGGATTTACGATATATTTTGACCGTCCCTTTGCTGTTGGAGACTGGATACGATCACCAGATCGCGAGATTGAGGGTAAGGTTGAGCACATCGGATGGCGTGTCACGGCTATACGCACCTTTAATAAGCGCTTACTTTATGTTCCGAACTCCGTCTTTACGACAATTGCACTGGAAAATCCATCTCGGATGTCTCACCGTCGAATTTATGAGTACATTGGTGTTCGTTACGACGACATATCCTCGCTACCCAAAATTTTAGATGAGGTGAAAGTCTATCTAAAACAAAATCGGGATATTGATCAGTCAGAAACATTGATGGTCAATTTAGACGAGTTCGCAGATTCTTCGGTAAACTTTTTTATCTACACCATGACGCGAACCACGGTTTGGGCTGAGTACCATGAGGTTAAGGAACGGGTGATGTTTGAAATCAGCGAGATCATATCGCGCAATCATTCAGAAATCGCATTCCCAACACGAACGCTGCATGTCAAAAATGAAATGGCCATTAACGGGTTGGAGTAAAAAAAAATTTATCGAGGTATAAATTCTTCACGTTCTGCACGACTTTTGACAAGCTGTGCTTGAGCAGTTGTTGAATCTAAGATTAACGGTACATTATTTTCGCAGGATGCCGAAGTGCGGCCTCATTGGACGACGCCTAATGACGTTTAATGTGGTCTTCTTGGGTCGATAGTAGTGCAGCGACGAATGGTTCGTCCTTCTCTAAAGGCATCATAATTCTCGACTCGATGCATAAGGCAACGATTGTCCCAAACGAGAAAGTCCCCCTGTTTCCACTTATGCTTATACGTCAAGTCATCATGAACTATTAATTGGTTTAGTTCGTCAATCCATGCTCTTCCTGTTTCAGAGGGGAGCCCAATGATGTGTTCCGCATGATCACCTAGAAATACGGATTTTTTATGTGTATCTGGATGCGTTCTGCAGATGGGATGATCAACTGTCGGTGTTGAATTACGTTGTTCATGACTCATTGGTTGATGGCCGTGCCGACGGTTTCTTGAGAAGTGGAGACTATGCGCAGCGCGCTTATTTTTTAGTTTGTTTCTCCAGTCGTCAGAAAGACGATCGTATGCGCCATACATGTCGGAAAAATGGGTATCTCCACCCTTAAATGTGAGCACCTCACAATAGATAATAGTCGCCTGACCAGTATATTCTTGCCAAGATGCATCGGTGTGCCAAGCGTGTGTTCCTTGATCAGGAAAAATACCGTTGGGCTTGCCATCATCGCCAATGTTGGACAATCTATACAGTTCCGGATGTGCAGATTCATGGTACTGATTCATGACGTGGATCTGCAGTTCGCCAAAGCGTTGACCGAACCGAACATGTGCCGCTGAGGATAGATTTTGTTGTCCAAAATATAGCACTTGATACTCAAGAAAAAGATCTTGAATCTCCTGAAGAGTCTTTCCGTCTGGTTTTTTGGAGAGGTCCAGACCTATAATCTCCACACCGATATTTTTTGTTAATTGACGGGTGTTTAGCGGCATTTTACTATCCTTAAGTGTTTATATCTGGCGACATCATCACTTCGATTAGATTTGTTTTATTGCTTCGGGTCGCGAGTCTAATGGCATCGTTTAAGTCGGCAGGATCATGTATGCGAATTGCGGGTACCCCCATAGACTCAGCGAGTTTCACGTAGTCTATTGTTGGATGGGTGAGATCCATACCAATGTATTTGTCTATTCCTCTGAAAGACATTAGTCGCTGCTTTATTATTTTGTATCCTTGATTGTTGGGTATTACGTAAGTAATGGGGCGATTCAGATGAGCAGCAGTCCATAACGCTTGGATGCTGTACATAGAACTTCCGTCCCCGACTAACGCCACAACGGGTCGGTCTGGAAGCGCCAGGGATACACCGATCGCACCTCCCATAGCAAATCCAATTCCGCCGGAAGCAAGCCCAAAAAACCCTTGATGATCCTTTAAGGCTAGATAGTTGAGTAAGTTTGCTGACGTGCTTAACGCCTCTTCAAGAACGACACAATCTTCTGGAATCGCCTTAACTAATTCCATCACAAGTTTTAGTGAATTAATTGGTTTGACGTCGTCGAAAGTGCTTGCTTGATCGATTCTTTGCGTGCGTTGAGCTGACCAATTTCGATTTTTAATGTCAGATATACGTTGTGTGGCCTTGGATTTTTGGTCATCACTCATTGTATTTTTTAATAGGTCGGCAAGAGCTTTTGTGGTTTCTTTCACGTGTGCTCGAATCGCGAATTCAGCAGAGTAGTTCTTCCCTAGTTCCCAATCTCGTTCACTAATTTGTATTATTTTAATGTGACTTGGTAGGGGATCAATTTCACTGAAGACAGACATTCTAAGGACGTCGGATCCCAGAAATATAACAAGGTCGTGGGTTTCGAGTTGCTGTCGGCATATGGATTGATTGCGTGATAATGCACCTAGAAATGCGGGGTGTTCACTTTTGAACTGTGCAGAGTACGGTACGGTTTGCTGGAATACGGCAGCCCCAATTGTCAGAGCTAAATCACCGGCCTCGTCTAATGCGTTTGTGGATGCGATTTCATGGCCTGCAACGATGGCAGGATTTTGCGCAGCCAAGATAGCTTTCGACAGTTCATTAAGTGTTTCTAAATTAGGAAGGACTTGCGTATTTACACGAGTCGGTTTACCTATTTCAATGTCGGCAGATGCATCCAACACATCTCCGGGTAAGCTTAAAAAGACCGGTCCCATGGGAGGTGTAAGCGCTATTTTTACTGCGCGATGAATGATGCGTGGTAAATCTTGAATTCTCGTGCACTCAATGGCCCATTTTACGAGCGGTTGAGCAATAGGTACTAGGGGGTCGTAGAGCATTGGTTCTGTAAGGCCATGTCCTTGTTCCTGCTGCCCGGCTGTAATGAGTACAGGGGATCCATAAAATTTTGCGTTATAAATGGAGCCCATCGCATTGCCCAGGCCAGGGGCGACGTGAACGTTGGCGACAGCAAGTTTTCCTGAGGCTCGAGCATAACCATCTGCCATTGCAACAACGATGCTTTCTTGTAAACCGAGGATGTATTCAATATTACTTTGCTTCCCCAGTGCCTCCATGATGGCCAATTCAGTCGTGCCAGGGTTCCCAAAAAGATAGTGGACCCCCTCTGATGAGAGGCATTCTAGAAAAGCGTCATACCCTTTAATCGTCATTGCGTCTCCCGTATCTTGCGTGTGGGTACAAAAATTTTGATTTTATCTAAGCAGTGAACACTAAAGATATTAGCCCATCGCTATGTTTAAATCTTGTGGATGCTTCTGGGCGCGAGCTAGAGATGATTCATGAGAAAAGACTGTTTAATCGATGGTCTAATCAGAAAGCACGGCTTAATGCCTAGTGAACAGCGCATATTGAGAGCGTATATTTCAGGCTGTTCATTCTTATTTCTTCCAGCGGTCCCTAAGTGTCACGGTCCGATTAAATACTAGGTTTTGTGCTGTGCTCGACGGGTCAGCCGCAAAGTAGCCATGTCGCTCAAATTGGAAACAGTCACCTGCTTTGGCTTCGGCAGCTGAACGCTCTACTTGAACTTCAATGATTGTTTTGGACTCAGGGTTTAAGCCGTTGATAAAGTCCCCATCCTTTCCAGGGTGTTCTATAGAGAACAGGCGGTCATACAAAATGACATCAGCTTTAATTGAAGTGTGAGCGTCTACCCAGTGAATATTACCTTTAACTTTGTAATTATCTGCGCCATCGGTTCCAGACTTCGAGTCTGAAAAGTGCTCGCAAAAAACCGTTTTTACCAATCCTTGTTCATCTTTGTCGAACCCGGTACATTTCACAACATAGCCATAACGCAAACGAACAGTATTGCCAACAAATAATCGAAAGTATCCTTTTGGTGGGTCTTCTGAAAAGTCTTCTCGCTCTATCCATAGCTCCCTTGAGAGGGTAACGTCTCGAGACCCTAGCTCTTTTTTCTGAGGGTGGTTGGGCGCATGACACATTTCCGTATGATCAATTTCGAGGTTCAAAATAATTAATTTGATTGGATTAAGAACGGCAACTTTACGGAGTGATGATTCGTTTAGTGTTTCACGCATACAATCTTCAAGGATTGAATAATCAATCCATGAATCAGCTTTAGATACCCCAATGCGGTCAGTGAATAGGTGTAAGCCTTGTGCAGGGTATCCACGGCGACGGGCCCCCACGAGGGTAGGCATTCGAGGGTCATCCCAGCCATCCACATGATTTTCTTTGACAAGTTGGATTAACTTTCTCTTTGAGAGCACAACATGAGAAAGATTCAGCCGAGCGAATTCTATTTGCTGAGGTAGAGGTTCTTGGAGGAATCCCAGTTCAAATAATTGCTGGTTGAGCCAATCGTATAGCGGACGGTGATCTTCAAACTCAAGTGTGCAAATTGAGTGAGAGATGTTTTCGAGAGCATCCGATATGCCATGGGTGAAGTCATAGCTAGGATAAATCGGCCATGAGTTGCCTGTTCTGTGATGTGTGGCGTGCTTGATTCGGTAGGCAACTGGATCTCTAAGATTGATATTCGGGCTTGCCATGTCAATTTTTAATCTCAGCACATGCATTCCATCGGCATGTTTACCATCTCTCATTTCTTGAAACAGCGTTAGATTCTCGTCTGTTGATCTAGTCCGAAATGGACTGTTTTTTCCTGGCTCAGTAAGCGTTCCACGGTATTTGCGCATTTCTTCAGCGTTGAGTGAATCGACGTAGGCAAACCCTGCTTTAATTAACGAGACAGCAAATTTGTACAGTTGGTCAAAGTAATCTGATGAAAAATATTCGTGGCTGCCCCAATCAAATCCAAGCCACTTCACAGAATCTCGAATTGAATCTACGTATTCACTCTCCTCGGTTGAGGGGTTTGTATCGTCGAACCTCAGATGACAAACACCGCCGTACTCTTTAGCAAGACCGAAGTTTAGGCAGATTGATTTCGCGTGCCCAATGTGTAAATAACCATTAGGCTCAGGGGGGAAGCGCGTTCGTATTTTTGCCGAATCTATATTGGCATTTTGTTGTTCAGATAAGGTCCCAGGCTTTCCACGCCAACGTCTTTCTTTAAACGCCTCAGCTTTGCAGTCGTTATCGATGATGGACTTAATGAAGTTGCTGCTGGAAGGTGGTGTTTTATCTTTCACTATTTTCTAAAAATGGTTTTGATTATGTGGATCGAATCAGTAACTTATCCCAGCGATGATCATACTTAAGCTGCAATAGTTTTCAGGACGTGAATTCTACCTTAGTTGCTTAAAACTCGGTTATCGGTCTACGCGCCTCATGTTGGAATGCTAGGGATAACTAGCATCAAGGTTGTCGTAGCTCTATGGAAAGATCCGATAGTTAGGATGGTATTGCTCTTTCAAAGTTTCTGAAGGCTTCGATCTCGGGTAATTGTTACGGTCATCCCATTGCGGAATTGGTTTGTTTTATTGTGGCCAAATGGCAATGCGCTCGCGTCATCTGTCAATCTTGGGGAGCAACTTGTAGACGTCTCTTAGCCCCAAACTGGGATATCTGGCAATATGTTCAGAAAATAGATCGATAATAAACTTCACATAAGTGCCAGTTGGAGTAGTTATGTAGCCAGAGTTGGTAATTTTGGTCAGAGCTACATTTTACGATGGGGCAGATGTTTGTAACCATGGATATTTAATGTTTGGAGCCCTATGAGTTTGTCTGCTGAGATTCTTTCTATTCTTTCATTGAAAGGCCACTCTTCTATAAAGTCACTAGCGCAAAAGCTCGAGGTTGACTTGGATACGCTTACGGTTGAAATTGATCGAATCAACGAGGGTTGGAGATTTATTGGGCGGTTCGACGATGATGTGGTTGGATTTAATGAGGTATCTGACTTGTTATGTGTCGATAAAGTTCGTACACGGCTTGGGACATTGTCCGATCGGTTTGTTCTTGACGTAGTTTCGGAGACGGGCTCTACTAATGATGATTTATTAAATATGATTCGATCCGGATCCGCACAAAACAGATTGATCAGAATTGCGGAAACTCAAACTGCAGGGCGTGGTACTAAGGGTAGATCGTGGCTGTCAATTCCCGGAGGATCTTTAACATTTTCAATCTTGCGCAGCATCCCCTCGGGCAATACGCAAAAGGGCATTTCGACTTTACCGTTGGTGGTTGGTTTATCAATCGTTCGTTCGCTAAACGCTGCTGCTAATATTGATTGCCGTCTAAAATGGCCAAATGATGTTTTGTCTCATGGTAAGAAGGTGGCGGGCGTATTAATAGAGTCCGTCTCGGTAGGCGGGCAGCATCATATCGCAATCGGTATTGGTATTAATATTCGTATCCCTAAAGTGCTGATGGACGAAATTGATCAACCCGTTACAGATTTATGTGGTTTGGGTTTGCGTATTGATCGGAATGTGCTTCTTGCGAATTTGATTTTGGATCTGGATGGGGTGTTAGAAAGTTATTTCATCGATGGTTTTGATTTGTTTCGTCGGGAGTGGTGTCAATTGCACGCATACCAGAATCAGACGGTATCGTTCGTTCTGCCAGATGGACAGCAACTTAATGGTGACATTTTGGATGTTGATAGTGACGGAGCTTTAATTTTGAGCGTTGCTGGAAAATCAAGACGTTTTATTTCTGGCGAAATTCGAATTAACGTATAGCCTGCATCGGTTATAGTCCATGAAGATTAAGTTGATTAGGATATAGAGCAGACAATGATTTTAGTTGTTGATATTGGTAACACGCAAGTAAAGTGGGCGACGACTTTGGGCGACGGATGGTTAGTTCAAGGTCAGTGCCCTCTCGAAGCGATAGATAAATTGTCCTTATATTGGTCAGACCTTTCTGTGCCAACCAAGGTCGTGATTTCGAACGTAGCAGGGTCTAGGGTGGCGTCGGTTGTGGAGTTGGCCATATCCCCCTGGAACATTCGGCCCTATTGGGTGGAAGCGAATACAGAGCAGTGTGGCGTTAAGAATTCTTACTTGATCCCGAACCATTTAGGGCCCGACCGATGGGCGGCAGTTATTGGCGCAAAGTCATTAAACCTAGGGAATGTTGTTGCCGTATGCGCAGGTACGGCGACGACGATACATGGTTTAACCAGCGAGGGCCTTTTTCTTGGGGGACTGATTATTCCTGGTTATGATTTGGTGCATCGATCTCTTAGTTCAAACACCGCTAAGTTATCCGAAGCTGAGGGAGAGCTCAGTATATTCCCTGTGTCCACTCGAGACGCAATCACTTCCGGTGCCATCCGGGCAACGTGTAAGACTGTAGAGTCCTTTTGTGATGATATGGAACTTGCGGGATACAGTGATGTGCAAATTGTATTGGCTGGCGGAGCCGCTTCTAAGTTGCGAGATGGATTTGTAAGACCATTTATAAATAGAGACGATTTGATATTTCTGGGACTCTTAAAAATAGCACTGAGCCTATAGGATGCTAATGATGACCTTCAATTGTTTAATGCCGAAAAAAACAGCTCAACATGGCTAGGAAGTTAGGCTATTTTTTGATTGCCCTTAATCTGTTGATGGCGGTTTATCTTTTCTATTGGAGACCTTTATCTGAAATTGACCCAATCCCAGAGCAAAGCGAAGTTCATCCTGAGCGCGTACAAATTATGAAGGGCTTTGAACACGACTCTAAAGAGGTGTTGAGTCCCGAAGAAAGTGATAGCTCGATTTGAAATTCCTGAATAGCTAATTAAAGAAGAATGTGGAGCGCCAGGTCGCAGGAGTGTTTTTTTGTATTCGGATATGCGCCCATTACCTTGAGGAAAGTTCTACCGAAGCAGCCAGCAACGTTTTTGTGTAATTGTGGGTCGGTCGCTCAAAGATAGTCTCGACTGAACCTTCCTCCACGATCTTACCTTCTTTCATGACCATGACTCGATGCGATAGTGCTTTGACGACGTTCAAGTCATGACTTATAAACAAATAAGAGATGGCATACTTCTTCTGTAACCCGCGGAGTAGTTCAATGATTTGCGCTTGTATCGATAGATCTAGTGCAGAAGTTGGTTCGTCTAGCACGATAAATTTTGGTTTGAGTGCGATCGCTCTGGCTATCGATATCCGTTGTCGCTGACCACCAGAAAACTCATGCGGGTACCTATGTCGCATTTCTGCTGACAACCCAACTTCTTCGAGCGCGTTTCCTATCATTCGGTCTAGTATTGCGGGAGTTTGTGCGATTCCATGTAGCACGAGTCCTTCCGAAATAATCTGACTGATCGTCATTCTAGGGCTGAGACTCCCAAAGGGATCTTGGAAGACTATTTGTACATTTTTACGGTATGGTTTTAGTGCTCGTTGAGTGAGTTGGTCAATTTTTTGATTCGCAATGTTAATGTCCCCACTGCTATCAATTAACCTCAAACAGGCCATTCCTAGAGAGCTTTTTCCTGATCCACTTTCTCCGACAAGCCCCAATGTCTCTCCTGCTTTAATCGAAAAGTTGATGTCGTCCACCGCCTTGATGTAACCAACAGATTTCCGGAAGATCCCGCGCTTGATTGGAAACCAAACGCGAAGATTGTCCACGCGGACGACTTCACATGCGGAGGGAGAGATAGGTTCAGGATGGCCGGATGGTTTTGAGTTGATTAGCATCCTGGTGTAATCATGCTGGGGGTTCGAAAACGTAGCCTCAACGGTTCCAGACTCTACGATTCCCCCCTGTTTCATGACATACACGCGGCTCGCCATTTTGGAGACTACCCTCAAGTCATGGGTAATCAGAAGTATTGCCATGCCGAGTTTTTGTTGTAATGATTGCAATAGTTCGAGCAGTTGCGCTTGCACCGTTACATCAACGGCAGTAGTGGGTTCATCCGCGATTAAAAGATCTGGCTTGTTTGCCAGCGCCATTGCAATCATTACGCGTTGCCTTTGTCCTCCTGACAATTGGTGCGGGTAGGACTCGAGTCTTTCGCTTGGGTTGGGTATTTTGACCAACTCGAGCAGCTCAATTACCCTCGCCTTGGCCTGACGTTTGTTTAGCTTTTCATGAAGGAATAAAACCTCACCAATTTGTTTCTCTACGGTGTGCAAGGGGTTTAGAGAGGTCATCGGCTCTTGAAATATCATTGATATTCTATTGCCTCTAATGGATCTGAGCGTCCTCTCGGAGGCCTGGACGAGTTCAAGGTTGTCGAATCGAATTGAACTGTTTTCCGAATGTTGTGCGATGGGATAGGGAAGCAGCTGAAGTGCCGACAGCGCGGTGACTGACTTCCCAGATCCGCTCTCTCCAATGAGCGCGACCGTCTCTCCTGGATAGACATCTAGTGAAACATCCTTTGCTGCGATAGTGAGCGTCTCTCCTTGTTGAAAGGAGACGTCGAGATTGCTTATGCTGAGCAAGGGTGATGTCATGATTAAGGGGATTTATTTTTTCGGGGTTATCTGTTGGTAAATAGTTTTCGGGGATCAAATGCATCTCGTACAGCCTCGCCGATAAATATCAGAAGGCTTAGCATGATGGCGATTGCAAAGAATCCAGTTAAAGCGAGCCACGGGGCTTGGAAGTTTGCTTTGCCCTGGGCCAAAAGCTCACCTAGAGAGGCTGAACCCGCAGGCAATCCTATCCCCAGAAAATCTAACGAGGTTAAGACGGTGACTGACCCAGCCAAAGTAAATGGCATGAATGCCATCGTTGCCACTAATGCATTGGGTAGGACATGACGGAGCATGATTTTAAAATCACCTAGGCCTAGTGCTCTGGCAGCTCTGACGTAATCGAAATTTCTAGCTCTTAAAAATTCTGCCCGCACTACGCCAACGAATCCCATCCAGCTGAATAGAAGAAGCAGCCCGAGCAGCCACCAAAAATTAGGCTCAATGATGCTGGACAGGATGATCAATAAGTATAACGTTGGCATCCCTGACCAGATTTCCATGAAGCGCTGTCCAATAAGATCGACCCATCCCCCAAAATAACCTTGAAGTGCGCCCGCGAAGACCCCAATAACGGCGCTGATGATCGTTAATGTAAAACCGAAAATAACGGATATCCGGAAGCCATAAATGACCCGAGCAAGTACGTCTCTGGCTTGGTCATCGGTCCCAAGAATGTGTATCGAATCAGGGGCTGAAGGCGCAGGCATGGTCAGATCCCAAGATACGGTCTGATGGTCAAATGGAATTATGGGTTTAATAATCCACCCGTCAGTTTTTATCTTTTGAATGATATATGGGTCTGTGTAATCGGCCTCTGTTTCAAATGTCCCTCCAAATTCGGTTTCCTTATATTTTTTGAATAAAGGAAAAAAGACCTCTCCTTGATACGACACTACAATTGGCTTGTCGTTAGCAATGAACTCCGCTGGGAGCGTTAATATGAGGAGCGATAGAAAGATCCAAAATGACACATAGCCGCGCCTACTTTTTCGAAAGTTTTGAAGTCGTCGTAACGTTATGGGGTTTGTTATAGTCATGTCTTCTGTGTTTTCGAGTCGCTAGGACTGACCTTCGAAGTCTATTCTAGGGTCAATGACCATATACATAACATCCCCAATCAGATTCATGACCAGGCCGAGTAAGGAGAAAAAGAATAATGCTCCAAACATTAATGGGTAGTCTCGACTAAACGCAGCTTCAAATCCCAGCAACCCTAAGCCATCAAGGGAGAATATTATTTCTATAAGTAGTGATCCCGTAAACAGAATGCTGACTAATGCGGATGGAAATCCGGCAATCACGATCAACATAGCATTTCTGAAAACATGACCGTACAGCACACGTTTTTCTGTTAAGCCCTTTGCGCGTGCGGTCAAGACGTATTGTTGATGAATTTGATCTATAAATGAATTTTTAGTGAGCATTGTGAGCCCCGCAAATCCACCAATGACCATGGAAATAATGGGGAGTGCTAGATGCCAGAAATAATCTTTCATGCAGCTGAGGTTGGCTGCACATTCAAAAGCCCCCAATGCTAAAAATTCCTCGGATTGAAGGCCTCTTAAAGGAAACCAGTCTAGATAGCTACCGCCGGCAAAAATAACCATCATGAATACCGCGAACAAGAAGCCTGGGATCGCTGTTCCGATAATAATCGCAAAGCTCGTAATCGTGTCGAATTGACTCCCGTCCGCCACTGCTTTTCGAATCCCAAGCGGAATTGAGATAATGTAAACGATGAGTGTTGTCCAAAGTCCTAATGAAATTGAGACGGGCAGCTTTTCTAGGACTAAGTCAACGACATCTGTATCTCGGTAAAAGCTTTTGCCAAAGTCGAATGCGAGATAGTTGGACATCATTTTTAAGAATCGCTCATGAAGTGGTTTGTCAAAACCAAATCGAACCTCAAGTTCTTTGATGAATTCAGGATCTAACCCTTGGGCTCCTCGATATGGGGTTGATGAACTATTGTCCCCCTTGCTCGGAGAGGCTACGCTGCTTAACGTCTCTTGACTGCCTGTTTTCGTTACCCTCTCAGTAATCGCATTAGAGTGCCCAGATAATTGAGCGATTGCTTGTTCTACAGGGCCGCCAGGGGCGGCCTGTATGACTAAAAAGTTAGTCAACATGATGCCAAGAAGGGTCGGAATTATGAGTAGTAATCTTCTGAGAATATAAGGAGTCACGATCTTTTCCGTTTGATACGATTGACCGTCAGACCACTGAGTATGACGAGTAACACAATTAAGCCATAAGTAAGCCAGCTAGAATTTGTTTCATCATGTTGTGCCGTGCTCTGTGTGTCCAGTTGATCGGCCCTTTGGCGGTCGAACCACCATAAATTAGTTGATGTCCCTGTCTTTGGAGTCACTTCGGGTAGGCCAAATTTATCCCAGAATAGAATTCGTTGCGACGTTAAGTGCCATTGCGGAATTACATAATGACCAAGTAATAGAACTCTGTCGAGCGCTCTGGTATGCGCAACGAGATCTTCTCTAGATTTGGCTTGAACAAGTCCGCTAATCAGCTCATCGACCACGGGGTCCTTTACCCCTGCATAGTTGCTCGCTGCTGGTGAATCCGCGGAGCTTGAGGACCATTGGCCGAATTGTTCATTTCCGGGCGACTCGGATGACCCCCACCCGGAGACGATCATATCGTAGTCAAAATTACGGACTCGGTTGATGTACTGCGTTTGATCGACTCTTCTTACCCTAACATCAATGCCAAGCTTCGTAAGATTGCGAACGAATGGCAGTACGATTCGCTCGAACCCTTCGCTGTAGAGCAGGATTTCAAAAGTAAACAGATCATTCGTTTCACTGTTGGTTAGAGACATATCTTTTATCTGCCAGCCTGCGTCGGACAGCAGTGTTTGAGCAATCGTTAAGTTGTCTCGTGGCCAGCCTAAACCATCTGTTTTTGGTACGTCGTAAGGTTTTGAAAAAATCTCATCTGGGATCAGGCTTGTATATTTTTTCAGTATCTGGAGTTCGCTCCCAGCGGGCAAACCTCGAGAGGCAAGATCGGAGTTTGAAAAATAACTCTTAGTCCTCGTATATTGACCAAAGAATAGATTTTTGTTGGTCCACTCAAAATCAAACGCGTAGGAAAGAGCCCGGCGAACTTTTACATCCTGAAAAATTGGACGTCTTGTGTTGTAAACGAAAGCTTGCATTCCAGTCGGGTTATGGTGTCGCAAGTTGACCTTCTTGAGTAGGCCTTGCTCAACCGCCGGCGTGTCGTAGTCAAGAGCCCATGCTTTAGCTTGATTTTCTTCCCGATAGTCAATTTCTCCTGATTTGAGCGCTTCCCGTATTACTGTTTCATCTCGATAGTAATCGATCCGTATCTCATCAAAATTATTAGTGCCGATGTTGACAGGTAAATTTTTGCCCCAATAATTTTTTACCCGTTCGAGGGCGATGAACCGTCCTGGCTCGAAATTTTTTATTCTATAGGGTCCGCTGCTTAGAGGGGGTTCTAACGTCGTGAGAGTAAAGTCTTTATCTGCCCAGTAGTGCTTGGGCAGGATCGGCATTTGTCCGACAATGAGGGGTAGTTCACGGTTGGTGTTGTCGGCAAATTCAAACTTCACCGTGTCGGAAGACATTTGAATTGCGGATAACACATCACCGTAGTAGAAGCGATAGAAAGGATGGCCAAATTCTTTGAGGGTGTTGAGCGACCATATGACATCATCGACGCTGATTGGTTGTCCATCGTGCCACTTGGCTTCTTTTCGAATTTTAAATTGTGCCCAACTACGATCTTCAGGAACCTCAATGTATTCTGCAATTAAACCATAGGCACTAAATGGTTCGTCTGCACTTGTTGTCATTAAGGTTTCCATCGAGGCGCCAGCACCGGCGTTGCCCTTGGGGATATAGGGGTTGAAGCTGTCGAAGGTTCCTGCAGCGCCTAAGTTAAGTCGACCCCCTTTGGGGGCATTAGGGTTAACGTATTCAAAATGCGGAAAATTCAATGAATATTTCGGACTTCCGTGCATTGCGATGCCGTGAGATTTTGTATTCTCTGCCTGTAGAGGTGGGCACCACAGTAGTACTAAAATCAGTACGGCTCTATACATTTCGATCTACCCTTTGCGGATGCGTTCGATGGTTTTGCTAGTTGAGGTTTGATACTCGAAGGGTATCGAAAGCGTTTTTCCGCCCCAGCTCGCGACCTCTGCACTTCCGACAATCAGTTCGACTGACCAATCACCGCCTTTAACTAAAAATTCAGGTTTAATTGTATTGATGAGTTTTAAGGGCGTATCTTCTTCAAAGCTGGTGACTAGGTCTACACATTCCAGTGCGGCGATGACCGCCATTCGATCTTCAGTCGAATTAATTGGTCTATCGTCTCCTTTGCCGAGTCTCCTCACGGAGTTGTCGGAATTAATAGCCACAATGAGTGAGGCTCCAAGAGCTCTCGCTTGGGCAAGATACGTCACATGGCCTCGGTGCAGAATGTCGAACACGCCATTAGTAAATACGTAGGGGCGTGGCACATCTCTTAATTGAGACTCGAGACTATCTGGAATTGCTAGCTTTGCACGCATGACATTATCGTTATACATGGTTAATGTTTGTCTCCAGAAATCGGTTTTAGTTCCTAAAGAAGGGCTGCCTAAGGCGACTGGTTAACCAGCGGTCGGCGCAGACCGTTAGTAAACGTTCCATGAGTGACAATCGCTACAGTCTAAAGCTCAGTCAACGTACTCAAATATTTTGACGATTTTGGATGCTCCTTTAACTGACGCCGCGATCTGGGCCGCAGTTTCACCTTCATCTCGCGTCACAAGGCCCATGAGGTAAACAGTTCCCAACTCAACCGTTGTATTGACTCGGACGATTCGCACATCTTTGCTTCGTGTGAGTAAGCTGACGACTTGCGTTTTGATCGCGCCGTCCTTGGCAAATTCCTTGAATGAGCTGAATTCACCAACCGTTGTCTCGTCTTTAAAATCTCGAACAGACTGGGTTTCGAGGACCATGAGTTGTAGGTCGTCTTTGATCGATTCTGAAGCAACTTGACCAGTCAAAAGTACTACATTGTTGTAAGTTGTTACGTGAACTTTTGCCTGGTTAGGGTATTTGTCTTTGATTCTGGATGAGAGTTTGCTGACGATGATTCGGTCATCTACGATTGTCCCAGCAGTTCTTGGATCTTCTGACATCATTGCGGCGCCGATTCCGGCGGATACTACGGCGGGCCCGAGGCAGCCATGAAGGGCCCCAGAAAGAGAAACCACAAGAACCATTGAAATCGTTGATCTATACATTCTATTCGTCTCCTAGGATAATTGAGTCAATTCCATCACATAAACAGTGCAAACACAACAAATGTACTTCCTGAATTCTTGCGGTTTGTTCACTTGGCACGCAAATGTGGACATCATCTGATGACAAGATTGGACTTATTGCACCGCCAGCTTTGCCCGTTAAGGCAACAACTTTGATATTTAGCTCATGGGCGACTTTTATTGCTGTGATTACGTTCTCAGAGTTTCCGCTGGTGGAAATCGCAAGCAGTACATCCCCAGGCTGACCTAATCCCATGACTTGTTTCGAGAAAATTTGATTGTAGTGATAGTCATTGGCAATGGAGGTTAGGGTCGATGTGTCCGTTGTTAAGGCGATTGCTGCGAGTGGCCTGCGTTCCCGCTCGAATCGATTTAATAACTCAGCAGAGAAATGCTGCGCATCTGCTGCTGACCCACCATTTCCACAGGCCATAATTTTATTTTTAGATTGTAGGGCAGAGGCCATTAGGGCGATGGCTTCTGCTAGAGATTCAACCAGAACGGATTTTGATTTTTCTTTCGCCTGAATGCTGCTTGTGAAGTGTGATGTAATTCTTGCTTGGAGGTCCATTTCGGTCTATTTACCCTTCGTGCTTAAGTTGTGAATCATAAGTCTTTCTAGATTTTAACTGACAAAGCATTGTTTATTGCGATAATGCGAGTTCATGCATATGGGTATATTCAAGAATATTTAAACTATGTTTCGTTTTTATTGCTCTATAGTTAATCAATGACTAACGATCAGCCTGATAAAGAGGCTCGACCTGCCACCCTCTATGTAGTAGCCACGCCTATTGGAAATATGGGTGATATCACGCACCGAGCGGTCAAAATTTTAAGTTCTGTCGATATCATCGCTGCTGAGGATACTCGTAATACAAAAGGGTTGTTATCGAAGTTAAACCTGCAAGGACGTTTGATTTCCTACCGTGAGCATAATGAGGTTACTTCTTCGGATGGAATTATCAAGTTGTTGTCTGGAGGTAATTCCGTCGCCATTGTGAGCGATGCGGGGACCCCGGGCATCTGTGATCCTGGAGCAATCGTGGTGGCTAAGGCTCGTGATGCTGGGTATCGCGTAGAACCCATTCCGGGTGCAAGTGCGCTCACAGCTGCGCTGTCTGTCAGTGGGTTAATCCAGCAGGGCTTTTTATTTAAAGGTTTTGTGCCGGCAAAATCTGGAGAGAGAAAACAATTTTTAACAAAGCTCACAAGCTATGATGTTCCAGTCGTCTTGTTTGAGAGCCCTCACCGCATCAAAGCTTGCTTAAGCGAAATGCTGTCGATTTTTGGTGAAGATCTCCGGGTTTTTATTGGTCGGGAGTTGACTAAAGCTAACGAGGAAACGGTTTCGTTATCATTAGGTGACGCCGTAATTTGGGTCTCATCGGGGGTTTACCAGTCAAGGGGGGAGTTCGTCCTTACTTTATTCCTGCCGTTAACCGTTAGTGGCGAAGACAAGGTTTCCACAGAGGTTAAAGAGCTAATGAAAGATCTATTGCAATCATTGCCCCTAAAACAGACTGTCGATATTGTTGCAAAATACAGTCAGATTCCTCGAAAGAGGATTTATCAAATGGCCTTAGACATTAAAAATGGATTAGGCAAATAGAGAGATTAGAGTTTAGTTATGGATGAACTGCTTATTCGTCAGCCCGACGATCTTCATATTCACTTAAGGGACGGGGGTTTGTTGCCTCTGACTGTCGAACATGTGTCAGCTCAGTTTGGCCGAGCAATTGTGATGCCAAATCTTAGGCCGCCGATTGTGTCGACTTCGATGGCTATCGAGTATAGGGATCGGATTTTGTCAGCGGTGCCAGCTGGTCGGTCGTTTAATCCGCTGATGACGCTCTATTTGACTGATCGAACGACGCCTTCTGAAATCTTGAGTGCGAAGGAGTCGGGAATTGTTCATGGTGTTAAGTACTATCCGGCGGGTGCGACTACCAATTCTGATTCCGGGGTGACAGATTTGTCTGGTCGTTTCGACGTTCTTGAGGCAATGATGAAGCATGGTATGCCGTTGTTGCTTCATGGAGAGGTCACCGATAAAGGTGTTGACGTCTTCGATAGGGAGAAAGTATTCCTCGATACCGTTTTGTCTACTGTGGTTGAGAAATTTTCGGAGCTCAAGGTTGTTCTTGAACATATCACCACCGCTGATTCGGTGCAGTTCGTAGACTCTTGTTCCGATAAAGTTGCAGCGACAATTACCGCGCATCATCTATTGCTTAATCGCAGTGACTTGTTTGCCGGTGGAATTCGACCGCATTACTATTGTCTGCCCATTCTTAAGCGGGAAGAGCATCGACTCGCGCTTATTAGCGCAGCCGTGTCCGGCAGCCCTAAGTATTTTTTAGGTACGGACAGTGCGCCTCATGAAAAAAATACGAAAGAGGCTGCTTGTGGATGTGCTGGGGTATACACCGCGCACGCTGCCCTTGAATTATATGCGTCAGCTTTTGACTCGGTAGGCGCAATTGACAAGTTAGAAAACTTTACTTCAACCTTCGGCGCAAACTTTTATGGATTGCCGCTAAATGTTGGGCAAGTTAAGCTGTTACGTAAGAGTCAGGAGGTACCACCGCAATACCTCTACCCAGGTGGCAGCATTGTTCCATTTCGTGCTGGCGAGACGATGGATTGGAGTGTCTCCACCTGATTGGTTGAAACCAAGCCCCTATGAACATGTAGATTTTTCTATTATGATGCCCTCGGAAGTTAGTCGGGCAATCGCTGCATGGTCTTTGATCTGTAGAGGAAAGTCCGGGCTCCAAAGAGCGGGGTGCCGGTTAACAGCCGGACGTTGTGAAGCGATGGACAGTGCAACAGAAAGTGTACCGCCTCGGGCCTTTGGTTTGGGGTAAGGGTGAAAAGGTGAGGTAAGAGCTCACCGCAACCTTGGTAACAAGGTTGGCAGTGTAAACCCCACCCGGAGCAAGACCAAATAGGAGGGCTTTGGCGTGGCTCGCGTCGTCCTCGGGTAGGTTGCTAGAATCAAAGGGTAACTTTTGATCCAGATGAATGATTGCCTCTCGACGTTTCGTCGAAAGACAGAACCCGGCTTACAGACTAACTTCCAAGTTTTTATCAGACCATCCTTGTTGGATGCCTTTCAAGCATGTCTCTCAGGCCCTAAGTATAGGTTTTTATTGCCTTACTTGCTTGACCCACTTTGTCCTTTGCCCTAAAGTGGGCAAATGTAGATAAATGTGGGAAAAATAGGGGTACTTTTACTCTATCGAGTTAAGGTGAGCTTATGTTTCAAGGGGTTGTGGGAATTAACCTAGATGTTAAGGGACGTTTGGCTATTCCGACTAAGCATCGGGATCAATTGACGTCTGGCCAGAAAGATAAGTTGGTGCTCACTTCCCACCCGCACCGCTGTTTGCTTCTGTATCCTGCCGAAGCGTGGAACCCCATTCGGGCTCAAATCATGACTTTTTCAAGTTTTGATCCACAACTAAGTCTTTGGAAGCGATTGTTAGTGGGTTTTGCCGAGGACATGGAGCTGGATAATGCGGGGAGAGTATTGATCTCGGCATCGCAACGTCAGTTTGCTGGATTGGAAAAGCGCGTGATGCTCGTTGGTCAGGGGAGTCACTTTGAATTATGGAGCGAGTCTTCTTGGGAGAAACAGATTTCCCAGTTTGACGATGGGCCAATCAACCCACCGCCTGGGATGGAAAATTTTGCGCTCTGAATCAAATGAAAGTCGCGGTGCCAGGCAAGAGTTAGGTAGTGCGCCACATGTTCCGGTGTTGTTGCTGGAGGCGATCGAATCGTTGAACATTAAACCTGAAGGAATTTATGTGGACGGGACCTTTGGCCGGGGCGGCCATGCGAAAGAGATACTTAAAAGATTGAAGGGCAATGGCCTGTTGGTTGCAATCGATAAGGATCCGCAAGCCATTATTGAGGGAGAAAGGCTGGAGTCCGACCACTTTAAAATTCTGCAAGGTACATTCGCAGATATCAAAACCATCCTCGCCAAAATCGGGATTAATCAGGTGGACGGAATCTTATTAGATTTAGGGGTTTCGTCACCGCAATTAGACACCCCGCATCGAGGTTTCAGTTTTACTCTCGACGGCCCTCTAGATATGAGGATGGATACTAACTCCGGAATGACGGCAGAAGAGTGGGTCAACACGGCTACTGAGTCTGAAATCATACGCATCCTTAGAGTCTATGGAGAAGAGCGTTTTGCCCCAAGAATTGCAAAATTTATTGTGGCAGCTAGGGCCATTGAGCAAGTAACTACGACGCGCCAATTAGGGCGAGTTGTGGAGCGGGCGATACCTAAAAAATTCCAATCATCAAAAAATCCAGCAACGAAGACCTTTCAGGCCATTCGCATCTACCTCAATCAAGAATTGGAAGATTTAGAGGTTTTTTTAGAGCAAGTGCCCTCTCTTTTGTTGCATGGGGCTCGTGTCGTTATTATCAGTTTCCACTCTTTAGAAGATCGTAAGGTCAAGCGCTTCTTCGCCAAAGAGTCGCAATCCAATGTTCCTGACCGCATGCCGATTAGAGAGGTTGATTTACCTAAAACACTCTTAAAGGTTATCAGTAAGAAGGTGCGCCCATCCATTGAGGAAGTTGATCGCAACCCGCGTTCACGCAGTGCCACGATGAGAGTGGCAGAGAGGTGTGCTCCGTGAAGTTGGGTTTGATCCTTTTTGTGTTGCTGATTACATCTGCTATTTCATTGGTGACGGCGAGGCACGACACACGAAAATTAGTAACTGAGCTTGAGGTTGAGAGAAATAAAGGATTGCAAATTCGACAGGAGCGCGCGATGCTGGTTACAGAAAAAAGCACCCTCTCAACCCCTTCGAGAATTGAGCAACTGGCAATCAAAAAGCTCGGTATGAAGTACCCCAATTCGAGAGACACCATTTTGCTTTCTCCCCCTTCCTCGCGTGCTAATCAATGACGTCTAAATCCCAGTCAGCACTAACTATCCGTCTGCCAGTTTGGAGGGCGCGTCTGCTGGTAACGCTGATGTTTTTAGGATTTATGGCGCTGGCCGCGCGGGCTCTTTATTGCCAAAGTGTTAATAAAGATTTTTTACAAGCTGAGGCAGAGAAACGCTATTCACGAACGACAACGCTGATTGCGACTCGAGGGTTAATTACCGATCGAAATGGAGAGGCATTAGCGATTAGTACCGCGGTCGAGACGGTCTCTGCGAACCCTTCGCACCTAGAGCTTGACAACATTCCTCATGAGAAACTCCTTCAGCTCTCAAAATTGTTGAGTATGGACGTTAAGGTTATCCATCGTAAATTATCGGAAAAAAAACAGTACGTACTCTTAAAAAGACAAATTGCGCCGAACATAGCTGCAAAAGTGATGTCACTAGAGATTCCTGGCGTGCATTTAAAAACAGAATACAAAAGATACTATCCAAACGGTGAGGCGACAGCACATTTAGTGGGATTTACGAGTCGTGATCATGTGGGTCAAGAGGGTTTGGAGTATTCCTATCAAAAGACTCTTGCAGGCAAACCGGGCAGTCGCCGAATCAAAAAAAACAATAAGAACCAGGTGATCGAGGAAGGCCAGACCATCAGTGCGGCTGAAAATGGTAGTGACTTAGAACTTTCAATTGACCGAACGCTGCAGTATGTGGCGTTTTCAGAGGCCAAGAACGCAGTACTCGAGCATGAGGCTAAATCTGCAAGCGTCGTTATTTTGGATGTCGTGACAGGAGAGGTTTTAGCAGTTGCGAATTGGCCTAGTTTTAATCCCAATAATCGCTCAACTTTCAAAAATCAAGCTCTGTTGCGCAATAGTGCCATTGTCGATCAATTCGAACCGGGGTCAACCATGAAGCCGTTTACCATTGCCGCGGCGCTTGAGGGAAAATTTGTAACACCAAATTCGTTAATTGATATTGAGGATGGTCGGTTGAGTATAGGTCGTCGCACGATAACAGATGATCATCCTGAGGAGAGTTTGTTGACTGTGACAGATATTATCCAACGATCTTCGAATGTCGGAACGGCGAAAATTGGACAGATGATGACATCACAGTATTTATGGGAGATCTTGTCACTATCTGGGTTTGGTCAGTCGCCAAAGCTTCGTTTCCCTGGGAGTGCCTCAGGTAGTTTGCGGTCACCAGAAAAGTGGAGAGATATTGATCAAGCAACCATTTCTTATGGGATGGGTGTATCTGGAAGCCTTCTTCAATTGGCCCGTGCCTACTCAATTTTTGCTCGGGATGGGATGTTGATTCCGGTCACCTTCGAGAAGCGTATTCATGCGGCAGAGGGAACGCGAGTCATTTCTGCAAACACCGCGCAAGCGGTGCTTCAAATGCTCGAGACTGTGACTCACGAGAAAGGTACAGGACTAAGTGCTGCGATTCCGGGTTACCGGGTGGCAGGCAAGACTGGTACCGCGAAAGTGGCGTCCGAGGGCTCATATGCACACGGTAAATATCGCTCTTCATTCGTGGGTATTGCTCCAGTGTCTAATCCCCGCCTGATTGTAGCGGTGATGGTCGAGGAGCCGAGTCTTGGATCATATTACGCTAGTGTAGTCGCCGCTCCAGTTTTTCGAAAGGTCATGGAAGAGGCTCTAAAGACTTTAGGGATTAAACCCGATGCCTTTATACGAGAGCAAGAGGCAAAAAGGGATGCATTGCAAGGGCCCGTATGAACCTATCCTCTTTTGAGCGCTTTGTTCAATCTGGGTTATCCGCACCACCCAATCATCAATACGACGAGTTTAGGCAGCAGCTAAGTAGACTTGACATCACACCATTAGGATTATCGAATGACAGTCGATTAACTCAAGTGGGAGATTTTTTCTTCGCTTACCCCGGTTCTAATCAAGACGGACGCATCCATATAGCCGAGGCCATTAGGCAAGGTTGTGCGGCGGTCATTTGGGAGCAGGATGGATGGATTTGGGATTCAACCCATAAAGTGCCTAATTTTTCTTGGACAGATGTCAGAGGGTTGATGGGGCAATTTGCTGCTAATTTTTTTGGCGATCCAACAAATGAACTCAATATTTTTGGTGTGACAGGTACCAATGGAAAAACCTCATGCGCTAATTGGCTGGCCGAGGCATTATTTTTTTTGGGACGCAAGAGCGCATGCATAGGAACGCTTGGTACTAAACTTTTGAATAAAGAGGTTGCATCGATTCCTGGTCAAGGTCGGACAACACCGGATGCTATTTCACTGCAACGTACTTTTTATGAGCTTCGAGCAATGGGCGCATCATGTGTCGCCATTGAGGCCTCGTCTCATGCCTTGTCGCAAAACAGACTTGATGGGACAAAGATTAATATTGCCATTTTCACCAACTTATCTCACGAGCACCTCGACTACCACGGTACTTTAGAAAATTATGCTAAGGCAAAGACGCGGTTATTTATGTTTAGCAGTGTGCTGCATGTCGTTATTAATGTTGATGATGATTTTGGTATGCTTTTAGCAAACACACTCCAACGGCATGATAAGGATGTGATCACATATAGCTGTCTCAGTGCGAATGCGCATATACATGCTACTAATCTAAAAATGAGCCTCCAGGGCTCATCGTTTCATGTAAATACCCCATGGGGCTCTAGAGCCATAGAGTCCTCAATTATTGGTGATTTTAATATCAGTAATCTGCTGGCAGTTTTGGGGGGGCTTGTGTGTTCGGGTGAGAGTTTTGATCGCGCTTGTGAGGCTATCGGTGGGTTGAAGCATCCCGAAGGTCGATTGCAGCGGGTTGGGCAGGAATGTGATCGGTTCGTGTACGTTGACTATGCCCATACACCTGATGCGTTGCGACGCGTGCTTGGTAGCTTGAGGTCATTGATTCGAGCTGATGCACGTGTGATTACTGTTTTTGGTGCAGGGGGCGATAGAGACAAAGATAAGAGGTCGAGAATGGGTGACGCCGTGCTTGAGTTTTCTGACGTTGCCATAGTAACGACGGATAACCCTCGTGATGAAACGCCAGAAGAGATTTGTGACCAAATAATCTGTGGTAGGCAGGATCAATTTGTCGTTGAGTTGGATCGCCGAGCTGCGATTAGTCGCGCAATTAACCTATCAAATGAGGCTGATGTTGTACTTATTGCTGGAAAGGGTCACGAAACATATCAAGAGGTTTTTGGCAATAAGATTCCCCATAGTGATTATCTTGTCGCTCAAGAGTGCTTGAACGAATTGTGGCGTGGGCCGAATACGTCGGAGGACTCCTTGCGTGTTTAGCATCAGTGATTACGCTAGGGAAACTGGAACCCATCTCATAGGTGATTCATCAGCTGTCGTATTGAGAGTCTCTACGGACAGCCGTGCTATTAAAAAAGGGGACTTATATATCGCATTGAAAGGCCCTAATTTTGATGGTCATGATTTCGTTCAAGAAGCGTTCGATCGAGGCGCTTCAGTCTGCATGGTGTCGCAAGACACCTTTCTGCATACATTGAATGACTCAACAGCTTGCCTCGTCACTGATGACACCCGTCAAGGTTTATGGACGCTGTCTAGTTGGTGGAGAGGAAAGTTTGGCGCACACATCAAGGTCGTAGGTGTTACTGGCAGTAATGGGAAGACGACGGTCAAGGAAATGATCGCTAATATTCTTCGGGTGCAGGCTAATCCGGATAAAGTTCATGCAACCCAGGGTAATTTCAATAATGAAATCGGTGTGCCCCATACTCTTTTGGGACTGAATAGCGGTCACGCATATGCCGTGGTTGAAATGGGAATGAACCAGTTAGGGGAATTAAAACGTTTGACGAATATGGTTCGTCCTGATGTGGCAGTCATTACTAATGTTGGAACTGCTCATATCGGCGAGCTTGGTTCGCAGGATGCCATTGCTGAGGCTAAGTCAGAGGTCATTGCAGGGCTCTCTGATGGCGGGGTACTCATTGTTGAGGCTGATGGCCAATATGCCAGCTATCTGATGGGGCAATATCAACGTGGTCCCGTCATTACTTTTGGTGAAGGAGCCAACGCTCTTTTACGCGGAAGTTTGCATCAGTCCGCCGGGTCGAGGGTTTTGCAAATCCAATATGACGGACGTGTCATTGATATTGATTGGCATGTTCGAGGAAAGCACAACATCTTAAATGCACTTGCCGCAGCGACTGCTGGGTTTGCTTTGGGCGTTTCTGACTCTTCGATCAAAGCTGGGCTTGAGTCTTTTGATGGGGTTAAGGGTAGGCTCGAGACAATCCGGTTGAATTCAGGCGATATCCTCATCAACGATACTTATAACGCTAACTTTGATTCAGTTTGCCGCGCATTGGAACATTTAACGACAGAGTCCGGGAAAAAAATTGTCGTATTAGGAGATATGGGTGAACTCGGAGAATTTGGCGCTGCTATGCATGACCGAGTTGGTGTATTTGCGAAGAGCCTGGGCGTCGATGTTCTCCTCGCTCTCGGCGAACTCTCAAAAAGAGCCGTTATAAGTTTTGGTGCAGGTGCTGTTCATCATGAATCTCGAGACGCTTTATTGATTCAGTTAAAGTCTGAGTTAGATGGCGGGTCTTGTATTTTGGTTAAAGGTTCTCGATTTATGAAGATGGAATATTTTTGTGACGCATTAGTCCTCAAATAGATTAATCATTAAAGGAAATTAAGTGTTTTTACTTTTAGCGCAGTATCTAGAGCGATACTCTAGCATCTTCAACGTTTTTTCTTACATAACGTTACGGTCAGTTATGGCGGCATTAACAGCGCTACTGATCTCATTCATTGTAGGTCCACGAATGATCAAGAAATTGACGGATTTAAAGATTGGCCAAACGATCAGAAGCGATGGGCCTAAAACTCACGAAGTTAAAACGGGGACGCCGACTATGGGGGGAGCCCTCATATTGACTTCCATAGCTATTACAACGCTCCTCTGGGCCGACTTGACTAATCGATGGGTGTGGGTAGTTTTAGCAGTGACAGTTTCTTTTGGCATCATTGGTTTGATTGATGATTACCGAAAGGTTGTACTGCAAAGTCCCTATGGTCTTTCTGCATTGGAGAAGTTTTCCTATCAGTCTGTGGTGGCTGTGCTTGCTTCTTTGTATTTAGCGAATGCTACAGAGTTTGGTATGCAAACAGCTTTAATATTGCCTTTTCTAAAAGATGTTGCGATACCTCTAGGTCTGTCTGGATTTGTTGTCCTGAGTTTCTTAGTCATTGTAGGCACCAGCAATGCTGTGAATTTGACAGATGGCCTTGACGGCCTTGCGATCATGCCTGCTGTCATGATCGCAAGTGCTCTCGCAATTTTTGCTTACGTGGCGGGTCATGCTGAGTTCTCGCGCTATCTTGGTTTTCCGTATATTCCCGGGGCGGGAGAGTTGGCAATTTTTTGCGCTGCTCTTGCTGGCGCAGGCTTAGCATTTCTTTGGTTCAACGCCTATCCTGCAGAGGTATTCATGGGGGATGTTGGGGCCTTAGCGATTGGCGCTGCTCTTGGGGTAGTGGCAGTGGTTGTCAGACAAGAGATTGTTTTATTCATTATGGGCGGAGTGTTCGTTGTTGAAACGCTGTCGGTGGTGATTCAGGTGGCATCTTTTAAGTTAACAGGTCGGAGAGTTTTTCGCATGGCGCCGCTGCATCATCATTTTGAGCTAAAAGGCTGGAAGGAAAATCAAGTTGTTGTTCGTTTTTGGATTATTACGATGATGTTGGTGTTGATTGGACTTTCAACGTTGAAATTGAGGTAAGGATTGTTGGACATTTGAGCATATGATGAGTCGTCAAGTTGATCAATCAGGCAATGACGTGTTTTCCTCTTTTGAGGGGAAAGTTGTTCTTGTTCTAGGGGCTGGTGCTACAGGTGCATCAATCGTACGTTGGTTGACCTTGAACGGGGCGACAGTTGTACTTGCAGACTCTCGAGAAAACCTTCCAGGTTTTGGTCTGTTGCAAAAAGAATTTCCAGAAATTACTGTTCGACCCGGACCATTTTCTGACAAGCTTTTCACGGGTGTCGATTTGGTTGTTTCCAGTCCTGGAGTCCCATTGGCGGCACTCCCTTTAGAGAGACTTAAAAATCAAGAGATACCAGTAGTTGGAGATATTGAAATTTTTCTACGGGAGAATATAAATCGATTTAGAGCCAAAGTGATCGCGATTACAGGAACCAACGGAAAAAGTACTGTAACCCGCATGGTCGAAAAAATTCTTCAATCGTGTGGTCTTGATGCGGTTGCGGTTGGAAACATTGGCGTCCCAGTCCTTGATGTTTTGACCCAGATATTGAAAGGGGATAGGGCGCCTCCTGACGTTTTTGTGATTGAGATATCCAGTTTTCAGATTGATACAACTTATTCGTTCGAATTCGACGCCATGGCCGTGCTTAATATCTCTGAGGATCATTTGGATCGATATCCGAGTTTTGACGCCTATGCGGCGTCAAAATGTCGCATATATTCAGGTCGCGGAGTGCGCATAGTCAATCGAGATGATCCTATGGTGTATGGCGCAATCCCGATGTTGGATTCGGTTGTGTCCTTCGGCTTAAGTCGTCCCAATGGTCATGGAGAGTGGGGAGTTGATCAGGTTGAGGGTGATCTATGGTTGATGTGTGGCGAACAAAAGGTTTGCCGATCTGCTGAGCTAAAAGTGTCTGGATCTCATAATGTTAGTAATGCGTTGGCTGCTCTGGCTTTGTCGAGTACGGTTTTGGTTAGACGTGAGGGGCTGGCGACCGGATTGCTCTCGTATGAAGGATTAAATCACCGTATGCAGTGGGTTGCTGATGTGGGAGGAGTTCGTTTTTATAATGATTCAAAAGCCACAAACGTAGGTGCGACCTTGGCTGCGATTTCTGGTTTATCTACACCTTGTGTCCTGATCCTTGGGGGAGAGTCAAAACAACAAAATTTTGCCCTATTGATTGAGGCTGTTCGTGAAAATATAAGAGCGGTGGTTTTAATGGGTAAAGATGCGCCTTTGATTAAGCATGCTTTGCGGGATGCTGGTGCGAAGATATACGATGCGCCAAGCATGATCGATGCTGTTCGACTCTCGGCTGAAATGGCCAAATGCGGAGATGTTGTTTTGCTGTCTCCAGGCTGTGCGAGTTTTGATATGTTTGAAAGTTATGCGCACCGCGGTGATATGTTTGTGGATGCGGTTAGGAGCTTGAGTTAATGTTATCTGACTCAGTGAGCTGGTCAAAAAAAGCTCAAAAGAGTGTGTCTTATGATTTTGATTTGGTGTTGTTTTGGTTAACGCTAGGGCTCCTTGGTCTAGGGGTTGTGATGGTTTATTCCTCATCTATAGCCATTGCTGATAATTCTGTTTTGGTTGGCGGAAGCCCATATCGATTTCTTATTCGACATCTATTTTCATTGTCAATCGGACTGATGTTGACCCTTTTGGCGACACAAATTCCCTTGAGATATTGGGAGGCAATAGCGCCAGCCTTATTTGTGATTGGCCTCGTCATGCTTGTCGCAGTAATCATCCCTTGGATAGGTCATGAGGCAAACGGCAGTCGTCGTTGGTTTAGATTTGCGGGCTTCAGTTTTCAGCCTTCTGAATTGATGAAATTTGCTGCAGTTATTTATGCGGCGGATTATACAATCAGGAAAGGCGTACATATGTCTAGTTTTAAACGTGGTTTTTTACCATTGTTCAGCGTGATGGTTTTAACAGGAACACTTCTTCTACGTGAGCCGGATTTTGGTGCGTTTGTGGTGATCACTGCGATTGCGATGGGTGTGCTTTTTCTTGGGGGAATGAACTGGAAGTTGTTTGCAGTTTTGACGTTACTCCTTTTCGTGGCATTCGTTGGCCTGATTAATATGGCGGAATATCGTCAGGCGCGTCTTTTTGGATTTCTAAATCCCTTCGGGGATCCGTTAAACACGGGTTATCAGCTCACTCATTCACTTATGGCGTTTGGGCTTGGGGGACTATTCGGCGTAGGCCTTGGAGACAGCATCCAGAAATTGCATTACTTGCCTGAGCCTCATACGGATTTTATTCTCGCGGTAATCGGTGAGGAGATGGGTTTTGTTGGCGTTGCAGTAACGGTGGCAGCTTTTGGATGGTTAACTTTAAGAATGATTATGATCGGCAATCAGGCTGCTCGTTTAGAGCGATATTTTGCTGCTTTGGTGGCTCAAGGTGTTGCTATTTGGATTGGTGTTCAGGCTCTGATTAACATGGGGGTGAATGTTGGCGCGCTTCCAACGAAGGGCCTCACTCTACCGCTGCTATCGTTCGGGGGCAGTGGCCTGATAATGAACTGCTTAGCGATCGGAGTGATCTTTAGGATCGACTATGAAAATCGCGCCCTCATGAAGGGGGTAAACCTTTGAGTAAACGGATTCTAATAATGGCGGGGGGCACCGGTGGACATGTGTTCCCAGCTCTTGCCGTAGCCGATTATCTTGAGAAAAGAAATTGGGACGTTTTTTGGCTTGGTGGGACGAGGGGTTTGGAAAAGCAATTGGTCAAGCTGGCTCCTTCTAGAACTTTATTTATTAAGTTTTCTGGCGTTAGAAGGAATGGTATCCTGGGTTGGCTGCTCCTACCCATAAACTTGTTGTTTGCTTGTTTAGAGGTCATTCAGTTTTTTAAAAAGATTAAGCCTGACGTGGTCGTTGGGTTTGGTGGCTATGTCAGTGTTCCTGGCGGTGTTGCCGCTTTTCTTAACCGTTGCCCAATGGTTATCCATGAGCAGAATGCGATCCCCGGATTAGCGAATAGACTGCTGGCTAAATTCAGCACAAAAGTGTTGTTGGGTTTTCCTGGCTCAATTGGTAGGGGTGTATATGTTGGTAACCCGCTGAGACCGGAATTTGAAAACATCCGCTCCCCAGAGATTCGATATGCGGAGCGAGAGGGGCGCTTAAAGATCCTTGTTGTTGGAGGCAGTTTGGGCGCTAAAACGTTTAATGAGCTTGTGCCTGTTTCGATTTCTAAGATTCGCAAAGACGATCGACCGCACGTTGTTCATCAGGCGGGACGAAATAAGCTGTCTGAACTACAAAAGTTATACGATAAATTGGGAGTCGAGGCTACCTTGTCCGAGTTCATAGAAGATATTCCTTTAGCTTATTCACAAGCAGATTTAGTCATTTCTCGAGCTGGGGCGTTATCGGTTTCTGAAATAGCTGCTGTTGGGGTTGCCAGTATCCTTGTGCCTTATCCGTTTGCGGTTGATGACCACCAAACAAAGAATAGTGAGTTTTTGGGAAAATTGGGGGCTGCGATTATCATTGATGAGGCTAAAATTTCCGCAGATTTGTTGGTCGGATACTTAGAGAAGTTCAGTCGACCGGAGCTCATGATGATGGGTGTAAAGGCCAGATTGGGTCGTAAACAGGGCGCATCAATTTCTGTTGGGCAACACATTGAGGATCTGACCCCATGAAATATAAAGTCAAGTCGATACACTTTGTAGGTATTGGTGGCGTTGGTATGAGCGGCATTGCTGAGGTTCTATCTAATCTTGGTTATGAGGTGTCTGGATCTGACTTACGAGAATCCCCTGCTGTTATACGATTGAGGGGCTTGGGCATTGATATCGTAATTGGCCACAATGTGGCCAATGTGGCCAATGTGGATGTGTTGGTCACATCTTCTGCGATTGATCCTGAAAATCCTGAGATTGTTGAGGCAAAGCGTAAAGGAATTCCTGTCGTTCCAAGAGCGATGATGCTCTCAGAATTGATGCGATTTAAACAAGGCATAGCCATTACAGGCACTCATGGTAAGACTACGACTACAAGCTTGGTAGCAAGTGTTTTGGCCGAGTCAGGTATGGATCCAACTTATGTTATTGGTGGTCGACTTGCGTCTGCAGGAACTAATGCGCGTTTAGGGGAGGGAGATTTTATTGTTGTCGAGGCTGATGAGTCTGATGCGTCTTTTCTGCTGTTACAGCCAGTAATCTGTGTTGTGACAAACATTGATCGCGATCACCTCGAGGCTTACGATCATGATTACGAGCGTCTCAAACAAGCGTTCTCGAACTTTATTTCCCGTATTCCGTTTTACGGGACTGCTGTGTTGTGTTTGGATGATCCAGGTGTTAAAGAGATCTTGCCCAATTTATCTAGGCATATCATCACCTACGGTTTTGATAAAGAGGCGCAAATCAGGGCTGGCGTTCCTAAGCGAACAGACGGAAAAATGTGCTTTACGGTCGAGCGAAATTTCGGATCTAAACTCTACCCTCCATTGGAGATACGTTTGAACTGTTTGGGGAATCACAATGTGCTGAACAGTCTTGCTGCAATTGGTCTGGCGACAGAGTTGGGCATTGGCGATGAGGTTATTTGTCGCGCACTGGAGTCATTCCAAGGTGTCGGCCGAAGGCTGGAGGCCTACGGTAGTGTCACAATTGGTAAGAAGACTGTGACGCTATACGATGATTATGGTCATCATCCGAGCGAGGTTGAGCCTACGTTGGCAGCAATCCGGGAGGCTTATCCGAATAATCGGTTGGTGCTTGTGTTCCAACCACACAGATATACGCGCACTAGGGACTGCTTTGACGATTTTGTCAGAGTGTTGAGTAAGGCTGACGTGCTGATTATTACCGATATCTATTCTGCGGGTGAGCTTCCTATTGTTGGGGTTGATAGCTCTGGAATTGCCAGATCGATCAGACTGGTTTCTGACTTGAATCCTGTCTGTGTTCGGGGAGTTGAAGATGCTGGCCTGATGCTCATAGAGTTAGTCGAGGATGGTGATCTTGTTATCACAATGGGTGCGGGCACGATTGGGTCGCTTTCTGCAAGCTTAGTGGCTGGTAGCGAAGAGCCAAATTGTGTTCAACAAAGGGAGGCCTAAACGCTAGACATGAATCCTCAGGCTACATTGCTAGAGAACGTACCAATGAGTCGACAGACCGCCTGGAGAGCTGGGGGAGCGGCAAGGTTTGGTTATGCGCCTTCGTCTGAAGAGGATCTTTCGTTATTCCTTGCGCGCCATACTATTGCTGATCTGCCTATCGTGTTTGTTGGGCTTGGAAGTAATCTGCTCGTTCGTGATGGAGGCCTTGCGGCACTTGTCGTATTTACTCATCGAGGACTTTCTAATTTGTCTATTTTAGGTCATGGGGTAAATGCTTTGTTCTATGCCAGTTCAGGAGTTGCGTTACCCAAGTTAGCTCGTTTTTCAGCGAATATGGGTTATGAAGGCGCAGAGTTTATGGCGGGGATTCCCGGCTCTGTTGGTGGGGCATTGGCAATGAATGCGGGTTGTTATGGCTCTGAGGTTTGGGATTGTGTTAAACGCGTGAGGACGATCACAACGAATGGAGAGATTAAAGAAAGACCGGTCTCTGATTATTTGGTTGGTTATCGAAAGGTCAGTCCAAAACATGAGGAAAAAGAGTTTTTCATTGGTGCGTGGTTCGGTTTTGTCGAAGGTGATGGCCAAAAGTCGAGAGCTAGGATCAGCGAACTTTTGAAACGACGGGTTCGTGAGCAACCATTGAGTAAACCAAATTCAGGTTCTGTGTTTCGGAATCCTGATGGAGATTTTGCGGCCAGACTTATTGAAATTAATGGATTAAAAGGTCGCTCTAACGGCGCTGCTGTAGTATCCGACAAGCACGCTAATTTCATCATTAATAATGGTGATGCGACTGCGAAAAACATTGAAGATTTGATCGCTGAGGTTCAATCTGAAGTGGAGTGTAAATCAGGCATTCGATTGAAAAGAGAGGTTCATATTGTGGGTGACCATTGTTGACTAACGTTAAGGAGATGGGGTTGGTGGGAGTTCTCTACGGTGGTAACTCCTCTGAGCGAGAAGTTTCTCTTGAGTCGGGAGCCGCTGTTTACCGAGCGTTAATCAATCTGGGCGCACATGCGGAACTGATTGATACGGCTCAGGATGGCGCCATAGAGGCGCTGACCTCGAAGATAGATCGAGCAGTGATTATGTTGCATGGGCGGGGTGGTGAGGATGGAGCCATTCAGGGGTTACTTAAAACCTTAGGCATTCCATACTCTGGCAGTCGCGTTTCGGCTTGTGCGCTCGCGATGGATAAATGGCGATCTAAATTGATATTTGAGGGTTGTGATGTTCCTACGCCAAAATTTTCATTGGTTCAGACAGCTGAAGAGTTAGTTATGGCAATGGATGATTTGGGGTTGCCGTTAGTCGTAAAACCGTCCAGAGAAGGATCTACGATCGGCATCACTAAAGTCACGCAAAGGCAAGATGCTAAAGCAGCATTTGACCTGGCTAGAAAGTTTGATGCAACAGTAATTGCCGAACAATTTATAGAAGGTGATGAATTAACGGTGGCGGTGCTGAATGGGGAGCCTTTGCCTGTGGTTCGAATCGTGGCCCAGAATAACAATTATGATTATCAAGCTAAATATCACTCGGAGGAGACGAGGTATTTTTGTCCTTCTGGGCTTGACTCCAATATTGATCGAAACATACAGAATGTCGCGATGAGGGCTTTTGAGGCTCTTGGTTGCTCGGGTTGGGGTAGGGTTGACGTGATGCTGGATCAGGCTGGGGGACCTTGGGTTTTAGAGGTCAATACAGTTCCTGGGATGACTGCGCATAGTCTGGTGCCGATGGCAGCGTTGGAATTGGGCCTTACCTTTGAGCAGTTGGTTCTTGAAATATTGCGGGGCTGCGATGTGGCATAACTACAGAGCATTGAACAAGATTAGCTTTGGGTTGTTGTTCCTCTCGAGCCTGTATCTTTGTCAGACGGCCTTTAAGGCTGGTGTTAATTTAGATTTTTTTAAGGTAAGTCGTATCAACTTCGTTGGTGATATCGATCATGTGTCTCGTGACCAGTTTGTATCAGTTGTCAGGAAACGTTTTAAGGGCGGGTTTTTTAATTTGAATTTAAGGGAAGCGAAAGACTCGCTTGAGCGCTTGCCTTGGATCGAGACTGTTGAAATTAAAAGAGTTTGGCCGAATGCTATCGAGGTTTTTGTCTCGGAGCGAAATGCAATAGCTCGGTGGCAAGATGGCGGGCTTTTGGATGGTTCGGGTGAGCTTTTTGATGGGGCGTTGGACGCAAGGCTTCCTACCCTCGATGGCCCTGTTGGACAGCATATTACTGTAGTAGCAAAGTATTTAAGCTTGTCCGCATTGCTGGAGCCTTACGCAGTCAGCATTGATCGATTACGGTTAACAAAACAGCAGTCTTGGTATGGCCATCTGTCTAGCGGCGTTGTGGTCGCTTTGGGAGAAAAAAATGTGGAATCTCGATTGGAGCGATTCATGAGGTTTTTTCCGGAAGCTGAACCGCGTTTTAAACAAGATGTTAAGTACGCTGATTTAAGATACACGAATGGTTTTTCGGTTAGCGCAACTGTTAGTCAGAAGGATGGATCCTAAAGATGAAAAATATTGAATGGGCGAAAAAAAATGGAGCGAAGATTAAATCTCAATATGCTGACATTATTGTTGCTCTAGATATAGGTACTTCGAAGATAGCAGCGGTTGTTGCTGAGATTAAGGAAGATGGCCAATACGAGGTTATTGGACTCGGGAGCTCCGTGTCTCAAGGAATGAAAAAAGGTGTTGTTGTCAATATAGAATCAACAGTTAATGCGATCCAGCGGGCCCTTGAAGAGGCAGAGCTGATGGCCGACCGAAAAATTAAAGAGGTGTGGACGGGGATTGCCGGTGGTCACATTAAAAGTTTTAATTCTCATGGCATGGTTGCAGTTCAAGGTCATGAGGTGACTCAAATTGACATTGATCGAGTTGTAGACACTGCTCGAGCGATCCCAATACCTACAGATCAACAAATTCTCCACGTGCTTAATCAAGAGTTTGCTATTGATGGCCAAGAGGATGTTCGGGAGCCGCTAGCAATGTCTGGAATGCGCTTAGAAGTAAAAGTGCATATCGTTACTGGAGCAGTGTCGGCTGCTCAAAATATTCTAAAGTGCGTACGGCGATGTGGTTTGGAAGTCGGCGAATTGATTTTGCAGCCCTTAGCATCTGCCATGGCGGTTCTGTCCGAGGATGAGAAGGACTTGGGTGTTTGTCTCATTGATATTGGGGGCGGGACCAGTGATATCGCAATTTTTACGCAAGGAGCGATTCGGCATACCGCTGTTATCCCAATTGCTGGCGACCAGATAACCAGCGATATTGCGATGGCTTTTCGAACACCAACTAAGGAAGCGGAGGATATCAAGCGACGTTATGGTTGTGCGCTCCGTGGGCTGGCCGATTCAAGTGAGAGTATTGAGGTGCCCGGAGTCGGAGATCGTCCTCCAAAGAAGCTATCGCGACAAATGCTCTCTGAAGTTATTGAGCCTAGGGTGGAGGAGTTATACGGCCTGATTTTGGCGGAAATTAGCAGAAGCGGTTTAGCAGAACTTCTGTCTTCTGGGATCGTAATTACCGGGGGCAGCAGCGCAATGGAAGGGATGGTGGAGCTCGGGGAAGAGGTCCTGCATATGCCTGTTCGGCTTGGTACGCCGACCTATACCGGTTCTTTGGCGGAGGTTATTCGTAACCCACGTTATTCGACAGCTGCGGGACTTTTAAGTGCTGGAGTTTTTCATAGAGAGAAACAAAAGGTAGATCAAATGAAAAACGGCTCAGTGAAAACCGTAGTATCTAAAATGAAACGTTGGTTCGAAACAAATTTTTAATGACGTAACTAGTTTATGAGCGAAGTAATTGTTACACTAAATACATAAATAAGACCGAGGAGTTGTCCATATGTTCGAGATCCTAGATAGCCAATCGCAAGAGGCGGTTATAAAAGTTATCGGAGTTGGTGGTTGCGGCGGTAATGCTGTAGACCACATGATAAAAAAAGGCGTTGAAGGGGTTGAGTTTATTTGTGCGAATACTGATGCACAGGCACTATCTCGCAACAAATCTGAACGCACAATTCAGTTGGGAACTCAAATTACTAAAGGGTTAGGCGCCGGGGCAAATCCAGGCGTTGGACGGGAGGCGGCCTTAGAAGATAGAGAGGCAATCGCAGAGTTAATTGACGGTGCTGATATGGTGTTCCTAACCGCCGGCATGGGAGGCGGGACTGGCACCGGAGCCGCTCCAATATTTGCTGAAGTGGCGAAGGAGTTAGGCATCTTAACGGTAGCGGTAGTGACCAAACCGTTTGCTTTTGAGGGTAAACGCCAAAACGTAGCATCTGAAGGATTAGCAGAGCTAACGAAATATGTTGATTCATTAATTGTGATTCCCAATGATAGATTGATGGCTGTACTCGGGGACGATGTAACTATGTTAGATGCATTTGAAGCGGCTAATGACGTGTTGTATGGCGCAGTATCGGGTATTGCTGAGGTCATTAAGTGCCCAGGCTTGGTGAATGTTGACTTTGCCGATGTTAAAACCGTGATGTCGGAAATGGGTATGGCGATGATGGGGTCGCACATGGCTTATGGGGACGATCGAGCAAAAAGAGCTGCGGAAGGTGCTGTTGCAAGCCCCTTGTTAGAGGGGGTGGATTTGCATGGAGCGAGAGGTGTGTTGGTTAACATAACATCTAGCTTGAATTTGAAGATGAAGGAAGTCCACGAGGTAATGGCAACGATTAGAAAATTTACTGCCGAGGATGCGACCATTATTGTTGGCACAGTGATCGATGAAGATTTAGATAATGATTTGCGAGTCACGATTGTGGCTACTGGCATTGGTGGCGGTGAGGCTAGGGCTAAGGCTGTTCCCGTTTTAGTAAGAACTGGGACGGATAATGATGTTGTCGAAGATGTGATGCGTGAGGATCCTGATACACCAGCAGTTATCAGAAGAAGAGGGCGTCAAGCCGCTGTAACTGCGCTGAGACAGACCGGGGTTGAGGATTTGGATATACCGGCTTTTTTACGCCGTCAAGCTGACTAAACTATTGGAGATTTTAGTAATGCAGGTGTTTCTAATAGATTTGCCTGGATTGATTACACTGGTTAACTTAAGATGATTTGCCAACGCACTTTAAAGAACTTAGTTAAAGCCACGGGTATCGGTTTGCATACAGGTAAAACGGTTGTGCTCACCCTTCGCCCAGCGGCCCCTAATACAGGTATTGTGTTTAGGCGTGTCGACCTGAGCCCAATTGTAGATATTAAGGCAGACCCATTTTTAGTAGTCGATACCCGTCTTTCCTCATGTCTCGAACATCAAGGGGTTAAAGTGCAAACCGTAGAGCACTTGATGTCCGCATTGTGTGGCTTGGGTATCGATAACGTATATATCGACCTAAACGCGGCTGAAGTGCCAATTATGGATGGATCCGCATCACCTTTTGTGTTCTTGATTCAATCGGCAGGTATTGAGGAGCAGTCAACACCGAAGAGGTTCATCCGAATTAAGAGCGACATTCGTGTTGACGATGGCGATAAGTGGGTTTCATTTTCTCCGCACCATGGATTTAAAATTGATTTCAGTATTGATTTTAAGCACCCAGCATTTGCTGATAAAAATAAATCAGTTTCATTGGACTTCAAAAACACTTCTTATGTGAAAGAGGTCAGCCGTGCGAGGACTTTTGGATTCACGCAGGATGTTGAAATGTTGCGGTCTCAGGGGTTGGCGCTTGGTGGAAGTTTCGAAAATGCTATTGTGATGGACGAATATCGAATATTGAACTCAGATGGGCTGAGGTATGACGATGAGTTCGTCAAGCATAAAGCGCTTGATGCTATTGGCGATCTATATCTGCTTGGTAGGCCGCTCATTGGTGCGTTTTCAGCTCATAAATCTGGACATGAGTTGAACAATAAGTTGTTGCGTAAATTAGTAGAGACGGAGTCTGCTTGGGAGCAGGTCGAGTTCCTACAAAACTCCAATCTGCCGGGATTTTTGCACGCCAACTTGCAAACGGCTTGACTACGATCTAAATAGTTTTTTCTTCATCTGGGCAATAAAGTCTAAGGTGCTCTCAGTGTGGGATATAGGTGGTCGTTTGGCATGTGGCATAGGGTTGTCAGTTGGCACCACTCTAATCTCAAGTGTTTCCACCATTTCGCATCCTTTCCAGCCTTTAATGTGGCGTAGAACTGTGGGTGACATTTGCCTGATTTTTGCGCTAATGATCTGGTTCCCCGCAAAAATCGTTAATTTTTTTGGGGTAGCTAAAACGATTTCTACTTTATTTTGGATGGTCTTGGGGAGGACGTCTCTAATCTTGGCCTGCAGTGTTTCCATGGTGTCGATTTGACTCTGCAGGCTTGTCAGGTCTGGATGGCTTTTAATGATATTGCGAATATTGGTATATTTAGCCATAAGCAAGGTGGTACGGCGTTAATTTTCCATGCGAATCAAGTCCAACATGTAAGGGTAGTCGTGGCCGATTAAAATCTTCTGCACATAATTGATGCGCCACTCCACGTGTTAGACTAACAGGTTTAAGTGAACTATTCCGCTAAGGCGAATTTGATGATTTCTAAAGTACTCAACAAGATATTCGGTAGCCGTAACGACCGATTATTAAAGACTTACCAAAAGACAATTCTGCTGATAAACCAACTTGAGGATGAGTTGGTGACTCTCTCTGATGACGAACTGAAGCACAAGACGATTGACTTTAAGCAACGTCTTGATTCGGGAGAGGGCCTAGACGATATTTTGCCTTATGCATTTGCCGTTGTACGGGAAGCAAGTAAGCGTGTTTTACAAATGAGGCACTTCGATGCTCAGCTGTTAGGCGGGATAGCCCTTCACCAAGGAAAGATATCTGAGATGCGCACTGGTGAGGGTAAAACATTAGTAGCAACGTTGCCTGCCTATCTTAATGCCTTATCGGGGTCTTCCGTACATGTAATTACCGTTAATGATTATTTGGCTAACCGAGATGCCAAATGGATGGGTAAGGTTTTCGAATTTCTTGGCATGACCGTTGGCGTTAATCTTTCAGGTCAGGACCACGAACAGAAACAGTCAGCCTACGCAGCAGATATAACTTACGGCACGAATAACGAGTTTGGCTTTGATTACCTTCGAGATAATATGGTTTTTCAAAAATCAGATAAGGTTCAGCGGGATCTGTCATTCGCGATTGTTGACGAAGTCGATTCGATATTGATTGATGAGGCGCGAACGCCGCTTATCATTTCAGGCCAAGCTGATGACAATACTGAGCTCTACCTTAAAATAAACGCAGTTGCTTCAAAATTAAAGAAGGGCGAGCAAAAGAGCGAGCAAGAGAACGAGGAAGAGGATGGAGACTTTACTGTTGACGAGAAGTCGAATCAAGTTGTATTGACTGAGCGAGGGTATGAAAACGCTGAGCAGTTTTTGCTTTCAGCAGGGCTACTGGCTAATGAGGGGAGTCTCTATGATCCGACAAATATATCCTTAATTCATCACGTTTACGCCGCGCTACGCGCTCATAATTTATTTTTCAAGGATCAGCATTACGTAATTCAAAATCAGGAAATTGTGATCGTTGACGAGTTCACCGGTCGTATGATGGCGGGAAGACGCTGGTCTGACGGGCTACACCAGGCTGTTGAGGCAAAAGAGGGTGTAAAAATTCAAAAGGAAAACCAGACTCTCGCATCGATAACTTTTCAAAATTACTTTCGGATGTACGATAAGTTGGCGGGAATGACGGGAACTGCAGATACAGAGGCCTTTGAGTTCCAGCAAATATATGGTCTGGAGACAGTCATTATCCCGACTCATCGAGATATGATTCGTGAAGACAAGATGGATCAGATCTATAAGACGAGTAAGGAGCGGTATAACGCCGTCCTGATTGACCTTAAAGATTGTTACTCTCGTGGGCAACCGGTCCTCGTAGGTACAACATCGATAGAAAACTCTGAGCTCATTTCTGCCCTGTTGGATCAAGAAGGGTTGTCACATCAAGTTTTAAACGCGAAACAACACGATCGAGAGGCGGAGATTATCGCTCAAGCTGGTCGCCCTAAAATGATCACCATAGCGACCAATATGGCTGGTCGTGGAACGGACATTGTGCTTGGTGGAATTTCCACCGATGCTGATCAAGAAGGCGAATGGCAGGAGAGACATGACAAAGTATTAGCACTCGGTGGGCTGCACATCATCGGAACAGAGCGGCATGAATCTCGAAGAATTGACAATCAGTTAAGAGGTCGTTCGGGTAGACAGGGAGATTCAGGGTCGTCTCGATTCTATTTGTCATTAGAAGACTCACTTCTCAGGATATTTGCGTCTGATAGGGTGGCGGCGATCATGGATCGCTTGAAGTTGCCTGAAGGCGAGGCGATTGAGCATCCATGGGTCACCAAGGCTATCGAAAACGCACAAAGGAAAGTTGAAGGTAGAAACTTTGATATTAGGAAACAACTTTTGGAGTTCGATGATGTTGCTAACGAGCAGAGAAAAGTCATTTATGAGCAGAGGAATGCTTTATTAGACTCCATTGATACAGTCGATATGGTGGCTGGTATGCGAGATGGAGCAATAGAGGATTTAGTAGAAAGTTTTATTCCACAAGGTAGTCTGGAAGAACAATGGGATGTGTCGGGCTTAGAGACAGCATTGCTTACCGAATATACGCTTGAGGCCGATTTGGGTAACTTAATGGATGAGGCAACGGAGCTAGAAGTTCAAGATCTCGTCGACGAGATTAAGACTCGAGCGCAAAAGTTTTATGATGGAAAGATGACTGATGCGCCTACTGAGGCGGTTCAACAATATGAGCGGTCTGTCATGTTACAAAGTATTGACGCACATTGGCGTGACCACCTTGCTGCACTAGATCATCTTCGGCAAGGGATTCATCTTCGCGGCTATGCCCAGAAAAACCCTAAGCAAGAATATAAACGTGAAGCGTTCGAGCTCTTCTCATTACTACTTCAAACAGTCCGGAATGAGGTGACGAAGTTGTTGATGAGTGTTCGAATTCGTAGTGCAGAAGAAGTCGAAAATGTTTCTAGAGAGCAACCTAAAGTGACTGATGTTGCTTACAACCATGGGGATGCGCACGAAATGAATCAACCACAGCGAAATGTTAACAACAAGGTTGATACGTTTGTTAGATCGCAACAGAAAGTTGGACGCAACGAGCCTTGTCCTTGTGGCTCGGGTAAGAAATATAAACACTGTCATGGACAGCTAGGGTAGTGGATCGTGCCGAGTATTAAACCTAAGGACAATTGCGGTCAAGTGTTCGGTATCGAAGGACTTACGCTTGGGGCAACAAGTGCTGCTATACGTAAGAAGGATCGTCTTGATCTGGTGGTGTTATTGTTGAAAGAAACTGCTGCCGTTTCGGGGGTATTTACTCAAAATAATTTTTGTGCGGCTCCCGTTCAAATCTGTAGACAACGATTGTCCCAAGGGAACTCAATTAACGCGATGGTAATCAATACTGGGGTTGCTAACGCAGGGACCGGGGCAGATGGTATTGAGGATGCGAAAAATATTTGTAATGAGTTAGCTAAGTTACTAAAAGTTGATCCCGATTCGATCCTTCCTTTTTCGACCGGAGTGATCATGGAGCGATTGCCCGTAGATAAAATAATTGCGGGATTGCCTAGATGTGTGGACGCTCAACTTACGATGGGTTGGGAGGAGGCCTCTCGAGGTATTTTGACGACTGATTTAGTGCCCAAAATATCTTCAAGAAGTTTTAAAATCGCGGAGCAATCAATTAATGTTACGGGAATGGCTAAGGGCTCCGGCATGATCAAGCCTAACATGGCCACTATGCTCGCTTTTGTGGCAACCGATGCACATGTGTCAGATAAGTGTCTGGATGAGATTGTGCGCTATGCGAATGATCGGACTTTTAATTGCATAAGTGTTGATGGAGATACCTCTACAAATGATAGTTTTATGTTGATCGGGACAGGAACTTATGGTGGTCCTAAGGTCACTTCAACAAACGATCCTACTTTTACAAAAATTAGAGATGAAATTACGTCGGTTTGTGAGGAGCTAGCTAAAAAAATTGTCCTCGATGGAGAGGGCGCAACAAAATTTATAGAAATCAGAGTAGAAGGCGGCTTGTCTAAGACCGAGGCGCGTGAAGTCGGGTTTTCAGTTGCTAATTCTCCGTTAGTAAAAACAGCTTTTTATGCATCAGATGCCAACCTAGGACGAATCATGTCTGCTATTGGTGCGGCCCGCGTGGTGGACTTGGATGTTTCAAAAGTTGAGATGTGGATTGGTGATGTTCTGGTTGCAAAGAATGGTGGGCGTGCGTCCAGTTATCGAGAAGCCGATGTCAAAACATTCATGCAGTCAGATGAGATTGTGGTGACGATAAGATTGGGCCGCGGCAAAGATTCGGTAACTATTTGGACCTGTGATCTATCCCATGACTATATTAAGATCAATGCTGAATACAGGAGCTGAACGTGTCTGATTGGACGAAGGTATTGGAGCGAGCAGAATCATTGCTTGAGCGACTTGAGTCGCATCTACCCGTAAAGTTGGAGAATCCAGATTGGAAACAAATTGTCGCGTGCCGCTGGCGTTGTTATGGCGGGCGAGGATTTTTACAACCGGTAAGTATTCCCGATCATATAAAGGTGCGGGACTTATCTGCGATCGACGAGCAAATAAAGCTGGTTGATATGAATACTCGTCAGTTTATTGCCGGATTGCCTGCTAATAATGTGCTGCTAACAGGTTCAAAAGGCACTGGTAAGTCTTCATTAATTAAAGCCTTGCTCAATAAGTACTCAAAAAAAACGTTAAGACTTATTGAGGTAGACAAGGCTGATTTACATGAATTACCTCAAATTATCGATTTGATATCGAGTCAGGCGTATCAATTTATTATTTTTTGTGACGATCTTTCGTTTGGTGCTGATGATGAAGGGTATAAAAGTCTCAAGGTTGCGCTCGATGGATCGGTTGCGACGACTTCAGAAAATATTTTGATTTATGCGACATCCAATCGCAGACACTTGCTGCCGGAGTACATGGCCGAAAACTTGGAGTCAACGTATAAGGGCGAAGAAATTCACGCTAGTGAAAATGTTGAAGAAAAAATATCCCTCTCAGAGCGTTTTGGTTTATGGGTTCATTTTGATGCCTTCACGCAAGATGAGTATGTGACCATCGCAAGTTACTGGGTAAAAACGTTGTCATTCGGAGCGTTTGATGTGGATGAGGGAGTAATTAGGCGATCGCTCCAGTGGGCTTTAGAGCGCGGGTCCCGAAGCGGTAGAGTGGCCTATCATTTCGCTAAAAATGAAGTTGGTGCTAGGAAGCTACGGGATATTAAATCTAACCGTACCCGGTGACCGAGATGATTCACGTGGTTGCGGGGATTCTCTTTGATGTTGAGGGAAACTTTCTGCTTGCACGACGTCCTGCGGGTAAGGTATACGAAGGGTTTTGGGAGTTCCCTGGCGGCAAGGTTGAAGAAAAAGAACGAGCATCTGACGCTTTAGTCCGTGAGTTGGAGGAAGAGCTTGGAGTTGTCGCTAAGACATTTCACCCTTGGATTACAAAGACATTTCGATATCCGCATGCGGACGTTAACATTCAATTTTTCAAAGTCACGCATTGGTCAGGAGAAGTCAGGTCGCTAGAAAATCAGAAGCTGCATTGGCAAGGCCTTGGTTCTCTCAGGGTTGCACCAGTACTAGAGCCCAACATCCCTATTTTAAAATCCCTTCGGTTACCTGACCATTACCTGATAACCCATTTGTCAGCATTGGGGGAGGCTAATTTTTTTGAGAGCCTGTTGCAGGCTGTAAAAAAGTCTCCTCAATTAATTCAAGTGCGAGAGAAAGATTTGTCGCCTTCTGATTTAGAGGCCTTCACCAAAGAGGTGCTGAGTGTTTGTCGCCCAAGTGGAAGTAAGGTGTTAGTCAATACTCACATTGATATCGCCGATAGAGTCGGTGCCGATGGAGTTCACTTGAATTCGGTACAACTTAAATCGATAATCAATCGTCCGGAAATCGCTTTGTGTGCAGCCTCTTGTCATACAAAGGAGGATCTGGTTCGGGTTGATGCATTGGCGCTTGATTTTGCTGTGCTTAGCCCGGTTAAAGTGACTGCTTCCCACTCTCATGCGATACCGATCGGATGGAATTTTTTTGCTTCCTTGATTGAAGGGGTGAAGACACCCGTATACGCGTTGGGTGGGTTGTCCAAGGAAGACCTGAGTGATGCCTGGGATCATGGGGCTGCAGGAATTTCGATGCTGCGAGGAGCTTGGTAGTTAATTATTCAATCGGACTCGTCATCGCTTAGGTTGTTTTCTGCCGCAACACTATATTTCCCCATTGCCCAGTTTCCTGTGTCTATAATTTTGCACCGTTCGGAGCAAAAAGGACGGAATCGTGATTCTTTTTGCCAAATCACTACATTGCCACAGTGTGGACAATTAACTATGGTTTTTTTCATATCCATACGTTTTCTCTAGTCTCGACTACTTTCTAATTCTGAGGAAAGTTTAATATATTTATGATGAAGGCTTTGCACTTGCTTGAGGAGTGAGGCTAGGTCATGGTTGTTGATAATGATGTCATCGCCCACCGCCAGTCGTTCTTGTCGAGTCGCCTGAGTGCGCATGATGTCAGCAACTTCAGCGTCAGTCAGGTTACTTCGTTTCTTAACCCGTTCGATCTGTATTTGCTCCTCGCAATCGACAACCAAAACACGGTTGATGACGTCATATTGACCTTTCTCAACTAGCAGCGGCACAACTATAATGATATAAGGCCCAGTCGCGCTGGAAAAATGTTCTTCCACCTCTTGTCGGATTCTTGGGTGAAGAATTTGCTCTAAGTGTGATCGTGCAGCTTCATCACTAAAAACAATTGCCCTTAGTTTTGCTCTATTGAGGATTCCGTCTTGAATGATATGGGAGCCGAAAGTATCTGCAATTATTTGCAGAGTCTCTGTGTCAGTCATAGTCAGCTGGTGGGCAATTTTGTCGGTATCTATCACCTGAATGCCCAAACGTTCGAAGCCTTCTGATACGGCACTTTTCCCTGAGCCAATCCCACCCGTCAGCCCAATAGTTAAACGTTTAAGCATTAGTCTGCTGTATTGCTTGATACGAGTTTTACTGATTTGACAGATTTATCTTTCGTTTGCAGAATCTCCAAATAGTAGCCTGAGATTTGAATTGAAATTCCAGCCTCAGGTATCTGCTTCAGGTGATCTAATATGAGGCCATTCAATGTTTTTGCTCCATCGAGTGGAAAATTTAAATTAAAATCTCGATTTAAGTCTCGCAGTGTCACGGCACCATCTATTACTAAGCTGCCATCTACCATTTCTTTAGCAGATGTTGCGAACAAAGGAGATTGGGTGGTGAATTCACCTACGATTTCCTCGATGATATCCTCAATTGTAATCAATCCCATTAGGTCCCCATACTCATCAACGACGTATGCCATTCTTTCATGGCGTTCCTGAAAATTCTGAAGTTGAGTGAGTAGACTTGTATCTTTCGGTATGTAGTAGGGCTGCTTTAGTACTTGTTCAATGGACTCCATTGTGATGTGGTTATCTTCAGATACGTTTAATAATTTTCGAATATGAATGATGCCAACAATTTCGTCAGGATTATCTTTGAAGGCCGGTAAACGGGTGTGATTAGAGGTTATGATTTCAGTTTGAATGTCAGGGAATGGTGAATTCAAGTTTACAGCCTCAATTTTGCTTCTGGGCACCATCAGATCTTCAACCGTTATGGCTTGCAAATCAAATAAATTAGCCAGCATGCTCTGATGTTTGCGGGGGAGGTAGTTGCCACCCTCTAGAACAAGCGTGCGCAGTTCCTCTTGGCTTAGTTGTGATGCCTGATTCCCTGATATGGGCTTGATGCGCAGAACCCATAAAATCACCTTCACAATGCTGTTGGCGATGGTCACAAAAGGATACATTAGTCGCATTAGAGGTTCCAGAATATAACTAGCTGGAAATGCGATTTTTTCAGGGAAGCTGGCTCCAATAATTTTAGGGGTGATTTCGCTAAAAATAAGTAGTGCAACTGTGACAATGAGAGTTGCAATGGTTAACGATAATTCACTTTGACCGAGTAGCTTAAAAGTGATTGCAGTAACCAAGGCGGCTGCTGCCGTATTGGATAGATTATTCCCGAGTAGAATCGAGCCTAATAATCGATCAGTTTGCCCCAAGAGATTGAGGGTTTTTTGTGCGCCCGGATGTTTATTTTTAGCGAGGTGTCTTAATTTATACTTGTTTAGCGCCATCATGCTTGTCTCGGATATTGAGAAGAATCCCGAAATGACGATGAGAATCAGAAACAAAATGATGAGTGTTTGAATGGAAACGTCTTCCATATTTTTCGCCTATATTAATTCTGTTGTTGTGTAGGGCTAAGGAATATCGACAGCTGACTGAGTTGATTAATATTGCGGGTTATGCAAAATAATTTCAGACACAAAGCGTGAGCCAAAGTAAGCAATAATCAAGAGGAGGAAGCCAATAACTAAAATCTTTCGTGCAATTTTCCCTCTCCAACCAAGCAAGTGCCGGCCGATCAGTAGTGATGCAAAAAGTAGCCATGACGCGATACTAAAAATTGTTTTATGGTTTATAGGCAGTATTGTGGACTGAATTTCCAAAGAAATGAAAATGCCGCTCACTAAGGCTGCTGACAACGTTAAGAAGCCAAGTAGCACTATTGTGAATAAGAGAGCTTCTAGTTTCAATAGCGGTGGTAAATTTTCGATCAATGGTGAAAATTTGTGCTGATGTAAGCTTGTTTCTAGGTAGCTCATCATGAGGGTGTGTATTAAAGATACCGATAGCAGCCCATACGCAACCACCGATAAAATTAAGTGAATTTTGAATATTGGTAGTTCAGAGTGGGGTATTTGTATTGATGCCCCATCAAGCAGTGGCAGTAGAGACGCGACCGCTCCAAATGGTAAGGAGAGCGCTGGTAAGGAGTTTTCCCCCACCCATAAACTATGACTGGCATAAATAAGGCATGATGTGGCGACAATGAGAGAGGTAAAGTTTCCCAGTCCCAATTGGAGGCCGTCAAATCCTAGAGCATAGTGGTAGGTTAGGGCGATGTGTAACCCGATAGGCAGAAGAGTTAAGAAGTTGATCCATGGTTTTATCTTGGGCCACTTCGGACTCCCAGCCGAAGACGACCGTAATTGTTGCCAAATGATCAGCGACAATGATGCGTAAGTAAGGGTCGTGGCAAGATGAAGTAGAATCGGTGTCATGGTTTCAGTTTAGATCGTAACAGAATATTAAGTCTAAATTTTATTAGGCTTTCCTTCAAAGAGTTTCAGAAATATATGTTAGATACATTAACGGATCGTCTATCTAGGGTCATTAAAACTGTCAGGGGCCAGGCCAGGCTCACAGATGCCAACATCAAGGATGCTTTGCGAGAAGTCCGCATTGCTCTATTGGAGGCAGATGTCGCGCTTCCTATCGTTAAAGAATTCATCGAAGACGTTAAAGTGAAGGCGGAGGGGCAAGAGGTATTGGGCAGTCTCACCCCGGGGCAAGCGCTTATTGGGGTGGTTAAAGATGAGTTAACAACGTTGATGGGGAGCCACAACGCCGAACTTTCATTTGCCTCTCAACCCCCAGCCATTATCTTGATGGCAGGTCTTCAGGGGGCGGGTAAAACGACAACCTGCGGTAAGTTGGCGTTGAAACTCTCTCAGGAGAAAAAACGCGTTCTGATGGTGAGTTGTGATGTGCGTCGTCCGGCCGCACAAGCTCAATTGACAGTAATCGCCAAACAAGTAGGCGTTGATGCTTATCCACCCCAAGTTGATAAATCTGCGATTGACCTTGCTACCGCCGCACTTGAGTTGGCTAAAAAAAGTTTTTACGATGTTTTGCTTGTGGATACAGCTGGTCGTTTATCGATTGATCAGGAAATGATGAATGAAATCAAGCTGCTTAGCGATACGTTAAATCCTGTTGAGACGTTGTTTGTTGTTGATGCAATGCAGGGTCAGGACGCAGTTAATGTTGCACGCACGTTTGCGGATACTCTTACGCTGACTGGCGTCATCCTTACTAAGATGGACGGCGACTCCCGAGGCGGTGCCGCGCTCTCCGTGAAGAAGGTGACGGGTCAGCCTATCAAGTTTATTGGTACTAGTGAAAAAATGACGGGTTTAGAACCTTTTTTTCCAGATCGAATCGCGACTCGTATTTTGGGGATGGGCGATATTCTATCATTGGTGGATGATGCCAAAAGAACAGTAGATGATAAAGAGACTGCAAAGCTTGCTAGGAAACTTAAATCAGGAAAAAGTTTTGACCTGGAGGACTTTAAGTCCCAGATGCAACAAATGCAAAATATGGGTGGTATGGACGCGATTCTAGAAAAACTCCCTTCGAAGTTTTCTCAGGCTGCGCAAGGTGCTTCGCTTGACGAGAAAGTTGCTCTTCGAACCATAGGCATTATTGATTCTATGACGGTAGTTGAGCGACGTCGCCCAGAGGTTCTTAAGGCATCAAGAAAGCGTCGCATTGCAAAAGGGGCGGGGGTGACGGTGCAAGAAGTCAATAAATTGCTTAAGCAATTTGAGCAAATGCAAAAAATGATGAAGTTAATGGGGAAGGCCGGAGGTCTTAAACGTATGCTCTCTGGAATGAAAGGCGCAATGGGTGGGTGATAATCAGTGCCTCATACAGCTTTTGTAATGTTTTATGTTCAAGGAAAAGATTTTGATACTTCATTTTTTTAAAATTCTGTTTTTATTGTTTTTTTATCCATCAATTGCTTTTGGGGTCATTGATTACACGGCTTATTCTGATTACGAGCGAGAGAAAAATTGGGCGGATCAAATCATTCCGTCGATTATTGTGGGTGATCCAGTTTGGATAGAGCAGTCCAACGAGCATAAATTTTTAGGCATATACGCCGAAGCTGAAAATCCTAGAGGTGCGGTGATCCTCGCGCACGGTCGAGGATGGAATCCTGATTTTGAGTTGTATGGCATGCTGCGCGTCTTGTTAGCCGAATCTGGGTACAGCACGTTATCGATTCAAATGCCTATCCTCGGCGGGGGAGCGAAGGTGGGTGACTATATCCCGACCTATCCTGAAGCATTTCATCGGTTTGACTTGGCAGCTGAATTTCTTAATGAAAAAGGTTTCGATAATATTTCGATCGTCTCGCATAGCCTTGGAGCTACTATGGCTAATCACTATCTGATCACGGTGGATGAAACACTCGTAAATTCTTGGGTATTCATTAGTATTCTCAATGGCTTACAGGAAATGTTTAGAATTAAGATGCCGGTTATGGATGTTTTTGCCTCGGATGATTGGGAAATTACAGTAGTTGGTGGTTACGAACGAAAACAACAAATCTTAAAGGTTCCGGGTTCCAGTCAGGTAATTATTCAAAATGCATTGCATTTTTTTGAGCGTCGCGAAGAAACCCTTGCCGCGGAAATCAAACAATTCCTCGACTCAATTTACAGTAATCGGCCCTAACTGTGGTTGGAAAAACAGCAGAATATGTACAGAGTTGTGTCTTTTGGCTAAAAAAGCGTAGAATACGCGGCTAACTTAAATTCGGTTACCAGATTAACCTAGACTTTACGGATACCAAATGGTTGTAATTAGATTATCAAGGAGTGGCAGCAAGCGTCGCCCGTTCTACAATATGGTCGTAGCGGACTCGAGAAAACCCCGTGATGGGCGTTATCTCGAGCGAGTCGGTTTTTACGATCCTCAAGCCCCTGAAGGGGTGGAAGGTCTTCGTATTGATTTTGATCGAGTTACTTTTTGGCAGGGCAAAGGCGCCCAGTTATCAGATACGGCAGCGCGGTTAGTTAAACAGCTTGGCGGAAAAAAATCAGCCTGAGGGCTTGATTGTAATGGGGCGGCTGGCGGCCCCTTATGGCGTTAAGGGCTGGCTCAAGGTCCAGTCTTATGCCGCATCCTCTGATTCTTTATCGGAACATTCACGATGGTGGGTTCGTGTCGAGTCCGAGTGGGTGTGTCTTGAAGTGGAAGATTCGCGTCTTCAGCATCAGGGGTTGATCGCGAAGTTAGTAGGGTTTGAGAATAGAGAGCAGGTAGCAAAATTAAGGGGTGCAGAGTTCGGTATTCAGCGCGGTCAGTTGCCGGAGTTGCCTGAGAAGGAATACTACTGGCACGAGTTAGTTGGGTTCGCTGTTATTAATATCAAGGGTGAGACTCTTGGTGTGATTAATCATTTGTTTGATTCTGGCGCTCAGCCAGTGATTGTGTTGAAAGACGGTAAAGAAGAGCGGCTCATCCCTTGGGTAGACCACGTTATTGAGCGGGTCGATACTGGGAATCGGATCCTCACCGTTGACTGGGAGCTCGACTATTAACTTTTTAAATACCACTAAATCATGAAACGCTTCGACGTGGTCACACTATTTCCTGAGATGTTTTCTGCGTTAACTCATAATGGGGTTACCGGTCGTGGTGAGGGCAGGGGTATTTACGATCTTGTGTGTTGGAATCCAAGAGAATTTACTGATGACCCACGGCGAACAGTTGACGATCGACCTTATGGTGGTGGCGCCGGCATGGTTTTAACGCCCAGCCCATTAGTTAAAGCTATTCATACAGCTAAGTGCCGACAATTAAGTACTGGAGTGAAGTTAAGTAAGACCATTTATCTCTCTCCTCAGGGACGTGTGTTAAATCAACAATTGGTTGAGGAGTTATCGACTTTTGATGGCCTTGTCTTGCTCTCAGGTCGGTACGAGGGGGTCGATGAGCGTGTGATCGAAGAAAGTGTTGATCTTGAGGTGTCTATTGGAGACTATGTGTTATCGGGAGGCGAGCTTCCAGCAATGGTACTTTTAGATGCCTTAATTCGGTTACTACCAGGGGTCGTCAACCATTCGGAGTCGGTGGTTGATGAAAGTCATTCCTCTGGCATGCTCGAGTATCCGCAATACACTAGACCAGAGGTGTTTAATGGGAGGCGTGTTCCAGAAGTGCTTCTGAGCGGGCATCATGATGACATCAGGCGATGGAGGCAGGAGCAATCTTTAGGGCGTACGCGACAGAGGCGTCCGGATCTTCTGAAGACAGAGGGCCCAAATTAGTAGCAAGCCTGGCGCTTCGAGCAAAAGTGAATAAAGACATGCTGGCTAATTGCCTTCTGTCTGAATATCAAGATATAATTACGGGTTAAGGAGTAACAATAATGAATTTAATAGAGCAAATAGAAAAAGAAGAAATTGAGCGGCTGGGTGTAACGATCCCGGATTTTGCTGCCGGAGACACCGTAGTGGTTAACGTGAACGTGGTCGAGGGTGAGCGAAAGCGTGTTCAAGCCTATGAGGGTGTTGTCATCGCTAAAAAAAACCGCGGATTGAATTCCTCATTTATCGTGAGAAAAATCTCTTCGGGCGTGGGTGTTGAACGAACATTTCAATCGTATTCGCCCTTAATTGCGAGTATTGAGGTGAAGCGGCGTGGTGATGTGCGGCGTGCGAAATTGTATTACCTCAGAGATCGTTCAGGTAAGTCTGCACGAATTAAAGAAAAGCTTCCGCAGAGAAAAAAGGTTGCGGTCGAAGCATAATATCTTTTTCGACCTTAGTATCAGAATAAAATGGCGGCTACTTACAGTCGCCATTTTTGCTTCTAGGGGTTGCTTGAACCGGTAAAAAATAATCTGACGTAATCGTGAATTAATTTGATTGTTAACTGATAATATGTCTGTTCCTCAGTTGTACGTTCGAGCTCCTTTTGGCTACATCAGCCTATTAACAACAAACGACTTCGTTATTAAGATTGATTACTGTGCGCATGAAAAAGTGTTACATGCTCGTCCTAATAAATTGTCTATTGAGGTTTGTAAGCAAATCAATGCCTATCTAATCGATCCGAGTTTTACGTTTGATTTGCCGCTAGATATACAAGGCACAAATTATCGAAAAAGAGTTTGGGATCAAATTGCTCAGATCCCAGTGGGAGAAACGAGAACGTACGGCCAAATCGCCACATTTATAAAGTCTTCGGCGCGAGCTGTGGGTGGCGCGTGTGGTGATAATCCGGTCCCTCTGTTGATTGCATGCCATCGGGTCGTGGCGCAAAAAGGAATAGGAGGCTTTATGCATTCGACCGGGAGTTTCGCGCTGAAGGTAAAATACTGGTTGATCAATCATGAAGCCAACGCTGGACGATAATTCAATGGATTTCAAAGACAACGTTCAAACTGTTGATTATTTCTGCGATTCTTTGTGGTTAGAAGATGGACTATCCAAGAATACGTTGTCCAGCTATCGACGAGATTTGTATTTGTTTTCTCGATGGCTCAAGGAGACGCAAGGCGTCATGGACTTGTCGAAAGTTACAAACGGGCACATCTTGGGATATCTCGCTTATTGCTATGACTGCGGAAAAAAATCTCGGACGACTGCGCGCTGCTTGTCTGTATTCAAGCGTTTTTATCAATTTTTATTAAGAGAAGGAAAGCTTAGGGTTGATCCAAGCCTCAACGTTGAGGCTCCCAAAATATCAAAAGGCCTTCCTTCGATATTAATTGAAGACGAAGTCAGTCGATTGATTGAGTCTCCTGATGCCAAAACTACAATTGGTTTGCGAGATCGCGCAATGCTTGAGACACTCTATGGTAGCGGCCTAAGAGTGTCGGAATTGGTGCCACTCAAAATGAATCAAGTTAACTTATCGGACGGAGTCGTTCGAGTGATGGGCAAGGGGGCAAAAGAGAGGGTTTTGCCTTTAGGAGAGCAAGCCTCTGACTGGATTGCTCATTATTTGCAGGAAGGTCGTCCGGCTCTTCTGTCTGGGCGCTTGTCCGATGACATTTTCGTCACGAATCGAGGATCCGCTATGTCACGTCAAGCTTTTTGGAATTTAGTCCAAAAGTATGTGCTCGTATCCGGCATTCGAAAAAAAGTATCACCACATACATTACGGCACGCTTTTGCAACGCATTTACTCAATCATGGTGCTGACTTGAGGTCAGTGCAGATTTTGTTGGGTCATGCCGATGTGTCGACGACTCAGATTTATACTCATGTCGCGCGTGAGCGGCTTAAGAATTTGCACCAACAACACCATCCGAGAGGTTAAGACCTTGATACTCGATGTTTCAGTGATTGGACTGATCGCAGTGAGTTATTTAGCTGGTTCCGTTTCCTTTGCGGTCGTCGTCAGTAGGGTGATGGTGCTCCCCAGCCCCTACACCTATGGTTCTGAGAACCCAGGGGCGACCAATGTGCTGCGAACTGGAAATAAACTCGCAGCGTTGCTCACCTTGCTTGGCGATGCGGCCAAAGGTTTTTTTGCGGTTAGGTGTTTACCGGAATGGATCCTTACGGAGGCTCTTTGGTCAGGATATGAATGGGCAGTTGGTTTTGCTCTGATCGGGGTTCTTTTGGGTCATGTTTTCCCTCTTTTTCATGCGTTCAAGGGAGGCAAGGGGGTTGCAACAGCAGCTGGAGGATTGCTTGCTCTAGATTTTCACGTTGGTTTTTCTGTACTTTTGATTTGGTTGATCGTTTCGGTCGTGTCTCGGTACTCATCGTTGGCCGCACTTTGCGCGACGCTCATGGCTCCGTTAATTGTTTTTTGGCATTTAGATAGTTTAGAGCTTGCCGGACTTACCCTTGTGGTGAGCGTTATATTAACGCTCAGGCACAAGAAAAATATTGTTAACTTATTAAATGGGGTTGAGTCAAAAATCGGAAAAAAAGACAAAAGCTCTCTTTGAAAAACATTTTGATACAATTATTTGAGAAATTTTAACTAAGCGCTTAGGGACCAGCGTGGTTTGATGTCAAATGGATTCGGACCCGTAATGCCTTCCGAAATTTTTAGAGCCCCAACGAGGGCGACCATCGCTCCGTTGTCCGTGCAAAATTCAACGGGCGGATAGTACACTTTAAAGCCTTGTTTTTTTGCTTGTTGGTTTACTTTTCTGCGTAACTCAGAGTTTGCGCCGACTCCTCCCGCGATGACTAGAGATTTGGATTCGTTAAGACGGAGCGCGCGACAACATTTCTGTGTCAGCACCTCAGTGACAGATTCCTGAAAACTTGCTGAAATGTCTGCTTTGAGAGTGCTAGAAGCCATGACTTTTTGGGCATCGAGTTTGTGAACTAACTGTGCGACTGCCGTTTTAAGGCCGCTGAAGCTGAAGTCGAGATCGGGCCTATTGAGCATGGGTTTGGGTAACGGATATTTAAAGGCATCGCCAGTCTCTGCAAGTTTTGAGAGTAAGGCCCCACCCGGGTAGGGTAAACCCATGATCTTCGCTGTCTTGTCGAAAGCCTCACCGGCAGCGTCATCCCGCGTGTCACCTTGAATGATATAACTACCAATACCGTCGACTTGAATGAGCTGAGTGTGCCCCCCAGAGACCAGTAAGGCTACGAACGGGAATTCAAGTTCGGGGTTGCTCAGGAGAGGAGATAGTAAGTGGGCTTCAAGATGATGTACCCCAATAACTGGTTTATTGAGGGCATAACCCAAGGCATTTGCAACGGTTGTGCCTACAAGTAATGCGCCAGAGAGCCCTGGACCTCGAGTATAAGCTATTGTATTAATTGAATTTATAGTTATATTTGTTTCATCAAGCAGATCCTGGATGAGTGGCAGTAACTTGCGCACATGGTCTCGAGAGGCTAGCTCTGGGACGACACCTCCGTACTCAGCGTGCAGATGCACTTGCGAATACAATTTGTGTCCTTTTAAGCCTTCGATAGTGTGATAGAGCGCAACGCCAGTTTCATCGCATGAAGTCTCAATCCCCAGTACCAGCATTGGTTTCGCTGTCACAACAACATCCTATTCTTCAGTTATTTGCATATTAGGGGGAAACTTTGGTAAACTCTCGCCCCTTCGCCGGATAATCCAGCGCAACTATACAGATTAAATATTTATATATGCCAATTGTACGACTTAAAGAGAATGAGCCATTTGAGGTGGCGATGAGACGGTTCAAGAGAACTGTTGAAAAGACTGGTTTATTGACCGAGCTTCGTGCGAGAGAGTTCTATGAAAAACCAACCGCTGAGCGAAAGCGTAAACATGCAGCGGCAGTCAAGCGACATCACAAAAGAATTCGTAGCCAGATGTTGCCTCCAAAGATGTTCTAGTCACAGTCCATCTTTAGCGGTAATTTGAGACGGTGCATCGCTAAGCGTGCACCGTTTTTGTTTTTTTGGGTAAGAGTTTGTGTCGTATTGGGTGACAATTTTGTTGTGTGTTGACTGAATTCGAGGAGGTAGTCTAATGAGTATGAAATCTCAAATTGAACAAGATATTCGAAGTGCAATGAAAGCTAGGAGCGAAGTTCAGCTCTCTACGCTCAGGATGCTTATGGCTGCATTGAAGCAACAAGAAATTGATCGCAGGGTGCAGTTGAGTGATGGGGAAGTAGTCGCAATTATTGAAAAAATGATCAAACAACGCAAAGAGTCTAAACGTATTTATCAGGAAGCAGGCAGAGGAGAGCTTGCTGACAGGGAGCAAGCAGAGCTGACTATTCTGATGACGTACTTGCCGCAGCAGTTGAGTGAAGATGAGATGAGAGGCGCAGTAGGGGCCGCTATTGCGACTGCGAAGGCTGAGGGGCCTAAAGACATGGGTAAGGTGATGGGGCTATTGAAGTCCGAATTGTCAGGCAAGGCTGATTTTTCGGTAATTTCGGTTCTTGTTAAGGAATTGCTCTCATAGCCGAATGGCTGATACCCCTTAAGTTGAGGTTGTTACCTTGGCTATCCTTGGTTCTTGCTCAGTGGTGAGAATTTGAGTAACTGCATATGCTAATTACGTGATAATTTGGCGTACATGATCCCACAAACCTTCATTGATGAACTGTTAAACCGCGTTGACATTGTTGACGTTATAGAGAAGTTCGTGCCGTTAAAACGAAGTGGGGCGAACTTGTCAGCGTGTTGCCCTTTTCACGAAGAAAAAACACCCTCTTTTACCGTGAGCCAACAAAAGCAGTTTTATCACTGTTTTGGGTGTGGTGTACACGGTTCGGCACTATCTTTTCTCATGGAGCAGCAGGGCTTGGGCTTTATCGATGCGGTTGAAGATCTTGCTGCGCGTGTAGGCATGACGGTGCCAAGAGATCAGCGGAGTGACAACGACGAGCAGAGAAAAAACTCTCAAGAGTATTTTTTGACTACTAGTCGCGCGGCAAGTCACTATAAACGATGTCTTAAAGATGCACCCGAGGCCATTAAGTATCTAAAGGCAAGAGGTATTGATGGTGGTGTTGCGGCCAAGTTTTTAGTGGGTTATTCGAGTGAAGATTGGCAAGAACTCAAGCATGAATTCACAGACTACGATGAATCTGCCACGTTGATGGAAGCGGGTCTTGTCAATGAGAAGGATGGTCGTCGTTATGATCGTTTCCGAGGCAGAATTATTTTCCCAATCAGGGATTTCCGAGGGCGCGTGATTGCTTTTGGGGGGCGTGTGATTGAGAAGGGAGAGCCTAAATACTTGAACTCTCCTGAGACTCCCTTTTTTCATAAAGGGAAAGAGGTTTACGGATTCTGGGAATCGCGACATTCCATCAGGCAGGAGCAGCGTATCGTGGTTGTCGAAGGTTATATGGATGTTGTGGCCCTTCATCAGAATGGAATAACTTACTCGGTTGCGACCTTAGGTACTGCCGTGACCGAATATCAAGTTGGACGGTTGCTTAAACAGTGTTCTGATTTGATATTTTGTTTCGATGGTGATTTGGCTGGGCGTAAGGCCGCATTGAGAGCGTTGGAAAGCGGCCTTGGGCAGGTTGAAGATGGGAGCAAAATTTCGTTTCTTTTTCTTCCGGAGGGTGAGGACCCAGACAGCTTTGTGAGGTCTCAGGGACGTGAAGTTTTTGAGCGCAACATTGCTCAGGCTACTCCGATGTCTGATTTTCTAATCAATGATCTAACCCGTCAGTCGGGAAATTTGGATTCCGTAGAAGGTAAATCCAAACTGGCATCTCTTTTTAAGCCTGTCGTGGCTCGAGTGAAGGCGCCTATGATTCGAAAGTTATTGATTGAAAGAGTCTCAGCGTTGACCGGGCTAACTGGCGCAGATTTAGGAGATGTGCCTCAAGCGCAAACATACAAATCATTCCGACGAGTCCCTGATTCACTAGGGTCGGTTCGATCGCGTGCGACGAGTGCGCCATCAGTGCTTAAACACCTCATCGAGATGTTACTTGTTTTCCCAGAGTTGGCTCGAAATACTGATAGTGCGCACTTACTTGAAGTGCGTCCAAGCTTACAACAACGTTTCGCCGCCTCAGAATTTGATTTGCTGGCTGAGTTGCTGGGATTTGCTATGGAACAGTTGAACCAGAGTCAGATAATAGAGCGTTTCCGAGGAACGACTTTTGAAGGTGATGTGGTTAAAGCCTTGAGCTTGGCACACATTAGGTATCAGGAAGGGAGTATTGATTTCGAGCGCGTGAAAGAGGAGTACAGGCAGGCCTGGGATCAATTAAGCCGTTTGACCCGTTTGAACTTGCAAAAGGAATTATTATCAAACCGAACGCTTTCGAGTCTTACTGAGGAGGAAAAAGCCCGATATAGAAGTTTAACGCCCTCACAAATAGCCCCGAAAACAGACTGAGGTAATAAAAACACGATATAATCCGCTGTTAGCTACAAGGTACATTTTTTAATGCGTTTTGTAGATAGAATTTCCTACGTATTGTTACTTAGAGGCTAGATTTTATGGTAAGCGGCTCCCTGTCAAAAAAACGAGGCAGAAAGAAAAAAGATAAACAAGCTGAAAGCCAGCAGCCTTTAGATCCGGAACTTCGCCGCACGCGCCTAAAGACGCTAATAGTTCAAGGCAAGGAGCGAGGGTTTTTGACCTACGCTGAGATCAACGACCATCTACCTGATGATATGCTGCAAACAGATCAGCTTGCGACGATCGTCAGCATGATTCATGACATGGGTATCCAAGTTTGTGATGAGGCGCCAGACGCAGAAGCACTGCTTCTGAATGAGAATGCCCCGCCAGTTGCTGACGAAGACGCAGTAGCTGAGGCAGAACAGGCGCTGTCCACGGTTGATTCTGAGTTTGGCCGTACGACTGATCCGGTCCGCATGTACATGCGTGAGATGGGCACTGTTGAGCTACTCACTCGCGAGGGTGAAATAGTAATCGCAAAGCGTATTGAGGAAGGGCTAAAGCATATGGTTCAAGCAATTTCAGCTTGTCCAATGACGATTGACCAATTGCTTGATTTGGCGGAAAAAATTGAGAATGGTGAAGCCAAGATTGATGATGTAGTAGACGGCTTAATTGATCCGGATGCTTTAGCCATTGATGAAGCAGAGGAAGACAGCAGCGCAGATGACGTGGTGTCTTCAAAAGAAGCGGGGGATGATGGCGCCGATAACGAGGACGAGGACGAGGATGAAGAGGACGATGAAGAGGCGCTAGCAGCTATGCGAGCGGCCAACTTAGAAAAGTTGCGTCAGGATTCATTGGCCCGATTTTCAACGATCAAAGCCTTAAACACAAAGATGCTTAGAGCGCTTGCACGGGGTGGGCCAACCTCGCCGGCATATCTTAAGCACCAGTCTGATATATCAGAGGAACTTTTGTACATACGCTTTGCTGCGAAACATATTGAGAGTATGTGTGATTCTGTAAAAACTGTGGTGGCTGAGGTCCGGATGTACGAGCGAACCATTATGGACCTGGCTGTTGATAAAGCGGGCATGCCAAAGTCTCGATTCATTAAAACCTTTCCAGGGCATGAGATTGATGGAGAGTGGGTAGACCGGGAAATGGCGGTGCGTAAGCCCTATGTTGAAATTTTAGAACGCATAGCGCCCGATATTCGTGAATGCCAAAAAAACCTTGAGAACATACAAGTTCGTGTCGGCATTCCCTTGACGGCTCTTCGAGAAATTAGTAAGAAAATGTCGACAGGGGAGGCCAAGTCACGACGGGCAAAGAGAGATATGACCGAGGCCAATTTGAGACTCGTGATATCAATTGCAAAGAAGTATACAAACCGTGGGCTACAGTTCTTAGATCTAATTCAAGAGGGTAATATTGGGTTGATGAAAGCGGTGGATAAATTTGAGTATCGACGAGGGTACAAGTTTTCTACTTATGCGACGTGGTGGATACGGCAGGCGATCACTCGATCCATCGCGGATCAGGCTCGAACGATCCGTATCCCGGTTCATATGATTGAGACGATCAACAAAATGAATCGTATCTCAAGGCAGATTCTTCAAGAGACCGGCTCGGAGCCAGATCCAGCAACGCTTGCAGAAAAAATGGAAATGCCTGAGGATAAAATTCGAAAAATTCTTAAAATATCGAAAGAACCAATCTCGATGGAAACTCCTATCGGAGATGACGAGGATTCGCATTTAGGCGATTTTATTGAGGACACAGGAACAATGGCACCGATTGATGCGGCCGTGTATACCAGCTTAAAGGATGCTACCTCTGAAGTTCTAGACACTCTGACTTCTCGAGAGGCAAAGGTTTTGCGCATGCGTTTTGGTATTGAAATGTCTACGGATCATACTTTGGAAGATGTCGGGAAGCAGTTCGATGTGACTCGAGAACGGATCAGACAAATTGAGGCGAAGGCGCTGAGAAAGCTTCGTCATCCATCACGTTCTGAGCGACTAAAGAGCTTTACGGATGGCGACAATGGTTAGTAAGCTAGTCGTGTCTTAGAGTTTTCATGGGCCTGTAGCTCAGCTGGTTAGAGCAGAGGACTCATAATCCTTTGGTCCCAGGTTCAAATCCTGGTGGGCCCACCAATTTGAAAAGCCATTGATTTCGGTCAGTGGCTTTTTTTATGTTTGCTTTAAAAGAGATTGTTACAAAATCATGTGTTTTTGAAAAAATTAACACACATATATTAAAGAGAGCGACACCTGAGGCATGCTTATACATGTGTGGGATAGGTGTGTCCCAGCTGGCACTCCTCAGCCGCAACTTCTTGATTTGAATTAAGTGTCCGCTTATAACTTCCTAAGTGCTAGAGTTGTCGTGAGACTTTAGGAAGAGCTACACTCTTTTCGACTGTCCAAGGGATATTAACAACATAGAGAATCATCTCTGGACGTAACGAATTTCAGCCACCAATGTAAGGAAAATAATGTTCAGTCACGTGATGGTCGGCGCCAATGACCTAGAGTCATCTAGAAGGTTTTACGACGCTGTATTAAACACCTTGGGAATTCCACCGGGAGTATCAATAACGGCACTCGATATTTCTACCGCACTGCTAAGGGGTCCTTCTCAATCACTAAACCTATCGATGGGCAGCCTGCTACTCATGCCAATGGTGGAACGATTGGATTTCTTGCTGAGACACCAGAGCAGGTGCATGCTTTTCATGCTGCAGGCATTGCCAATGGCGGAACCACATGCGAAGAGCCGCCAGGACCAAGAGAAGGACCATTTGGTGCTTTGAATCTAGCTTATCTTCGCGATCCAGCAGGCAATAAGATTTGCGCCCTGCATCGACCTCCTAAGCCAGCTCAATAAAATACCCTAATTAAACAGCCGTAACAGCACCTAGTATAATTTGCATTGGTTCAAGCCCTGGTGGGCCCACCAAATTGAAAAGCCACTGATTTTTGAAGTCAGTGGCTTTTGCGTATCTATTGAGTTGCTGCTGAGATTTTTATAACGGTAACAGCAAGTTGATGCGGTCGACGTCAAATGTGATCCGGCTCACTAAGTTACAAACAGAGGTTCTTCATTTCAGGAGAACCTCTGTTTCAGTTAAGGCTTGAGGCGTTTATAAAGATTTCTCATAATGATCAAGAGTGCCGCACCTTGTGCCGAGATGGCAATATTTGCGACGATATCCTGTAAGTAAATACCTATTTCTGGGATCTCGGCCAGGACAGTATCAAACATTGTCAGAGCAACGGCGCTAATGAGCACCCGCACTTGCGCCTCTGATGGCGTGTAGTAGCCAAGAACAAAGCCTGAAATGAGCAACAATAATGCTGCGTAAGGAATGGCTACTAGTTCAACGCCAACTAAAATGGCTATAAGTAAGCCTATATATCCAACAATCTTGTCTGTATTCATAATGCCTCCGCAGAAGTTTTTGAAATTTAACAGTCCGCACTAAATAGGTGCATGGTATTTATCCCCTTATTTAAAATTTTTGTCAACATGCACAACATGACAGAGATGACAAATTCTTCTTAAGAGAGACAACAAAATAGGGAGGGTAATCCGCAATATATTTAAGTCTGTGAGAGATTAATTCAAGGAAAAATTTGACTACTGATGCCTCCGCATTGCGCTTTATTTTTTTGCTATGTCTCTGTTTCTGAGAGGCTAATGCAAAGCGCCTTGGACCTAAAGAAAGCATCAATGTTCATGATTTTTTCGTGATAGCGCCGGACTTAATTTATTTATTAAAATCATTATGTTTTTTTTATTACTACTGTAAAATTATGTTTGTGGATCCGCGCTCTTTCGGTGAGAGTGTAGAAATTATTAACATTGTTTGGTCCCAGTTAATAATTTCTAGCGGATCCACACTTCTAACAATACTTTTCTGTTACGCAAAGTCAAACCGCAACGCACCATTTTCGCGCCTGAAAGCACTATTTTGGTTCATGCTTGAGGCGCTAAATTTCGTCCACTCACAGCCCCCATTGGTAATTTAGCGGTGATATCCTAAGTGCGCAGATTGATTTTTGAAAACGCTGTTATGATCACAAGCCTACAGATCTGGGACTACTACCTAGCGTGAGTACTATGTACACGAGTATTCGTCGGATAATTCTGACAATGACGCTTTTTTTAAAAAAGTGCGGCTTATTTTCGTTGGCCTCTTTGGTTTGTTGTGCCACAGCTGCTGGCGAACCCGTTGAGTTTTCCGATTGTGATACGTGCCCCACGATGGTATTTATCCCCAAAGGTTCATTCGAGTTGAGAGTCCCTCCCTGGGGCCCTGGGCATCCGCACGACGAAGGTTATTTCTACCCGGTGACTTTTACCAAGCCTTATGCTGTTGGTAAATACGAGGTCACTGTTGGTGATTGGGGTTTGTGCGTTATAGATAATATCTGCCCTCAGGTTGAAACGAAAGGGTTGATGCGAGAGGAGTTCCCCGTTTTTAATGTTACCTGGTCTGAGGCAAATAGATTTGCGAAGTGGTTATCAAAAAAAACTGGTTTTAGATATCGACTGCCGTCAAACGCTGAATGGGAGTATGCGGCCCGTGCGGGTTTAGGTATGAATCGCTACTTTGATATGGCGCCCAAAGCGCTTTGTGAATTTTCAAATACGTATGATCAAGTTGCAGACCAAGAGTATCAATCAGAGTCTGAGTTTGTTCCTTGCTCGGATGGTTATCGTGAGTACGCGCCCGTCGGTCAATTTGCGCCTAATGCATTTGGCTTGCATGATGTGATTGGTAATTTATCTGAGTGGACTGAGGATTGCGCGAGCCCCGATTGGCGTGGGGCACCTCTAGATGGTAAAGCCTGGATTGTTGGAGATTGTTCTCTGAGGGGCTTTAGAGGAGGCTCTTGGCTGAATAATGAGCCGTATTATTTAGTAGAGTCGAGCCGGTTTAGGTACTCCGGGTCTAGGGCAGATGATCTTGGATTTCGTTTGCTTAGAGAGATTGAATAATAAGGTGGGTAAGCAGATTTTTCTAATGGTCGTCGAACTCGTTATCCCACTGCAAGGAATCCATAAGGTCATCAATAATATCTTCGATGCACTCTGCAGCCTCTTCTTCTTCAGGATCAGCCATCCCTTCAATTAATGACCCTTCCTCCCCATCGAGACACCGCTCTACAGAGATCTCGGAGCGGGGCCAATTCTCAGAGAGTTCCTGTAGAAGTAAGGCACGGAACGTCTCGAACTCAATATCAGGGCATAAATTAAGCATCTCTTCAGAGATACGGTAGGTGATACGAACGGCGTGGGCCATGAATTCAGTTTACGGGTTTCGATATCGTTAATTATCATGAGCGTAATTCGGAGGTTGGTCAATGATTATGTTTTGTCAGCAAACTTACGCACCATTTCAAAAATAATTTTTGTGAAATGCTCAAAAAAAATGAGGATGATGTAGAGTGTCTTCTAGTCGAATTGTTTTAATTTTTTAGAGTTAATTGTGCAGAATTTGGACCACAGTCCGTTTGGAAAAAAGGTTTCGACCATCTTTGTCCCGCTAGGGTTCAACGAAGAGGGGCTGTGCGGATGGTTTAATTGGCCATGGTTTTGTCGTGGCACATAACGTTGTTCCCCCGAGTTTAATTAGACGCGGCCGACATGCGTGGCTGAGTCCTCGGCTATGGCTGCGAAGAATCACTCTTTGGGTTGGTGCTATTTTAGTTGGTGTGGTGGCGATCGTTTTTGCAATGAGCGCCGAATATGCCAATTCGTTACATCAAGAAGTTGTAGAACTCTCCCCGTTATTACCTTTTGTGGTCGGCCCAGCTGGACTGGCATTTGTGGTTTGGATAACCCGTAAGTTTTTCCCAGGATCGCAGGGCAGTGGGATTCCTCAAACGATAGCTGCTATAGATACCGAAAATGAGGAGCAAAGGGGGAATTACTTATCGATACGGCTTGCGCTAGGGAAGTTCTTACTCACAGTGGTTGGGCTTTTTTCAGGGGCATCGGTTGGTCGAGAGGGGCCAACGGTGCAAATTGGCGCATCGATCATGCAATCTCTTGGTCGTTTCACTCGATTCTCGCGCGTAGAGACGAAACGCGGATTAATACTCGCAGGTGGTGCAGCAGGTGTGGCGGCAGCGTTCAACACACCGCTTGCGGGAATTGTGTTTGCTATTGAAGAAATGAGTCGCAACTATGAAAGCCGTACGAGTGGCACGGTGCTTACTTCAGTCATTGTCGCGGGAATAGTGTCCATTTGGTGGCTTGGAGACTATACTTATTTCGGAACAACATCAGCCATTTTGCTTGGATCAAGCGCATGGATTCCAGTTATTGTATGTGGCGTAATTGGAGGGGTTTTGGGGGGGGCATTCAGCCAATCCTTAATTTTTATATCCCGTGGAATACCTGGGAAAATCGGTTTTTTTGCTAAAACACGCCCAATATTTTTTGCTGCAATATGTGGGTTTTTGCTCGCGGTGATCGGAGCATTTTCCGGCAGTTCTACATACGGCACAGGTTATCACGAGGCGCGTATGATTTTGGAAGGAACGGGCGACATTCCTGAGTCTTTTGGTTTTTTAAAGTTGTTGGCAACACTGATTTCTTATATCAGTGGTATTCCTGGTGGAGTGTTTGCTCCTTCTTTAGCAATTGGGGCGGGATTGGGCCAGAACATCGCGCAGATCATTCCATATGTTCCTTTGGGTGCAGTTGTTGTTTTAGGCATGGTTGCCTATTTTGCAGGGGTGGTTCAAGCTCCGGTTACAGCCTTTGTCATTGTGATGGAGATGACCGACAACCATGACATGATCGTGCCGTTAATGGCAACTTCTTTATTAGCGGCAGGTTGCTCAAAAGTAGTTTGCCGGAAGCCGTTGTATCGCGCTCTAGCGGATCAATTTATAAACGAGTCTCAGACTAAGGAATCAAAATCTGAAGTGCGCGATAGGTAGCTTGGATTGAGGTCATTCAGCTGGGTGACTCCGAGCAGTCCGAGAGTCAGATCGATTTCTGCTTTCAAAATCTCAATGCAGCGTTCAACGCCATCCTGTCCCCCTGAAGCGAGCCCGTAGAGCCAAGGCCTACCAAGCATGCACGCCTTAGCGCCCAGAGCAATGGCTTTAACTACGTCTGAACCCCGGCGGATGCCACCATCGAGTATTAAAGGGTAATCCTCACTCACCGAAGCTTTAATCTTAGCCAAGGCCGAAATAGATGAAATGGCCCCGTCGAGTTGTCTGCCACCGTGGTTGGATACAATTACGCCATCAGCTCCAATTGATTCCGCGATTCTCGCATCTTCAGGGGAGAGGATGCCTTTAATCACAACGGGCCCACCCCATTGTTCTTTAAACCAAGCGATATCATCCCAATTTATAGAAACATCCCATTGTTCTTTGATGAATTCCGTTATTGACATGACAGAGTTGGCATTGACGCTCGTATTATCGAAATTCCGGTATTTTATTTTTCGCCCTAATCCAACATCGAATAGCCAACGTATATGTATTAAAAAATCAAACAATGTTGAGAGTGTGAATTTTGGGGGAACCACAAAGCCGTTGCGTATATCCCGTTCTCGTGCCCCGAGTAATTTGGTGTCAACGGTGACGACCAACACGCTGCAGTGCGTTTCTTTAGCGCGACGAATAAACTCTCGAGTAATGCCTCTGTCTCGCAGGACATAGAGTTGAAACCACTGTCTTGCCGACGTTTTTTTGGCGATCTCTTCGATGCTGCATGTTGACATTGATGAGGGGCAAAAGGGTACGTTTTGGTTAGCTGCCGCCATAGCTGCGTGATTCTCCCCTTCGCGCCGAACCAGACCTGCGAGCCCTATTGGTCCGAGGACGAGCGGTGTGGAATATCTTTGCCCGAACAAATCAACTTCCTGGTTCCGGTGAGAAATATCGGTAAGCACTCTAGGTACAAATTTAAAGTTTCTAAAATCATAATTATTGTTTCTTAGAGTAATTTCATCATGAGCACCCCCATCGATGAATTCAAAAACTGACTTTGGAAGCCTTCTCTTCGCATGTAGTCTTAAGTCGTCTATGTTGATGCATTCTTTGTGGTTTGGCATATGAATAGTCGAGATGATAAGGCTCAGTTAAGGCCGTTGTGGGTTTTCACTCCAAATCATGGGTGTGTAATGGTCGCGCGCATTGGATAGGTCTTTCAAGTAAAGTGAGGGCGCCATTTCCCAAGAAGCTTCTAGCAATGCCTCCGTGAGCCCATCGGCAATTTCTGGATATTTACTCACGACATTTATTTCTTCTGAAGGATCGTTCCCAATATCGTAGAGTTCCCTTTGCGAGGGAAGTGTGCTGACCAAAATCAATTTCCAGTTGTCTCTTAAGATGGCTCCACCCAGTTCCGTGACGTTGAGTACTAGAGTTCTCTTGGGGAGCAATTGATTTTCAAAAAGTAACGGTGAGATGCTGATACCGTCTACGGGTTTGACCTGATCATTCTTGCTCGTAGATGCTCCCGCGAATTCAAGCAAAGTGACATACATGTCAAGTACGTGGACGCGTTCAGTCGAAATTGTTGGTTTGATTTTTCCGGGCCAGGAGACTATTGCTGGAACGCGAACGCCACCTTCATAAAGTGATCCGCTTCCCGAACGAAACGGACCGTTATCACTCACGGTTTGTTTGCTATCACCATCCCCCGATGAATATTTCCGTTTGACTGAGCCGCCATTATCACTATGAAAAATAATAACTGTGTCTTGACGTACCCCCTTTTTATCGAGTGCTGTGAGGATTTTGCCAACAGCCGCGTCAATTTGGGAAACCATCGCCAGGTAGGTCTGTGTTGCTTGATCCTCGAACTGGTTGAATTTTGTCACAAGGTTATCGGGTGCTTGAAGTGGCACCCCAGGAGTAGGAAAGTTAATCAACATGAAAAGCGGTATGGTCTGGTCGTGCTCTTCGATGAGTGTTGTAGATTTTTCACTGATTAGATCTGTTGCGTATCCAAACTCCGTAATCTGTTTTTCGCCCTCAAACCAGTCAGTAAGACCGATCGTGTTGATTTTCTTTAAGTGGTCCCCAGTCGGTGTGAGGCTGCCATAGAAATAGTCAAAACCTCTCTGTGTCGGGAGATGACTCCTTTTGGCGTGACCGAGCAACCAAGAACCAAGCAAAACTGTTCGATAACCTGCTAGGTTTAGTGCTTGAGGAAGTAGGCGTTCCCCTTGGGGAATGCCGTAGGTGCTCCACGATAAGATCGAATTGGTTTGAAGTCCAAATCTATAGGGGTATCGGCCGGTCAAGAGTGCTGCGCGAGTCGATGATGAATGAGGTAGTGTATAAAAACCTTCGAGACGTGCGCCAGATTCTGATAGTCCATCAATGTGTGGTGTGCCCGCACGCCCCCCATGAAAGCCTACATCTCTCCATCCTAAGTCATTCGTCATGATGTATATGATGTGGGGTTTATCTGCCGCGTTGACCCATCCGGCATTAATGATGCAACTCATGCCGCAGAGGTATGTGAGAGCCGTAATGAAGAATTGCGAGATTCGATTGGTTGCCATATTTTTAAGTATATCTGATCGACCGGTTCGGTCGAGGTTTCCTGATAATCTCAATCACACCCTATAAATTAATGGTTCTCCCCTATAAACAATCCCCCTTTATATATGGTATACAATCACGTTCTTATTATGCCCTCACTTAACCACACACAAATTGGTCAGCTAGTCTCTAATGTCGCTCGCAAATTAAGACTCAGCCGTCTGATAAGCGAGCTTGGATTTGCTGTGGCTATCATTTTTTTTGCTTTCGCGACATTGTTGGTTTTGTCGATTCCGTTCGAATTTGTCAAATCCGGTTGGACTGTGCTTGGCTTCGGCGTGTTCATCGTAGGTCTGCTAGCGTATGTCTGGGTCAAGGCTTGGACTAGCATTGATGCTCAGGACGCGGCACGGTATCTAGATGAGAAAGCAGGGTTAAAAGATGAGATGCTCAGCGCCCTTTGGTTTATGGATTTGGAAAGAAAGCACCCAAGTGTCGGGGAAGAGGCTTTTGTTACAGCACATCTTGAACGTGCTGTTGCTCGTATCCAACCAATTAAGGCAGATGCGCTGGTGCCTCTGCGTGTGCCTCAAAGTAGCAAGGTGGCAGCTATGGCGATCTTGTTTTTTGCGTTCACCTGGGTGGGGACATCAAATGTCGTGATTGCCCATAAGTCGGATCTAACGGTTCGAAGTATTTCAAACTCGAAGTTCTCAAACGCAGAGCCGGCTCGCGCGCTTGATGCGCAGGAAGCGTCGGATATTGAAGAAATTAATGATGCCTTCGCTGCCTTTGAGAGAGATGACATTAGTTTTGAAGCGAAAAAGGAAGCGTTGAGAACAGCCCGTGAGGTGTTGGATCAAATCAATATGGACGCGGTCATGACGCGTGAAGGGTTGTCTAAATTATCTAAGATTCTTATGGAGCAAGAGGGGTTTGAAGACGTTGGAAGGGCTTTGGAGCAGGGCAAGCTTCAAGAAGCCTTAACGTTACTCAAAGAAAAGCAAGAAGAACTTGCCGCTTTATCGGATGTCGATGAGCAACTTGGTATAGAAGAGCAACAAGCAGGCTCAACGGCACGTAGTGACAATATATCTTCCACAGAGCTTGGAGATGCTGCGCGGGATCTTTTAAATGAGGTCGGACGGCCAGATCCGCGAAATATCACACGTTTGATTGAAAATTTAGAGCAAGCACAACAGGAAATGGAGTCTCAAGAAAGAGCCAACACCGCCGCATCAAGGATGGAGAGTGCGGGTGAGCGCATAGGTCTGGCACAAACTGGTGCTGCAGATTATGGCGGCAGGTCAGCCACATCCGACCAAGCAGAAGCTGGCAATGGGACACCCTCGCCTGATGCTGGAAATAACGATATGGCGGGTGGTTCTCTTTTTCGTCAAGGGTCAGTGACTGCTAACGAGGAAGACCAAGGTGATGATGGCAGTTCAACGGGAGCGCCTGAAGGGCATGCTGCGGCGTTAGCGTTGGAAGGACGTATGACGCAACGATTAGATGCGGTTTTACGGCTAGAAAAAACTCAAGTTAAAGGTGATGATAGTGTCGAAGGCGATGATTCGGGTTGGGAGTTTAAGGCGAGTAAAGAAGGCAAAGCTCGAACGGAAATCGTTCAAGGCCTTGATTCCGTCACCTACGGCGACTCAGATGTAATTAACGGTGAATTTGTTTCTGTAGAGCAGAGACAAGCGGTTCAACAATATTTTTTGGAAATTCATGAAGGAAATTAAGAGATGACGTCAAATGTGGAGCAACAGGTAAAAGTTTTTCAGGATCGTTTCTCTCATGTTGTTGATGAGGTCTCGAAGGTTATCGTTGGTAATGGAGATGTGATTTCAAATGTCTTGACGTGTTTACTTGTTCGCGGACATGTGTTGCTCGAAGGTATCCCAGGAGTCGGGAAGACGAAGCTCGTACAAACGTTATCGGATGTGACTGATCTAGGCTTTTCCAGAATACAATTTACGCCCGATCTAATGCCTGGCGATATCATCGGTTCCAATGTTGTGCGAGAAACTGATGATGGTAAAAAGTCATTTGTATTTCAACATGGACCAGTATTTACCAACATACTCCTTGCAGACGAAATCAACAGGGCAACACCCAAAACACAATCCGCCCTTTTGGAGGCGATGCAAGAAAATAGTGTCTCTGCAGGTGGGTCTACACACAAACTTGATCAGCCGTTTTTTGTTCTAGCTACTCAAAATCCGATCGAGATGGAGGGCACGTACCCTTTGCCTGAGGCGCAAATGGATCGGTTTTTGTTCAAGTTAAGGTTAGATTTCCCCGAGGCGGCAGACTTATTAACCATCGTTGAACGTACAACGCAACAAGATGAATTAACGGTATCTCAGGTCCTTAGTAAGTCTGAGATCTTAGAAATGAGAGAAACAGCACGAGCGGTTCCTGTTGCTCAGCCGGTTATGCGGTATGCAATAGCTATTGCGCTGGCGACCCACCCTGAAAGCAGTGAAGGTCACGATTTAGCCAAGCAATATGTTCGATTTGGTTCTAGCCCTCGCGGTGTGCAATCATTAATCTTGGGCGCGAAGGTTAATGCGCTGCTTAACGATCGATTTTATGTGAGCGCCGATGATGTTAAGGCAGTCGTGTTGCCAGCGTTACGGCATCGTGTACTGATTAACTTTGAAGCTGAGGCGGAGAAAGTAGACTCTGACCAAATACTCGAGGAAATCGTACGTTTTGTTTCGTTACCTAAAACTTGAGTGCCAGTGCTTACACAATCGAAAACTAGTCTCTATTAAAGAATATTGTTGAAGATGTATGTCGACTCTTCTAAGTAAGGAATTTCTGCGCCGTTTAGACGGTATTTCACTGCTGCTTCGTCGGCCGGTGGCCGGGCATTTGCGCGGTCAGCATCGGTCGCGGCGAACTGGTTTAGGTATGATTTTTGCTGATTACAGACCTTATTCCGCAGGTGATGATATTCGGAACCTCGATTGGGCTACGTATATGCGGTTGGATCGACTGGTCCTTCGTATGTTTGAGGAAGAGGCTGATACTCCTATATATATACTTATTGATAACAGCTCATCAATGGGTGGTGAAGGATCAGGTAAGTTGCAGATGGCCAAAAAATTTGCTGCGGTTTTGGCTTACATTGGTCTTCTAAATCATGATCGTGTCAGTTTGATTTCATTTTCTGACGGTGTGGTGAAAGAGATGCCAGGGCGGCGCGGTAAAAATCAAATGTGGCGCGCAATGCATTTTCTAGATTCTTTGAAAAATGAAGGCCAAACAAACTTGGTGAATACGTTTCGTCGGTTTTTTGGAACTGGTCGTACTCGAGGTTTGGTATTCGTAATTTCAGATTTTTTACTTGAGGAAACACTAGAAGATAGTTTTCGTCCACTTATCCAGTATGGACATGATGTTTTTGCAGGTCATATTATTGCCCCGGAGGAAGAAAACCCAAGTTTAGATGGGCAGGTTGTTTTGGTCGATTCTGAATCGCGTGAAGCGCTAAGTGCGCAAGTGACCGAAACGATGCTGGCAACCTATCGAACGGAATTTAATAAGTATCGGGCGAATACAGAGCAGTTTTTTAAGCGTGCGGGATGGAGCTATGTTCCTTTGCGAACAGATGTTGATTTCGAAGCGTCGGTGCTGACAGCTCTGAAGAAGGAAGGCATGTTTCGATGATAAATTTCTTCGCATCAAGTCCTTTATTCTCGTTTTTGTTGGCGGGTCTGATCGGCACGGTGATTCTGCTGTATCTTTTGCGACCGCCAGTGCTCAATCGATTGATATCATCCAATATAATTTGGAAACGGGTCATTGGTTCTTCTCGTCTGATTAGTGAGCGGTGGCGCTGGTGGTTGTCGGTTTTGTTAGCTTTGTTGATTGCAATTTTATTGTTGTCAGCTGCGTTACGCCCATCGGTTAACGGTCAGGCTGATGATAGAACATTAATCATTCTTGATAACTCCCCATCGATGGGAGCTTTAACGCAAACTGGACTCAGTCGATACAACGTTGCTAAAGATTCCGTGATGAAACTTTTGGCGTCTTTGTCAAAAGATGTTCAAGTCATGTTGGTTGATACGCAAAGGCAAATTACGACACCGTCCTTTAGCTCGATTTCAGATGCTTTGGAAATACTTGAACAACTTAAGGTCGGCAACAGTCTTGAACCGCTTGTCCCATCTTGGGTGGCTACAGTCGATGCTTCAAAAAAATTCATCTATACCGATGGGGTTTTAATCGGTGGCGTGCCTGAGGGTTTCACTCTTGTCTCAGTGTTTCAGTCTGTTCCCAATGTTGGGATTACTCGACTATCGTTTGCCACAATTCCTGGCGACGCAAAGCGGCGGCAGGCATTTGTCGAGGTTGTGAATGCTGGAAGCGATTCGCAACTCGTTGAGATAGAGTTGGCGCAAACTCAGTCACGAATTTTGACTAGACGTGTTGACCTAGGCCCTTATGAGAAAGCAACCCATATATTTGATGCCACGAAGTTTGATAGTGGTCCCGTCAAGGCCGCCATATTTTCTAACGCGGACCGGTTTAAGGCTGATGACACTGCTTTTGGTTACATTACGGAAAAGAAACAGGTTCGGGTGGGTTTGGTTGCAAACAGGCAGGATTCAAAGTTATTCACATTGCTTAACTTAATGCCGCGTGTATTCGTAAGCCGACTAACGTCGACTGAGTATGCGGCCCTCAATCCCGGGGAGATGAGCTTCGATGCGCTGGTGTTTGACGGCACTCCAGCTGAACGTAAACCAACTGTGCCGTCTATTTTCTTTGGGGTTGATTCTTCTACCTGGTTAGATGTTTCCGTCACGCCAATTCGTAGTTCGCAACTTGCAGTCAATAAAAATGCTGGACACCCTATCCTTAGAAATATATCGATGTCGGATCTCTTAGTCGAGACTGGTTTTGTATTTGGAGCCAGTGATGATGTACACGCCTTGCTTGAAGCTGAGGGTGGGGGGGTTTTGGCAGTTGCTGTTCCTGGTGCCGTTAAGAATATTTTGCTTGGATTCGACCTTGATAAGTCTAATCTTGCTTTTCTGGCGGACTTTCCGATCCTTCTCTCGAATTCAATTGCTTGGTTAGTTGATGAACCTCCGGTTTTGAGTGTTAATCCAGGAGTCGTGACGCTTCCTGGCGATGTGACAAAGATTTATCGTATCGATGGGGTCGATATGCCGCTATGGTTTGCTGATGGGAAGGCGTACTTCCATACTCAAGAGACAGGCTTGTACACGGCATTCACACCAAATGGCCCCTTAAGAGTTTCGGTGAGCCAGTTGGATCGGCGGTTTAGTGACATTAATCTATCAAAATTACCGAGTCTCGAGTCCTTTCAAAATATTGCTAACCCAGGGTTGACCGGCTATTCGTTTTCATTCCTGGCTGGGGCTTTGACTCTTATTTTGTTGATGCTGGAATGGTATTTATACCACCGGCGTATTACCCAGTGAAAATGTGGTTCCTATGTTGAGTATTGAAAATCCACATGCGCTCTGGTTGCTTTTATTATTGCCATTGCTCTGGTGGTTGTCTTTAAAGTCAAAAACAACCCTTGGGCGTCTACATCTTCGGCTGGTAAGTATTCTTCGGGGGCTGGCAATTTTGGCGGTAATTGTCGGTTTGGCGCAACCTATCATTCGATATGCTAGTCAGGATGTCTCCGTAATCTATGCGGTTGATGTGTCACGAAGTGTTGCTGCCGACTTCATAGATAAAGCGCTTAACTGGATTGATGCAGTCGAAGAACGGCATGATCCAGCTCGATCGAAGCTTGTAATCTTTGGTAAAAACCGCGCTGTTGTTTCTTCGACTCAGGAAGCAAGAGCCATAACCATTGCAGATCTCGGCCCAGATGCGCCGTTAAATGACTCTGGCTATGTAGAGCAATCGGGTACTAATCTTCAGGATGCCATCGACGAGTCGCTTGCGTTGTTGGGCTCTGACTACATTAAGAGAGTTGTTTTGTTTTCTGATGGCAATCAAACAACCGGCTCCTTACTGGATTTGGTTCAGTCTGCTCAAAGGTCTGATGTGCGTATTTTTCCTATGGTGGCTGAGTCTGCCCAAGTGGAAGATGCCTGGATTAGCAACGTTAAATTTCCTGATCGACTCAGGAAATTGGAACCTACGACCGTATTGATCAGTGTGTATAGCCCAGAGAAAACCACCATTGAAATCTCCATTTCAACTGATGGCCGCTCAATCGCAAATCAAGAGTATCTGGTTGATCGAGGTTTCAATGATGTTCAAATGAATATTAAATTTCCCGAGTTCGGATTAATACCCTTGGATGTGTTGATGAATGTTGATAATGACCCATACCTTGAGAACAATCGTTCTCGAGTGAGTGCTTGGGTCGAGAAAAAGGCGAGAGTGCTGTACCTGGAGGGCATATCAGGAGCTTCGTCGTATTTGAGTGAGGCCCTATCTGAGTCGGGTTTTGAGGTGATTGTTCATGATCGTGTTCCTAAATACGATGAATTAAAGTCCTATGATGCGCTGATACTCTCCGATGTTTTAGCTGATGCGATTTCGTCGAATTCTATGAAAGATATTAAACGGTACGTCAAAGACTTCGGAGGGGGGCTCATCTTTGCGGGAGGGGAAAACACGTTCGGAGATGATGGATATTCGAATTCTATTATTGAAGATATATTGCCCGCTAGTTTTCAGGCCCAGGAAAAGCGCAAGGATATCGCTCTTGTGATTGCTATTGACCGTTCATACAGTATGAAAGGTCGTAAGATTGAATATGCAAAAGAGGCTGCTCGGGCTTCTCTAGACTTGCTCGAAGAGCAGCATTACTTTGGTGTCGTTGCTTTCGATTCGCAGCCCTACGTACCTGTTCCTGTCGAACAGGTCAAGTCTAAACGTAAAGCGGAGGCACTCATCAGTCGTATTCAGGCGAGCGGACAAACTAATATATATCCAGCATTAGGTATCGTTTATCGCCTACTTAAAGATCTTGAGGTTCCTACTAAGCACGTCATTCTTTTGTCAGATGGAGACACTGCCCCAGCTGAATATGAACGCTTAGTTAAAAGAATGAAGGATAGTAATATTGTGATTTCCACCGTTACGATTGGGGATGGGGGCAATCCGGATTTGATGCGGCAATTATCAAACTGGGGTGGAGGACGTAATTATTTGGCGCTCTCTGCGGAATCGATCCCTCAGATTTTTACTGAGGAAACCAAGAAGGTTGTGGGAACCAGTCTTGTAGAAGAACCAATCCTGACTGTGATGAAACAAGCGATTGGGTCTTTATCCGGCATTGACCTGCAAACTGCTCCGCCACTAAAGGGCCATATTGCTGTTAAGCCTAAGGATACTGCAGAGACAATCTTGGTGACTCAACAGGGCGCTCCTTTATTGACGCGCTGGCAGTATGGCTTGGGAAAGACAATATTTTTTACGTCGGACGTTAAAAATCGTTGGTCTGCTGATTGGGTTCAGTGGGAGGGTTACGGTAAATTTTGGTCGCAACTCACGCGTGGTGTTCTCAAGCAATTAGGTTCGACGACTGTTTTTTTCGATGGTGAACGACAAGACGACGTAGCTATTTTTAACTTAACGCTACTTACTGAGGGCGGTAATTTTAGGAATGGTCTGGTGCCTGAGTTGAACCTCAGTGTTGGGCAGGAGGTTCAGGTGGCTAATATGTCGCAAATCGCACCAGGTCAATATCAATTAGTTGTGCCCTTTAAGGATCAACAGCCAGTTTCTGCAACTCTGTTGGCCAAGGGTGATATCTCTGATGATGTTGTAGATATGGCCGGATCGCGATCCGTTTTCCCAAGCTTCCCTGCCGAATATCGCTTCTCAGGGCCTAATCTTGAATTATTATCGGCGGTTGCTTTATCCACAGGAGGAGGGCTTGATGCGCGTGCTGATCAAGTTTTCGCGCCTGGTGACGACACGGCGCAAAAACGCTTTGCATTGTGGCCTATTCTGATGATTTTAGCGTTGGTCGCATACCTGGTCGAAATCTTTGTGCGTCGCTCTTCGTTTGCCTGGGAACGTCTATCTGGCTAGAATCGGCACTTGTCTTTCGTTTGCTTAGAGGCTATGTTACTTCTACTTTTTTGACTTAACTATTTGGATTGGTTGACGCGTGAGATGCGTTAATCAAAGCCAAAAATGCTTGGAGCTGTCATGTTTTTTTTTCGTGGCTTATTACCCTTCATCTTCCTGATTTCCTTTTCAGCTCAGGCTGCAGTTACAGATGGTCAGCGTGCGTACGAAGCAGAAAATTACCTTGCCGCCTTTAGTATTTTTGAGAAAGCTGCCTTGGATGGTGATCCCCTGGGTCAATTTTATCTTGGTGAGTGTTATTTCAGAGGACGGGGCGTTCCCCAGGATTTCGCTTTGGCGGTAAAGTGGTACAGGACAAGTGCAGAACAAAATTTCATTCAAGCTCAGGAGCGTCTTGGTAATTTATATTTAACCGGGGATTTCATCCCTCGTGATTCGGCATTGGGCGTTATGTGGTACAGCAAGGCCGCTGAACAAGGTAGCGTAAATGCAGCATTGATTGCTGGCGCGCGTCATTTTGAGGGTAGAGAGGTTAAGCGAAACGTGCGAAAAGCCTTGAGTGCATATCTTGTGGCTGCTGAATCTGGACATGTTGGTGCGCAAGAGATGGTTGGGTATATCTATTACGCTGGTCTCTTGGGGGAGTCAAATGTGTCCCAGGCGCTTATTTGGTATGAAAAGGCTGCTCTTCAAAACCGCGTTGATGCGCAATATTTGGTGGGAGGAATGTATCAAAATGGGACTGGAACTAAAAAGAATCTAAAAAAATCGGCTGATTTTTTCGAAGCGGCTGCGGAGCAGGGTCATAGTGGCGCAAGTGCAGCAATCGGCTACATGTATGCTCGCGGAGAGGGCCGAGCGAAGAATGCCCAATTGGCGATGCAATATTTAGAGCAGGCTGCAGATGCGGGTGAGGCATCTGTGTATAAAGCGCTTGCTTGGGCCTACTATGAGGGCAACGGAATTAGGAAAAATTCCGAAAAGGCGTTTAGATGGTTCTCTAAGGCGGCAGAAGGGGATGATGCCGAGTCAAAATTTATGGTCGGATACCTGTTACTAAATGGACTCGGTACAGCGATTAATGCGCCAGAAGCTGCGAGATGGTTAGAGGCTGCGGCCAACGAGGGATATGCTGCTGCCCACGATACCCTTGGAAAGTTGTACTTTTTTGGCGCTGATGATGTGCCAGTTGACTACGCACGAGCTGCACACTGGTATCAGGAGCCTGCGGAATCGGGCGATGCCTACGCACAATATCTGCTTGGGTATTGTTTTTCGAACACGAAAGACTTTAAAGCGGCGCTGAGGTGGTTTTTGCTGGCGGCTAATCAGGGTGACGTTAAAGCGCAGAGTCAACTTGCTTGGATGTACTACGAAGGCCTTGGTGTAGATAAGGATCTGATTGGTGCGTATGTGTGGAGTAATTTGGCGGCGACGGCCTCCATCGGCAAAGAAAGAACAGAGCTTGATGAATTGAGAGCCTATATCAGTTCTCAGCTCTCTCCTGAAGATTTAAGTTTTGCGCAAAAAAAGACCAGGGTGTGGCGGGCTAAGCCTTAGTTCTTAATATCCAGTTGTGCGATATCGTTCCACCACGTCTAAATTGAGTTCGATGCCTAGCCCAGGTTTTTCTGACAAAATAATGTCGCCAGTGTCTTTTTCTATGCTTAACGGTGCTTTAACGAGTTCTGTCATTAAAGGGTGTGCCGGAAATACGGTCTCAGCCATACTTCCATTTCGAATTGCACCCAGTAGATGAAGGCCTGCGGCTACGGCTACGGCGGAGCCGTGGATATGAGGGGCGACGGGTAAGTTTGCGGCTTGGGCGATGTGAGCGATTTTCAAGCATTCGGTTAATCCGCCTGACCAGGCAACATCGGGCTGTACAAAATGTACCGCGCGATGGCTGATGTATCTTTGAAAATCTACGAGGCCGTAGCTACATGTTTCGTACCCAGCAACGGGTATGGATACTTTTTGAGCGACTTCTCGACTGCCAATCAGATCGTCTGGCCAAACTGGTTCTTCATACCAGTAGACATCAAAAGGCTCCATTCTCTGTCCCATTTTTACGGCTGTGGCCACATCCCATGCGCCATTCGCGTCCACACACAGTTTTATGTCAGGCCCAATAGTTTGTCGTACTAGATCCACTCGCTGAATGTCTTCATCGAGTGTGACTTCCGCAATGCCGCATTCCTCTGAAGCGCGCAAGGGTGATAACTCAACACCGCTGTTTCTACCGACTTTCATCTTGACTGCTTTAAAGCCTGCGTCAACGTAGGCTTGCATTTCATCAGCTAAGCCTTCGAGGTTTTTACTCTCTGAGTAAAAGCCACCTGTGGCGTAAGCAGGTACTCGCTTTCGATATCCGCCCATCAAACGCCAACACGGTAACCCAGTAACTTTTCCTTTAAGATCCCAAAGCGCAATGTCGATCCCACTCATGGCTGCGATGACTATTCCGCCCCGACCATGCTTGTACGCACGTTTGTGCATCAGATCCCAAAGAAACTCTGTATTTATAGGGTCTTTTCCGACTAAGTAGGGCTTCAATTCCTGCTCAATGACGTGTGCTGTGGAGCTCATCGGCCCTCCAAAGTGAGCGGCCTCACCAATACCAATCAGCCCATCATCCGTAAAAACTTGGACGAGTAACGCAGGCTTATTTTTCATCGTGTAATTGGCATCGTATACCGTCTCGTGTAGCTCAACTTCTAAGGGAATGGTTTGGATGTCTGTTATTCTCATAGGATATTAAATGACTTAATTAAATTTATTTTTGTTATATGTTATTTTTTGCCCCTGATTAATTTTTAGGCAGCACAAACAAAAGTATTGAGGGGTAACAACTTTTGATTCTTGAGTTTCGAAATCAAGTCACGTTATCCACAGTTTCTGTGGATAGTCGATGACCATCAATGGTGAAAATTTTTTTGATCGCAATGAAACTGAGCGCATGATGTTTTTTCGCAAACAAAGTTAGTTAAAAAAATGCTTATCCGCGTCAGTTGCGTAAGCAGAGTGACGCTTGTGTAATTTTTCTACGTTTCTATTGCAACGCACTAATCAGGCAACAGTGTGCAAATTATTGTTGCAATCAAATTGCCAGTCTTGTGCGCCCGAAACAATCTTAAATAGATCGGGGCTTTTATTAACTTCGTCCATCATGTTTTCTGAGACGTGAATCTCACCAAGTGATAATGTATTCTTGATTCTCACGATGCGGCAATCTTCAGGTTTGGTTCTGACCACTGTTTTGATTGCTAAAGCAATCGCGTCTCTATCGGAATTCATGATGATCGGAATTGCAGCGCCATCCAAATTCATAGAGGTGATTACGTTGGCGTAGGTTGCGCTAAGATCCATGTCGCGATAAAGCCGCATTGTCGTCACGTCAGCACCGCCAATTCCAGTAGCATTCCCGTGACTCTCTGGGGTGATGCCAAGAACTACAATTTTTTTGACATGTAATCCGTTCTTCCACGCTACCGCACGTCGATTACGACCAGTGATGTTTGGATCGAATCCAGCACCGCTGATATTTTTCCCCATTTCTTCAATAATCAACACATCGATTTTTGAGAAATTGAGTTTCGGCATATTTTCTTTCGCAAGTAGTTGAAGCTTAGGTTCTTTTTCGTGGATCTGCTCCGCGGGAATGATCTCTATGATTGCGGTTTGATCAAAGGCATTTTCAACAATGCCCACTCCAAACAAGACGTTACGTTGATCCAGGTTTACATCACGGACTTTTGGCAGGAGCGTCGGGAACATATCCATGCCGTGTTGATGGTAGGTTGCGGCCCCATTTATTTTGCCAATGCCAATTGCGAGCATTTTCGTGAGCCCACTTTCAGTTGCCCCTCGAAATGAAGTGTGTGGCTTAATTCTGTTGATCACAACAATACCGTCGGCGTTGGCGGCCTGGGCATCCATATGCACGGGTGTGCCATCGTCTAAATATCCGACGATCTCGGTATTCATGCTGGCACGTATTGGCACAGACATTGTTTCCTCTGAGATGCCATATCCAGCGAGTACTTGCTTTTGTCCTACAGCGGTGGCGGCTCCGTGACTCCCCATGCAGGGAAATATGAATGGCTCCGCACCTAGTTTAATCAATTCGTGGATGACAGCTTTTGTAATGGCCGCAATGTTAGCAATGCCCCGGCTCCCACAGCCAACGGCTATTTTTTGGCCTGATGAGACTTTGTTTTTTATGGACTCTCTTGCAAATTCTTTTTGAACAGCTGATTCAATATCGTCTATTGTTGGTGCGTTGAATTTCTGTTGTACACGAACCATTTTGCTCAACGAAAAATCTAAACCCCCTGCAATCTCAACCTTTATTGTGTCTTGAATCATTGACGCGCCTCCGGGTGGTGGGATATTTGAAACACAAGCTCGTGTGGCTTAAATAAGGGTCGGGACCACATAGGGCCCTTCTGGTATTACCGCTAGACTAGGTTCCCCGTATAACTCTAAATTGTTAAGCACGCGAGAGCGAACAAATTCATCCAGGTTGTCTATGATGTTAACGCCCGTTAGTTTTTGGTCTGAGGCACTAAGGCCCTTCGAGTATAAATGAACATGGCCAATATTCATGATTTTCGTCTGCATTTGTGTTTGCCATTCATCCACCGCTGCATATGCTTTTTGAGCTATTTCGGCACAAAAAGCAGACACCCCTCTGCTGACAAGCGTTTGTTGCGCTTTCCTGAACTCCTCTGACCCCATCCCTTCAGCACATTCTGAAGCGATGATGAGGTCCCCACCGGGCTCTAGGATTTGATACGGGACAACCATTCCTTTAATTGTTTGATAGTAGGTTGCATCTAAAGGATAGCCCGCTGCACTTGTCACTACTGTGTTGAATTTGCGATGAATGGGTACAGAGAGGTAATCTTTTGCGAAAGCGACAGCTTCGAGGTGGCTGGCAATGATTTCCCCATAGTTAACTAATGATAGGTTTCTATGCTCGTCCAGTACGGTATTCACGCAGAGTATCTCTCCGAGCATGGACACAATTTCAAGCTGCTCTTGGTGTAGAGGGTTTCCATCGAGGATGCAGCTGTCAGCGTGAGGGTCTGACATGAATTTGTGGTTATGGAACGTCGTGATCGTATCTTTGTGGGCAATCCCAGGAGCGATAACTTTGCGCCCGCCAGAATAGCCTGCCATGAAGTGCGGTTCGACTAAACCCGTCACAATTTTGAGGTCAGCATTCACGAAACGTTTATCTAGTTTGACTTTTGTGCCTTTAGTCGTCGTGCCCACTAAGGTGTGCTCTTCCTCATTTTTGGCGAAATGATTGGAGACCTTAATGTTTTGAAGGATCCATGGATCTCTAATAAGTTGTTCAAGTTCCTTGCCCTCATTGGGCCTATGTAGCCCAGTTGCAATCAGTATTTCAATTTTTTCCTTTAAAATTCCGGCTTTAAGTAATACTGAGACGATCTCTGGAAGCAGCAAGTGGTTGGGGACTGGTCTTGTGATATCGCAGATTAGAATGCATGCATTACCCTTTGATCTGGCTTTCTCTGAGAGTGGTAATGAATTAATCGGGTGATTGAGCGCTTCCTGAATCGCCAATTTCGGATTGTTCTCGAATGGCATCAATGGTTTGCGGATTATTTCGGCCTTCCATGCCTTTTCAAGCATAAGTGGAATATTGCCCCGTCCAAAATTTAAGTCAATTTGCATTCGTTCACCAATTAAGACATGAGAGTTAACCTATCTAATTTTAAACGGTACTTGAGGTGCTTGTTCATTTGGCGAGATTTGGCGTTACATCATTGGAAGAAAATGGGTATGGTTTTAAGAAAAAAAATGATGGCTAATATGTTTAACGATAGGGCGACGATGCTGAGGCCGCGCACTAACCATAAGTTTGTGTTTGGTAAGGGCTCTTTCAATAGGGCTGCCGAAAGCAGTGATGCGACAAGCGATACCGCGGGCAGTAGCCCGAGAATAGGAATTACAACGAGGAACGTAAACACCTCATTAAAGGACTCGGGAGAGCGTATATTTGAGATCATCCACATTGCTACGACCCCAACAGTCACCAACAGAGCGCTCGATATGATGGGGTTTTGCATGGCCCATGAACTCGTGTTGGCGGTTTCTCGCGATTCTTCTTCCAAGTCTATTGCTCCTCAATCCAAGAAAAATCAGCCTTTAAAAGGGCTTTTTTCAGCATTAATTTGTGTCAAGGAACAGTGTATCAAACGATTCAACGCCTTTGATATTTAATCACCAGCCAATCCAGACATGAGTTTCATTAAAGTGAAGATAATAGACTCGCGGCCTTAACCAAGTTTTTTTCTAGCTAAGTCAATGATTGACAACAAAATCTGAAAACCTGATAATGCTCGGCTTCGTTCGGAGGGGTTCCCGAGCGGTCAAAGGGGGCAGACTGTAAATCTGTTGGCTCAGCCTTCGAAGGTTCGAATCCTTCTCCCTCCACCAGTAATTGTTATGTTTTTGTTTTTTTTTGTGAATTTTTTGGGGCGTTTGTATTAGCACTAAGAATTATAGGTTTCTCGGCGGCGTAAATTATTTGTTGTCGACGAGTTGCCGTTGCGCCTGCGGGTGTAGCTCAATGGTAGAGCTGAAGCCTTCCAAGCTTATGACGAGGGTTCGATTCCCTTCACCCGCTCCAAAATTGCTTAAGCCGCGTGCCCATGTAGCTCAGTGGTAGAGCACTCCCTTGGTAAGGGAGAGGTCGCGCGTTCAATCCGCGCCATGGGCACCATATTTATTTTATTTTTTGTGCGCAGTTTTTTTAGAGTTAGTAGTAGTTTAATAGGGGTTAATTATGGCAAAGGGAAAGTTTGAGCGGAACAAACCGCACGTGAATGTTGGAACAATTGGACACGTTGACCATGGTAAGACGACGCTAACGGCGGCGATTACGACTGTTCTGGCTAAAAAA